>Ga0209736_1000265_pt1 | contig 16946 bp, 14 predicted proteins | sample BlaSpr_A8_Ref_M3_FD_187992 | JGI IMG/M metagenome (GOLD analysis project Ga0209736, IMG submission 187992) | Forest soil microbial communities from Thunder Bay, Ontario, Canada - Black Spruce, Ontario site 2_A8_Ref_M3 (SPAdes) (version 2) | ecosystem: Environmental > Terrestrial > Soil > Boreal...
CAAGGCGTTCGATGAATACTTTGTGACGCCCTCGCAGCGCATCGCCGCGAAACGGGCGCTGGTCTCGACCGACACTGCGGCCAACTTCAACGTGCTGGCGAACGTGTGCGGTGGCGGAGTCGCCGGGCAAGCCGATGCGGTTCGGCTGGGCATTACGCGCGCACTGATGCTGTTTAACGCTGAATTCCGCGCCAAGCTGAAGGCCGAGGGCATGGTGACGCGTGATCCGCGAGCCAAAGAGCGCAAGAAGTACGGTCAGAAGGGCGCGCGCAAGCGCTTCCAGTTCAGCAAGCGGTAAGGTTTTGGGTTTCGCTGAAGGCTGAGTGCTGACAGCTGACAGCTGTTTTAAAATTCATCCCCCCACCTTCCTGAGGCGGGGTGGACGGGAATGGCAATCCGGGGCCTCTTAGCGTCCGGATGCAGACCAACCGAGGAGGTTGATTGGCGAATATCACAATGAAGGAGTTGCTCGAAGCAGGCGTTCACTTCGGGCACCAAACGAAGAGGTGGAACCCAAAGATGAAGGAGTACATCTTTGGCGAGCGCAATGGTATTTACATTATCGATCTGCAGAAGACGCTGAAGATGTTCAAAGAGGCGTCGAAATTTGTGCAGGATCTGGCCGCCGATGGCAGAATCATTCTCTTCGTCGGCACCAAACGCCAGGCGCAGGACGCAATTGCCGAAGAGGCGCAGCGCTGCTCGATGTACTACGTGAATCAGCGCTGGCTGGGTGGCCTGCTGACCAATTGGATCACGGTACAGAAATCCGTGAAGCGGCTGAAAGAACTCGACGAAATGGCCACCGATGGCCGTTACGATCTGCTTCCGAAGAAGGAAGTGATCAAGCTCGAACGCGAGCGCAAGCACTTGCAGGCGAATCTGGCCGGCATCAAGAACATGACGCGGTTGCCGGATGCGATCTTTGTCATCGATTCGAATAAAGAGCAGATCGCGGTGCGCGAATCGCGCAAGTTGGGCATCCCCGTGGTCGCCGTGGTCGACACGAATTGCGACCCGAGCGAAGTCGATTACGTGATACCGGGCAACGACGACGCACTGCGTGCGATCCGGCTGTTCACCTCGAAGATCTCGGAGTCGATTGCCGAGGGCGTCCATGCCCGGGACGACAAGCAGATGGCGGACATTCAGGCGGTGGCACAGCCAGAACCGGTCGAAGCAGTCGCAGCCCCGGAGTCTGAAGAACTGTACGTGGAAGCTGCGGCTGGAGGCGAAGTTGCCACCACGGCTGCGGGATCCGAAGGCGCGGCACCCGAAGGCGCGGCACCTGAAGGCGAAGAGATTCGCATGGAAGACGTGCTGGGCAAGGGCACGCGCAAGCGTCCATCCGCCGCCACGGAAGACGTCGACGAGCTACAGGCGGAAACGCGCCGGTTCTAGCATCGGCTCCGAGCTTCTAACTTATTCGCAAGCACCAGATCTGACCCGCGCAGCTGGTCTGTGCGCGGGTCGAGTTTTATAACGGCAAGTTTCAACCGAAGGAATGAACCCCGAATGAGCACTACTATGGCAAATATTTCCGCTGCCCAGGTTAAAGAACTGCGCGACAAAACCGGAGCTCCGATGATGGACTGCAAACAGGCCTTGACCGACGCCAAGGGCAACTTGGAAGATGCGATTGTCCTCCTGCGCAAGAAAGGTGTGTCGGTCGCAGCCAAGAAAGCGGCGCGTGTGACGAGCGAAGGATCGGTGGGCCACTACATTCACGCCGGCGGCAAGATTGGCGTACTGGTCGAAGTCAATTGCGAAAGCGATTTCGTAGCGCGCACCGAGGACTTCCAAGAGCTGGTCCACGACATCGCCATGCACATTGCGGCTAGCGATCCGAAGTATGTGCGGAAAGAAGACGTCACGCCGGCAGACTACGCCCGCGAGAAGGACATCTATCTCGCGAAGGCCATCGCTAGCGGTAAGCCTGCCAACATCGCGGAAAAGATGGTCGCCGGCATGATGGAAAAGTTCTACGAGGAGGTCTGCCTGCTCGAGCAGCCGTTCATCAAGGATCAAACCATCAACATTGCGCAGCTCATTGCTGCCAAGGTTGGCAAGCTTGGTGAGAACATCGCCGTGCGGCGCTTTGCCCGGTTCAAAGTCGGCGATGCAACCGCTACCGTCGCCTTCACCAGTTCCAAGTCGGACAACCCGCCGGACGAGGGCGGCGAGGCTTCCGCTCCGGTTGCCAAGTAGCAGCCGAATAATTCAGGGGCGCTGCGGCGCCCCTTTCGTTTATGCTTTCCTCCACGTAGCTAGTCATCGTAACTAGTCATTCCTGTGCGAAGTGAAGGACCCGACCTGCCATGTCTGCACCGATCTTCAAGCGCATCCTGCTGAAAATCTCCGGCGAAGCTCTTGCTGCCACGCAAGGTTTCGGCGTCGACACCACTCGCATCCATGAAATCGCGGCGGAACTTGCCGATGTAAACACTCTCGGCATCCAGATGGCGATTGTCGTAGGCGGTGGCAATTTTTTTCGCGGGGTTGCCGAGCAGGCCAAGGACATGGATCGCGTCTCCGCCGACCACATGGGAATGCTGGCCACCGTCATCAACGCGCTGGCGCTGCAGGACGCTCTCGAAAAGCAGAACGTCTTCACCCGCGTGCAGACCGCCATCGAGATGAACCAGGTTGCTGAGCCTTTCATCCGCCGCCGCGCCATCCGGCATCTTGAAAAAGGACGCGTCGTCATCTTTGCCGGAGGCACCGGCAACCCGTATTTTTCGACCGATACGGCTGCCTCGTTGCGCGCCATGGAAATCAAAGCCGATGCCATCCTCAAAGCCACCAAGGTGGACGGCATCTACGACGCCGACCCCATGAAAGTGAAGGATGCCAAGAAGTTTTCGCAGCTTACCTACATGGATGTTTTGAAGCAGGGCCTCAACGTGATGGACTCGACCGCCATCTCCTTGTGCAAGGACAACAATCTGCCCATCATCGTTTTCAACCTGAACCAGCGCGGCAATATCCGCAGGGTTGTGCTCGGCGAAAAGATCGGCTCGCTGGTCAGTGCGTAGAACAAGGTCGGAGGTTAGAGGTCAGATTGCAGAGGTAAAACCATGTCATATCCCTTGGGTTCTTACTTCTGCAATCTGACCTCGAACCTCTGACCTGAGCCTTGGGTTTATAATCTACCGTTTTGATTCTCATCCATACTAGGAGCTCTGAGCTATGGCTCATCCTGCCCTGAAAGAAGTCTACGTAACCCTCAAGACGCGCATGGAGAAGGCGGTGGAAGACTTCCGCCGCGAAATGGCGGCCACGCGCACCGGGCGAGCGAACGTTCACATGCTCGACACGGTTTCGGTTGACTACTATGGGTCGCAGATGCCGCTCAACCAGATCGCCCAGATTCATGCGCCCGAGCCGCAAATGATCACGGTGCAGCCGTTCGACGCGTCACAACTGGCGGTGATCGAAAAAGCCATCCGCGGAGCCGACCTGGGTCTCAACCCGATGAACGACGGCAAACTTGTGCGTGTGCCCGTGCCCGCGCTCACCGAAGAGCGTCGCAAGGAGATGGTCAAGCACCTGCACCGGATTCTCGAAGAGCACCGCACCGCCGTGCGCAACATCCGCCGCGACGGCAACGATGCCATTAAGAAGGCGCTGAAAGACAAGAAAATCGCCGAGGACGATGAGAAGCGCGCGCTCGACGAGATCCAGAAGCTCACCGACGACGAAATCAAAAAGATGGAAGAGATGAGCAAAGCCAAAGAAAAAGAAGTGCTGGAGTTCAAGTAGCGTCGCGCGTAGTTTTGTGTCTAGTGTCGAGTGAGAGATCAGAGGCCGCCGATCGCCACGATCAGACGGGTTGTTGATAGAGGCCGATCACGTTTCCTCCTGGATCCCGGAACCTTGCGGTAATCTCGGGCGCGTCCGCGCCGATGGGCCGGACGATTTCCCCACCATTGGCGACGATGGCGTCAATGGTCGCGGCCACGCTGTCGACCATGACGTAAAACAGAAGGCCGGGCGTTACGCCGGGCGGGCGTCCGAGCACCCATGTGCCGCTCACTTCTCCGACGGTGTCGTCGAAGGAAGTACTGCCGTCGCCGCGTTTCCGGATGTTCCAGCCGAAGACCTGTTTGTAGAAGTTCGAAGAGCGAGCAATGTCGGTGGCAGGCACCTCGATATAGCAGATCTTGCCGTTCGAAGGTGGGAGGCATTGGCGGCCTTTCGAGGCGCTGCCATTCTAAGGTGCAACCGGTCCACGTAGCAACCCAGGTCACACCAGCGTGTGTGCGAGAACTCTTTGCGCTGCGGAGACTCGCTACTCTTGCTCGGGCTCGTAAGGTCGACCCGGCACTCCCCAACTCCAATGAGGCATGGGCGTTGCCGGATCCGCCACCGTCTCTGCCGGCAGCTTCGAATTCATCACCGCCAGCCGCGATCCCCACTCGAGATACGCCACCAACGCTGACCGGAATTCCGGATCGCCGGGAAGCCCGATCTCATCCGCGCTGCCCAGCAGCAGGTTTACCCAGCGCCGCCGCTGCGCCTCCGAAATATTTTTCCCGAAGTGATGCGCCAGCATGGTCGCGTGCCCGCCGCGGCTCACGGTGTAGGCTGGCGATCCTCCCAGCACCTCGCCCACAAAATCCGCCACGTGTCGCGGATGGTCCGCCGGCATGTCGCCAAACAGAGGCCGCAGCAACTCGTCGCCGGACACTCGCTCGTAGAACTTCACCATCAAGGCGTTCAGCACCTCCGCTCCACCCAGCCACTCATACAACGAGGGAATCTGATTTTCTTTTTCGGTCACGCGATTCACTTTCCTTCCTTCGCCTCGGCACTATTTTACCGCCATCCTTACCGTCATCCTGGGACTTGGCCTCCGCGTCTCTTCCGGGGCGGCTGACGGGCCAAGCCCCGTTTCTACGGAGTCTTTTATAATCCGTGGATGAAGCGCGTCGTTCACGCCGCCTGCCCGCACGATTGCCCTGACGCCTGCGGCGTTCTGATCACTATCGAAGACGGCCGCGCTACCAAAATTCAGGGCGATCCTGAGCATCCCGTTACCCGCGGATTCCTTTGCGCCAAAGTCGCCAAGTATTTGGACCGCGTTTACTCGCCGGATCGGGTGCTGTATCCGATGCGACGCGTAAAGCCGAAGGGAACGACTTCCCTGCGGGAAGGACGGACGGGGACGCCCGGCCACGCCGTCGCTCCATCGGATGGATCGGCTTTTGAACGCATCTCGTGGGACGAGGCACTCGACGAGATTGCCGAGCGTTTGCGCCGGATCGCTGCCGAATGCGGCCCCGAATCCATCCTGCCCTACTCTTACGGAGGAACGCTCGGCGCGCTCAACAGCGCTTCCATGGACCGCCGTTTCTTCCATCGCCTGGGCGCTTCACAACTGGAGCGCAGCATCTGCTCTACCGCCGGCGAAGAAGGCCTGAAGTCGGTGATTGGCATCAAGCTCGGTACCGAGCCGGAACAGTTTGCGCACTCGCGCTACATCATCGCCTGGGGCTCGAATATTCACGGCAACAATGTTCACCTCTGGCCTTTCATCGAAGAAGCTCGCCACAAGGGCGCGAAGCTGGTGGTCATCGATCCGTACCAGACGCGCACAGCGAAGTTGGCCGACTGGTATCTGCCCATCAATCCTGGGACCGATGCCGCTCTTGCTCTCGGCTTGATGCACGTCATCATCAACGAGAGTCTTTTCGACGCCGATTACGTGTCGCGCTACACCGTCGGTTTCGAGGAGTTGAAGGCTCGCGCGCAACAGTATCCGCCAGAAAAAGTTTCCCACTGGACCGGCATCTCCGCCGACGAAATTCGCAAACTCGCCCGCGAGTATGCCACCGAGCGTCCGTCCGTGATCCGCGTCAACTATGGCATCCAGCGTTCCGAAGGCGGCGGCATGGCGATGCGCGCCGTCACCATGCTGCCGTGTTTGACCGGATCGTGGAAGGAAGTTGGCGGCGGACTGCAGCTTTCGCTCAGCGGTTCTTACGGCCTGAATGAAGAAGCGCTTGCGATGCCCGAGTTGATGCAGAAAGCCCTGGGACGCCCGGCGCGGACCATCAACATGGTGCAACTCGGCAGCGTGCTGAACTCGCTGACCGGGCCGCCCATCCAGGCGCTGTTCGTGTACAGCTCGAATCCCGCAGCGGTCTGCCCCGATCACAACGAGGTCGTCCGCGGGCTAAGGCGACCTGACCTTTTCACCGTGGTCCACGAACAGTTCTTCACCGACACTACCGACTACGCCGACATCGTCCTGCCCGCCACTACTTTTTTCGAGCACAAAGAGCTGCAGACCGCTTACGGCCACTACTACCTTCAAGTTTCCGATCAGGCGATGGATCCGGTCGGCGAATGCCGGTCCAATGTTGAGTTGTTCCGCGCGCTCGCGGAACGCATGGGTTTTGAAGACGAATGTTTCCGCGAAACGGTGGACTCCATGATCGACCGCGCGCTCGAGTCTCCGAATCCGCGGCTCAGGGGGATCACCCGCGGTCGATTGGAGCGCGAGCACTTCATCCGTCTGAATTTTGAAGGCAACGAAGATTATCGCCGAGCTGTGCTCGGCGGGACGGACGAAGGCGTCCGTCCCCACGTGGTTCGTGATGCTTCGACCGACCCCTTTCTCCCCTTCGCAGAAGGCAACTTCCCGACGCCGAGCGGCAAAGCTGAGTTCTACAGCGAAACTCTGAAGCGCCAGGGCCTTGATCCGGTAGTCGCATTCACTCCGCCCAAGGAATCGCGACATGGATCTGGATCGAAAGCCGCCGGCTTCCCGCTCGAACTTCTAGCCCGCAAGCCTGACAACCATCTCAACACGTCGTTCGCCAACCTCCCATCCGTCCGCGCGATGGAACCATGGATCGGAGATCTCGAGATGCATCCGATCGATGCCAAGGCGCGCGGCGTCCGCGATGGCGATCGCATTCGCGCCTTCAATCTTCGTGGTGAGATCGTACTCAAGGCGCGCGTTGACGGGTCGTCGTTCGATGGATCGGTGCGTCCCGGGGTCGTTGCCGCCCGGCTTGATTGGGCACGATTCAGCCCCGGTGGCGGCAATATTAATGCTCTCACTTCAGAAAAACTTACTGACCTGGGCAACGCGGCGACGTTCTATTCCGTCTGTGTTGAGGTAGAGCTTTTTCGGGCGTGACTCTCGGGGGAAGAAATTTGTCCCTGCCTTGGACGGTTCTGACTCTCTACCGTATAATTACGGTTTTCCTAACTCTATTTTTTCGAGGTAGTTGCGATTCATCGTCGTCATCATGCTATCTCTGTGCGTGCCCCCCGTCTCGGCCACGACATGGGCTCCCAGAGAGACCCCTCCTGGTCTCCATCTTCTTCCAGCATAAGAGTTTGGAAGCATAGTTCTGTCTGGAATCGCCTCCTCGCTTTGCTGACGCTTCTGCTGCTGGCGGTCCCGGTTGTTGGCCAGCAGGATCTCATCGTCGATATCCGCGTCCATGGCAACCGCCGCATCCCTGCCGAGACGGTTAAGGCCCGCATATTCAGCAAGGTCGGCGATGTCTATGACGCTGCGGCCATCGAACGGGACTTCAACGCGCTCTGGAATACTGGCTACTTTGAGGACATCCGCTTCGAGCGCGAACAGAACGCCAAAGGCTGGATCCTTCACATTTACCTCAAAGAGCGGCCGACAATCCGCGAGATCAATTACACCGGCCTGAACGCGGTATCCACGAGCGACGTGCTCGACCGGTTCAAGGAGCGGAAGGTCGGACTCGCGGTCGAGAACCAGTACGATCCCACGAAGATCAAGAAGGCCGAAGTTACCCTGAAACAACTGCTTGCCGAACATGGGCGTCAGTTTGCAACCATCCGCACCGAAGTCCGGCCCATCCCGCCCGCCGCCGTGGGCATCACTTTCGTCGTCCGGGAAGGCCCGAAGGTTAAGGTTGGACACATCCGCTTCCGGGGTAACAAACACGTCAATGACCGCACGCTGCGCGCGGCCATGAAGAACCTCAAGCCCATCGGCATCCCACACTCCATTTTCCTGGAGAACCTGTTCGCCAAGACCTACGACGCCACCAAGCTCGAAGAAGATACCGAGCGGGTCCGCGCCGAGTTCCAGAACCGTGGCTACTTCAAGGTGCTGGTCGACGAACCGAAGACGGAGATCCACGACACCGGACACACGGGCTTTCACATCCCGGGCCTCCAGCCAGGACTGGGGAAATCCGTCGATATCACCATGCCCATCGAGGAAGGCGACCGCTACCACCTCGGCACCATCACCTTCAAGAACAACAAAGCCATCCCTAACAATGCAGCGCTGCGCAGCCTTTTCCCCATGAAGGACGGCGAAATTTTCAGCCGCGAAAAAGTCGCCAAGGGTCTGGAAAACCTGCGCAAAGCCTACGGTGAAGCCGGCTACATTAACTTCACCTCCGTCCCCGACACCAAATTCGACGATGAGAAGAAGACCGTGGATCTGACCGTCGATGTGGACGAAGGCAAACAGTTCTACGTGCGCCGCATCGAGTTCCAGGGCAACACCACCACCCGCGACAAAGTCATCCGCCGCGAAATCGCGCTGGAAGAAGGCCAGATCTACAACTCGCGCTACTGGGAACTGAGCCTGCTGCGCCTGAATCAGCTTGGCTATTTCGACCAGCTCAAGCCCGACGATCCCAATACCACCGAACGCCACCTCGACGAAAAGGCTGGGACCGTCGATCTCTCCTTGAAAGTGCACGAAAAAGGAAAGAACAGCATCGGCCTGCAAGGCGGCGTCAGCGGCCTGGCGGGGGCCTTTATTGGCCTCAACTACAGCACCAACAACTTTCTTGGATTGGGCGAGACGCTCTCGGTACAGGCGAGTCTCGGCAGCCGCCAGCGCGACCTGGTGTTCGGATTCACCGAACCCTATTTGTTCGATCGGCCCATCCAAGCCGGCTTCCAGGTCTACACCCGGAAAACCAGCTATGATCAGGCCCGGCAGTATGCCATTGCCACCGGGCAGAATCTGAACCTGCCCTCGGCTTACCTGCAGAACCTGCAGAACTACTCGCAGTCCAGCACCGGCTTGAGCCTGAGTCTAAGCTATCCGCTGCGCCGTTCCTTCAAGCGCCTCGGCATCAGCTACTCCTTCGACCGTTCATCGCTGGTGGCGGTCAGCAGCGCTTCCAAACTGTTATTCGAGAATCTCAACTTTAGCGGCATCACCGGCCCCAATGCGCTCAATGGCATCATCACCAGCAAGATAACACCCAGCTTCACCATGAACACCCTCGATGCGGCCTACGCGCCCCACCATGGCAAGAGCCTGTTCATCGGCGGGGAATTCGCTGGCCTTGGGGGCACGGTTCACACCATCCGGCCCATTCTTCAGTTCAAGCAGTTTTTTCCCGTCCAGAAACGCCGCAACGCAATCGGTTACAACGTTCAAGCTTCATTTATCACCGGCTATGGCGGGATTGTTGCGCCTCCGTTTGAACGAGCCTATCTCGGTGGCGAGAATGATATCCGCGGTTTCGACATCCGCACCATATCTCCCATCGCTTACCTGCCCAGCGCCCAGAGCGTGTCCCTCCGGAATCCCGATGGAACGTTCGTTCCCGCCAACCCAAATTTTAGGGTGCAGGTAAACCCCACCACCGGAGCCTGCGTCAGCAACTGCTGGAATATCCCGGTTCCGTACAATCAACTCGTGACTCCCGGGGGCGACCTCAGTCTGAACGGCAATTTTGAATATCGCATCACCATCGCCGGGCCTGTCGCCATCGCGCCCTTTGTCGATATGGGCGCCGATCCGATCATTCGTACTTCGCAGTTGCAGACGAACTTGACCCAGTACAACACGCTGATAAACACCCTGTTCGGCTGTCCGGCATTGGATACGGCTTATGCCTGTACCGGTGGGGCAAAGATAAGCGGCATCCCGCGAGACCTCAGACCGGTTCCTGGCACCAACTGGGTGGCGCGTATGTCCACCGGCATCGAATTGCAGACGATGCTTCCCGTCGTCAATGCGCCGTTCCGCATCTATTACGCCTACAATGCCTTGCGCCTCGACGGCAGCGCGACGCCGCCCATACGGATCACCCGTGACATGTTTCCCAACAACGCCGCCGGCCTCTACACCTACCAGACCACGCTCTCAACCCTGGGCTCCAGGTACACCCTCCGGGAACCACGCAAAACCTTCCGCTTCTCCGTGGCCACAACGTTCTAAGGGCAGCACTTAGCAATTGGCATTTGGCCAAGACGGGAGTTCGGGGGCGCGGAGAGTCTCTCGGTTCTCGTTGCTCAGAATAGGTTTTCTTGGGGAAAAGTTAGACGAAGCGATAAGTGCTAAATGCTGAATGCTACTCGATGTGCACCAGTCCGCTCGCTGGCTCGGACGCCGGCTGTTGTGGTGCTCGCCATGCATCGAGGACCGATACCTGGTGCACGCACGATACTGTGCAGTGCGGCGCGCACGGCTTCTCCGTATGGAACTCGCGGCGTATGTCGGCAATCGTGTATTTCTCCAGCGGAATGGCCGGATAGCCGCGCTGTTGCGAGCAGTAATGCACGAGCCCGTCCTCGCAAATGTATAAGTACCGGGCCCCAGCGCGACACCGCCACTGGTTCGGATGGCCGAGTGCGATGTTGTCCTGAAACGCATTCACCCGCGTGAAACTACGTTTCTCCAGTCCCTTCATCTCGTGGTACACGCGCCGCTCTTCGTCGTTCAAGGGCTGCACCTGTCCCGAGCCGTCGTGGATGATTCCGATGGTCGAGCTGAAGCCAAGCTCCAACGCGCGCTTGCCGATGGTGAGCGCGTCCTGCGGATGGCTCACACCGCTGCCCACCACCGAATTGATATTCACGTGAAAATCAGCATGCTCGGCCAGCAGTTCGAGCTTCCGGTCGAGCACCTTCAAGCTCTTCTTGGAAACTTCGTCGGGGTTCACGTTATCAATCGAAATCTGCAGCCACTCCAGGCCCGCCCGGTTCAGCCTCTGGATGCGGTCCGCGGTCAGCAGATAACCGTTCGTGATCAGGCCCGACACGATCCGGCGTTTCCGCATGTGGTGAATAATGTCGTCCAGTTGCGGATGCAGCAGCGGCTCGCCGCCGCTGATCGTGATCACGGAAGTGCCGAGATCGCCCAGTTGATCGACCCGCCGCAACATCTGCTCGGTTGGCACGGGCTTAGAGAAATCATCAAACTCGTTGCAGTAGGTGCAGGCCAGATTGCAGCGCCGGATCGGGATCAGATGGGCCAGCAGCGGATGGTCCGTCGACACCACGGCCTTCAGGATTTGCCACAATCCATGAACGTTCCGTTCCGCCGCCCTGACCTTACGGCGCAATGCCACTGACCTTGTTGTCATCAGAAATTGACCTGCTTCTATTTCATCACAGCTCCCTGCCAAGTGCCCAATTTACCGCAGTATTCGGCGAAAAAGCAGGGTTAAACGGTGATTCAACCCACCCGCGATCAACCAGTTTCTTCTCCAACCTTTTCGTGTCCCGCCGTGCCCAACGCCGCCACCGCCTGCTCCAGGTTCTCGCGCTGGATCAGCACATAATCCGTATCAAACGTGGAAATCGCGAAGATCGGGATTCGCGCTTCCGCCAGCGGCTGCAGGAACGACGCCAGCACGCCAGTCATCGAAAATGGAAACGGCCCCTCGAGTTTCAGCGCGAGCCATCCATGCTCGACCGGCGCAGCGTCCGGCATATGGTCTCCCAGGCAGACGTCTTCGCTGTAGACAATGGAAAGCTCTTCGCGCGTGCGTACCACGCAGAAAAACCCGCCCTCCATCGCCCAGCCAGGAATGCGTGCATCGGAGGCAAGCCGGCACACGGCCAGCCGCTCCACAAGAACGCGATATTTCAAATGGTGAGGCAATTAAGAAAGGAAGGTTACTACATCAGCCAGCCAACTTGCCGATGGAGAGCCGGGCGTCCCGCCCGGCCACCACACTGCCCAAGGACGGGCGAGGACGCCCGTCGCTTCATCGTGGAACCCGGTCGTGCTTTACTGCATTTCTCCGCCCATCGGCACGTAGCGGAATTTCTTCCCGTCGAAGAACAAAGCGGAGCTTTCATTAAATTCGCCCAGTTCTTCAATGTACACCGCTTCGATCGTTTTCTTGCGCAGCTTCATTTTTCGAACCGAGAGCGTCCGATAGGGCAAATTCACAATCACGTACTTTGCTTTCGGAGTTGCCGAGCGCCAGCCATCCGGCCCCGTGCCATGAATAATCAACACGGCCAGCCCCCGACGCGCCGGATCGGGCTCTTTGAACGTGGTAGTCACCCTGGGGTCGCCGTAGCCATAAAAGTCGTAGTAGGGGTCCATTACTATGTAATTGTGCTCCGCTTCATCCAGCATCGGATTCTTACAGCGCGCCGGAATCACCACGTCCTCCACGCCGTCGCCGTCAAGATCGCCGAACACGGGTGCGAGTTCGGGAAGCAGCGTGAACTCCCTGCCAAACTGCTGTTGCACGAATTCGTTATCCACTTTGCGAGCCGCCGATGGAACCTGCCCGGAAGCTGGAATCAACATCGCGACACTGAACGCCAGGAGTAAAAATACTTTTCGCATGGGTCTACTCTAGTCCCCCGCCGTCACCGTCGGCAGGTAACGAAAGTCACCTTGCTGACTTTGATTTGGGAGAGCGAAGAGCTTGAACCACCTAGGACACAGGGGTTCACAGAGGAACACGGGGAAAACCAAATTACGCCTTGAAGTGCTCCCATCCCCCGGGCTTGAGCGGGCGTGCTTTCCCATCCTTCTCAATCAGCCGCATCGGCGCGGATTTTGTGGTGCGCCCGATCCGCGTCACTCGAACTCCCGCCACCACCGATGGAACCGTCGCCGCGGACGTAAACAGCAGTTCATAGTCGTCGCCGCCATGCAATGCCAATTCGAGCGCAACCCGCTTTTTCCCCAGCCCAACCCGCGCCCGCGGAATCGCCTCTGCCTCGATTTCCGCGCCCACACGGCTTTCCTCGCAGATGTGTTCGAGGTCGGTAGAAAGCCCGTCGCTCACATCAATCATGGCTGAAGCTACTCCCCGCCGGCGCAGCCACTGGCCCACCGCCACCCGCGCCAGCGGACGCGGACTAAAGTGCCGGGAGGAGTACCCTGTCCCCAACAGCTTCGATTCCGCCAGCCGCGCCAGCGCCGCCGCTGACCCGCCGAGTTCCCCAGTCACATAAATCCGATCGCCTGCCTTTGCCCCAGACCGCAGCACCGCCTTTCCCTTGGGCACCGAACCCACCACCACAATGTCCGCTTGGATTCCACCTGGCGACTGCGCCGTGTCTCCGCCAGCCAGCGGAACCTTGAATTCTTCCGCCAGATTCAGCAGCCCCTTCAGGAAGCGGTTCACCCACTTCTGCGGAACGTCGCTCGCTACGGCCAACGATAAGAACGCCGCCAGCGGCTCTCCTCCCATGGCCGCGATGTCGCTCAAGCCGCGCGTCAAGCAGCGCCGCCCCACCAGTTCTGGAGGGTGCCAATCTCGCCGGAAATGCACGTTTTCGATGGTGAAGTCGGTCGTCACCAGCAACTCGTGGCCAGGAGGAACGCGCAGCACCGCGCAATCATCGCCGATGCCCGTCACGACCGACTTTCCCCCGCGAGCAGACCGGCGAATCTGCCGAATCAACTCCTTTTCGCGAAGCGGCATGCCGATCACTATACCCCGCTCCCGTACCTTGAGCGCCCACGCCGACAGCGCGATAACGGGTAACCCGAGAGTAATCTGGCCGGATGGGCATCGCTAATTACCCTGCCTTGGTAACCGTCCAACGGGTCCTAGTGAGGTTGACACGGAGAATTAGGTTTGCTACCTTTTAACTCGCGATTCACAATATTTGCCGTATCAAGTACTGCAACATGAATCAGTTGCAGCGAAATTGGTTTTCAGCTTGCCTAGTTCCGTGGATTTAGGAAGAGCCAGCCCGTCCCGATGCGGCTGGTGGAATCAGGCTTCCGAGCCCGAGCATGACGGTTCCGCTCCGGCAGGATTCCGATGGAAAAATTAAAAATCTTTACCCGGAAGTAGGACATTGCGTAAACGTTTCTATATATTTTTCGTGGCTCGCGACGAAGCTGGACAGCTTCGCAAGATCTCCATTCCCGTCCAATATCTTTACGTGGTTCTGGCCGGTGCGGCGATCGGCGTGCTCTGCCTGACGGGAATCGCCAGTTCTTATACCCGGATGCTGCAGAAGGTCGCCCACTATAACCAGCTCCGTACCGAGCAAGACCAGCTCAAAGACCGGTATTCGCGGCTGGAGCAGGTTGCCAAGGAGCGGGACATTCAGGTAGCTTCTCTCGGCTCTCTGGCCAGCGAGGTTTCCGCGCTTTACGGCCTCAAGTCCGATCCAGCGATGGTTGCCGCTTCCTCGACCGAGCAGATTCAAGAAGCACAGGTGAATTCTTCGCTCGACCAACTTTACGCGCTCAAGCACACGGCGCTGACCGGCGCTGCCAGCGTCGGCATTTCACTCGGCCTTACTAAGAACTCAACCACGGCCGACTGGGTGCGCGCCAACTCGGCTCCGAACTTGTGGCCGGTCGAAGGCCAGATCACCGGCTCGTTTGGTGAGCGCATCGATCCATTTAACGGAGAAGGCGCCTTCCACTCCGGTGTCGATATCTCCGCCGGTGTCGGCTCGCCCGTGATCGCTCCCGCCGATGGCGCCGTTACGTTCGCTGATTTTCTGGGCGGCTACGGACGCGCCGTCATGGTCGACCACGGACACGGCATCACCACTCGCTACGGCCACCTCTCCAGCTTTGCCGTTACCGCCGGGCAATACATCCATCGCGGCGACACTATCGGCTACGTCGGCCTCAGCGGACGCTCTACCGGGCCGCATCTTCACTACGAAGTCCGCATCAACGACGCTCCTGTGAATCCCTACAAGTATCTCCGGCTGACCGTGGCGCACGTCGGCGGGTTTGCCGCGGGCTCCTAGTCTCCAAATCTTTTCAGGAAAAGTGTGGCGCGGGCGCCTTCGCCCGCGTGATGACTAACCCCTGAAGGGGCCATTGATTTTGAAGATTCCGTTATCGCAGAAGCGATGCCCTGATACGAAACTCGAGTTTGCGTGAAGACTTGAAACTCTGAAACCTGCCTTCTACCCCTTTGCCTTCTTGATTTCCTCAATCAGCGGCGGCACGATGTCGAACAAATTCCCGACGATGGCATAGTCCGCAATCTCAAAAATCGGCGCCTCGGAATCTTTGTTGATTGCCACGACGCTCCGTGCACCCTTCATGCCAACAATATGCTGGATCGCTCCCGAGATTCCGAGCGCCAGATACAGCTTCGGAGCGACCGTCTGTCCCGACGATCCGATCTGCCGGTCCATGGGCAGCCATCCGTTATCACAGATCGGACGCGACGCCGCGAGCTCACCGCCCAGCGCATCCGCCAACTGCTTTGCCAGTTCGATATTTTTCTGCTCTTTGATGCCTCGTCCCACCGAAACGATAATCTCAGCCTGCGTCAAATCCACCGCTTGTTTAGCTTCCTTGAAAACTTCCTGCGGTTTGTTCCTTACCACGCTGTCCGGAACTTCGACGGTTACCTTCTCCAGTGGCGCAGCCGTGGCACCGGCTTCGACTTTGTCGCCGCGGAACGAGCCATTCTGAAAGGTCACAAAGTAAGGCCCCGAGCCCGCAAAACTCACGTCGGCCACAAACTTTCCCTGAAACATTTGCCGCGTGAACAGCAGCTTCCCGCCTTCATACTTGTACCCGATCGCGTCGGTGATGGCCGTCGTTTGCAGGGCCGTCGCCAGCTTCGGCACAAAATCACGCACCTGGTACGTATGCGGCATCAACACCAGCTTCGCCGGATGCTTCCCTAAAAACTCCCGCAACGCATGCGCAAAGGCGTCCGGCGTGTAGGGTTCGAGCCTGGCCGACTCGACGTCATACACCTTGGCGACCTTCTTCGCCGCTACCTCGCCCGCGATTGCATCTGCGCCGGAGCCCACGACCGCCGCTTCCAGCGTCCATCCTGTGTGAGCGGCGATCGCCTGCCCGGCGGCAACCGTCTCCCACGAGACGCGGTTCAGTTTTCCTTCGCGCTGTTCAACGACCACAAGAATTGTGTCCATAAGATCGGTTTTCAGTCTTCAGTTTTCAGTTCTCAGTAACAGCCCCGCCTGTTCAACTGAGAACTGAAAACTGACAACTGAGAACTGAGTACCTTAAATTACCCGCACTTCATTCTTCAGCTTCTCCACCAGCTTCTTCGCCACTTCCGCCGGAGGCCCTTCCAGAAACTCTGTATTCTTCGACTTCTGCGGTACGTGCAGCTTCTCGATCTTCTGCAAGTTCCCTCCGACTGCCGGCTGCACCTCGGCCATCGTCACCTTGCGCATTGGTTTCGTCTTGGCCTGCTTGATCCCGATCAGCGTCGCATAGCGCAGCTTGTTAATCCCCGATTGGATCGTCAGCACCGCCGGCAATGGCATGTCTACAAACTGAAAGAACCCAGCTTCCAGTTCCCGCTTCACTCGGATGCCAGCCTCATTTTTTTCAATCTGCATAATGATGGTCGCGTGCGGCAATCCAAGAATCTCCGCCAGAATCACGCCCGTCTGCGCGTATCCGTAATCGTCCGACTGCAAGCCCGTAAAGATCAGGTCAAACTTCTCGTCCTTGCCCTGATCGATAATGATGGCTGCCGCGATGGCTCGCGCCGTGTTGTACGCATCGAGCCCGACAAAAGCATCGCCCTCGAGATGGATCGCGCGGTCCGCGCCTTTCGCCAGCGCCTCGCGCAATACCTGCATCGCCCGCGCCGGCCCGGCGGTGACGACCACCACTTCGCCCTTGTGTTTCTCCTTCTGCCGCAGCGCTTCTTCGAGCGCAAATGCGTCCGGCTCATTCACTTCGTAGGAAACATCTTCGCGGATCCACGTCCCCGCATCATTCAGCTTCAGCGGTGCGTCTTTCT
>Ga0209736_1000266_pt1 | contig 16917 bp, 16 predicted proteins | sample BlaSpr_A8_Ref_M3_FD_187992 | JGI IMG/M metagenome (GOLD analysis project Ga0209736, IMG submission 187992) | Forest soil microbial communities from Thunder Bay, Ontario, Canada - Black Spruce, Ontario site 2_A8_Ref_M3 (SPAdes) (version 2) | ecosystem: Environmental > Terrestrial > Soil > Boreal...
GGGCGACGGTGGCAAGAAAGCCCGGTCGCCGGGGAGAGCACGAAATAAGCCGTAAACCATCGCGCGGGGAATGCCGGGTGATGCCGGTGTGACCTGACTAACGCGTGTGCGCTCTACCACACTCATTGCACACGCGGCTATCGGGCGCATCGGGCGCCCGGCATTCCCTGCGCCCTCTAATGGAGAGGGCGGAAAGTTGATAGCAAAACTCGGGCGAATCGCGCCGCGAGATCGCGAAGCTGTGGCCGGGAATAGCGCTGTTTGAAAATCCGACGTCGACGGACGTGCGAAGTGTGCTGTGTGCCACAAGAGTCTCAATGTCGTCCCGGCTAACGCCGGGACCCATACTCCGCGGCCCCTCGGTTAGGCGCCGCTGTGAGACACCTTCTGCAACAATAGACTACCGGGATTATGGGTCCCGGCGGTCGCCGGGACGAGGTTGAGAGATACTAAGCGCCCTTCACGAACTTCGCAAAAGCCTCCCCATAATCCGGATGCCAGCGCGAAAGTGCGGGACGGTTTTCGACGATGTCGCCGGCGGCCCAGAGAATCCGCCGTTCGTCGAGCCGCCGCGGCACATCGTTATCGGGACAAAGAATATAGAAATCGCCGGCGTCGATGCGTTCGATCATGAAGTCGACGGTCTGCTCCGGCGTCCAGGCCCCGGCCGGTTTTTCGGTACGGCCCTTTGCCGTGAGGCCGGTGAAGACGAAGCCGGGAATCAACAGATGCGCGCTGATCTTGCCGCCGGCCGCGTTTCGCAGCTCGTGCTGCAGCGCTTCGGTAAAGGCCTTCACGCCGGCCTTGGAGACGTTGTAGGCGGGATCGCCGGGCGGGGTGGTGATGCCCTGCTTCGAGCCGGTGTTGATGATGAGGCCGGGACGTCCGCGCTGGATCATGCCGGGGGCAAAGGCCTGCGAACCGAGAATCACGCCCCAAAGATTGACGGCGAGAACGCGCTGCCAGGTCTCGGTGGGTCCGAACATCTGGCTGCCGGGTTGAATGCCGGCATTGTTCATCAGGATATCGGTGCCGCCGAACCGCTCCCGCACCGCGCGTTCCAGTCCCGACACGTCCTCGATGCGGCTGACGTCGACCGCCGCCACCATGATGTCGGCGCTGCCGGCCGGCGCCGCCGATACAAGTTTTGCTTCCGCTTCGGCGAGACGGTTGGTGCCGAGATCGGCGATGCAGACCTTCATGCCGAGGCGGGCAAACCGCATCGCCGCGGCAAGGCCTATTCCCGATCCGCCCCCGGTGACGACGGCAACGTTATTTGGCGACATGGCTGGATGCGGCACGCGCGTTCTCCTGACCTGAAGGATGCCCTGCTGACAAACGAATTAGGGCAATGCCGGGCATTCACCATGCACGAACCGGCATGGGAGGTCTTCATTCGCGGCTATCTTGTGGCGGTAACCTTTTGCGCAAGGGGCGAACCGGCTACAAATCCCTATCGACAGACATTTTCCGGGGCTGACATGAACTTTCCATCGTTGTTTTCGCCGCTCAAAATCGGTCCCTGCCAGCTCAAACATCGCCTGGTGATGGCGCCGTTGACGCGGATGCGGGCGGAAAAGCCGTCGCTGGCGCCGCGGCCGCTGAACATCGAATATTATGCGCAGCGCGCGACGCCGGGCGGATTGATCGTCGCCGAGGCTTCACCGATCGCGGCGACCGGTTTTGGCAGCCCCGGCGTACCCGGCATCTATTCGCAAGCGCAGATCCGGGGATGGCGGGAGGTGGTCGACGCGGTGCACGCCAAGGGTGGATTGATCTTTCTCCAGCTTTGGCATGTCGGGCGGGTTTCGCATTCCTCGTTCCAGCCCGGCGGCGTGCTGCCGGTCGCGCCGTCGGCGGTGGCGATTTCGGATGCGCTGAAGACCGCGACCGCGGACGGAAAGGTCACGACCTACGAGACGCCCCGCGCGCTCGAAACCGGCGAGATCGCCGGCATCATCGACGCCTATCGGCAAGCGGCGGAAAACGCGTTGCAGGCCGGCTTCGACGGCGTCGAGATCCATGGCGCCAACGGCTATCTGATCGAGCAGTTTTTACAGTCGCATACGAACTTGCGGACCGACCAGTACGGCGGTTCGATCGAAAACCGCACGCGGTTTCTGATCGACGTCACGCACGCCGTGATCGGCGTGTGGGGCGCCAACCGCGTCGGCGTGAGGTTGTCGCCGTATGGGGTTGCCAATGATTCCGGCGAACCCGATCCGCTGCCGCTCTATACGCATGCCATCGAGGCGCTCGATCGGCTCGGGCTGGCGTACTTGCATTTCGTCGAGCCGCGATCGAGCGGCGCCGGCCGCGCCGAGGTCAACCATCAGAACGTGCCGTCGGCGATGGTGCTGTTCCGCCCGGTCTGGAGCGGCGTCCTGATTTCGGCCGGCGGTTTTAGCGGCGAGACCGCGGAAGCGGCGATTGCCGCCGGCCACGCCGACGCCATCGCGTTCGGCCGCATCTTCATCTCCAACCCCGATTTGCCGCGTCGCCTGCAACACGGCTATCCGCTGACGCCCTACAACCGCGCGACCTTCTATGGCGGCGAGGCGGCGGGCTATACCGATTATCCGGTCTATGGCGAGTTGGAGCGGGCGTGAAAGGGGCGAATGGCAAAGGCAGCGAAAGCGGTTGGAATCTCGACGGGTCAATGCCTGTGCGGCGCGGTCGCTTTCGAGATCGACACGCCCGCGCGCTGGGCCTGGCACGATCATTCGCCTTCGAGCCGGCGCGCCCATGGCGCGGCCTACGCAACCTATGTCGGCAGCTGGCGCAAGCGTTTTCGGGTGACAAAAGGCAGCGCCGATATCACGCGCTACGAGGACAAAGCGACAGCGACCGTGCGCAGCTTTTGCGCGCATTGCGGCACGCCGCTGTTCTACGAACGCGCGCGCTCGCCGCACATGGTCAACATCCCGCGCGCGCTTTTTTCGGGCCGGACCGGCCGGCAGCCGCTCTATCACATCGCGATCGAGGAATTGCAGGAATGGGCCTATACCGGCGAGCCGCTGGTGCCGCTGAAGGGTTTTCCCGGCGTGGTCTGGCAGCGCTCGAAAAAGAACAAGCGCAGCGATCGCGAGGGGATGTTCTGAGCGGGCTCGCAGCGCCTGAGTCCGGGGATGCAGGGCAGCCATGAGCGTCCTCCATTGATCTCCGCGGGTGAGATCGGCCATGTTGTCAAAATCCCGACGGTAACGGCCGCGGGAAGGAGGAGACTTTCATGAATCGCATCACCGGGCGCTCGGCGTTCCTCGCATTGCTCAAGGACGAGGGCATCACCCATCTGTTCGGCAATCCCGGCACCACCGAGCTGCCGATCATGCACGCGCTGAAGGATCACCCCGATCTCACCTATGTGATGGCGATGCAGGAAAGCCTGGTGGTCGCCATCGCCGACGGTTTCAGCCGGGCCTCGGGCCGGCTGGTGGCCTGCAACGTCCATGTCGCGCCCGGGCTCGGCAACGCGATGGGCTCGCTCTACAATACCAGCTTTACCGGCACGCCGATGATCCTGACCGCCGGCCAGCAGGAGCAAGGCCACGGCCTGACGGAGCCGCTGCTGTACGGCCCGCTGGTCCGGATGGCCGAGCCCCTTGTAAAATGGGCGGTTGAGGTGACGCGGCTGGAGGACCTGCCGCGGATCGTGCGCCGCGCCGCCAAGATCGCGACCACCCCGCCGACCGGGCCGGTGTTCATCTCGCTGCCCGGCGATATCCTCAATTCCGAAGCCGGCATCGAACTTGGACGTTCGACCCGGGTCGATACGCGGGTAAAACCATCCGACGAGGCCTTGCAGGCGCTGGCGGCCCGGATTCTCAAGGCCGAGCGTCCCGTCATCATTGCCGGCGATGAAATCGTCAAGAGCGACGCGCTGCAGGAGGCCGCGGCGCTGGCGGCGACGCTTGGCTGTCCGGCCTATCAGCAATCGGCGCCCTACGGCGCGCACTTCCTCTCCGAAAGCCCGAGCTTCATGGGCGCGCTGTCGCGTCTGCAGAAGCAGGTGCGCGAGGTGCTGTCGCAGTACGATCTGATGATCGTGCTCGGCGCCGATCCGTTGCGGATGTCGGTGCACAGCGAAGTCGATCCGCTCCCGGAAGGTTTGCCGATCCTGCAGATCGGCCTGGTCGAATGGGACCTCGCCAAGAACTATGGCGCCGAGATCGCGCTGAAGGCCGATGTCAAGGAAACCCTGCGGGTGCTGATCCCGGCGCTGAAGGCCGCCGGCGGCGCAGCCCTGGAAACCCGCGCCAAACAGGGTGTCGCGGCGCTGGCAACCAAGAACTGGACGGCGCGGCGCGCGGCCGTCATCGAACAAATCTCGCGGGCAAAAGATCGCTCGCCGATCGATCCGGACTGGCTGGCGCTGCAGGTGGTCGAAGCGATGCCCGATAACGCCATCCTGGTCGACGAGGGACTGACCTCCTCACGCCAGATGCTGGCGCTACGCCCGCACCGCGACCGCTATGGCTATCACGCGCTCGCCTCGGGCGGCATCGGCTGGGGACTGCCGGCGTCCGTCGGCGTCAGCCTGGCGAACCCCCACCGGCCGGTGGTGTGCTACTCCGGCGACGGCAGCGCGATGTATTCGATCCAGGCCTTGTGGACCGCGGCGCATCACAAGCTGCCGCTCACGGTGGTGATCGTGAATAATGGCGGCTATCGCATCATCAAGCAGCGGTTGTTGGCATTCCATGGCGACGATCATTACGTCGGCATGGATTTTGTCGATCCGCCTGTTGATTTCACCGGCATGGCAAAGGCGCTCGGGCTGGAGGCAATGCGGGTCACCGATCCCAAGGATCTGAAATCGACGCTGGCGTCGGCCTTCAGCCGCCCCGGCGCGAAACTGATCGAGGTGGTGGTGGACGGGACGGTGAACTGAATCCGGTCCGACTGGATTCACCGATTTATTCCCGGAGCCAACGCATATCTTTGTCGGGGACAGGCGGTCCTGAAAAACATATCCTCCTGCCGCGCCGCCGTGAGAGCGGCCGTGTCATCCGGAGGAATGTTTCATGATCAGGCCACCGTTCCGTCTTGCCGCCGTTACGCTCGGCGCCCTCTGCGCAGGCGTGTTGGTTGCGCCCGCCCACGCCCAATTGCTCCAGCACAAGGATGTATCCGCCTCGATCGCCATGGCCATTGCCGAAACCGCGCAGGCCACCTGCAAAGCCAACGGCTACAGCGTATCGGTGACGGTGGTCGGGAGAAACGGCGAGGTCATCCTGCAGGTCCGCGGCGACGATACCAATCCGCACACCATGGAAAACAGCATGCGGAAGGCCTACACTGCGCGCACGACCCGCGCGCCATCGGGCAAGATGGTCGAGCGCGTCAAGGCTGAACCCACGCTCGGTTTCGTCAATCTCAGCAACATCATTGCCGTGCAGGGCGCGCTGCCGATCATGCTCGGCGAGGAAGTGATTGGCGGGGCCGGAGCCTCCGGTGCTCCGGGCGGCGAAAAGGATGAGGCCTGCATCAAGGCCGCGCTCGACAAGGTCGCCGACCGGCTGAAGTAGGCCGGGCGGCGCGCAAGTCGCCATCCGAAAGCCCGCGCCATCGGCGCGGGTCTTACTCTGCGGCTTTTGCTCTGGCGTGAGGCCGATACTGCACGGCCGGATGCGGCGCTGACAGCCGCGCGCGGCCCTGGCCGAACAGTTTTTCGCGCAGCGTTCCTTTTGCGTAGCCGTCCTTGTAGCGCCCGCGCCGCACCAGTTCCGGCACCAGCATCTCGGCAATATCCTCGAAATCGCCGGGCGAGACCGCAAACGGGACATTCAAGCCATCGACATCGGTTTGTTCGAACCAGGCTTCGATTTCGTCGGCGACCTTTTCGGGCGTGCCGACCGCCACCGGCCCGGCACCGCCGATGCCGACATGCTGGGCGACCTCGCGCACGGTCCAGACCCGGTCCGGATCGGCGCGGGTGATGTTGTCCATCGCGCTGCGGCCGGCGTCGTTCTGGACGTGGCGGACCTGCTGGTCGAGATCGTAGGTGGAGAAATCGACGCCGGTCCAGCCCGACATCAAGGTCAGCGCGCCCTCCGGATTGATGTGGTTGCGATAGTCGGCATGTTTGGCTTTGGCCTCCGCCTCGGTGCGTCCCAAGATGATGGTGAACATGCTGAACATCAGGATTTCGGCCGGGTTGCGCCCGGCTTCCGCAGCGAGCGCACGAATGGCGGCGACGCGTGGCGCGATGATCTTGGCGGACGGTCCCGACATGAACACACATTCGGCATGCTGGGCCGCGAACTGCCGTCCGCGCGGCGAGGTGCCGGCCTGATACAGCACGGGGGTGCGTTGCGGCGACGGCTCGCTCAAGTGAATGGCGTCGAGGCGATAATGGTTGCCCTGGTGCTTGACGCGATGCACCTTGGCGGGATCGGTGAAAATGCCCCGGGCCCGATCGCGCAGCGCCGCATCGTCCTCCCAGCTGCCTTCCCAGAGCTTGTAGACGACTTCCATATATTCGTCGGCGACGTCGTAACGGTCGTCATGCGCGGTCTGCTTGTCCTTGCCTGCCGCCCGGGCGGCACTGTCGAGATAGCCCGTCACCACGTTCCAGCCGATCCGCCCCTCGGTGAGGTGATCGAGCGTCGACATCCGTCGCGCAAATGGATAGGGCGGCTCATAGGACAGGTTGGAGGTGACGCCAAAACCGAGATGTTCGGTGACCGCGGCCATCGCCGGGATCAAGAGCAGCGGATCGTTGCAAGGCGTCTGGGTGGCGTTGCGCAGTGCTGCGTCCGGGTTGCCGCCGAATACATCGTAGACCCCAAGCACATCGGCCAGAAACAGCCCATCGAACCGGCCGCGCTCCAGCGTCCCGGCGAGATCGGTCCAGTATGGCAGCCGGTTATATTCCGCCGTGCGGTCGCGCGGATGGGTCCAGAGCCCCGGCGACTGATGCGCGATGCAGTTCATGGCGAAGGCGTTGAGCCGGATTTGTTTTTTCATGATCGAAAGGCCTCGAGGCGCGCCTTGCGTGGCGAGTTATCATCCGCAGCCGTCGAACGCCGGACTGTTGACGGGAATTGTTCCATGGCGGCGGGTTTTGGCAAGGCAAATCGTCGGCCCTGGTCGGCTTCCAGCCGCGGCCGGATGCCGATACGGTGGCCGAAGTCGAACAGCATTTTGAATCCGACAAGGAAAATATATGAGCAGAGCCGATGCCATCGCCCGGGCGCGCCAACATCTTCATTCCGGTGAGTTTCTCGCCGAACTCGACCGCAGGGTCGGATACCCTACCGAGAGCCAGAACCCCGAACGCGGCGATAGCTTGCGCGCCTATCTCGAGGACGAACTGAGGCCTGCATTCTCGCAACTCGATTTCTCGACCCGATTGATCGAATCGCCGACCGGGAAAAGTCCATATCTGCTCGCCGACTATCGCGAGAGCGCTTCGGCTCCGACGGTTCTGATGTACGGCCACGGCGATGTCGTCGACGGCATGGTCGGAGAATGGCGCGACAGCCTCGATCCGTGGCGGACCACAACATCGGGCAACCGGGTCTATGGCCGCGGCACCGCCGACAACAAGGGACAACACAGCATCAATATGTCGGCGCTTGCCGCCGTGCGCGAGGCGCGCGGTGGCCGGCTCGGCTTCAACGCCAAATTTATCGTCGAGATGGGAGAAGAGATCGGATCGCCGGACCTGCGCCAGGTTTGCGAATCCCTGCGCGATGAACTGGCCGCCGATCTGTTTCTGGCCTCCGACGGGCCGCGGCTTGCCGCGGACCGGCCGACGATATTTCTTGGCTGCCGCGGGGGATTGCGGATTCACCTCGATGTGAACCTGCGCGACGGTTCGCATCATTCCGGCAACTGGGGCGGGGTTTTGGCCAATCCCGCCACCATCCTTGCCAGTGCGATCGCCTCCCTGGTCGATAGCAAGGGACGCCTGCAGCTCGACGAATTGAAGCCGCCACGGCTGACGAACCAGATCCGCGCCACGCTTGCCTACGTCAAGATCGAGCCGACCTCGGACGAACCCGCGCTCGCGGAAAACTGGGGCGAGGAAGGCCTGTCGGCCGCCGAACGGCTTTATGCGTGGAACACGCTCGAAGTGCTGGCGATGTCGTCGGGCAACATCGAGAAGCCGGCCAACGCGATTCCGGGACAGGCGCAGGCGGTCCTGCAATTACGCTTCGTTGTCGGCACCAAAATCGAAAAAGCCCTCGATGCGATCAGGGCGCACTTGCAGCGGCGCGGTTTTCCGATGGTCGAGGTGCGCGGCACGCAGAGTTTTGCGGCGTCGCGAACCGATTTCGACAGCCCCTGGATCGGCTGGGCGGCGGAGTCGATCCGGCAGACCACCGGAAGAGCGCCCGCGGTGCTGCCGAATTTCGGCGGCTCGCTGCCCAATGACGTGTTTTCCGAAGCTCTGGGCTTGCCTACGATCTGGGTGCCGCACTCTTATCCCGGCTGCTCGCAGCACGCTCCCAATGAGCACATTCTTCTCTCCGTCACCGAGGAAGCGCTGGCCATCATGGCGGGCCTGTTCTGGGATTTGGGGGAGATGCCGCGCGCCCTCTAGCCCGCCCGGCGGGGGTGCGTGAACGCAGACGCCTGAGGCCGGGGCGTTGGCGCCTGCGGCAGCCAGTTTGTCGCAGGCGTCCGGGCCGCGGACGCCGAAACGATGCTTGTCATGGGCGCCGTCCCGGGGTCGTATGACGGCCGAAAGTTACATTCTATTCCGGCCCGATTTATGCCAGCATCACGGAAGTCATCCACAGGGGGGAGAACACCAATGAAACAGCTGCGTATGATCGGCCTCGCGCTGGCAGCCAGCTTCTGCGCAGGCCAGGTCAATGCCGAGGAACTGACGGGGACGTTGAAAAACATCAAGGAAACCGGGGCGATCACGCTTGGCTTTCGCGACTCCTCGATTCCGTTTTCCTATCTGGACGACAACCAGAAGCCGATCGGCTTTGCGATGGACATCTGTTACAGGATCGTCGACGCCGTGAAGAAGGAGCTCAAGCTCGACAAGCTCGAGGTCAAGCTCAACCCGGTGACGTCGTCGACCCGCATTCCATTGCTGGCCAACGGCACCATCGATCTGGAATGCGGCTCGACCACCAACAATGCCGAGCGGCAGAAGCAGATCTCCTTCACCAACACGCATTTTCTGACCGCGAGCCGCTTCGTCTCGAAGAAATCCAACAAGATCAATTCGATCGACGATCTCAAGGGCAAGTCGGTGGTTTCGACCTCCGGCACCACCAACATCAAGCAGCTCACCGAAGCCAATGCCGCCCGCAACCTCGGCATCAACATCATCCCGGCCAAGGACCACGCCGAAGCGTTCCTGATGGTGGAAACCGACCGCGCGGTGGCGTTCGTGATGGACGATATTTTGCTGGCGAGCCTGGTCGCCGGATCCAAAGAGCCGGACGCCTACGTCATCTCCAAGGACGCATTTTCAAAACCCGAGCCCTACGGCATCATGCTGCGCAAGGACGACGCGGCCTTCAAGAAAGTGGTCGATGGCGCCACCGCCGCGGTCTACCAGAGCGGCGAAGGCCAGAAGTTGTATGAGAAATGGTTCATGCAGAAGATCCCGCCCAAGGGATTGAACCTCAACGCGCCGATCAGCGCCGAGCTGAAAAACGAGTTTGCCAAGCCGTCCGACTCTCCCGATCCCGATTCTTATAAGGCGATGTGACAATTCCCGGCTGGGATGGCCCGGTCATTGCATGGGCTCGATGGCGCCGCCCCGACCTTTCGCGGGGTAGCCGAATTGTGCCGTGCATTGCCGAAGTCATCCAAACCAGGAGAGCACCAATGAAACACCTGCCTATGATTGGCCTTGCGCTCGCCGCCGCGTTCTGTGCAGGGCAGGCGAACGCCGAAGAACTCACGGGGACATTGAAAAACATCAAGGAATCCGGCGCGATCACCCTCGGCTATCGCGAATCGTCCATCCCGTTTTCCTATCTGGACGACGACCAGAAGCCGATCGGCTTTGCGATGGACATCTGTTACAAGATCGTCGAGGCCTTGAAAAAGGAGCTCAAGCTCGACAAACTCGAGGTCAAGCTCAATCCGGTGACGCCGTCGACTCGCATTCCGCTGATGGCCAATGGTACCATCGACCTCGAATGCGGCTCGACCACCAACAACGCCGAGCGCCAGAAGCAGGTCTCCTTCACCAACACCCATTTTCTGACCACGAGCCGCTTCGTCTCGAAGAAGTTCAGCAACCTCAACTCGATCGACGATCTCAAGGGCAAGTCGGTGGTCTCCACCTCCGGTTCCACCAATATCAAGCAGCTCACCGAAGCCAATGCCGCCCGCAACATGGGGATCAACATCATCGCGGCCAAGGACCATGGCGAGGGGTTTCTGATGGTCGAGACCGACCGGGCGGTGGCATTTGTGATGGACGACATCCTGCTCGCCAGCTTCATCGCCGGATCGAAGGAGCCGGACGCTTACGTCATCTCCAAGGACGCGTTCTCGAAGCCGGAGCCCTACGGCATCGTGATGCGCAAGGACGATCCGGCCTTCAAGAAGGTGGTCGATAGCGCCACCGCGGCGCTTTATCAGAGCGCCGAAGGTCAAAAGCTGTATGACAAGTGGTTTATGCAGAAAATCCCGCCCAAGGGATTGAACCTCAACGCGCCGATCAGCGCGGAGCTGAAGCACGAGTTCGCCAAGCCTACCGATTCACCGGATCCCGATTTCTACAAGGCAATGTAAGGCTGTTGAGCCGCGCGATGGTCCTGCATGAGCAAGCGTCATTGCCACCGCGTTAGCGTACGGAAAGCCCTGTGAACTATCACTGGAACTGGCGCATCTTCTGGGAGCCGGCCCCGAGCGGGACCGGCACCTATCTCGACATGCTGCTGTCGGGGCTGGTCCTGACGATCGAGACCGCGATCTGCGCCTGGATCATTGCGCTCGCGGTCGGATCGGTGGTCGGCGTGTTGCGCACGCTGCCGTCCCGGGCGGCGTCCTGGATCAGCTTCGCTCACGTCGAATTCTTCCGCAACATGCCGCTCCTGGTGCAGCTGTTTCTCTGGTTCTTCGTTCTGCCGGAAATTCTGCCGCATGCGTGGGGGCTCTGGTTGAAGCAGATTCCCCACGCGCCGTTCTACACGGCGGCGATCGGGATCGGGCTGTTCATGTCGGCGCGCGTGGCCGAACAGTTGCGGGCAGGCATCGGATCGCTGCCGCGCGGACAAATGTTGGCCGCGACCGCGCTCGGATTGACGACAGCGCAGAGCTATCGCTACGTGCTGCTGCCGATGGCGTTTCGCATCATCATGCCGCCGCTGACCTCGGAATTTCTCTCGACCATCAAGAATACCTCGGTGGCCCTCACCATCGGCCTGGTCGAATTGACCGCGGAAGCCCGCTCGATGCAGGAATTTTCCTTTCAGGTGTTCGAGGCCTTTACTGCCGCGACGGTGCTGTACCTGCTGATCAATATCGTTGTGGTCACTGCCATGCGCTTCCTCGAACGCGGTTTGGCGGTCCCCGGCTACATTACCGGGAAATAGCACATCCATGTTCGCCAACTTTGACTTCGACGTCATCCGCCGCTCGCTCGGATATCTGTTTTTCGACGGCATGACGTTCACGCTGACGCTCACCGGCCTCGCCTCGCTGGGCGGCCTGATCTTCGGCACGCTGATCGCCATGATGCGGCTGTCCGGCTTCAAATTGCTCGGCCGCATCGCCGGGCTCTATGTCGACCTGATGCGGTCGCTGCCGCTGGTGCTGGTGATCTTCTGGTTCTATTTCCTGGTGCCTTACATTGGGCAGTGGGTGACCGGATCGTCGCGGCCGATCCACGTTGGCGCGTTCGGCTCCTCGCTCGTCACTTTCACCATCTTCGAGGCGGCGTATTTTTCCGAAATCATGCGCGCCGGCATCCAGTCGATCTCGAGCGGACAGCCCGCCGCGGCGCAAGCGCTGGGCCTGACCTACAGCCAGACCATGCGCTACGTCGTGCTGCCGCAGGCGTTCCGCAACATGCTGCCGGTGCTGCTGACCCAGACCATCGTGCTGTTCCAGGACACCTCATTGGTCTACGTGCTGTCGATCCCGGATTTTCTCGGCGCCGCCAGCAAGGTCGCGCAACGCGACGGGCGGCTGGTCGAAATGTATCTGTTTGCGGCCGCAATCTATTTCCTCGTCTCCTGCGTCGCCTCATTCGCCGTCCGCCGGCTTCAAACCCGCATCGCCTTTGTCCATTAGCGAGAACGCCATGATCGAGATCAGCCACGTCGACAAATGGTACGGGCCGACTTTCCAGGCGCTAAGGGATTGCAGCACCAGCGTTGCCAGGGGCGAGGTGGTGGTGGTATGCGGGCCCTCGGGTTCGGGAAAATCGACATTGATAAAATGCGTCAACGCGCTGGAGCCGTTCCAGAGCGGACAAATCATCCTCGACGGCATCAAGGTCAACGACCCCAAGACCGATCTGCCAAAGCTGCGCGCCCGCGTCGGCATGGTGTTCCAGCATTTTGAACTTTTTCCGCATCTCAAGATCGTCGAGAATCTGTGTCTGGCGCAGGAGAAAGTACTGGGGCGGTCGCATGGCGAGGCACTTGCAAAAGCCGCAAAACTGCTCGACCGGGTCGGGCTCAAGGAGCACGCCCGCAAATATCCGGCCGAATTGTCCGGCGGGCAGCAGCAGCGCGTGGCCATCGCGCGGGCGCTGGCAATGGATCCGATCGCCATGCTGTTCGACGAGCCGACCTCGGCGCTCGATCCCGAAATGATCTCCGAGGTGCTCGACGTCATGGTCGACCTCGCTCGCGAGGGCATGACCATGATGGTGGTCACGCACGAGATGGGTTTTGCCAGCAAGGTGGCGCACCGCGTCATCTTCATGGACAAGGGAGAAATCGTCGAGGACGCGCTGAAAACCGACTTCTTCGGCAGCCCGCGCAGCGACCGCGCGCAGAAATTTTTGTCGAAGATCTTGTCGCATTAGGATGCCATGTCATTCCGGGGCGCGTCCAACGGGTCCGCGCGAAGCGCGGCCCGATGACTGGCTCCGACGCGAACCCGGAATCTCGAGATTCCGGGTTCATGCTTCGCATGCCCGGAATGACGCGTAGGGGCGGTCGCGAATTCCGTGTCCAATTCGTCGAACAAGCCTTAAGAAATTGCGTATATAAGGCAGCAGATTCGCTTCGCAGCCTTCAGGAGACATCGCTTTGGATCAGATCGCCTACGTCAACGGTTCGTTCGTGCCTCTCAGCGAGGCCAAGGTCTCGATACTAGACCGCGGCTTTCTGTTTGCCGACGGCATTTACGAGGTCGCAGCCGTGCTCGACGGCAAGTTGATCGACAATGCGTCGCATCTGGCGCGGCTGGAGCGCTCGGTCGGCGAGATCGCGCTGGCGCTGCCGGAGACGACCGACCGTATTCAGGAGATCCAGAAGGAGCTGGTCGCGCGCAACCATCTCGTCAACGGCATGGTCTATCTCGAGGTCACCCGCGGCGCCGACACCGGGCGAGATTTCGTATTTCCCAAGGGGATAAAACCGACCCTGATCATGTTCACCTCGGTCAAGGACATCATCAATGCGGAATCGGCAAAAACTGGAATCGGCATAATCACGGTGCCCGACCTGCGCTGGACCCGGCGCGATATCAAGAGCGTGGCGCTGCTGGCGCAGGTATTGGCCAAGCAGGCGGCGGCGGAAGCCGGCGCCGGCGAGGCCTGGATGATCGAGGACGGCATGGTCACCGAAGGCGGCTCGTCGTCGGCGTTCATCCTGACCCAGGACGACGTGCTGGTGACGCGGCAGAACTCATCGGCGATTCTGCCGGGCTGCACCCGCAAGGCGGTGGTGGCACTGGCCGAAGAGCGCCAGCTTCGCGTCGAGGAGCGGCCGTTTTCGATCGAAGAAGCGCTAGCGGCGAAGGAAGCCTTCATCACCAGCGCCACCGTGTTCGTGCAGGCGGTGGTATCGATCGACGGCAAGACCGTCGCCAACGGCAAGCCCGGTCCGATGACCGATCGCCTGCGCGAGATCTATGTGGATTTCGCCCGCGCCACCGCGCAGTGAACGTCGCCCGAGAGGGCGGGGGCATACCCCGGCCCTCTGATCCGATATCTCGATTTTGCGATGTGAGCGGGTCATACCGGGTTGGATCGGGCTTCGTCCGTAACTATTTCCACTATTCCGGCGACGGCTCGGGCTGGGCCACGGTTTCAGTGGGCGCACCGATCCCAGGCATGCGGTGCCGCCGCCTTGCGTGGAACGGATCGCATGCTGCAGAAGCTCGACGAAGCCGATCAGGAAGTGATGGCGCCGGCGCGGATCGTGGCGCTCGACCGGGCGCGCAGTTTCGTCACGCTGTCGGTGCTGCTCTATCATTCCCTCCTCAACTACACCTGGTTCGGCCACGGCGAACCGAAGCGCTGGCTCGGCTTCGATCTGGTGGTGCTGTTCGACGACAGCTTCTTCATGGCCTATATGTTCTTGATCTCCGGGCTGTTCGTCCGCAATAGCCTGGCGCGAAACGGATCCGCGATCTTCCTGCGCGAGCGCGCGTGGCGGATCGGGGTGCCGTATCTGGTGTCGATCTTCGTACTGATGCCGATTGCGTATTATCCGAGCTTTCTGCGCGACCCTCTGCCGGGAACGACGGATTTCGGCTTCCTGGATTACTGGTGGCGTACGTTCACCGTGGGGCCGTGGCCTTCAGGCCCGGCGTGGTTTCTCTGGGTGCTTCTGGCGTTCGATGCGATCGCCGCATTGCTCTGGTCGACGGCGCCTCAGCTCATCGAGGCGGTCGGCCGGCTGATATTTGCCGTGCGCAGCCGGCCGATGACGGCATTCGCCGTCTTTCTGATCGTCTCGATCGCAAGCTATATGCCGATGCACCTGGCGTTTGGCGACATCACCTGGCTGGAATGGGCGAGGTTCCCGCTTCCGATCCAGACCAGCCGCATCCTGCTTTATGCCGCATATTTCCTTGTCGGCGTCGGGGTCGGCGCGGCCGGCCTGAGGGCCGGGCTGTTCGCCACAAACGGCGAACTCGCGCGACGCTGGCCGGTCTGGCTCGGCTTTGCGCTGGTGTGCTATGTCGCGATCCTTGTTGCCGTCTACGCCCACCACAACTGGGTTGCGAATTTCGATTCGCCGCCGCTGATCTGGAAACTGGCCTATGGCCTCGCTTTTGCGGCCTACAGTGCCGCGATGGCGTTCGCGGTAACGGCGATATTCGTCCGCTTCGCCGATACCGGCTGGGGCCTGCTCGATGCGCTGCAACCTTCGGCCTACGGCATCTATCTCGTGCACTACATTTTCATCATCTGGCTGCAATACGCGCTGTATGACCAACCGTTCCCCGCGTTCGTCAAATTTGCCATCGTGTTCGCCGGCACGCTTTCGATGAGCTGGGCGCTCACCGCAATGGTGCGCAAGATTCCCGCCGTGGCGCGGATGATTTGATCGATCGCGCGACCGGGCATCCATCGCCAGAGCTGCGTCACCCATCATAACCGTTCGTCGTCTGGCGCATGGCGCACGAACCTGCAATGCAGTGTATGAAGAAATCATCTCTCAGGATCGTACGTCAAATGTCGCTTCGGCCAAATCTCAAACCAACCTCTGTGCGGTTCGCGCTTGCAGCGTTATCGCTTGTGTTATTTTCGAACGGCCCCGCCTCGGCGCTCTATCCGGACCGGATCGTCAGGATTGTGGTGCCGTTTGCGCCGGGCGGCGGCACCGACGTGATTGCGCGCACGCTGGGACAGGAGATGGCGAGGGATCTCGGCGCCACCATCGTGATCGAGAACAAGCCGGGGGCCGGGACCATCATCGGCACCCAGGCGGTCGCGACCAGCGATCCGGATGGCTACACGCTGCTGATGGGAACCTTCGCCAATGCGGTCAATCCGAGCCTGAATTCGAAGCTGCCCTACGATCCACACAAGGATTTTGCGCCGGTCGCGCTGATCGCGCGCTCGTTCAATATCGTCGTGGTCAATCCGAACTCGCCGATCAAATCGGTGGCGGACCTGATCGCGGCGGCAAAGGCCGAGCCGGACAAATTGTCCTATGGAACGTTCGGCACCGGCACCTCGGCGCATCTGGCCGGCGAACTGTTCAAGGATATGGCGAAGGTCAATTTGACGACGGTGCCTTACAAGGGTGCGGCGCCCGCCATCACCGACCTGATCGGCGGCCAGATCCAGGTGATGTTTACCACGGTGGCGAGTGCCGCTTCGCTGATCGCGGGTGGCCAGTTGCGCGCGCTTGCCGTGACCTCGGCGGAACGCTCGCCGGCGTTTCCGGATTTGCCGACGGTGGCGGAGGCCGGCGTTCCCGGCTATTCCGCGGAGAGCTGGTACGGCCTGTTCGCTCCGGCCAGGACGCCACCCGATGTCATCGACCGCCTCAACAAGTCGGCCGCAGCGGCGGTTCAATCCGAGGCCTTCAAAAGGCTTGGCGTGAACGAGGGCCTGGTCATGATCGCGCGTCCCCCGCAGGAACTGGACCGATATTTTCGTGGCGAGGAAGAGCGCTGGCGCAAGGTGATCGAGGACGCCGGCATCAAGACCGAATAGCCGAACCCCGCCTGCTGCAGTGCGGTGCAGCCGCGTCGATCACTGCATTGCAGCATCAGTAAAAAACTGGCGGCGCAACAATTCGGTTCCCAAATAGTAATCGAACGCCGGCTCAGACGCCGGCCCAAAGCCGGAGTCCGCCATGTGGGTCCTGTTGCTGCTGCCTTTCGTCGGCCTGTTGTGGGTGCCGTTCTATAATTTCCAGGAGCCGGCGCTGTTCGGTTTTCCATTTTTCTATTGGTATCAGCTGGCCTGGGTGCCGATCAGCTCATTGCTGATCTGGCTGGTCTATCGCGCCCGCACCCCCGACGAAGCTCCGTAAATCCTGCAAGGAAAATTCTGAAGGCATCGTCATGGCC
>Ga0209736_1000267_pt1 | contig 16803 bp, 17 predicted proteins | sample BlaSpr_A8_Ref_M3_FD_187992 | JGI IMG/M metagenome (GOLD analysis project Ga0209736, IMG submission 187992) | Forest soil microbial communities from Thunder Bay, Ontario, Canada - Black Spruce, Ontario site 2_A8_Ref_M3 (SPAdes) (version 2) | ecosystem: Environmental > Terrestrial > Soil > Boreal...
GAGACCGAGCGCAAGGTCCACCGGGCCGACATGCAGTCCGGCAATGCCATCGACCGCGGCTATGGCGGTGAGATCGGCGATACCGCGCCGATCCTCGATCATCGGGTAGACATGCGGCCGGATCTCGGCCGCGGCCTCCGGCGCCGGCCGCATCCCGTAGCGCTGGCCGCCATAGCTGCGCACGCCCTCGGGCTGGTAGCGCGCGCGGCGCATGGCCTCTTCCGCCAGCGCCACGCTCGACGCCATCGAGCAGGCCATCGCCCGCGCCGAGCGGACGCATGCCGGAGAGATTCGTTTTGCGATCGAAACGGCGCTGCCGCCGCTGCACGTGCTGAACGGCATGGCGCCTCGCGCCCGCGCGCACGATGTCTTCGCTTCCCTAAGAGTGTGGGATACCGTGCATAACAACGGAGTCTTGATTTACGTGCAGCTGGCCGACCGTGTCGTCGAAATCGTCGTGGACCGGGGCTTCGAGGGCCGCGTCAGCCCGGCCGAATGGGAGGCGGTGTGCCGCCTCATGGAAGAGCAATACCGGGCGGGCCGCTTCGAGGCCGGCTCGATCGCGGGAGTCGACGCAGTCGGTAGTTTGCTGAGGCGCCACTTTCCGGCCATTTCCGAGCCATCGGCACGGTCGATTAACCAATTGCCTGACCGCCCGACTTTGCTGTAGATAGACGCATGAAGCACCTTAAGCTGGCCGTTTGCATCGGCGGGTTGGCCCTCGGCGGATGTTCGATGTTTCGGCCGATGCCAGTTGCGCAGCCGCCGGTGGCCAAGGCGCAGCCGCCGTCGCCGCAATTACCCCAGCCCAACGCGACACACCGCTCCGAAGTCGATCCGGGCAGCGATCTCGTGGGCTACGTTCAGAAGACCATCGTCGGCAAGGAGGACACGCTGCCCGACATTGCGCGGCGCTTCGACGTGGGTTACGAGGAAATGCTCACTGCAAATCCCGGAGTCGATCCCTGGTTGCCCGGCGTCGGGCGCGAGGTGGTCGTGCCCACGCAATTCGTGCTGCCGGCGGCTCCGCATGAGGGAGTCGTGGTGAATGTGGCCGCGATGCGCATTTTCTACTATCCGCCGCAAAAGAAGGGCGAACCCCAGATCGTGTTTACGCACCCGATCGGGATCGGCAAGGTGGGTTGGAAGACTCCCGAAGGCACGACCAAGATCGTCAGCCGCCAAAAGGACCCGGTGTGGGTGGTGCCGAAGTCGGTCCGCGATGAACACGCCGAGGACGGCGAAAAGCTGCCCGCCCAAGTGCCCCCCGGGCCCGACAATCCGCTCGGCCAGTACATGTTTCGTCTGGGGTGGCAGAGTTATTTGATTCACGGAACGAACAAACCCTACGGCGTGGGCATGCGCTCGAGTCACGGCTGCATGCGCTTGTACCCCGAGGACATTGCGGTATTTTTCGACTTGATTCCGGTCGGCACGAAAGTGACGGTGGTCAATCAGCCGTATTTGTTCGGATGGCGCGACCGGACGCTGTATTTGCAGGCCTACACCGTGATGGAAGACGATTCGCGCGATTGGAGCAAGAACCGCAAGCGCCTGCTCGCGAGGCTCCTGAATCCGAAGCTGCAAAAGAGGATCTCCGATCACGATAACGAAATCGACTGGCAACGCGTCGGCGATCTGGCACACACCCCGCGCGCCGTTCCCGTGCCCGTCACGGGCGCTGAGGGCGGCGTCGACGATGTGATTTCGAACTCACAGCTCGTGCAAAACACACTGCCTGTAGGCTCCAACTGGGACGGCAAGACCGGGTTGTTGTTGGACGAAAAGACATTCAAGGAATTGGTCGGCGGCCGCGCCGAGGCGCCTCCGACGTCGCGGACCCAAGCTTCCGTTCGCTAATGACGGAGTCCGGGATCCGCTTGAGTTTGGGGGGGCTGGTTCTCGCCTGGGCATTGCCGGCATTCGCCGCCGAGACGTCGCCGATCGATCCGGGCTTCGATTACCACTCCTTCGCCAATGTCGATCAATTTCGGGTCACTCACATCGAACTCGACCTGCGGGTCGATCTGCAGTTCAAGTCGATCAGCGGCACCGCCACTCTGGACTTGACAAGACTCGATGCGCGCGCGACGCAGCTGGTGCTCGATACCAAGGATTTGATGGTCAATGACGTGAGCCAGAAGGCCACCGACGTGTTGGGTGCAACCGCAAAGAATCAAACCTTCTGGGTCAGCCGGCCGTTTCGCTTGGAGAAGCCCGATCCCGTACTCGGCAGCGCGCTGGTCATCGAACTGCCGCCGACGCGCAAGACCGTCGAGTCCATCCGCATCGGTTACGAAACGCAGGACACGGTCGCGGCACTGCAGTGGCTCACGCCGAACAAGGCCGCCGGGCGGCGCAAATCCCTTCTATACACGCTGTCGGAGCCGATCGGCACGCGTACCTGGATCCCCTTGCAAGACACTCCGCAGGTGCGCGCCACCTATAGGGCAATGATCCACACCGATTCCGACATGCTGGCGGTCATGAGCGCCGACAACGATCCTACGCGTGCGCGCAATGGCGAGTATTCGTTCGTCATGGCGCAGCCGATACCGTCTTATTCGATTGCGCTGGCGGTCGGTGATCTCGCATTCCAGGAAACCGGCCCGCGCAGCGGGGTGTACGCGGAGAAGCCCGTGGTCAAGGCGGCTGCCAAGGAATTCGCCGACACCGAGGCGATGATCGCCGCCGGCGAGAAACTATTCGGGCCCTATCGCTGGAAGCGTTTCGACATCTTGGTGCTTGGCCCAAGTTTCCCCGCGTCCGGGATGGCGAGTCCGCGTCTCTCCTTCATAAGCCCGACGGTGATTGCCGGCGACAGGAGCCTGGTGCCGGCCATCGCACGCGAATTGGCGCATTCCTGGTCGGGAAATCTCGTCAGCAATGCGACCTGGCGCGACCTGTGGCTGAACGAGGGTGTCAGCGCATATCTTGAGAGCCGCCTGGTGAATGCGGTGTACGGCGAGCAGCGCGCCTCCATGGACGCGGTGCTCGGCCTCAAATCCCTGCGCGAGGATTTGGCTGGACGCAGGCCTTTGGACCAGGTGCTCGCCATCGACCTGCGCGATCGGGATCCGGGACTGGCGTTCGGCCCGGTGCCCTCTGAGAAGGGGCGGCTGTTCTTGAGCTATCTCGATGCAAAATTTGGGAAAGACCGATTCGATGCATTCTTGCGCGGCTATTTCGATCATTTCGCCTTCAAGAGCATCACGACGCTACAGTTCAACCAATACCTGTGGGAAAATCTGCTGGACCGTTTTCCCGGCATCGTCGCGCACGAGGAGGTTCTCGCATGGGAAAATGCCCCCGGCATTCCGGCCGATGCGGTGTTGCCGGTCTCGAGCGCCTTGTCGCAGGTGGATCAGGCGCGCGCCTCGTGGCTCGCAGGCACGCTCGCGCCGAAGAAGTTCGGGCTCGATTGGGGCGCGGAGCAGTGGCTGTATTTCCTGGATGGCATGCCGGCAACGCTGCGCGCCAAGCAGCTGGGCGACCTGGATCAGGCGTACGCCTTGACGCGCAGCCGGAATGCCGAAATCGAACGCAGCTGGCTTCAGCTCGTGATTCGCAACGATTACCGGCCGGGCTATGCTCGTCTCGAGGAATACCTGAAGACGGTCGGCCGCCGCAGGCTGATCGAGCCCCTGTACGTCGAATTGATGAAGACGCCCGCGGGCAGCGAATTTGCGAAACGCGTCTACGCCCTTGCGCGACTCGAGCTTCACCCGCAAACCGCGGCGGCGATCGACGCCATCGTGACTCCCGAAGGCGCGCAAGGATCGGAATGATCACCGAGTGGATGAAAGTGATGCTCGAGGAAGTCTCACGCAAGAAAGCGGAGGCCGAGCAGGCCCGCGCCGAGGAGCAAGCCCGCGCCGAGGAGCAGACCCGCGCGGATGAGCGGCGGCGGGTTGTGATAGAGTCCACTACCTGCGCCCGAGAGAAAAAAATTGGTGACGCCGAGTAACTTTCCGAACAACTTGGGGATGGATGTCGAGGAGGAACGCGGGCCCGATCAAGGCATCGCGCGCCTCGGTACCGCGCGCACCGCGTTTGTCGGCCGCACGCTGCGCGGGCCGGTCAATCATCCGATACTCATCACGAGCTTCACGGAATTCCAACGGGTGTTCGGCGGCCTCTGGCAGCCCAGCCCCTTGGGGTATTCGGTCGAACAATTCTTCGACAACGGCGGCCGCGAGGCCCTCATCGTGCGCGTGGTCAACGGCGCGCGCTCCGCGACCCTCACTTTAAGCGCGGGCGCGGCGGCGCTGCGCTTGCGAGCGGTGCGGCCCGGCACCCGGGAATACCTCCGTGCCAGCGTCGACTACGACAATATTCCGGCGGGAGACATCGCGGATTTCAATCTCACGGTGCAGCGCGTGCGCGTTCAGGGCACCGCCCAAGTGGAGGATCAGGAGATTTTCCACAAGCTGTCGGTGCTGCCGACGGCGCCCGGCTACCTGCCGCAGGCACTAAGCGATTCACAGCTGATTGAACTGGCGGGCGAGATCCCGTTGCAGCGGCCCGATCGAACCTTGGACGCGGCCAGCGGACTCGCCACCGGCTATGTCAATTCGAACTGCGACGGCGATGACGGCGCGCCGCTCACCGACTATGACCTGATCGGCCGGGCCGGCGATCGCACCGGCCTGTTCGCGCTCGGATCTCTGGACTATTTCAATTTCCTCTGCATTCCGCCGCTGTCCCACGATCAGGACGTGGGACCGGTCGCGCTGCTGGTGGGTGCGCGCGTGTGCAAGGAGCGCCGCGCGCTCTTGATCGTCGATCCGCCGTCGAGCTGGAATACCGCGGACGATGCGCTGCGCGGCATGCGCGATTGGAATTTCTCCGACGAGAATGCGTTGATGTATTTCCCGCGAGTGCTCGCGCACGACAAGCTGCGAGGCCATTTTGAGTCCTTCGCCCCCAGCGGCGCGGTTGCCGGCATGCTGGCGCGCGGCGACGAGGCATCGGGGGTCTGGGCCCCCCCAAAAAACGACGAGGCGCTCCTCCGTCCCGGATACCGGCCGGCCTGCCTCGTGACCGAAGACCGCCGCATGCGGCTCGCGGCCCTGGGGGTCAACACCATACTGGCCGGGCGGTCGGCCGCGCGCATCGGCGTCAGCGCGCGTACCTTGGGCAGGGGCAAAGCGGCACACGCCGATTGGCAGTATCTGGCGGCGCGCCGCCTCGCTCTGTTCATCGTCAACAGCATCGAGCGCGGTACCCGCTGGGTGGCAACGGCGCACCCGCACGTCGAGGTTGCCGAGACGGCTGCGGCCCAGGTGCGTGCATTCTTCGAGGCGCTTCACGAGGACCAAGCCTTCGGCACGCGGCCGCTGCGAAACGCCTTTTTCGTCGTTTGCGACCAGCGCAGCGAATTTCATCTCGTCATCGGTTTTGCCGCTGGGGCGAAGCCTGGATTTCACAGCTACCGCATCGTGCACTCGCCCGCGGGCAGCCGGGTGGTGCCCGTCACCTTGAACCGATTGAATGATGCGCACTACAGCCCGGCGGAGCTCGAATGGGTCGACAGCCTGGCCCGGAGTCTGTCGGACCAAGATGGTCTGCCGAACTAGGAATACTCAGACAGGCTCCTAGGTCGCGGCGGCCAAGCGCCTTTCCAGCTCCGCCGCCCTCGCTGCGCCCGATTTCGGCGGTCAGGTGGGTCATCCCCGGAGTCTTGACGCCTAGGCGGCCGCTCGCGAGCAGATATACTCCGTCCGGAGTGGATCCGGAGTCGAACAGCAAGCTGCCGGCCGGCAGCGAGAAATGCACCGCCCGGCCGCCAGCGCCTCGAGGGTGGCAGGATCTACGCCGGTGAGATCAGCACATTCGCGCACACAGTCGATCGCGCGGCGTATCTCGTGAGCTGCGCTCGATTGCTCTTCATCCAGTGCCATCGTTAAGTTAGCGGCCGCAAACCGCGATTATTGAGTTTTGGGGTGTCATGTTGAGGTCCTTCGGCACGGTAGTGTTTTCGCATGGGAAGGAAAGCGGGCCGTGGGGCTCGAAGATCACGGCCATGGCGGCGGCGGTGCGCGATATGGGGGCGGCGGTGGAGTCGGTGGATTATCGGGGCCTCGACGACCCCGCCGAGCGGGTCCGGAAACTCCTGGCCGTGGGTTCGGAACTCGAAGAAGGCGTGGTTCTCGTCGGATCGAGCATGGGCGGGCATGTCTCCGCCGCCGCGGCGAGCCGGCTGCAGCCGCGCGGCCTCTTCTTATTGGCCCCCGCCTTTTATATGGCGGGATACGAAGCATACACGCCGCAGGACGTCGCCTGTCCGACCGCCATCGTGCACGGCTGGCATGATGACATCGTACCGGTCGAGAACAGTATTCGTTGGGCGCGCGAGCATCGGGCGGCGCTGCACTTGCTCAACTCGGATCACCGGCTGGAGGATCAGATCGCAGCGATTTGCGTGCTGCTGCGGGCGTTCTTGACCGCTCTTGGACCCTGATGACAGGATCCCCAAGGATTACTGCGGCCGCGTCGGCGCCGCAATGCCCGGCGGCGGGCCTAAGGTGGTGACGGCCATTTGCGCCTGCGCCAACTCGCGCAGGCTCTCTCCGAGCTGTTCGCCGCAGCGCCTGCCCATGGCGTCGAAACCGGCGCCCAGCGAGGCGATGTAGGCGGACACGAAGCGTTTGCCGGGCGCGGATTCCAGAAACGCCAGCAAGTGTTTGAGGTCGGCATCGCTCAATTCGCGATAGCTGTAGGCGAGGTAGCGGCGCATCGGCACGCGCATGTTCTGTTCCAAACCCGGACGGCTGGTTTCGCCGGATTTGCGCGCGCTCTCTGCGACGCCGGCCGAATCTCTTCCCGCTCCTACCGCGGTGCCGATTGCCACCGCCTGTCCCATGCTGAGGAAAATCTTCACGGTGGATTCGGTGGAGCGCGAGGCCAGTTCCAATTTTTCGAGCAGGACGTCGCGCTGCGGCGTCGACGGAGCGGCGATTTCGCCTTTCATGATTTTGTCTATTTTGGCCTCCTCGAGCGCGGCCGTGGCCGCGTCTGCCGCCACCATGCGCCGGCCGAGATCGCTCAAAAGGAATTCCTCGGTTTTCTTCTCGGTCGCCGGATCCAGATTGGCGGCGAGCGTGCTCAACGCGGGGACTTCGAATACGTCGATGCGAAATCCGCGCTTGGCCGCGGCGGTCACCGCGTTCATCTGCCGGTCGGATAGCTGCGCGGCGGCATCGGCGGAAAACAGCTGCCGTATATGCTCCGGCATCCCGCCCAACGAGGCGCGCACCTGGTCGCGCATGGCCGCCTCTTGATAAATCCTCGCCGCGGTCTCGATGTCGACGGACTGCGCGGCATAAGCACCCGTGGTCAAAAGCATGAGCAATGCAAATCGAAACATGCGCGAACTCCGAGTGACTGTACGTCCGGATCGATTGTACACTCCGGGCATTATGGGGCCGGCGGTTCCGAGGTGCACATGGGTATGTCGAAGAATGTGACAATGTCGCTGTCGATTTTGTTCATTGTCGGTTGCGCGCCTCGCGACGGGCCGCCCAAGCCTAAGAGCGTTATCCAACCCTTGCTGCAAGCGACACAGCGCGCGCATGAGGTGCAGAAAACTGTGGACGAGCACGCAGACGCGACGCGCAAAGCGGTCGATACTCAAGAGCGCGGCGATACGCCTCCTTAGCAAGACCCTGGGGCTGTGGGTTGGGGTAACCATCAAGCCCGATGATGCCGCCGCCATGATCGCCGCGGCTCCGCGGCCGGTGTGCTATGTGCTCGAACGCGAGAGCAAGACAGATCTCGCCGTCTTGAGCAATGTCTGCACGCAGCTGAATCTGCCCCGTCCGGAAAGGCGCTTAAATTTAGGCGGACGGCGCGCCGACAAGGCCTACTTCGAGTTGATCCTACCCAAGGGCTTGTTTACCCGGCGCGCCGTGCGCGCCCCGCGCATCCTCGTACAACTGGTCGCCGCAGCGGCCGCCCATCCGCAATTCGACGTCGACCTGGTGCCGGTCGCGATTTTCTGGGGCCGCGTGCCGCACAAGGAGGCCAGCCTCTGGCGTCTATTCTTCGCCGAAGATTGGGTGCTGGTCGGCCGCTTCCGCAAGGTCCTTAACGTGCTCGTCAACGGCCGCAACACGCTGGTGCACTTCGGCGAGCCGGTACGGCTGCGCGGCGTCATGCAGGACGGCATGAATGAGCAGCGCAGCGTGCGGAGGCTTCTGCGCACCTTGAGGTCGATTCTGCGCGCACAGCGGGCCTCGACCATCGGCCCTGATCTATCACACCGCCGCACCTTGGTTGCGCAACTGTTGAAGACGGCCGATGTGCGCAACGCCGCGCGCGGCGAAATGCGGGAGCACGGTTCATCGCGCCGCGCCGCATTGATTGCGGCGCGGAAATACGCCGTGGAAATCGCCGCGAACTATTCGCAGACCTTCGTCAGATTCATGGCGGCCCTGTTGGGCTGGCTGTGGAATCGCGTCTTCGACGGCGTGAAATTCGAGCATGTCGACCAATTGAACGACATCGGAGACGGTGCGGAAATCATTTACGTTCCGTGCCATCGCAGCCACATGGACTACCTGCTCCTCTCCTACGTGATCTATCGCAAGGGCTTCGCGGTGCCGCACGTGGCGGCGGGGATCAATCTCAACCTTCCGGTGATCGGGCGCTACTTGCGCAAGGGCGGCGCCTTCTTTCTGCGCCGCAGCTTCAAGGGCGACGCTCTGTACGCGGTGGTGTTCGCCAAATATCTCGGCGTGATGATGGCGCGCGGCCACAGCCTCGAGTACTTCATCGAGGGCGGCCGCAGCCGCACGGGGCGCCTGCTGCCGCCGCGCACCGGCATGCTGTCGATGACGGTGCGTGCCTATCTCCGCGACCCGAAGCGGCGGGTGGTTTTCATGCCGGTGTATTTCGGGTACGAGCGCATCGTGGAAGGGCGCACCTACATCGGCGAACTGTCGGGGCTGCCGAAGAAAAAGGAAAGCGTGCCCGGACTGATCAAGTCGACGATATCGGTGTTGCGCAGCAAGCTCGGCATGGTCCACGTCAATCTGGGCCGGCCGATTTCGCTCGACGCGTTGCTCTGCCGGCACAATCCGGAGTGGCGCAACGCCGCCGCCGGCCCGGATTCGGGCGCAAATTGGATCGGCGCCGCCGTCGCCGATCTTGCGACACGGATCAATGTCGAGATCAATGCGGCCGCGGCCGTGACGCCGATCAATTTGGTGGCGACGGCGCTGCTGGCAACTCCGCGCCAGGCATTTGCGGAAGCCGATCTTGAGCGCCAGCTCGAGCTGTACCGGATGCTGCTGCGCGATGCACCTTATTCGCCGCTGGTGACCGTCACCCGCGAGAGCGGTGCCGACATGATTCGCTACGCCGAAGCGATGGGCATGCTGGAGAGGCAGCAACATCCGCTCGGCGACATCATGCGAATGAATGCCGAGAACGCGGTCCTCGCCACGTACTACTGCAACAACATTCTGCATTTGTTTGCCATCCCCTCGCTGCTCGCTTGCTGCTTCGTCAGCAACGAGAGCATGAGCACCGCCGACATCCACCGCCTGGTGCGGCGGGTCTACCCGTACATATCGACGGAGCTCTACCTGCGTTGGGACGAAACCGGTGTCGCTGCGGTCGCAGACTCGCTGCTCGACACCTTGGCTGCCTTGAATTTGCTGCAGCCCAATGCCGATCGAAGCGAATGGCAGCGCCCCGCTTCGACCTCTCTCGAAGCAATCCAGCTGTCGGTGCTCGCTCAGGCGACCATCCAGACGCTCGAGCGCTACTACCTTGCGATTGCGCTACTGCTGCAATCCGGCAGCGGCGTGATTACTCAGGAGGCGCTGGAGGAGCGCTGCCACTTGATGGCCCAGCGCATGTCCGTTCTGTATGGTTTGAATTCGCCGGAGTTCTTCGACAAGAGCCTGTTTCGCAACTTCTTCGATCTGTTGCGCCGCCGGAACGTGATCCAAGCAACCGCCCTGGGCACTCTCGCGTTCGGCGAGCCGCTGCTGACGGTGGCTGCGGACGCCCAGCGGGTGCTCTCCGAGCAAATCCGGCACAGCATTCTGCAAGTGACCCTGGGGCAATAGTCCAGGAGCCTAGTCCCAGCCATGTCCGCCGCGCTCGAGCTTGGTGGCGCCGCGGCGCTTCTTCGATTCGATGCGGCGTTCCTTGGATCCCTTGGTGGGGCGCGTCTTCTTGCGGATCTTGGGTTCCACAAGCGCCGCGCGAATCAGCGCTTCCAGGCGTCCCTGCGCCGCGCGGCGATTGTCCACCTGACTGCGCGAAGCGGAGGACTTGAACAGGATGGTACCGTCGTCAACGAGCTTCTGGCCGGCGAGGCGCCGCAGGCGATTTCTCACCGGCACCGGCAGGCTGGCGTTCTGCGGCAGCAAGAAGCGAAGTTGCGCGGCGCTCGCCACCTTGTTGACGTTTTGTCCCCCCGGACCCGAGGAACGGATGAACTTCCATTCCAATTCCTCGTCGGGGATGACGATGTCGGGGGTGATGATCAGGGGCATGGGAACGGGCGCTGCGGTCAGTCGAGGTCGGACAGCCCCGGCCTCGACTGCACGACAATTTCGCGCTGCGCCACCGGGATCGTGATTTTGTGCTGCTTGAACAGCCGCCAGATGGCGCGGTTCACTTCCGAGCGCACATTGTTCACTCCTTCCTGCGGATCGGAAATCCAAAAGCGCAGCTCGAGCTCGATGCCGCTGTCGCTGAAGTGCATCAGGCGCGAGACGGGCGCGGGTTCCTTGAGCACGCGCAATTGGCCTTCGCAGGCGGCGAGCAATATCCCCAACGCCAATTCCGGATCGTCGCGATAACTCACCCGGACCGGCAATTTAAGGCGAATGCGCGGGTCCGTGTAGCTCCAATTGATCACCGCGTTCGAGATCAGCTGCTGATTCGGCACCAGCATTTCCACGCCGTCCCGGTCGCGCACCACCACATAGCGGCCGCGCAATTCCTGCACCCAGCCGAAGTTCTCCGTGCTCGTGCCGCTTTGCCCCGAGAGGCTGATGACATCGCCCGGCTTGATGGAACGATCCATCAGCAGCACGAAACCGCTGACGAAATTCGCCGCAATGGACTGCAGGCCGAAGCCCAAGCCCAACCCGATGGCGCCGGTCAGCACCGTGAGCGCAGTCAAGTCGACGCCGGCGGCATTGAGGCCCAAGAGTATGGAGAGGCCGATCAAGAACGCGTTGGAGAATTTCGCGATGCCGATGCGCGTGGAAGGGGCGAGGTTGCTCAGTTTCTTCAGGCGCCGCTCGACCCAGCGGCTGATCCAAGCCGCAACCAGCACGAACAAGGTCAGCGTGAACAGCAGTTTCAACACCGACCAGAGGGTGATGCGGCCCCTGCCGGCCGCCATGCCGATGCTGTCCAAGGAGCCGATGATGGGATCGAGCCAACCCAAGTACTCGGCGGCGATGATGAGCCAAATGAACAGCGTGGCGCGGGTTTCCCAGTGCTGCATCCACGACTTGTTGCCGAGACTCGCGGTGAACAAGAGAACGATCACGCGCACCGCGACATAGGCGCCGATCAAGCGCGCCGCGGCGTCCAGCACCGTGACATCGAAGTGCGCGCTCAGCAGCGCGCTGCGCGCGAGGATCACCAGGCCGAGCGCGACGAGCGCCGGCGTGGTCACGACGCTGCCCTGCGAGGCGAAATAGTTCCAGGTCAACGCCGTCGGGGCCTTGATCCTGCGCCGCCGGTAGCGCTCGCTCAGTGCGGTGCCGACGAACCAGCCGGCGAGCAGGCAAAGCACCACGGCGCCGATTTCCATCAGCACGTTGCGCGTCGTCAAGATATCGAAGAATGCCCCGATACGCTGCAGGATCTGCGTCATGCGTTGAGATCCGGAATGAGCTGGCTCTCCAATCGCGCGATTTGATCCTTGAGCATGAGCTTGCGCCGTTTGAGGCGCTTCATTTGCAGTTCGTCGACTTTGAAATCCATGGTGAGGCGCGAAATGATGTCGTCGAGATCCCGGTGCTCGATGCGCAGCTGGCGCAAGCGCTCGATGTTCTTGAACAAATCGGTATTGACGTTGCTTTCTTCGTCGCTCACGGCGTCGCTGCTTTTGTAATGTAGCTGCGCCACACCGGGGTGACGCAATCCGGTAGCTTAAGGGACCGGCCGAGCGGATTCCAAGTGAGTTGTGGATTGTGAAAATCCGAGCCGACCGACCCCATGAGGCCGTATCTCACCGCGAGCGCCGCAACGCTCTCGACGTGCTGTGCACCATTGGCGCCGGTCACCACTTCGAGCGCGGCACCGCCCGCGGCCACGAAATCGGCGAGCATTTGGCGCCGGGCTCCGGCCGAGAGGGAGTAGCGCGCCGGATGCGCGAGCGCGGCCACGCCCCCGGCGGCGCGGATCCAACCGACGACGACATCGAGCGCAGGCCATTCGGCGGCGAAATAGCCGGCTTTGCCGGCCCCTAAATACTTGCGAAATGCCTCGTCCGCGCGGCTCACGAGGCCGCCGGCGACCATGGCGTTCGCCAGGTGCGCGCGCGTCGGCAGACCGGGATGCGCCGCCACTGCCGCGAGCAGCTCATTCCCCGGCAGGCCGAGTTTAGACAGGCGCGCGCATATCTTGCGCATTCGCGACCGCCGCCGCTCGCCTTGAGTCAAAAGCTCGCCGCGAAGCGCAGCAGAGGCAGGATCTATCCACAACCCCAGCACATGAATGGCCTGCGCGCGCCACGAGGCGGAGATTTCAACGCCGGGGACGAGGCGCAGCCCAAGCAAACCTGCACTATGTTCCGCCTCCTCGAGACCGGCCACCGTGTCGTGGTCGGTGAGCGCCAGGACTTCGACGCCGGCCGCGGCCGCGTGCGCCACCAATTCGCCCGGAGTCAATGAACCGTCGGAGCAGTTCGAATGGGTGTGCAAATCGATACTGAGGCCGCCGTTCACGACGGGCTGCCCGCGAGCCCGACGGCCTCCAACTTGAGGCCGGCCAGCACGATGAAGCCCTGCGCGCGTTCAAAGCCGTCGCTGGTATAGTCGAAAGTGTAGGTGCGGAGTATGCGGCGTCTGCCTCCGGCATCGCGCGCCATCCGAAAGCCTGCAAAGGCGACGGTGCCGTCCAGGAACTGCACCACCGCGCGCGAACAGGTGTCCTTGGCGATTCGATTCGCGGTTTCGCGGGCGTCGAGCGAGAGGTGCCAGATCTTATAGCCCCCGGCCAGGACGGCGGCCGTCAGAACCAGCAGCACCAGGTCGTCAGTCATAGCCGCAAGCTTAACCGCATTCCGGGGCGAGGGCCGCCCTGGAATTCTTCCGAATCCGCCCCATACTGTCGCTATGACACACCCACAACCGAACCTGACCGTGCGCGTGGATCCCAACGAGATGGTGCAGTACGTTCAGAATTTGATGACCATTCCGTACGGCGCCACGGCGGCGGATACCTCGATGGTGCTGGCCCATCGCCAATGGGGCGGCGATACACCGCTGGCGCGCGCCGCGCAGCTGCGCTGGAGTGCGCTAAACCGTGCTTTCGGCGACGCCCGGGTCAGTACCTGGACGACGCATCCGAAACGCGACCAGATCCACGTTCCGGCGGCGTTGATCGCGGCCGCGGGCGTGGCGCGATTGACCATGGCTGAGGAAGAGGTGGTGTTCGACATCCCGACCTTGTTGGACGCCACCTTGGAATTGTGCGAGCCGGCGGGTCACGCCTAAGGGTCACGCCTAACCCGGGAGCACGCCGGCGTGGCTGTAGGCCAGAAAGTCGCCGTTGATCACGCTCTCGCGGCAGTTGTAGCGCAGGCGGTGACCGTCCAGGCGGGTGACGTGACCGCCCGCGGCCTCGAGCAGCGCCTGGCCCGCGGCGGTGTCCCACTCCGAAGTGGGGCCGAACCGCGGATAGAGGTCAGCCTCGCCCGACGCCACCAGACAAAATTTCAGCGAACTGCCGATGCCCCTCATCACATGGGGCCCGAGCCGTGCCAAGTAGCCTGCCGTCGCTGCGTGGGCGTGCGAGCGGCTGCCGACCACGCGCAAGGGGTGGTGCGGCTCCGACACGTGAATGGGAACCTGCGCCCCGCCTCGGGGGTGGCTGAATGCGCCAAGTCCTGAAGCCCCCCAAAACAAGAGGCCCTGGGCGGGCGCCGATACCACGCCCAGCACCGGCTCGTGTTCCACCACCAGCGCGATGTTGACGGTGAACTCGCCGTTGCGCTTGACGAACTCGCGCGTGCCGTCGAGCGGGTCGACCACCCACAACTCGCGCCACCGTTGGCGTTCGTCCCAGGGCGCCTGCGCCGACTCCTCGGAAAGAATCGGTATGTCGGGGGTTATCCGGTTAAGTCCTTCGATGATGACCCGCTGTGATTCCAAGTCCGCCAATGTCAGCGGTGAATTGTCGTCCTTGCGCTGCACCGTGAAACCGGCGTCGTACACCCGCATGATGGCGGCGCCGGCGCTCTCGACGATGGGCATCAGCCGTTCGCTCAAGGCGTGAAGATCTCGCATCGGTTGTATGATACGCAAATGCACGACAAGGCCGCGGTCGACTGGTCAGTTATCGATACGGTGCTGCTCGACATGGACGGCACATTGCTCGACCTGCGCTTCGACACGTGGTTCTGGCAGGAACTGATTCCCAGCCGTTACGCGGCCGCGAACGGTCTTGAGCTCGAGGAAACGCGAGGACTCCTGGGTCCCAAGTTCGTCGAGATCCAGGGGACTTTGCAATGGTACTGCATCGATTATTGGAGCCGCGAACTCAAGCTCGACATCGGCCGCCTCAAGCGCGAGGCGCAGGCCGTTATGGGCTTTCTGCCGGGAGCCCAAGAGTTTCTCGCCAAGCTCAAGGACAGCGGCAAACGGCGCGTGCTGGTCACCAACGCGCATCCCACGACTTTGGCCATCAAAAATGAGCGGGTGGCGCTGACGCAGTACTTCGACGCCTGCTATTCCACGCACACGTTTGAATTCCCGAAGGAACACGCGGCGTTTTGGCCCCGGCTGGCAGCGCAGGAGCGCTTTCAACCGCAGCGCACCTTGTTCGTCGACGATTCGCTCAGCGTGCTCGATGCCGCCCGCGATTACGGCATCGAATGGCTCCGCGCCGTGCGCCTTCCCGATTCGGGGCGGCCCGCGCAGCACACCGGCGATTACGCGGCGGTCGATCGGGTGGCGGACCTCATGTAGGACCTCATGTGGCGGCTCCGCCCGCGGGGCCGCCGCCGCCGCGGCCGCGCCGCCGGCTGCGCCTGGCGGGGTTGCCTTGGCCCTGGGCCGGCGCTTCGCCGCCGCCGCCGTCGGCGCCGGCCCGGGGCGGTTGCGGAGTGCGCGGTGCCGGCGCCGAACCATGAGACGGCCGGGAATTCGGGGGGCCGCGCCTGGGGCCGCCGCTTCTGCCGCCGCCGCCGGACCGCCCGCCCGGACCGCCCGGACGGCCGCCACCGGAGCGGCCGCCGCCGGAGCGAGATTGACCGCGCTGCGGCGCTCGCTCGCGCCACTCCGCGGGCGGAGGGGCGGTCACCGCCGCCAAATCGACGGCCTCGATCGCGGCGCGTGGAATTTGATGTCCGATATAGCTTTCGATGTCGGGCAGCGAGATCGCGTATTCCTCGCAGCCGAAGCTGATGGCGTCGCCCTCGGCGCCGGCGCGCGCGGTGCGGCCGATGCGATGTACGTAGTCCTCGGCGTCGTTCGGCAAGTCGAAATTGAATACATGGCTCACATCGGGAATGTGCAGGCCGCGCGAGGCCACGTCGGTCGCGATCAACACGGCGATGTCGCCGTTGTGAAAATCGCGCATCATCTTCAGGCGCTTGGTTTGCGGCACGTCACCGGAAATGGCCTGGGCGACGAAGCCGTTGGCGGTCAGCGTTCGCTCGAGCACTTCGGCGATGCGCTTCGTGTTGACGAACACCATGGTGCGGCGCGCGTCGATGCGGCGCAGAAGGCCCATCAGCAACGGAATTTTTTCTTCCGTCGACGGGAAGTAGAGCACCTGCTTCACGCTATCGACCGTCATCTTGTCCGGCTCGATGCGGATCAGTTCCGGATTATTCATGTGCTCGTAGGCGAGTTCCATCACCCTGTGCGACAACGTGGCCGAAAACATCATGGTCAGGCGCAGCGTCGGATGCGGCAACCGGCGCAGAATGAAGCGGATATCCTTGATAAATCCGAGATCGAACATACGATCGGCTTCGTCCATGACCGCCACCTGGATATGGCGCAGATCGAACACATGCTGCTTGAAATAGTCGATGACGCGGCCGGGCGTGCCGATCAATACGTCGACGCCTTCCTCGAGGATGCGCCGCTGCTTTTCGTAATCCACGCCGCCGAACACGATGGCGAGCTTGAGATGCGTGTACTTGCCGATGCCGACGGCGTCGGAGTGAATCTGCACCGCGAGTTCGCGGGTCGGCGCGATGACGATGGCGCGGGGCGCGTTACCCCAGGGCTTGCCGGCGGGAACATCGGTCAACAACCGGTTGAACAGCGCGATGAGGAACGCGGCCGTCTTGCCGGTGCCGGTCTGCGCTTGGCCCGCCACGTCGCGGCCGGCGAGGGCCACGGGCAGAGTTTGCGCCTGAATGGGCGTGCAGCGGGTATAGCCCAATTCGGCAATGCCCCGCTTCAAGGATTCGGCGATGTTGAGGGTTTCGAACGTGAGCTGAGTGAGATGGGCGTCTGACATTTTCTCTTTGAGGATTGCAGAAACTTGCAAAATGATGAGGACCGGATAACAATACAGTCAATCCGGAGCCGGTCTATCCGCTCCCATCAACCGTATCATCGGTACCCTTTTAAGGTAATCAAGACC
>Ga0209736_1000268_pt1 | contig 16657 bp, 10 predicted proteins | sample BlaSpr_A8_Ref_M3_FD_187992 | JGI IMG/M metagenome (GOLD analysis project Ga0209736, IMG submission 187992) | Forest soil microbial communities from Thunder Bay, Ontario, Canada - Black Spruce, Ontario site 2_A8_Ref_M3 (SPAdes) (version 2) | ecosystem: Environmental > Terrestrial > Soil > Boreal...
TCGTCGAGCACTGGACCCCAACCACCAATTCTGACAGCCTCCTGTAAAGGATGTCCTGGGACACTCTGTAAACCATGTCATGGGACTAGACACGGTTTTTGCAAGGCGTGGGCCCATCTTCTCCTCAATTTCTCTGGCCGTTGCTCTTCCTCCCTACTCCTCTATCTCCTATCTCTCAGAAGACGAGCCACTTATAGATATCATTTGATAAATACAAACAATGTGGTATAATAAGTTATCATCGCGAGCAACGGATCTCGTCCCTGCCCGCCCTCTTTATGCCTCGCCGCCAGGCTGTACATCTAACTTCCCCACGCTCCATCTCTACCTCCTCGCTCTTCCTTGCCCTGCCTGCCCTGTTTACCCTGACGGAGGAAGGGAGCCTCGAAGGGAGCTGCGAAGGGTGCACTTTTTGCACTCTGCTGCAAAACGGCAAAGCGCATCTCCTTACTTTTCAACCACTTCCCCGCTCTTCGCAAAAACACGGGGGGTGTCACCAAAGGCGTTTTCCTGTCTTGTCCGCCAGCGCTGCCTCCTCTGTGCGCTCTGTGACCTCTGTGTTCTCCGTGTTAAATCCTAGCTCTGGCTTCACTCTTCCCTCCTTCTCTTGTTCCATCGTGCAAAAGAGCAGAGTCCATCCCCTTTTTTCTCAATCGTTTGCGCGCTCTTTGCAAAAACGGCGGGTGTGCCATCACCAGCCTTTCTTCAACTCTTCAACTTTGCACCCTTCAACCTCTTCTCGCACTCTTTCTCGCTCTTTTGCACCACCAGAACGAAGCACATCTCATTTATTGTCAATGGCTTCCGCACTCTTTTGCAGAAACACCGGGATGCCGGCCCGCCGGATTTCTGGAGGGCTGGCCCGCCGAGGAGGGGCACCCGGAGCGTTCTTGGTATTCCCTTCGACCATTAACTGTCGACTGTTTACCCCGAGCTTCGAGGGGTCAACCTCTGCCACACTCCGCCCCAATCCTCTACTTCCTTCACCTCCTGTACCTCCTCTACCTCTATCCCAGCGTGCTATCATCTTCGCACCGCGCCACCCAGCCAGCCCAGTGCCGCTTCGGAGGTTGAAATGAACCGCACCCTGCGCACCGTCTTAATCGTCGTCGCCGTCCTGGTCGTACTCCTCTTCGTCGCACCATTCCTCATCCCTGTCGACAAGTTCCGCCCCACCATCGAGGAAAAAGCTTCTGCTGCCATTGGCCGTCAGGTCCAGCTCGGCCATCTCAGCCTCTCGATTCTCGGTGGTTCGCTCAAAGCCGAAAACCTTTCCGTCGGGGACGATCTCAAATTCAGCAAATCTCCCTTCCTCACCGCCAAATCCGTCAAAGTCGGCGTCGAGGTCATGCCCCTCATCTTCTCGAAGACCGTCAACGTCACCGGCATCACCATCGAGAATCCCGAAGTCACGCTCCTCCGCAATCCCGCCGGCGTTTGGAACTATTCCTCCCTCGGTACCGCCATCGCTAAATCCGAGCAAGCCTCCAAACCCGCCGCCTCCAGAACCGCCACCAGCCCCACTTCTCCCACCGAACTCTCCGTCAAGAAGCTCGAGCTGAAAGATGGCCGCATCGTCGTCGGCACCACCAACTCGCAAAAGCACAGCGCTTACGATCACGTGAACGTCACTCTCTCCGACGTTTCCGTCACCTCCAAATTTCCCATCGTCGTAACCGCCGATCTTCCCGGCGGCGGAAAGTTCAAGCTCGAAGGCACCGCCGGTCCCGTCGATCAGGCTGACTCCTCGCTCACTCCCGTCGAGGCCAAGCTCACCGTCAGCGCCCTCAATCTCGCTTCCACCGGTTTCGTTGACGCCACCGCCGGTCTCGGCGGCCTCCTCGATCTCGACGCCACCCTGACCTCGCAAAACGGCGAAGCCGAAACCAAAGGCACCGCCAAGCTCTCCAAAGCACTGTTCGTCGCCGGCGGTTCCCCCTCCTCCGAGCCCGTCACCGTGGACTTCAACACCAAATACAATCTCCGCAAGAATTCCGGCGTCCTCAATCCTTCCGACCTCAAAATCGGCAAAGCCGTCGCTCGCCTCAACGGCACCTACCAAACGGAAGGCGAAGCCACCGTCCTCAGCATCAAAGTCACCGGCGAAAACATGCCCGCCCATGACCTGCAAACCTTTCTTCCCGCCCTCGGCGTCAATCTTCCCAAAGGCTCTTCGCTGCAAGGCGGCACGCTCAGCACCAATCTCAACGTTTCCGGCCCCACCAGCAAGCTCGTCACCACCGGCAACGTCGGCCTCTTCAAGACCAAGCTTACCGGCTTCGATCTCGGCTCCAAGATGTCCGCGATCAGCTCGCTCACCGGCATGAAAACCGGTAAGGATCTCGACATCGAGAAGATCACCACCAATCTCCACATGTCTCCCACCGGAATTCAGACCGAGAATTTCATCGCCGTCCTTCCGTCCATCGCCAATATCGCCGGAGCCGGTACCGTCGACTCCAAAAACAATCTCGACTTCAAAATGGCCGCCACCCTGACCAACGCGCTCGGCGCCGCGGGCAGCCCGGTTTCCAGCGCCGCCGGAATGCTCGGCAAACTCACCGGAGGCGGCGGCGCAGGTGGTACCGGCAGCGGTTGCAAGCAGGGCACCACCGTGCCTTTCCTGATTCAAGGCACCACCTCCGATCCCAAATTTGTCCCCGATGTCGGCGGTCTCGCCGCAAGCATGCTTAAGTCCCAACTCGGTTGCGCCGCCGGCGCCCTCCCCGGCGCCAAAGGCCAACCCGGACAGGCCGCAAGCCCCGTCGACGCCATCACCGGCCTCTTCGGCAAAAAGAAAAAGCCCTAGCGCTCCGTCTGCTGAAATAAATTTTAGGAGAAGGGTGCTAGGAAGTTTTATTCATAGCGCAGCGCCACAATCGGATCCACCCGCATCGCCCGCCGCGCCGGAATGTAGCAAGCCGCCAGCGCGACGAGCGTAAGAAGTAAAGCGACGGCGGCAAAGGTCAAGGGGTCGGTGGCGCCGGTGCCATAGAGCAGGCTGGCCAAGAAATGGGTAGTGAGGAAGGCCCCAAGAATACCGATGGCGACGCCCAGAAAGACGAGGCGTATTCCTTCTACGAAAATCATACGCAAAACATCGCGGTGCTGCGCGCCAAGAGCGGCGCGAATGCCAATCTCCTGCGTCCGCTGCGTCACATTGAAAGCGATAACGCCGTAGATTCCGACCGCCGCGAGGACCAGCGCGATAGCGGCGAAGATGCCGAGCAACTTCATGGTGAATCGCGCGCGAGACAGCGAATCGGAAAGCAAATCCTCCATGGTAGCGACGTTCGCCATCGGCAGCTCCGCATCGAGCCGCTTCAGTTCGCCGCGAATCGCGGACACCTGCGCGAGCGGATCCGCCGCGGTGCGCACCAGCACGGTCATGCGCGTATTCACTAACTCCGAGTGCGGCCAATAAAGGATCGGAGACGCCTCGGAAGCGAGTCCCTCGAGATGCACGTTTCCCACCACGCCGATGATTTCGGATGGCGCATTCCCGGATTCCTCGAGGCTCTTCATGAAAATGGCCGCGCGCCGGCCGAGCGGATTTACGCCGGAAAGATACTTGTCCACGAACGATTGATTGACGATCGCGACGTGGCGCTCGCCAGCCAGTTCTTCTGGACCGAATACGCGCCCGGCACGCAGGGGAATGCGCATGGTTGCAAAGTAATCGGCGCCCACTATGCGCACCGCGGCGACGGGAAGCTCGGAAAGCGGAAGGCTGGGCTGGCCCAGAATGTGGACGGCGGTGGAGGAGCCGCCGCCCGCGAGCGGCGGGGCGGTATCAAAGCTGACCGAGCGGACGGCGGGAAGCGCAGCGATACGGGTGCGAAGCTGCTGAAAGAAGTCGAGGGCGGCCTGGTCTTTGGAATATTTCGATTGCGGCAGCGCCACCGTGAACGTAAGCAAGTTGTTGGCATCGAAACCCGGAGCGACACCGGCAAGGCGGACGAAGCTGCGAATCAGCAGGCCGGAACCCGCGAGCAGCACGAGTGCGAGGGCCATTTGCGCGACCACGAAGGCGCTGCGCCAGACGCGACGGCGCTTTCCGGAAGTGGCGCTGCGTGAGCCTTCCTTCAGAATCTCGGAGATGGCGGACTGCGTGGAAAAAAAGGAGGGAAGGAAGCCGAAGAGCACGCCGGAAGAAATAGAAAGGGAAGCGGCGAACAGCAGCAAGCGCGGATCGACCGAGACGGAGCGGAGGTCCAGCAGATTTTTCGGACTGGCGGCGAGCAGAGCGTTGGTGCCGAAGACGGCGGGCAGCGCGCCGAGAACTCCTCCGGCAACAGCGAGGAGAACGCTTTCGGTGAGCAGCTGGCGGACCACGCGCCAGCGTCCCGCGCCCAGGGCGGTGCGGATGGCCACTTCGCGTTCGCGCGAGGCGGCGCGGGCGAGGAGCAAGCTGGAGACATTGGCGCAAGCGATGAGCAGAACGAGCGCAACAGCGCCGAACAGAACCAAAAGCGCGGGACGCAAATCGCCGGAAAGTTGCTCGCGCAAGGGAACCACGCGCGCGCCCCAACTTCCGTTTGCTTCGGGTTCGGCCGCGGCGATGCGCGCGGCGATGGAATCCATTTCCGATTGCGCGCGTTCGCGAGTGACGCCGGGCTTCATTCGCGCGGCCACGGTCAGAAAGCGACCGACATTCTTACGTTCGGCGAAGGCCTTTGGAAAGACGAAGGGCGACCATATCTGGGGCTTGGAATCCGTCAGCGTGCCTTCCTTGATGAACCAGGAAAATTTTTCGGGCGCGATGCCGACGACGAGAGTGGACTTTCCGTTGATGAGGATGGAGCGTCCGACGATGGAGGGATCGGCTCCGAAGCGCTGCTTCCAATAGTCATTGCTGAGGATGGCGACCTGGTCTTTTCCTTCCTGGCCGTTCTCGGCGAGGAATCCGGGACCGACGAGCGGCGCGACACCGAGCACGCTGAAGAAATTCACGGAGACGTACTGCACGACGATTTGCTCGGGATCGCCGTTGCCGGTGAGATTGGCGCGAAGGTCCGCGATAGCGGCCATGCCGGAGAAGACGTCGTTTTGGCGCTGCCAATCCAGGAAGTCCGGCGGGGAGACCACGTTGTGCTGTCTGGCGAGGCGCGGATTTGCTTCCCAGACGAGCACCAGGTCGTTTGCCTCGGCATAGGGCAAGCGGCCGAGCAACACGGAATCGATGATGGAGAAAATCGCGGTGTTCGCGCCAATGCCGAGCGCCATGGTGAGAATGGCAACGGCGGTGAAGCCGGGATTTTTGCGCAACATGCGGACCGCGAAGTGCAGATCTTGAATCAGCAGTTCGAGCCAGGGGAGGCCGCGGCGTTCGCGGTAGAGTTGTTTGGTTTGTTCGAGGCCGCCGAGTTTCATGAGGGCTGCGCGGCGGGCTTGCTGTGGAGTCAGGCCGGCGCGGAGGTTGTCTTCAATGTGCAGGGCGAGATGGATTTGCATCTCGGCGTCGAGATCGCGGTCGCGATAGTGCTTGCGGAAGAGTCCGGTGAGTCTGGTCAGCCATCCTTTTAGTGTTCGCATGTTGCTCCTGTTGGCGATTTTGGCGGCGCGCCGCGGCTAGGAATGCTCCTCGCCGGGGGAGAGGAAGCGTTCGAGGATGGCGGTGGTTTGCTCCCAGTCCTTGGCTTCTCTGGCGAGTTGCTTGCGGCCGGCGCGCGTCAGTTTGTAGTACTTGGCTTTGCGGTTGTTGTCGGACTGGCCCCATTCGGAGGCGATGTAGCCTTCCTGTTCGAGCTTGAGGAGGGCGGGGTAGAGGGTGCCGTAGTTGACGACGAGCTGCGCGCCGCTGGTCTGCTCGATGCGGCGGGCGATGCCGTAGCCGTGGAGTGGGCCGAGGCCCTCGAGGGTTTTGAGGACCATGAGAGCGAGGGTGCCTTGCCAGACGTCCTGTTTGGGAGACATTGGTTCTCCTGGGGTTCTCCTATGGGATACCCATACTGCTGGCCTCACTATGCTACGAGCCCTATGGGAAAGCAATAGAAGTAACGCAGAAGGAGGGGGATTTGTTTCCGAGCGGAATGATTTTTTTTGGGGGAGGGTGGGGGCGGCAGGCGCTTGACTCGGGTGTAACTTCCCACTAGCCTCAGCCGTCTAGTTCATCGACTATCGTTTGATGTTTTTCATTTGGTGGGCGGGTGTCCTTTCCAAAATTGCTTAGGTTCAGATCACTTGAGCGAGGAGTGTGTATGCACTTTTTGGTGAGCCGTGGGAGCGCGGCTGCGGCGGTGGTATTGGCGATGATGGCGGCGTGGTGCGCGGCGCCGGTGGCGCGGGCGCAGGGGGGCGAACCATCGTATTTTGCGATTCGCGGCGCGAAGGTGGTGCCGGTGTCGGGGCCGGTGCTGGAGAACGCCACTGTGGTGATGGCGCGCGGGGTGATTACAGCGGTGGGGAAAGATGTGAAGGTGCCGGAGGACGCCTGGGTAATTGATGGTAAAGGGCTGACGGTTTATCCGGGGTTGTTTGATGCGTTTACGGATTTGGGGATTGTGGCTCCTGCCGCACAGGGGACCGAGGGCGGCGCGGGCCGTGCAGTAGCGCCGGGCGAGAGCGCGCGTGGGCCGGAGGATCGGCCGTCGGCGACACCTTGGCGCAATGGAGCGGATGAAGCGAGCCTGGCGGACAAGCGGATTGAGACGTGGCGGAACGGCGGGTTTACTACGGTGGTGTCGGCGCCGCGCGGGGGATTTTTTCCGGGGCAAGCGGCGGTGCTGGATTTGGCGGGGGAGCGGGCGGGCGATCTGGTGGTGAAGTCGCCGGTGGCGATACCGCTGAGTTTGCAGCCGGCAGCGGGATTTCGCGGCGGATTTCCGAATTCGCAGATGGGCGTGCTGGCGTACGTGCATCAAGTGTGGCTGGACACGGAGTGGAGCACAAAGGCACAGGCGGCTTACGAAAAGAATCCGCGCGGCGTGGCGCGGCCGCGGTACGACCGCGTGGAGGCGGCGCTGGCGGATGCGTTGGAAGATCACGCGGTGGTGCTGATCCCGGCGAATAATGCGGTGCAGTTGCGGCGCGGATTGGAGCTGGCGGAGCGCTGGCATGTGAATGGCGTGTTATACGGCGGGCAGATGGCGTATGAAGTGGCGGGAGAAATTGCGGCGAAGAAGATGGCGGTGCTGGTGGATTTGAAGTGGCCGGAAGCGGAGAAGGACGGGGACCCGAATGACACGCCATCACTGCGTGTTTTGAGATTTCGCGACCGGGCGCCGAGTTCGCCCGCGGCGCTGGCGAAGGCGGGAGTGAAATTCGCGTTTTACGACGGCGGGGTGGCAACGCCGAAAGATGCGCTGAAGGCGGCGAAGAAGGCGATCGATGCAGGGCTGGCGCCGGAAGCGGCGCTGCGGGCGATGACGCTGGCGCCAGCGGAGATTTTTGGCGTGGCGGACCGGCTGGGATCGATTGAGACGGGAAAGATTGCGAATCTGGTGGTGACGGAAGGCGATCTTTTCGACGAGAAGGCGAAGATCAAATACGTGTTTGTGGACGGGCGGAGATTCGAACCGCGGGAGCCGGAAAAGCCGAAAGATCCGCCGAAGGGGGATATCAGCGGGAAATGGAAACTGAGTTACACGACGCCGGAAGGGGCGGAGGAATCGACGGTGGAGATCGAGATGACGAAAGACGGGACGATTTCCGGAACGGTGAGCGGGAAGCGGGGAACGACGTCGATTATTTCGGGGTATCTGAGCGGGGATAAATTCAGTTTTACGATCAATATTCCGGTGCAGGATGCGCCAGCGGATGCGACTTTTACTGGCACGTTTGATGGAAGTTCGCTGAAGGGATCGATCAGCGTGGTGGGTTATTCGATTGATTTTACCGGGAGCAAGCCGACGGCAGCGATGATGGGCGGAGACGCGTTTTCAGGAATTGAAGGAGACGCGCGATGAATAGGCTAAGCCTGGTGAACACAATTGTTGCTGCGGCGGCGCTGGTTGCTGTCGGATCGGCGTGTGTCGCTGTGTTTGCCGCGAATCCGCCGGAGGCGCCTGCGGTGCTGCTGATTCAAAATGCCACGATTCTGACGGTGTCGCACGGGACCATCGAGCACGGGTCCATCCTTATTAAGGATGGGAAGATCGCGGAGGTGGGGACGTCGATCAAGGCGCCGAGCGGGGCGCAGATTGTGGATGCGAACGGGCAGTTCGTGATGCCGGGAATTATCGATTGCCATTCGCACATCGGCGTGGATGGAAGCGTGAACGAAGGCAGCATTTCGGTTTCGTCGATCGCGAACATTGCGGACGTGCTGAATCCGGAGGACATTGATATTTATCGCGATCTAGCGGGCGGCGTGACCACGGCAAATGTGCTGCATGGCTCGGCGAATGCGATTGGCGGGCAGACGGTAGTGATCAAGCTGCGCTGGGGGCAACCGGCGGCGAGGCTGCCATTCGAAGGCGCGGTGCCGGGGATCAAGTTTGCGCTGGGAGAAAATCCGAAGCGCTCGAATTTCAGCATTCCAGGGCAGCCGAAGCGCTATCCGGCTACGCGAATGGGAGTGGAGGAGACGATTCGCGGAGCGTTTACGGAAGCGCGGGATTACAAGAAGGCGTGGGAGGAGTACAACAAGCGCGCGGGGGCGGGCGAGAAGAACTTGATTCCGCCGCGCCGCGATCTGCGGCTCGAGCCGCTGGTGGAAGTGTTGGAAGGGAAGCGCTACGTGCATTCGCATTGCTACCGCGAGGATGAAATTCTGATGCTGCTGCGGGTGGCGAAGGAGTTTGGCTTCAAGGTGCGGACATTCCAGCATGTGTTGGAGGGATACAAGGTGGCGGATGAGATTGCAGCGTCGGGCGCGGGGGCGTCGACGTTTTCGGATTGGTGGGCGTACAAAGTGGAAGCGTACGAGGCGATACCGTATAACGCGGCGATTATGACGAAGCGGGGCGTGATCGTGTCGATTAATTCGGATGACGCGGAAGAAGCGACGCATCTGAATCAGGAAGCGGCGAAGAGCATGAAGTATGGCGGGATGTCGCACGAGGAAGCGCTGAAGATGGTGACCATCAATCCGGCGCTGCAGCTGGGGATCGACAAGCGGGTGGGCTCGATTGATGTGGGGAAAGATGCTGATCTGGTGATTTACGATCACGATCCGCTGAGCGCTTATGCGGTGGTGCAGAAGACGCTGATCGACGGGCGAGTGTACTTCGACCGTGAGCGGGACGTTGCTGACCGCGGCACTCTGGAAAAGGAAAAGAAGGCCTTGCTGGAAAAAGAAAGGAAGGCCGCCGAGAAGAAAGCTGACGAGAAGAAAGCGGAGGAAAAGAAGTCGGGCGGTAAGCCTGAAGAAAAGAAGCCGGAAGATAAACCAAAACCGCCGAAGGATGCGACGGCTGCGGGAGGTGCGCTGTGAGGCGGTTCGGCGCAGGGCAGGCGTTTTTGATTGGCGGCGTCTTTGTGGTTGCGGCGCAGGTGGCGGGAGCGCAATCGCAGGCGCCGGCGGCTTATGCGATCACGCACGCCAGGATTTTTACGGTGTCGGGAGCGCCGATCGATGACGGAACGCTGGTGATTCGCGACGGAAAAATCGCGGCTGTGGGCGCAAACGTCGAGATTCCGGCGGCCGCGCAGGTTATTGATGGAAAGGGGTTGCAGGTTTATCCCGGACTTTTCGATGCGGTGACGCAGATGGGGTTGAGCGAGATTTCCGCCGTGAGCGCTACGGTGGATTCGGCGGAAACGGGGCTCTACAACCCGGATGTGGTGGCGGCTACGGCGATCCTGCCTTCGAGCGAGCATATTCCGGTGACGCGGGCTGCGGGGATTACGGAAGTGCTGGCGGTGCCGGGGAGCGGAGGGTTCGATTTTTCGGGGTCGCGAGGGGTGATCGGAGGGCAGGCTTCGGCGATTCATCTTTCGGGCTGGACCATCGACGAGATGCTGATCAAGAAAAGCGTGGCGATGGTGGTGAATTGGCCGGAGATCGAAACGCGGACGTTTGATTTTGCGACGTTCTCGCGCAAAGAGAAACCGTTTGCTGAAGCGAAGAAGGAATACGAGAAGCAGGTCAGCGAGCTTACGGAATTGCTGGAGCGGGCGCGCCACTACGCGGTGGCGGTGGAGCACCAGAAGACGGCGGATTTTCGGCGCGACGTGAAACTGGAGGCGCTGGTGCCGGTGGTGCGCGGGCAGCTGGCGATGCTGGTGGTGACGGACCGCGGGCGCGACATTCGCAACGCGGTGGAATACGCGGACAAGCAGAAGCTGAAAATTATTATCGCGGGTGGAACGGAAGCTTACAAAGTGAAGGATTTGCTGCGTTCGAAGAGTGTACCGGTGATTTTGCGGCCGCCGCTAACGCTGCCGAGCGAGGAAGACGATCCGTACGATCGGCTGCTGAGCCAGCCGGCCGAACTGGCGAAAGCGGGCGTGAGATTCGCCATCGGGAGCTTCGACAATTCGTTTGCGCGGCGGCTGGGGCAGAACGCGGCGAATGCCGTTGCGTATGGGCTGCCGTACGACGAAGCGCTGAAGGCGGTAACGCAGTATCCAGCGGAGATTCTGGGTCTCGGCGATCAGGTGGGCACGCTCGAAGTGGGCAAGATGGCGAACGTGATCGTTACCAACGGCGATCCTCTCGAAGTCACTACAGACGTGCGCTACCTCTTTATCAAGGGGCGGCTGACGTCCACCGACAACAAACACCAGCGGCTGTACGAGAAGTACCTGAATCGCCCGAAGGCAGCCGAGTAGGGACGAATGGCACCTTCCGCGGTGTGAAACACGAGCAACTTTTCGCCGCGGCATCCGTCAGATGAGACAGGATTCCCATCCATTTGGGGGACTTGTGTCCACACTGTTCCAAGACATCCGCTACGCCTTCCGCTTGCTTAGCAAGAATCCCGCTTTCACAGCGATTGCTATTCTCACGCTGGCGCTGGGCATTGGCGCGAATACGGCGATTTTCACGGTCGTAAATGCGGTGTTGCTGCGGCCGCTCGGTTTTCGCGAACCCGGGAGCCTGGTGATTGTGGCGGAGAAAAGCTCGTTCCCGGTGATCAGCACGTCGTATGAGAATTATCAGGATTGGCGGGACCAGAGCCACTCGTTCGAATCGATGGAAGCGACGCGGGGCGCGACGATTGCGCTAACCGGCGTGGGAGAACCCGAGCGGCTGAATACGCGCAACGCCACTGCGGGGCTGTTTTCGATGCTCGGGGTGAACGCGCAGATTGGGCGGACGTTTCTGGCCGAGGAAGATCGCGCGGGCGGCACTCCGGTGGTGCTGTTGAGTTATGCGCTGTGGCAGCGGCGGTTCGGCGGCTCGCAGGAGATTCTCGGCAAGCCCATCACGCTGGATTCGCAGCCGTACACCGTCGTCGGAGTTTTGCCGCGAGGATTCGAGGTGCTGCAGCCGGCGGATGTGTTTCTGCCTTTTGTTCCGTGGGCAAAAACTTTGCCGGCGGACCGCAACTGGCACCCGGGAATCTTCGCGATCGGGCGGCTGAAGCCCGGTGTGACGCGTGCTGACGCGCGAACGGAAATGATCGGCATCACCAAGCGGCTGGAACAACAGTATCCGGATTACAACACGGGCACGAGCGCGGATGTGGTGGGTTTGCAGGAGCAGATGGTGCAGAACGTGCGGCCGGCGCTGTTGCTGCTATTGGGCGCGGTAAGCGCGGTGCTGCTGATCGCGTGCGTGAACGTGGCGAATCTGTTGCTGGCGCGCGCGGCTTCGCGGGGCAGGGAAGTGGCGATACGCACTTCGATGGGGGCGAGCCGCGGGCGGTTGGTGCGGCAGTTGCTGACGGAGAGCGTGTTGCTTTCGCTGGTTGGCGGAGTGCTGGGGTTGGTGCTGGCGTGGGCGGCGCTGGGTCCGCTGCTGAAACTTTCCGCCGGGAGTGTGCCGGCGGCGTTCAGCGTAGCGCTGGATCGCTCGGTGTTGCTGTTTACTGTGGGCGTGGCGCTGGTGACCGGGCTGGTGTTCGGCATCGTGCCGGCGCTGCGCACCGCGGGGCTGGATCTGCGCGAGGCGCTGAACGAGGGCTCGCGCGGCTCGACTTCCGGGCCGGGGCATCACCGGATTCGCGGCGTGCTGGTGGCCGCGGAAATTGCCATGGCGATGTTGCTGCTGGTCGGCGCAGGTTTGCTGCTGCGGAGTTTTGCGCGGTTGCAGGACGTTGCGCCGGGATTCCAGCCGGATCATCTGCTGGCCGCGGACATTCCGTTGTCGGTGACGGCGTATGCCAAGCCGGAGCAACGTTACGAGTTTTACGATCGATTGGTGGAGCGCGCAAAAGCGCTGCCCGGCGTGCGCTCCGCGGCAGCGGCGTCTTTCTTGCCGGTGAGCGGAGGAGGCGGCCTGATTCATTTTAATATCACCGGCAGGCCGCCCAAATCTCCGCACGATTTTACCGCTGCGGGTTATCGCACGATGACGCCGAACTATTTTGAGACTTTGGGCGTGCGGCTGCTGCAAGGCCGCTTGCTTACATCAGGCGACACGGAGAAAGCGCCGGCCGTGGTGGTGATCAATTCGGCGATGGTGCATACGTTCTTCCCGAACGAGAATCCGCTGGGGAAGCACATGCAGCTTGGGGCGCTTCCGGAGAAAGAAATTCCGACGATGGAAATTGTCGGCGTTGTCGGAGATGTGCTGCAAGGGCTGGGCGAGGAAGCGAAGGCGGAGATGTATCTTCCGTACCGGCAGGCGGACCAGCTTTTGCCAGTGTTTCAAATGTCAGTTATTTTGCGCACGGCTATGGAGCCGCTGGCGGCAACGTCGGCGCTGCGCAGCGCGCTGGCGGAAATCGATCCCAATCAGCCGCTGGTGAACGTGCGCTCGATGGAACAGAACATCCAGACGAGTGTGGCGCAGCCGCGCTTCCGTACCTGGCTGATCGGCATTTTCGCTGCGTTGGCGCTGGTGCTCGCTGCGGTTGGGGTTTATGGCGTGATGTCGTATTCTGTGACGCAGCGCACCAGTGAAATCGGCATTCGCGTGACCATGGGCGCGCAGCCTGCCGATATTCTGCGCATTATTGTGGGCGAGGGTTTGCGCCTTGCGCTGATCGGCGTTTCCATCGGAATGGTGGGCGCGCTGCTGCTTTCGCGGGTGCTGCGGAGCTTTGTCTTTGGCGTGAGCACGTCCGATCCGGTGACGTTCGCGGGCGTGGCGGTGATTTTGACGCTGGTAGGCGCTGCGGCTTCCTATTTTCCGGCGCGGCGCGCCACACGGGTAGATCCGTTGGTGGCGCTGCGTTACGAATGAACGGCGCGCGGGTGCTTCAGGCTTGAACCTGCAACTCGCAAGTGATGGTCAGCGATTCGATGGCTACGTCGTTGCTCATGGCGTTCAATGTTGGGCCATCCCACTTGCTGGGCCAGGCGCCGGAGAAATTCCAGCGCAAGACTTCGTGGCGTTGGGAGTCGAGCAGGACAATTGAGCCGCTCTTTCGCGCGAGTTGGCCATTGATTACTGCCAGGTGCCAATCGTATAGCTCGCGTGAGGTGGTCACGCCCCATTTCAGCACGATATCGGGATAGGTGACCCGCCCGGGAATCTTGCGCACCGCGCTGGGAACATCCCCGCCCTCCCGAAACTCCACCACTTCGATGTGTGAGCCCAAGCCGGTGCATTCGGTGAAGCCGGCCTGCTGAATACCGTCGATTTCGACGCGAAAGCGGAAATTCTCGAATGGGTCGATGCGCTGTCCTGCGGCCATGTGCTTGGTCCTCCTAAGTTTGAAGATTGTGCACGTTCTGGGAAACTTTTCGCTGAAAAATGCGTTCTAACGGTTGAAGCCCATGCAGACACCTGTTCATCGCTACCTTATATTGGTGCGTTTCCTGGCCCTGGCGTTTCCGATGATTCTTGCGGGAACGGCGCCGGCTGGGGCGCAGGAGCCTGGCAAAGTCGTCGATCAGTACGTGAAGGCCGTCGGCGGCGCCAAGGCGCTCAGCCGCATTCAGACCTTGACCATCGAGGGCACGTTCACCGGTGCCGACGGGAAGGCGGGCACTTACACGTTTGACGCCAAGCTGCCGAACCGGCTGTATACCGAGTTGCTGGCCGGCGAGCATAGCATCATCGAGGCTTATAACGGGAAGTCCGCCTGGCACCAGAAGGCCACCGGCGAGCTGGGCACGCTCACCGGCCCTGAGGGGGCACAACTCGAGGCAGCGTCGCTAATCTACAATTCACGCCTGGTGGACTTGAAGAAGCGCAAGATTGCGGTTGCTTTCGTGGGGCACGCGCAAGTGCGAGGCAAAGACGCGCTGCAGATGGAAATCACCTCGCCCACTGGAATCAAGCGGCAAGTATTTTTTGATCCGCAGAGCCGCTTGCTGGTGAAAGAAGCCGGGACGGTTGGCGGTGTGGACGAAGAACTGCTTTACAGCGACTACCACGCCGAGAGCGGCGTGCAGATTGCGCATCGCATGGAACTGCACCGTGGCGGCGATTCTTACGACATCACGGTAACGCGCGTGGCTGTGAACGGCACGATCGGCGAACGCGTCTTCGACTTTCCGAGAAAATCGCAGGTGCAACTGCCCGACTTGAAGGCGCTTTTCAAGGAAATCGACGACAACCAGAAAGCCATCGACAAGATCAAAGAGAACTACGCGGGAACCCGCGCAGAAGAAGAAACCGAATATGACAAGAATGGCAAGGAGTTGAAGAAGGAGCTTAAGGAATTCACCTTTTTCTATTTGAGCGGCGAAGAAATCTCCACGCTGGTCAAAAAAGACGGCCAGGCTCTTTCCGGCTCCGAACAGAAAAAGGAAGACGAGAAAACTCAAAAGCGTATCGCAGAATTGCAAAAGAAGGAGGCCAAGAAAGAAGCCAAGGAAGAGAAAGCCAAGGAAGAAGGCAAGGCGGACAAGGACGATCCCGGAATTGAAGTGTTTCTGCGGGTCTGCCAATTCGTGAATCCGCGAAGAGAACGGTTTCGCGGACAGGACGTTCTGGTGTTCGATTTCGAGCCAAATCCGGAATATAAGGCCCGGAACCTGGAAGAGAAAGTCGTTCAGAAGCTTGCCGGGGTGGTGTGGATTGACGAGAAAGCGCACGACGTGGCGCGCCTGGAGGCGTATTTTGTGGGCGACCTGAAGATTGCCGGCGGTTTGCTAGCGAATCTGCAGAAGGGCACGAGTTTTGTTTTGGAGCAGGGCTTTGTGAATAACGAGATCTGGTTGCCCACCTACGAAGAAGCGCATGTCGGCGTGCGCGTCCTGCTGGTCAAAGGATTCAAGGTAAACGTTGTAACGCGCTACTCGGACTACAAGCGGTTCAATGTGGAAACGCTGGCTACTATCGGCAAACCGAAAGACACGACGCCGGCCGAAGCAAAACCCTGATTGCGGATTTATCTGGGTTTGACGGCGGCTGGCGCCTCGAGCACTTCACGGATTTTCTGCGCCAACGCCGCGGGCGTAAAAGGTTTCTGCAGGAACGCGATTCCCGGCTCCAGCATTCCGTCGGGCGCGATCACGTTGTCCGTGTAGCCAGACATGTACAGCACTCGCGTCTTGGGAAATCGCGAGGTGATTCGGCGCGCCAGCTCGCGGCCGCTCATCCCGGGCATGACCACGTCTGTAAGCAGGAGGTCAATCTTGCCGGCGTGCTTGGCGCAAAGTTCCTCGGCTCCGGCCGCCGTTTCGGCGACGCGTACGGAATAGCCTGCACCCTCCAACAAAAGTTGCGCGAGATCGCGCACGGCTTCTTCATCTTCCACAAGCAAGATGGTTTCCGTGCCTTTCCGGGTAACTCGCTTCTCGCTGCGTTTTGCAGCCTCGACGGTTTCTTCGATTTGCGGTAGATACACTTTGAACGCCGATCCGTGGCCGGGCTCGCTGTACACCCAGATGTAGCCGCCGCTTTGCTTGACGATGCCGTACACGGTGGAAAGTCCCAGGCCGGTGCCGCGTCCGCTGGCCTTGGTGGTGTAAAACGGTTCGAAGATATGCGCTTGCGTCTCGCCGTCCATACCGGTGCCGGTGTCCGAGACGGCGAGCATCACGTAGCGCCCCGGCCGGACGGTCGCATGGTCCAGCGCGTAGCTCGCGTCCAGTTCGGCGTTCGAAGTTTCGATAGTTAAGCGCCCGCCGTTGGGCATGGCGTCGCGCGCATTCACCACCAGATTCATGATTACTTGCTCGATTTGCCCGGGATCTGCCTTCACGGTTCCCAGCTTGTCCGCGCAGCGGGTGATCATGGCGATATCTTCGCTCATCAAGCGGCGCATCAGCTTGTCCAGGCTCATCACGATGCTGTTCAGGTCGAGCGGTTTCGGCTGCAACACCTGTTTGCGGCCAAACGCAAGCAATTGGCGCACCAGCGCGGAGGCGCGCTCCGCCGCGTGGTCGATTTGCTGAATGTCCGCAGTCACTGCCGGCAAAACTCCCGAGCGATTCAGCGCCAGTTCGGTATAACCCTTGATGACGGTCAAGAGATTATTGAAGTCGTGCGCGACTCCGCCGGCCAGGCGACCCACCGCTTCCATTCTTTGCGAGCGTTGCAGTTGGATTTCCAGTTGCTTGCGCTCGGTGATGTCCACGATGATGCCTTCCATGACCGGATGCCGGTCGCTTCCGGGCACGACCACGGCGGTATCGCTGACCCACACAACTTTTCCGTCTTTTCGCGTGATGCGGTACTCCGCCTGGAACGGCTCGCCTCGTTTGCTGG
>Ga0209736_1000269_pt1 | contig 16615 bp, 14 predicted proteins | sample BlaSpr_A8_Ref_M3_FD_187992 | JGI IMG/M metagenome (GOLD analysis project Ga0209736, IMG submission 187992) | Forest soil microbial communities from Thunder Bay, Ontario, Canada - Black Spruce, Ontario site 2_A8_Ref_M3 (SPAdes) (version 2) | ecosystem: Environmental > Terrestrial > Soil > Boreal...
GGTCTAGCCGGGTCCGGCCAGAGGTCGTCGGGCGGGTGAGGCATTTGGATGTGCAATCGGGCGGCGGGAGAACAGGAACGGCGGACCCGGACACATCTCGTAAGATGTTTAATTATAAATACTTAACTAAAACTCAGGCTTTCGTTTTCCCCTTTGGCCCTCCGTGTGTCACAATGCCATCATGCCCACTCTGACGAAAGAGGTTCGGGACATCCAGCGGCACACCCTGCCGAACGGCTTGGTGGTGATCACTGAGACCATGCGGCACGTACGTTCGGTGTCCGTGGGGATCTGGGTGCGCAACGGCTCCCGGCGCGAAGCTCCCGAGGAAAATGGCCTCGCGCATTTCATGGAACACATGGTCTTCAAGGGGACGGAGCGGCGGTCTGCGGAGTCGATTGCCCGTGAGATGGACTCGATCGGCGGAATGCTGGACGCGTTCACATCGAAAGAGCAGATTTGCTTCAACGCCAAAGTACTGGACGACCATTTGCCGATCGCGTTCGACATTATTGCGGACCTGGTGCTGCGGCCGAAATTTGATTCCGAGGATGTGAAGAAAGAACGCCAGGTCGTGCTCGAAGAAATCAAGATGGACCTGGACAATCCGGAATATCAACTGCACGAGATTTTTACGCGCGGATTCTGGCCGGAGCATCCGCTGGGTCGGCCGATTCTGGGGACGCCGGAAACGGTGAAAGCATTTCAGCGGGAAGTGCTGCAAGCGCGTTTTACGGACTGGTTTGCGCCGGATCATCTGGTGGTGACGGCGGCGGGAAACGTGGCGCACGACCGGGTGCTGGAACTGGTGGAACGGGAATTCGGGAAACTGCCGGCAGCGCGCTCGCTGAATGGGCATGTGCCTCCGAATACGGGCGCGCCGCTTGTAGTGGAGCGCAAGCGCGACCTCGAGCAAGTGCATCTTTGCATCGGAGTGCCATCGCTGCCGCTGGCGCATGAGCGGCGGTTCGCGGCGGCAGTGCTGAACAATTTGCTGGGCGGCGGGATGTCTTCGCGGCTGTTTCAGAATATCCGCGAGAAGCGCGGGCTGGCGTACGCGGTGTTCAGTGAGCTTACGCCCTATTCCGACGCGGGAATGATGACCGTGTACGCGGGAACGTCAAAGGAAGCGGTGGGCGACGCCATCGATCTGACCATTGCGGAATTCCGCGCCATGAAGGAAGCGCCGATTCCGGAAGAAGAGCTGCTGCGGGCGAAGAATCATTTGAAGGGTTCGCTGATGCTTTCGCTGGAGTCGACCAGTTCGCGCATGGCGAACCTGGCGCGGCAAGAACTGTACTTTGAGCGCTTTTATTCGCTGGACGAGATTCTGGCGAGCATCGAAGCGGTGACGCGCGAGGATTTGCAAAGCCTGGCGCAGGATTTCTTCAAGCCGGAGCAAATTGCCGTCACGGTACTCGGCCCGCTCAACGGCTTCACGCTCGACCGCGACCGCCTGGCCTGCTAAGCCGGAATTTCCAAGGGTCGCGGCGATCCATTGGACATGGAATTGGTTGCCATACTGGCGCAGCACGCCGCGGCAGGCGCCACTACAACGAGGTTGCGCCCGGTTTGCAGTGATACGCGAACAACTAGGATCACGGTTTCTTCATTGACGCGGGCGGTGCGCTCTGCGATCATCGTAAAAATTTGTGTTGGGTGATGTGCGGGCTGGAGTTGCGGTTGGGCGGCCCGAGTTTTTGGGGGAAGCGATCGGGTTGCGCGTAACCATACTGGCGTCGGGTAGCTCCGGGAACATCACGTTGCTGGAGACTGGCAGCACCCGCCTCCTTATCGATGCCGGGCTGGGAAAACGCGAAACGCTGGCGCGGCTGGCCGCCGTGGGAGCCGAAATCGACCGGCTGGACGGCATTCTTATCACTCACGAACATGCGGATCATTGCGGCGGACTGCCGCAGATGCTGGGCCTCTGGAAAGCTCCGCTTTACGTTACCGAACCGACCATGGATGCGCTGCATCGCTGCTTACCCGCAACGTTTGGGAAGCGGTTGCGTGGCGTGGAAACGATTCATGGCGGACACAGCTTCATCGTTGGTGACATTGAGGTTCGCGCCTTCGATATTCCTCATGACGCAGTCGATCCGATTGGGTTTACGTTCAAGGCGGCTGGCGTCAAGATGGCTATCGTCACGGACTTGGGCTACATACCCGGCCACGTCAAATTACATCTGCGTGATTGTGATTGCGTGGTCCTGGAATCAAACCACGATGCGGACATGCTCAAGGTAGGCTCGTATCCTTGGGTTGTTAAGCAGAGAGTGCTTTCTCGGACCGGCCATCTGTCAAATCACGCGGTCAGCGAATATTTGGCCGATCCGGACGGCTTTGACGCTCAAGCCCGCTATCTTGTTCTCGCCCACCTCTCCGATGAAAACAATAACCCCTATACCGCTGAGATTTCGGCTAGGGAAGCGCTGAACCGGCGTCCTGCGGAAGCGGCATTTCGTGGTGAAATGCTGGTGGCGACGCAGAGCGAGCCGCTGCGGCCGCTGGAGTTGTAGAAGCATTTTCCTGCTGTACTTTGCCGCGCCGGGACTTCTGGGCTAGATCAGATCTTGGCGCGATGTTATTACAGTCCGCTTTTCTCTCGTCCTTCTCGCAAGCTTTCCAATTCTCTCACCGCTTCCAAATCCTTGGCCCGCCCGGCCGCAAGTTTAGCCTTAATCAAGCCTGGCAAAGAAAGCACCCGGGAGGGCATCGCAAGAATATTCATAGTTTCCGATGCTGCAAGTACTGCCTCGTAGCTTCCGAGCCCGGAAACTTCGCCAAGAAAATCGAGCGGTCCGAGATCGGTAGCGAGAGTGAAATTCATGCCCCGCTCGATCGTGGGTGCATCGAAGCGAAAGGGCAGTCCTTCTGGTGCGTTGCGCAGGCGCGGATGAAACGGGGCGAGGGCCGCAGCCAATCGCTCAAGATTTCGACGATTGCGAGCGTAGCAAAAATCGAGGTCGTCGGTGAGGCGAGCTGAACCCTGCAATTGCATTGCGGCGCCGCCGATGATGACGAACTCGACCGCGTGGTCGTAAAGCGCTTGCAGCGTTTCTTCGAGTTTCACTGCTTGGCCGCGTGGCGGTCCCCGGCCATCCGTAGGATTAGCAAAGAGTTCGCGCCTTGCTCAAGTTTGCGAGCGCGCTCGGTCGGGGAAAGCAGGAGATTCTCGTAAAGTAGAGACAAGTCAATGCCCCAGTCCCTCGCTTCGGCGGTCTTACTGCCCGGTGGCGGGTTCGTGAACCACTCCCAGAGTAGCTTGCGCTGGTCGGAGGTCATGGCGACTGAGAAAATCGTCTCACAGGGAATGGGTGGGTGCAACGCCTGAGCGTTGAGATGACAGAGTTGACACGCCTAAACGCGATGCGTTATGTTGGGCGAGTACTTGGTAGAGGTGCGGACACCATGAGTAGCCGGGCTGGCAATTCCGAATCGCTTCGGAAGCCTGTGCGAAAGGGGAGAAGTTGTTGTCCGCCGAAGTCGCGGCGATAGCGGAAATTGCTGCGGTTGGGGTTCAGGTCTAAGGCCTGGGCACTGTCATCCCGTCGTTTGCTGCCTCGAGTGATTCGAGCGAGCGGATGAACTGGGATGGAGCGCTATCGAGAGGCAGCAGCCGAGTTGTAGCTTCGCGGTTCCTTCCTTTCTTTCCGCTTCCAAGAAAAAAACTGGATTGAGTGTCATGGACGTTTTCGCACTGACGCGCGCGCTTGTCGATTTGGATTCGACGACCGGCCGGGAAGCTCCGGCAGCGGAGTTTTTGCTTGCTCACGTGAGCGAGCTGGCCACGCGGCGCAACGGGCGCGCCCAGCGTATGGCGGCCGCGCCGGGCCGCGACAATGTTTTGGTGTGCTTTGGCGAGCCGGTGGTGACCCTTTCGACGCACATGGACACGGTGCCGCCGTACTTTTCTTCGCGCGAGGACGATGCCTATATTTACGGCCGCGGGGCTTGCGATGCGAAGGGAATCATCGCGGCGATGATTGGCGCGGCGGAGAATTTGCTCGCGGAAGGCGTGCGAGATTTCGCGCTGCTTTTTGTAGTGGGAGAAGAGCGCGATTCCGCCGGTGCGCGAGCTGCGGCTGCGAGTGCGCCGCGCGGCTCGCGGTTCTTAATCAACGGAGAGCCTACAGAAAATTTGCTGGCGCTGGGTTCGAAAGGGGCGCTGCGTTACGAGCTGATTGCCCGGGGGAAGCTGGCGCACTCGGCGTATCCGGAGCTGGGACATTCGGCGATTCATGCGCTGCTGGATGTTTTGCAGGAGATTCGCGCGCTGGCGTTGCCGCGCGATGCGATTCTGGGCGACGCCACGCTGAATGTCGGAACGATTTCGGGCGGGCGTGCTCCGAATGTGATTGCGGATGAAGCGCGCGCGGAGATTATGTTTCGCACCGTGAGTGATCCGGCGGCGATCCGGCGTGAGGTGCAGCGATTAGCGGCAGTAGGCCGGGTGGAAGCCCGCGAAGTGCATTACAGCGCGGCGGTGCATTTACAGGCTCTCGATGGATTGCCGAAGACGGTGGTGGCGTTTACCACGGACATTCCGATCTTCAATGGCACGTGGGGGCGGCCGTTGCTGATTGGGCCCGGAAGCATTCACGTGGCGCACACGGCGGAAGAGCGCATCGCAAAAACCGATTTGCTGGAGGCAGTGGGGATTTATGCGCGCATGGTACGGCGACTGCTGGCAAACGGTACGGCGTCATGAGCGCGGGTCTGGCGATTGTGGGCTGCGGGAAGATGGGGCGCTCGATCGAGCAACGGGCGCCGGAGTATGGGTTTGAGGTGCGCGCTCGATTCACGAGCGGCGATATCGGCGCGCTTTCCGCGGAAACACTTCGCGGGGCGCGAGTCGCGGTGGAATTTACGACTCCGCATGCCGCTCCGGCGAATCTTGCGCGACTCGCATCGTTGGGCGTGAACACGGTTTGTGGAACGACGGGCTGGTTCGGGGAGCTTGCCGCGGTGTGCGAATCGGTGGAGCGGGCGGGGACTGCTTTGGTGTGGAGCGCGAATTTCTCGGTGGGCGTGAACGTGTTCATGCAGATTGTGGCGCAGGCGGCTGGGGCTTTTGCGAAGCATGCGGAGTACGAAGCGTGGGGCTGGGAAATTCATCATTCGGCGAAGAAAGACGCGCCTTCCGGAACGCTGAACAAGCTGGCGGAGGAAATTCGTGGCAGTGGTTACACGCGCTCGCTGACGCTGAGCGCGAACCGGGCGGGAGCGCATCCCGGCACGCATGAGGTTGGGTTCGACTCGGCGGCGGACACGATTACGCTGCGGCATACGGCGCGCAGCCGGGAAGGTTTTGCGCGGGGAGCGTTGCGGGCCGCGCGGTGGATCGGCGCCGGCAAAAAAGGCGTGTACGAGTTTCGCGAGATTATGGGCGAGTTGAGCTAGCCGTGTTTGCGGTTGGCCGACTGGCGCTTGGAGAAAAACAGCAGTTCGAAGGAGAAAAACATGTTTACCGGCACAGGCACCGCGCTTGTTACTCCCTTTCGGCGAGACGGGTCTCTCGACGAATCTACATTGCAAGCACTGGTGAATCGGCAAGTGGATGCGGGCATTGATTTTCTGGTGCCGTGCGGGACCACGGGAGAGAGCCCAACGCTGACCCACGAAGAGCATCTCCGCGTGGTGGAGATTACCGTAGAGGCTGCGAAGGGCAGAGTGCCGGTGCTCGGCGGTGCCGGCGGCTACAACACCGCGGAAGTGATTGCCTTAGCGCGGGAGCTTGCGGCGATTGGCGCGGATGGACTTTTGTCCGTAACGCCGTACTACAACAAGCCAACGCAGGAAGGGCTGTACCAACATTTCAAGGCCATTGCGGAAGCGGTGGCGCTGCCGATCATTCTTTATAGCGTGCAGGGGCGGACGGGAGTGAACATCGAGCCGGCGACGGTGGCGCGGCTGGCGCAAATTGAAAATATTGTTGGCATAAAGGAGGCGTCGGGAAATATTTCGCAAATGGCGGCGATTCTGAGCTTGGTGCCCGAGGAGTTTGTGGTGCTTTCGGGCGACGATGCGATTACGCTGCCCTTGATTGCGCTGGGCGGGCGCGGCGTGATCTCGGTAGTGTCGAATCAAATTCCCGGAGAGATGTCGCGGATGGTGCGGCTGGCGCTGAAGAATCGATTCGACGAAGCGCGCGAGATTCATCGGCGGCATCATGCGCTGATGGAAATTAATTTCGTAGAGTCGAATCCGATTCCGGTGAAGACGGCCATGGCGGAAATGGGATTGCTGGAAGCGGCATGGCGGCTGCCCATGGTGCCGCCGAAAGCCGAGAATCTGGCGCGGATTCGCGGCGTGCTCGAGACGCTGGGGTTGATCGAAAGGGCTCATGCTGCGTGCGCGGATTGAAGAGCTGTTCCAGAATCCGCAGGCGGTGTACGGCGACGAGCACTTCGCGCTTTTCCGGGAGTTTAAAGAAGGATTGAATCGCGGAGAAATTCGCGCGGCGGAGCCGGATGCTGCGGCGGCTGGCGGCTGGCGTGTGGAAACGTGGGTGAAGAAGGGCATTTTGCTGGGTTTTCGTATGGGCGCGATTGTGGACATGTCGATCGATGCCAAGAAGCAGCCGTTTTTTGATAAGTCTACGTATCCAGTGCGCGCGATGGCGGCCGCGGATGGCGTGCGCATCGTGCCGGGCGGATCGAGTATTCGCGATGGTACCTTTATCGGGCGCGGCGTGATTTGCATGCCGCCGATGTTTGTAAATGTCGGCGCGTACGTTGGTGAAAACACGATGATCGATTCGCACGCGCTGGTGGGTTCGTGCGCGCAGGTCGGGCGCGGTTGCCACATTTCCGCTGGCGCGCAGATCGGCGGCGTGCTGGAGCCGGTGGGCGCGATGCCCGTGATCATCGAAGAGGATGTGATGGTCGGCGGGAATTGTGGCGTGTACGAAGGAACGATTGTGAAGCGACGCGCGGTGCTGGGGACGGGGACGATTCTGAACCGCTCGATTCCGGTCTACGATTTGGTGCGCGACGCCGTGTACACGGCCACGGACGCGGCGCCGCTGATCATTCCGGAGGAAGCGATTGTGGTGCCGGGATCGCGAGCGGTGGCGCAGGAGCGCGGTGCGAAGTGGAATTTATCGCTGCAATGCGCAGTGATCGTGAAATATCGCGACGCGAAGACGGACGCGCGCGTGAATCTGGAAGATATGCTGCGGTAGCGCGCGTGCTTTTTGCCTGGCTGGTTTAGTCAGCGGCTGAGGATTTTCTCGAAGAAGTCGAGAGCGCGCGGGTCGTGCGACTGGCCCAGCCAGAACATGGCTTGCTTGCGTACTGCTGGATTGCGATTGGTCTGCGCAACTTCGATGAGCTTGGGCACGCCTTCGTCTTTCGGCAATTGACTCAGCGCGAAGACGGCTTTCTTTTTTACTTCGGTGTCCGGATCGTTGTCGATGGCGCCTTGAATGGTGGCCGCGGCTTTTTGTCCGGCTTTCTGGGCCAGCCAGAAGAGGGCTTGGCCGCGAACGTGCGAGCTCGAATCTCCGTGAGCCATTCGAATGATGTCCTCCAGCGCCGCGGGATCCTTGCTTACGGAGAGCGCAAACGCCACTTGCGAACGAACCTCCGGGCTGGGATCGTTCTTGGCCATTTTCTCGAGCAGCACTACGCCAGACTTGCCGCGTGCGGCGCCGAGCCAGAACGCGGCTTGTTTGCGCAAGGATTCGCGCTGATCTGGAGCGACGAAAGATTCCATGGCGCGATCGGCGGCGGCGTCGCCGTGCATGGCGATGGCCATCAACGCACCGTGAGCCAGGCTGCGGTCTTCGTGCTCGGCAAAATCTGCGCCGCCAACGTAGCCGGAGAGCAGTTCCACGCTCTCGGCGGGCTTCACGCCGGTCAACCAAACAAATGGCAGGCCCCCTGCATCCAGCACGCATTCGGAGGAGAACGCTCGCACCTTCATCACGTGCTGCGCTTCGATCCTCAGCAGCACAATCATGGTCCGGCTGCCTTCGAGCTTTACGGTTCCAGAACTCTTGCTGGTTGTTCCGCTATTTTGGCTGTCACTTTCGAGGCGGCACGTTCCGCAATTGTCGTCGCCATTCGAATCGCCGGAATTCCAGCAACACATCGAATGCTCCCCGGAAATCTGATCGACGGTGTAGCCGACCCATTGCACTTTGTCCGCGCGTTGCGTGATCTCGCGAAGCGCCGCAGACAGCGAGGTGGAGATAGCGCGCGTCTCCATCTTGGCGTTCTCCACGCGCGGCACCACCGACTGCGCCGGCAGGCTTTGCGCGGCAGCGTGCACCAAGCCGCTCTTGAAACTTCGCGGCGAAGCGCACGTTAGACCAACCGCGATCATCGCCAATCCCAGCAGCGCTCGTGCTTCGGCGTTATTCCGCATCTCCCACCTCAGTTCACTTCAACAGTTCCATCAGGTAGTCGGTCGCTTCTTTCGAATGCATCAGCGAAAGCTTTTGCACCGCTTCTTTCTTGAGCTCGGGATCTTTTTCCGAGCGGGCCACGGCGACTAGTCCTGCGGCATTCCCCTGCAAAAAGTAGGCGTTCAGCACTTCCGCGCGGACGCCGCGGTCGGTCTCTTTTGCATAAATGGATTGCAGCGCCGTTCCCGAAGCATCGGAATGGATCAAGCCCAGGTTGCGGATAGCGGTGCGGCGCAGCTCGGGGTCCTTTTCGTTCTGTGCGGCTTCGACGAGCCTGGAGGCATCGCCGGCGAGGAAAAAAGCCTGTAGCAACTCGCGGCGCACATCCTGCGATGTTTCGGTTTTGTACAACTGCTGCAATTCACTCAATCCGTGCACCAAGCCAAGCTGCCGGATCGCTTCTCTGCGGAGGCCCGGATCTTTCTCATCTTTTGCGGCCGCGAAGAGATGTTCTTTATCTCCGCCGATCATATAGCTGCGCAGAATGGCGCTTTTTACGGAGTGATCGCTCGTCGACGCATACACCTCAGCCAGAATCTTTCGGGAATTCGCGCCGCCGAAAATTCCCAGATACTCGACTGCTTTCCGCTGCAGTTCCGGATTGCTCTGTCCCTGCGCGATTCTTCCCAGCACTTCGCGCGCTTGCGGCGATCCGGTCTGCGCCAGCAGGAAGAGTGCGCGTGCCTTCTCTTTAGGCGAACCCGGTCCGTTAAGATTCTTCTCGATCAGCGGCATGGCGCGCTCGGGATCGCTGTTCAAAATCCCCTGCAGCGCGAGCATCTTCAGTTCGTCGTCGCTTTGCGCTTCGGGCCGCGGCTTGCCTCCCACCGATTGCTGCACCTCAATTTGCAGCGCGCTCGCATCTTTTTGCCAGCGGCTTTGCGGAAAGCGCCGTTTAAGGTCGGCAATGGTCCCCAGCGCGATGTCGCGTTTGCCAAGTTTGTTTTCGGCGTAAGCTTTCCAGTACAGCGCTCCATCAGACTGCGGCCCGTTCATCCCGGCGAGCTCTGAGAATTTCGCGGCTGCTTGTTCGTAGCGGTCTTCATCGAGCGCCTCGCGGCCGTCGTCGTAAAGCTCTTCGAGCCGGTCGGCGCGCTCTTGCTCGCGGTCGCGTGCTTCCTCTTCACGATCGCGCTTTTCTTGCTCACGATCGCGCGTCTCCTGCTCGCGATCGAGGCGTTCTTGCTCCTTGTTGTCTTGCTGTTGCCAACCCGTGGAAATCCTGCCTGAGGCTTCCCGCGCAAAAGCCGGCTGCGCCGCGGTCGAGACCAGCAATATGCCCGCTGCAAGGCAAACCCCCATCTTGAGATTCTTCCGTTCCCCGCAGTTCATGTCTTGTTCCTCTCTCTTGCTTGCTGCCCGCCTTGCGCGGGCGCAGTTTTCATGTCGTCCTGGCGCTGCTGCAATTCCTTGCCAACCACGCGCACCTTGAACAAAATCCCGTGCGCTTCAATCCGTTTTTGAATCGATTCCAGCTGCGCGGGAGTCACTTCGTCCGGGCTATGCGCGACGTCGACGAGAACGCGCTCGAGCTCGTCAAGCACGCTGGCGAGTCCAGTGTCGCCTTGTTGCAGCGCGGTCTGCCGATACATCCGGTTCTCTTCCAGCAAGTCTCCCGCGCGATGCTGCTCGGCTGAAATGTTGACGTGCTTCTGCTTTGCATCTTGCGGCTCAGCGTTGGCCAGCTCGACGAGCACCATTTCGGACTTGCCGAGATGCTCGCCGACGGCAACGACCAGAATGCGCTCGCGGACTTGTTCCTGCGTCCCCGCTGCCGTCGTGTCCGTTCGAACACGCTTCGTAATTCTGCCCGCGACAAACGCCACGACGACCAGCACCAGCACGGCACCCGCCGTCGCCAGGCGGCGTGGCTCGAGCCACGTCTGCCACCAGCGCGCCCGCTTCTGCGCAAGTTTCGGTGCCAGGCGCTGCCAGACGCGCCGTTCGTAGTCTTCGCCCGGCTCCGGCACAGGAAACTCACCGAGAACCCGCAGCACCGCCCCGATGCGCTCCAATTCGCTCCGGCACCCGCCGCATTCCTTCAAATGAGTGGCGATTTCCTCTCGCCGCGGAGTTTCGCCCTCGCGATACGCAATCAATTGTTCTTCGGTCGGATGCGTCATCCTTCTGTACCCATAGCTTTCGCCGGCGCGCGCGCATCGAGGAACGGCTCAAGCGCACGCCGCAATTTCTGCACCGCGCGAAACACGGTGTTTTTCGCCGCGCTGGTGTTGGATTTCAGCACGGCCGCAATTTCCTCGATCCCGCAGCCTTCCCAATGGCGCATCACAAACGCGGTGCGCTCCGCGTGCGACAATTCGTTCAGCGCGCGTTCCATTTCACGCCGCAGTTGCGTGCTTTGCATCAAGCGCTCCGGAGAAGGCGATTCGTCCCGCACCAGCGCCACGGGATCCTGCTCGGCGCCGTCCGGCCCATGCGTTTCCGGCAATTCGCGTCTCGCATCTTCTTTATTGCGCTGACGCATGCGGTCAATCGCGTAGTTCGCGGCGATGCGGTAGACCCAGGTGCCGAAATTCGAGCGCGCTTCGAACTGTCCAAGTTTTTGATACGCCCGCAAGAACGCTTCCTGCACCACATCCTCCGTATCGTGCGCGTTGCCGGTAAGCCGGTACGCCAGCCGATGCACATTCCGGCTGTGCCGCTCGACGAGAGTGCGATAAGCGTCGCGATCGCCTGCGAGCACACGCTCGACAGCGATCGCGTCGGTCTCGCGCAGGCTCTCGACGCTTTCCTTCATTCGTATGGATTAGACAGGATTATGGCCTCGCGGTTAGGTGGAACAGCGGAGCGAGGTCGTGAACGTAAAAGACATATTCGCTGCATGTTCGCCTGTGGTCATTCGTAGCGCAACGCCACGATGGGATCGACGCGCATAGCGCGCCGCGCCGGCACGTAGCATGCCGCCAGAGCCACAAGAGCAAGGAGCGCCGCGACGCCGGCGAAAGTGAGGGGGTCGGTGGCGCTGACGTCGAAAAGAAGAGTGGCCATCAGGCGCGTAAGTCCGAAGGCAGCGACGAGGCCGATCAGAACGCCCAATGCGACCATTTTCGCGCCTTGGCCGAGCACCTGGGCGAGCACATCGCGCGGCCGCGCCCCGAGAGCCATCCGAATGCCGATTTCCTGGGTGCGTTGGCCAACGAGGTAGGAGATGACGCCGTAGATACCGATGCTGGCAAGGACAACGGCGAGCGCGGCGAATATTCCTAGGACGATCATCGACAAACGGCGGGCCGCGAGCGAATCAGCAATGATTTCTTCCATGGTCTGGACGCCGGACATAATCTGGTCGCCGTTCATTGCTTTCAACCCGCGGCGAATGGCAGTGGCGACGCCGTGTCCGTCGCCATCGAAACGCACCAGCGCTCCGGTGCCAGTTGCGGAGAGCCGCATGGCGGCATCGGGAAGCTGCATGTAAGGGAAGTAGAGCTCGGCGCGGAGGGATTGCGTGTCATCGGAGTCTAGTCCCCACTGTTTGACGTGACCGACGACGCCGACGATTTCGGCGGCACCCCCTTTGGCTTCGAGGACGATGCGTTTGCCGATGGGATCCTGGTCGGGAAAATATTTTCGGGCGAAGACGTCGTCGACGACGATGACATGCGAGGCGCGTTCGTCGTCCTGGGCGGCGAAGAAACGGCCGCGCAAGAGCGGAATGCCCATCAGCCGGAGATAGTCCTGCTGAACGACGTAGCTGATGGCCCAATTCATGTCGTTGGTGGCCTGCGGGCGGGGCTGGCCTTCCATCCAGAACAGATCTTCGTCGTCGCTGGCGAGCGGCACGGCGGCCCAGGAGAGCGAAGCGTTCTTTACGCCGGGAGTAGAAGCGAGCTTGGCTTCGACGGCGCGGAGAGCAGCGCGAATGGCGTCGGGATTGGCATCACGCATCGTCGGCGGGAGGGAAATGCCGAAGGAGAGCACGCCGTGGGCGTCGAAGCCCGGATTGACCTGCCAGAGCGAGCTCAGGCTGCGGATCATGAGGCCGGCAGCAATGAGCAGCACAAGGGCCATGGCCATTTCGGCGATGACCAGGACTTCGCGTAGGCGTTGCTTGGAGCCGACGGTGCCGCGACCGCCCTCTTTGAGGGATTCGCGCAAGTCGGGACGCGAGACGCGTAAGGCCGGCGCGAGTCCGAACAGAACACCGCAAAAGAGAGCGATCGCCGCAGTGAAGACGAACACTTTCCAGTCCATACCGATTTCGGCGGCGCGGGGCAGCTGCTCGGGTAAACGCTGAATGGCAAACGTGGTGATCCAGAAGGCGAGCAAAAGGCCGAGGCAGCCCCCGGCGAGCGCCAGGAGCATGCTCTCGGTGAGCAGTTGGCGCACGATGCGGCCGCGTCCGGCGCCAAGAGCGGCGCGGACGGCGAATTCACGAGCGCGGCCTGCCGAACGCACCATCAGGAGGTTAGCGACGTTTACGCAAGCGATCAGCAGGACGAACCCCACGGCGCTGAGGAGCACCAATAGAAAGACGCGAACGCCGCGGACGATCTGGTCCTTCATGAGGAAGAGTGTGGCGCCAATACCTTTGTTGATGTCGGGATAGGCTTCAGCAAGGTTGTGAGTGACGCGAGCCATGTCGGCACGAGCCTGCTCGATGGAGACGCCGGACTTGAGGCGGCCGATTCCGTGCAGGCCGAGCGGGGCGCTGCGGTTTCTGAGGAACGGGTTGCTCCATTGGCCCATGGGGACGTACACGTCGGCGGGCTGAAAGGATCCGACGCGCAGACGGAAACTGGCGGGCACGACACCGACGACTGTGTAGCCGCGGCCGTCCAGAGTGATGGGCTTTCCGATTGCAGCCGGCGATGAGGCGAACTTGCGGTCCCACATTCCGGCGCTGATCAGCGCGATGGGGCTGCGATCGAAGTCGTCTTCGCCTTCAATAAAGAAGCGGCCTGCGGCCGGCTTCACGCCGAGCATAGGGAGAAGGTCGGTGGAAATGAGCTGCGCCTGGAGTTGCTCAGAGTCGCCCAGGCCGGTGAGCGCGTAGGAATAGGAGCGCGTGACTGCCATCATGGAGAAGGTCGTGTTGTCTTTGCGCCAGTCGCGAAAATTGAGAAAGGAGATGGAACCGGCCTCGAAATTAGGCTTGCTGGCGTGCAGGGTGACGAGTTGCTCCGGCTGCGGATAAGGAAGCGGATTGAGAAGCACGCCGTTGACGACGGAGAATAGTGCCGTATTCGCTCCGATACCCAGCGCCAGCGTAAGCACCGCCACTACCGTGAATCCGATGTTCTTTCGCAGCACGCGTACGCCGTAGCCCACGTCCTCTACAAATTCCGCAAGCCACCGCCGGCCCCAAGCATCGCGCGCCGTTTCTTTCACCAGTGCCACATTGCCGAATTCCCGCCGTGCCGCCCGCTGCGCTTCTTCGTCCGTCGCCGCGCCTTTTTCAGCGTGGTCCTGCGCGGCCATCTTCAAATGGCTGCGTACTTCTGCTTCCAGTTCCTTTTCGCGATTTCCACGAAATATGCTCACGCTTCACCTCGCAAGCTCTCTACTCTTTCATTCATCCCGTAGCGCCACTACCGGATCGACAGTCATTGCCCGACGTGCCGGCACGTAACTCGCCGCCAGCATCACGCCGATCAGCAACGCCGCCACTGCAAGAAATGTCACCGGATCAGACGTTCCCACACCAAAAAGCAAACTCTTTGCAAACCGCAGCAGCACTAGGGCCAGCACCGTACCGGCTGTCGCTCCCGCAAATGCCAGCCGCATACCTTGCCCCAGCACCATCCGCAACACGTCGCGGCGTTCCGCCCCCAACGCCGCGCGAATTCCGATTTCCCGCGTCCGCCGCGACACTTCATACGAAATCAGCCCGTACAATCCGATGCACGCCAGCAGCAGCGCCAGCACGCCAAAGAAGCCTGCCAGACGCGCGATCAGCCGCTCCTTGAACACTTGCTGCTCGATCTGCTGGCTTTCTGTCTTGATCTTGAATACCGCCAGGTTGCCGTCCATCCCGTTCACCAGCCCCCGCACCGGCTGCACCAGTTTTTCCGGATCGCCCGCCGTGCGCAGCGCAAAGGACGCTCTTCCTCCGGTGTTCGGAACATAGATTGTCGGTTCTATCCCTCGCCGCAGATTGTTGTATTTGGCGTCCGCAACCACCCCCACGATCTCCCATCCCGGATGTACGGGCTCGTCCACCTCGGGATTCGCCTCACCGCGCCCAAATTGTTGTCCCAGCGGATTCGCCTTCGCAAAATACTTCCGCACAAACGCCTGGTTCACAATCGCCGGATACGGCGGCCCGCTTGCGCCTTTCGCGGAATTCGCGTTGCTCTTCGTGTCAGCTTTCGCCCCGTTTTTCAATCTCTCCGCCGCTTCCGCAAGCTGCGCCGCCATCCCCGCCTCGATACCCTGTGCCCGCTCGAGATCCACCGCGTTGAATTCCCGCCCATCCACCACTGCAATCCGCATCGTCCGGAAAAACTCCTGCCCTACCGGCAACACATCTGCTTCCGACATTTCGTCTTTCGGCTTTCCCGCCAAATGAAAGCTCGTGACCCACAGCCCGCCCCCAAGCAGCGCTCTCCACGAATAACTCGCCGACATCACGCCCGGCATCGTACTCAGCCTCCCTTGCAGCTCCCGGAACAGCCGGTTAGCCTCTGCGGGCTTATACCCCGTCAGCGTCGGATCCACGCTGAACGTCAGCACATTGCGCGTGTCGAATCCCGGATCGACATTTTTCAAATTCTGCAGCGTCCGCACCAAAAGCCCGGCGCCCGCCAGGACCACGATGCTCAGCGCCACCTGCGCCACGACCAGTACATTTCCCGCGCTCAGCCGCACTCCGCCCTTGCGCCCTCCCGTCGAACTCCCTCTCGTTCCCTCTTTCAGCATCGCCGCCAGATCCACTTTCATCCCTCGGAGCGCCGGCGCCAGCCCAAAAAGCACGCCCGTAACCACGGAAACCGCTGCCGTGAAAAAAAGAACCCGCGTATCCATGCTCGCCTTAAACGACAACTCGCCTTCCGCATTCGCCGCCGCAAACGCCGTGATCGACTGCAAGCACCACCACGCAAACAGAACCCCCAGCGCTCCGCCTGCCATCGCCAGCATCACGCTCTCGGTCAGCAGTTGCCGCAACACTCGTCCTCGCGACGCCCCCAGCGCTACTCGCACCGCCATTTCCTTTTGCCGCGCCGTCGCGCGGCACAGCAGCAATCCCGCCACGTTTGCGCACGCGATCAGCAGCACGATTCCCACCGCCAGCAACAGCGCGTACAGTGGCGCCGAAAAGCTGGGGCGATCTCCGCTCAGCCCTTCGTCGATCGGCGTCAGGGAAATCGCCGCGCCGTCCTCGCTCTTGAACATCGGCTTCGCGCCGCCCGTCGTCTCGTTTACGAAAATCGTGTTCACCGCGGCCTGCGCCTGCTCGCGCGTTACCCCAGGTCTCAAGCGCCCCGCCAGCACCAGCCACCAATTCGTGGGATCCACTTCGCGGTTGTTCCACGGCTGCTCCAGTCGCGGCAGTACCGAGAGCGGAATAAGAATCTGAAACACATTTCCTGGCGATAGGGAATCGAATCGCTGTTCCGCCACGCCCACGATCGTGCACGGCACTTTGTTCAGAAAGATCGTCTTGCCCACTGCCGAAGCGGCGCCTCCGAATTTGCTGCGCCAGTAGCTGTAACTCAGCACGATCGCCGGCGCGGCCGCCGCCGTGTCGTCACTCTCGCCGATCAACCGCCCCGCCGCCGGCACCACACCGAGCGTCTCGAAATAGCGCCCCGACACATATTCCCCGTGCTCGACCGTGTCCGCCGGTCCGTTCCCGCTCAAGTCCAGCCGGTCTCCTGCCGCAAACGCCGCCACGCTCGCAAAGATTCCTCCCTGTGCCCGCACTTCTTCGAAAAACGGCGTCGAAAACGAGCAGCCGCCCGGATTCTTTTCCGCCTGGGCTTGCTGGCAGTCTCCATACGACGTCGAGCTCCAATGCTTCGGCTCCTTATGCGCGTGCCACACTGGAATCACCACGCGGTCCGCCTCCCGTACCGGCAGCGATCGCAGCAGCGCCGCATCGATTAAGCTGAATATCGCCGTATTCGCGCCAATTCCCAGCGCCAGCGTCAGAATGGCTGTCGCCGTAAATCCCGCGCTCTTCCCCAGCGTCCTCCACCCAAACCGTGCATCCTCATAAAAATCCCGCATCCATCTTCC
>Ga0209736_1000270_pt1 | contig 16607 bp, 14 predicted proteins | sample BlaSpr_A8_Ref_M3_FD_187992 | JGI IMG/M metagenome (GOLD analysis project Ga0209736, IMG submission 187992) | Forest soil microbial communities from Thunder Bay, Ontario, Canada - Black Spruce, Ontario site 2_A8_Ref_M3 (SPAdes) (version 2) | ecosystem: Environmental > Terrestrial > Soil > Boreal...
GCGGGAAGCACTTGTATGCGATTCAGATTCACCTTACCGGGGAAACTTTCGATTTGTGTCCCGCGGATATTTGCAAGAACACCAGGGGCGAAGAGCTGACGCGCATTGCTTGCCCGGTGGATGCGCCGAAGACGGGAATGACCGTGGAAGTTTACGAAGCGCCGCGGCAAGTGATTGCCGACGTCGAGCGAATCATGCATAACGCGGGCATCGAGGTGGGCGGCGTCGAGTATGTGATCGATGAGCGCAGCGGGCGGCAGATGTATTACGACATCAATGCGCTGTCGAATTTCGTGGCCGATCCGGAGCGGATGCTGGGATTCAATCCGTACGGGCGGCTGGCGGATTTTTTGATTGCAGAGGCGCGAGCGCACGAAGGGAAGGGGCCGGCGCGATTGGTGGCGGCAGGAGAAAAGGCATGAGATACGGATACTGGCTTCCAGTATTTGGCGGGTGGCTGCGCAACGTGGCGGATGAACAGATGCAGGCAACGTGGGGGTACGTGAAGCGGCTGACGCAACGCAGCGAAGAATTGGGATTTGACGTCACGCTAATTGCCGAGCTGAATTTGAACGATATCAAGGGAGTGGAAGCGCCTTCGCTGGATGCTTGGTCTACGGCGGCGGCCCTGGCGGCGGTCACGGAGCGGATCGAGTTGATGGTGGCGGTGCGGCCGACGTTTCATTTGCCGGCGCTGCTGGCGAAGCAGGCGGCGAACATCGATCACATCAGCGGGGGACGGCTGACTTTGAACGTGGTGTCGTCATGGTGGGCGGACGAAGCGCGGAAATATGGAGTGGGGTTCGAGCAGCACGACGATCGTTACGCGCGCACTGGGGAATGGCTGGAGGTGCTGAACGGAGTGTGGTCGCGAGACCATTTTTCGTTTTCGGGGAAATATTATCGAGTCGAAGATAATGTGCTGGAGCCGAAGCCGGTTTCGCAGCCGCGGCCGACGTTGTATGCGGGCGGGGAATCACCCGCCGCGAAGGAATTGATTGCGGAAAAGTGCGACGCGTACTTGATGCATGGTGATCCGCCGGGGCGGGTGCGGGAGAAAATTGCGGATTTGCGCGACCGCCGCGCGAAATACAGCTTGGCACCGCTGAAATTCGGCGTGGCGGGCTACGCGATTGTGCGGGAGACGGAGCGCGAGGCGCAGGAGGAATTGCGGCGGATTACGGATGTGCAGCAATCCGCAGGCGGGTATGCGAATTACCAGCAATGGCTTGCTGGGACACAGCTCGAGCAGCGCGTTTCGCTGGAGGACTATTCGGTATCGAATCGCGGATTGCGATCGGGCCTGGTGGGCACGGCAGAACAAGTGGCGGAGCGGGTGGCGCAGTTCGAGGCGGTTGGAGTGGATTTGGTGCTGTTGCAATTTAGTCCGCAGCTTGAGGAGATGGAGCGGTTTGCGGAGACCGTGATTCGGCGGAGTAGCGCGGCGTCGGCGCTGGCCTAGCGCTCCCGCGGAACGAGGTTAGTTAAGGACGAAACGTATGTCGGTCCAATGGGGACGCGTCTTACTTGCTGCTTTCGTGATGGAGCTTGTCCTCATCGCTATCGCGGTCCCGCTTTTCAAGAGTGGTGCGGGTCGAGTGCTGGTCTACGTCATACCACCAGCGGCGCTCATCGCGACATTCGCGATTACCGTGTGGCTCGGGCGGAAGATTAATTCCAAATTCGTTCTTCACGGCATGCTCATCGGTATCGTGGGTACGCTCATGTACGTCGCTCTGACTCGCGCGAAGCCGGAACCATGGCAATATTGGGTCGCGCATGCATTGAAGGTTGTCGGCGGCGCCGCAGGCGGGATGGTGCTGGCGCGGCGCCAGACCGCAGGGACTAGTGCGATGTTGGGCGTTGAATCAAGGTGAGCGCGCTGCCGGAATCGATTATTGCTAGGAAAATCGCAGCAATTTCCATATAATTGAAGTTTGCCTGTGGTGTGCTGGCCCCGCCCGAGTGGGTCTGCAGGGACTACGAACATGAATCCGGTAATTGCAAAACTCCATGAAGCGCAACTGCGCAAAGACCTCCCTGAATTCCGGCCGGGCGACACGGTGCGTGTCAACGTGCGGCTGAAAGAAGGCGAAGGCGAGAAGGAAAAAGAGCGCCTGCAAGCATTTGAAGGCGTGGTGATTTCGAAGAAGGGCCGGGCGTCGGGTGCGACGTTCACGGTGCGACGCGTAAGCTTTGGCGTGGGCATCGAGCGCATTTTCCCTCTGCACTCGCCGACGATCAGCTCGATTGAAGTGGTCGGCAAGGGCAAGGTGCGGCGCGCGAGGCTGTATTATCTGCGCAATCTGCGCGGCAAGGCGGCGCGCATCAAGCGAGCGGGACGCGAGGAAGCGCCGGCTGCGGCAGCGGTTGCCGTTGCGGGAACGGACACGAAGACGTAGACGGATTCGTTGCAATTTTCGTGAAAGCCCCGGACTTGTTCCGGGGCTTTTTTATTTTGCCAGCACAGAAACGTTTCCCCACCGCTGGCGTCTATAGAGGCAGGTCTCCTGTTGACGCTCAACAGGAAGAGGGCTAGCCTGCCCCTGTAACTCTGAAGGAGCCGTTTGATGACCGCATCGCGAGGTGAGGTCCTGCAAGGAACCCTGGATTTGATTGTGTTGAAGACGCTTGATGCGCTTGGGCCGCTGCACGGCTATGGTATCGCGCAACGCATTCAGCAGGTTTCCGAGGACTTACTGAAGCTGAACCAGGGGACGCTGTACCCGGCGCTGCTGCGGCTGGAGCAGCGCGGGTGGATCAGCTCGAAGTGGGGCGTCTCGGACAACAATCGCAAGGCCAAGTATTATTCGCTGACGCGGTCCGGGCGGAAGCAGCTTGCCGCCGAAGCGGAAAGCTGGGAACGCATGGCGGGGATCATCGCGCGCCTGCTGGGCGCGGAGGGAGCGTGAGATGAGCTGGATGCGTATGTTCGGCTTGCGGCTACTGGGCTTTTTTCGCAGCCGTAAGGATGAAGAAAGCTTCGAAGCGGAACTGCGCTCACACCTCGATGCCCTCACGAAAGAAAATATTCGGCGCGGCATGAGCTTGGAGGAAGCGCGGTATGCGGCGCGGCGGGAGTTCGGCGGCGTGGAGCAAACGAAAGAGACTTACCGGGAGCAGCGCGGGCTGCCTTTTCTGGAAACGCTATGGCAAGACGTGCGATTTGGCGGCCGACTAATCGCCAAGCATCCGGCGCTCTCGGCGATCATCGTTGCCATTCTGGCGGTGGGGATTGGCGCGGGGGCCTCGCTCTATAGCCTGATCGACGCTTGCCTGATTCGCACCAGCATTACCTATCCGGTGGTGGACCGATGGGAGGTTGTACGAGCCTATCTTCCGCAGCAGAAGACATTCGTGAATTTTCTTTCGGCTCCGGAAATTCTGGAGGTGAAACAACTCCGCGAAGTTTTCGAGGACGTGGGGGCCGTGCACGGCGATAGCTTTACTCTAACTCGCGGCGAATACCCAGAGCGTATTCCCGGAGCCCAGGTAACGGCCAACGCAATTACGATGACCAAGGTCCAGCCGATCCTGGGACGAACGTTCCGGGAGGATGAAGACCGCCCGGGTGGCCCGCGCGTCGTGGTGCTCAGGTACGAACTGTGGCAACGCCGCTTTGCAGGGGACCGGAAGGTGCTGGGCAGCGTGATGCGGCTCGACGATTTAGACTACACGATCGTTGGGGTGATGCCGCAGCACTTTGAGATATGGGGCGGACCATTATGGGTTCCCCTGCAACTGGATTTCACAAACAACAATCGCTCGGACCGTCGAAATTGGATTGTGGGGGTGTTGCGCGCTGGCGTTAGCGAGGCACAAGCGAATGCTCGCTTGCGCGCACTTTCCAAACGGCTCGAGCAACAGTACGGCATTACGACCCCGGAATATCACGACTGGGACCTAAGGGTTTGGAACATCAAAGAAGCGGTCATTGGCGGGGTAAAGCCGGCCTTGCTGGTGCTGGCGGGGGCGGTGGGATTGTTGATCTTGATCGTGTGCGCGAACGTGGCGGTGCTGCTACTTGTGCGGGCAACGTCGCGGCTCAAAGAGATTGCGTTGCGGATCGCGCTGGGAGCTGGACGAGGGCGGCTCATCCGGCAAATGCTGACGGAAAGTTTGCTGCTCTCGTTCGCGGGAGCGGTGGTCGGAGTTTGCATGTCCGCCGGATGTTTACCTCTATTGGTGCACCTCATTCCTCGCGAATGGTTACCCATATCGCCTGAACTAGTTCGCGTGGACCACAGCGCCATCGCAGCCGCGTGCGGGATCGCGATGCTCACGGGTATTTTGTTCGGGATAGCGCCAGCGCTGCAGATCTCAAAGCAAGATTTCGTTGAATCACTCAAGGAATCCGGATCGAAGATCGGAGGAAGCCGATTCGGCCGGTTGGTGCGGAATGCACTGATCGTCACGGAAATAGCGTTGTCACTGGTGGTGCTGTCGGGGGCAGCACTGATGGCAGAGAGCTATCGCCATCTTGAGGGGATCGATCTGGGGTTTCGCGCCGATCATTTGCTCAGCTTCCGCGTCTCGGTGCCGGAAACAAAATACCCGCGCGGAGATCAAACCATTCAGTTCTTCGAACGCGCGCTGCAGGAAATGGGTTCAGCCCCGATGATCGAGAGTGCCGCAGCGGTCTCCGGCCAGCCAATGGGCGACCGTGCCGTCGATCTTGCTTCGCGTGATTTTACGATATCGAAGGGCGCCCGAGCGAAGACGCGGGTGCCACGGCGAACGCCAATTTTCGCGTGATCAGCCCGGGTTATTTCCGTACCATGGGCGCACGTATTTTGCAGGGGCGCAATTTTTCGGAGGGCGATGGGCGCGAGGCGCCGCGCGTAATGGTGATTAACCACACGATGGCGCGTGTCTTTTGGCCATCGGGAGATGCCATCGGCCATCGTATTTGCCTGGGGAGGCAATACGGACGTCCCGATATTTTTGCGGGCGCGGAGGCGGATGAACGGCCGTTAACGATTGTCGGCGTGGTTTCCGACGTGCGGCAGACTCGTGTAATTGACGCCCCAGTGCGCCAGGAATTCTATGTGGCATTGGCTCAGCAAACGAATCCGCCCCGAATCATGAGCTTGCTGGCGCGCAGCGCGATGGATCCGGCAAAGCTGACGGAGTCCGCGCGCCTGGCGATCCGCTCCGTGGATGCGGAGCAGCCGATTTATGACGTGAACCCGATGGATCAGGTGGTCGCCGATTCGTTTGGACCGAAGCGCCTGACCCTTTTTCTGTTGCTCTTTCTGTCGGCCACTGCTCTTGTGCTGGCTTGCACCGGCTTATACGCGACGCTCTCGTATTCCGTGGGGCAGCGCCGCCAGGAAATCGGGATTCGCTTGGCGGTTGGAGCCAAGCCATACGACATTTTACGTTTGGTGGTTTTTGAGGGCGCGCACGTCGCGCTTGGCGGCGTGATGCTAGGTCTGCTGGCAGCCTTTGCGCTGACGCGACTCATGAAGACGCTTCTTTATGACGTAAACGCGTCCGATCCCGCCACACTGTTCGGCACGGCTGCAATATTGATCACCGTAGCAGTCTTGGCGAGCTACGTTCCCGCACGACGCGCAACGCAAGTAGACCCGACAACCGTGTTGCGTAGCGAATGACTCCATGAAAATGATCGCAGAGATTTGCGAAGGACCAGGCCATGACGACGTTTAGATCCCGTGGTCGCGTTGCAATACGAATGAAACAGATGCGTCTTTGTGGGGAATCCTTTCTCACGGCGTGCTAGAATCGCGGCGAATGACACGCTTGTGCTGCACGCGTTTCGAACGCGCCGCGCGTCAACTTGGTTGGACGCGCATCGCCGGCCTGGACGAAGCCGGCCGCGGCGCGCTCTTCGGTCCGGTGGTTGCCGCCGCCGTCATTCTGAATCCCAAGCGGCGCATCGTGGGGCTGGATGACTCGAAGCAAGTGGCGCCCGAGCGTCGCGCGCTGCTTGCCGAGCGCATTCGCCAGCATGCACTGGCGTGGGCGGTCGCTGAAATCGATGCGCAGCGCATCGATGCTTGGAACATTTATCAGGCCAGCCGGCAAGCCATGACTGCCGCGCTTCAGCAACTCACTATCACGCCCGATTACTTGCTCATCGATGCGATGCAGCTCGACGTGCTAATCGAACAGAAGCCGCTCATCAAAGGGGATTGTCGCAGCGTCTCGATTGCCGCCGCTTCCATACTCGCCAAGACGCATCGCGATGCGCGCATGGAAGAGTGGGACGCGGTCTATCCGCAGTATGGACTGGCTCGCCACAAGGGTTATGCCACCGCCGACCATCTGGAAGCGTTGCGCCAGCACGGCCCGACCCCATTTCACCGGTACTCCTTCGCGCCGGTGCGCGACGCCGGCTGCTGGGCCGCCGGTGCCATCCAGATTGCGCTGCTCCCCGACGCGGTTCTGCCCTAAGCCACGACTGCCGCTCGGCCCCCCTTCGCGGCTTCGCCAGCCTTTCGCCGTGAAGTTTCCTAAGTCCAACGGGGATAACTGGCTGCTCACACCAAACTTTGGGTTCGTTGACTTGCGTTTTCTTGGCCTGCTAGCGTAAGAAGGCACGGCTTCTGCCTGCCGTAGCAGTTCGGCGCGGAGACAAATCTCTCCTGCAGGCACGAACGGCGCAGTGTGCTAGTTCCCTATGGCCTATAGCAAAAGCAAAAACGTCGAAGCCGCACAGAAGCTCCTCAATCAGGGAAAAGTCCCTCAGGCCATCGCCGAATATCAGCAGATCCTGAAGTTCGAACCCAAAGATCAAGTGACCCTGATGACCATCGGGGAGCTATACATCCGGCAGGGCGAGACCTTTCAGGCCATCGACTATTTTGAACGCCTGGCGCAGATCTTCGTCGGCGACGGCTTCCTTACCAAAGCTATCGCGGTTTACAAGCGCATCGCCAAACTAGCTCCTGAAGAGATCCGCCCGCTCGAGAAACTCGCCGACCTGTACGTGCAGCAAGGGGTGATGAGCGAAGCGCGGCCGCTGTTCCTGCAACTCGCGGAAATTCATCTCAAGGCCAATCGCCAGCCCGAGGCCATCTCGCTGCTCAAGAAGCTGCTGGTGGCGGAGCCAGACAATCTTCGAATTCAGATTCGGCTGGCGGACCTGTACCATGCCATGGGCCAGAACGCGGATGCCATCGAAGCGTACGTTTCCGCTGCCCAACGCGCGCTGGCTCGCGGCGATCATGGTGAATGCGACAAGCTAGTTGAACGCGCCCTTAAGATCGATCCCAAGAATCTCTCAGCGGTTATCGTTAAAGCGCGCATTTATTCGTCGCAGGGGAAGACCGATCAGGCCGCAAAACTCCTGGAGCAGGTAGCCGACCTGGAAAAGGGCGGCGAGCAAAGCGAACTGCTGCTCGATATCTATATCAAGAATTCGGACTGGGAGCAGGCTTCGGCGCTGGCTTCCCGGGTGTTCGCCGCGGACATCAAGAACTTCGGTCCCGCGCAAAAAGTGGCCGACGCACTGCTGCAGGCCGACGAAGGCGAGCAAGCTTTCGCGCTTGTGAACCGCATTCGCATTCCCATGGTGGACGCTGGCCAGACTGAAGCGGTCGGCCGGTTGCTGAGCGAATTGAGCGCGCGGCTGCCCGGCCGACTGGAGCCGCTGGAGTGGCTGGTCGAACTCTATAGCCGCGCCAATGATTCCTTCCATCTGCCGGACGCGCTCGCGCATTTCGGTGATGCGCTGGTGGCCGCCAAAAAATATGATCGGGCCAAGGAGATTTTCGAGCAGCTGGTGGCTCGCGAGCCGGAAAGCGATGGGCCAAAGCGCAAGCTGAATGCCGTGCTGCGCAAGATGGGACACGATGACGCGGAAGAAGCTCCGACGCCTGTTGCAGAGGAAATGGAAGTCGAAGAGCAGTCCCTGCCCGTCGAGCTGAAGAGACCCGCCGCTCCCAAGCTGGCCTCGGAACTAGACTTGGAAGCGCACGAGGTCAAAGCCAAGCCCGCCAGCGATGCTGCCGGCAGCGATCTGGACGATGAAACGCAAAAATTTATTGCTCAGTCGCTCACGGACGTCGATCTCTTCGCCAGCTACGGGCTCACGCAAAAAGCGATCGGCTTGCTCGAAGCCATCTTGCGCCGGGCTCCGCACCATACGCCAACGCTCGAAAAGCTCCTGGACTTCGTCCTCGGTGCCGGCGATGACCGCCGCACCGCCGAACTGGCCGCACAGCTTGAGCAACTGCACACGCAGAGTGGAGACGTGCGTAGCGCGGAGCGCTTCGGAGAACTGCGGCGTCGCTTCCAGCGCGCCGCGGGCCTTAGTGACGAGGATCTAGTACCTGCACAGGCTGCCGCGCCGGAAGCTGTGGAAGCTCCCGCCGCCCCAGCAGCGGGTCCCAAACCTGAGGAGATCGCAGTTGTTGAGACCGAGGCTCCCGTTGTCGAGCCCGAAGCTCCGACCGAGGAAGCGGTTCACGAAGTCGATCTTTCGGACGAATGGGCATCGCTGCTCAAGGAAAGCCGGCCGGTTGAACTTGGTGCCGAAGGGCACAAGGCCCCGGACGAGGCCGCTCCGGAGTTCGAGATTCCCGTGGAGACCACTGCAGGACCGGAGAATACCAACCCGTTCGCGGAGAACTCTGCGAACGTTCCCGCGGATCGGGACTTTCCAGCGATTGGGATTCGCCGCGAAGCTCACGAAACGGCCTCGATCTTCGAAAAGGAAGATTCGGCGGACGCTCCCCCCGAGCCTCGGGTGCACGCGGATTCGCCAGCGCCAAAATCACAGAAGCCCAAGCCCAAAGCTCCCGAGCCTAAGCCTAAAGCACCGGAGCCCGAACCGGAATTCGAAGTTGAACAGGATTACGAGCTGGTGCTGGACGCGGAACCCCTCGTGCCTGCGCACGATCAAAAGCCCCCCGCCGCCCCGCCAGCGCGGCGTAAACCCGAACCGGTACATCAGGAAGCCGCGCCGGCGGGTTTCGCTTCCGACCAGTTCTTGGCCGACCTGGCCAACGAAATCGACCAACTGGGACTGGGTGAGCTTCCATCGTCGGCACAGGCACCTCCAGGGCGCACCGAAAAGCCGGCGGCTGGCAAGAATTCCAATTCCGGCAAGCCTGCAGCCGCGGCGCAGCCTCCCAGCGCAATCGAGAGCGGACCACTGAAGGAAATCTTCGACGACTTCCGCGCCGAACTCGGCGAAATGGGCGCCGAAGAAGAGGATCTCGAGACGCATTACAACCTGGGCACGGCTTTCCGCGAAATGGGGCTTCTGGATGAAGCCATCAGCGAATTCCAGAAGGTCGCCAAGGCCACCGAGCGCGGCCGTCCGTTCCGCTATGTGATGCAGTGCTGCACGCTGCTGGGTCTGGCGTTCATGGAGAAGAACCAGCCTGGCGTTGCGGCGATCTGGTACGAACGCGCGCTGCGCACGCCGGACCTCGACCCCGAAAGTACTCTGGCGTTGCGGTATGATTTGGGGGTAGCCCAGGAGTCGGCGGGCGAGCCGAGCGCGGCGCTGAAGAGTTTCTCGCAGGTGTATGCGGTGAACATCGATTATCGCGATGTGGGTGAGCGCATCGCGGCGCTTCAGAAGCCTACTCGTTGATGTGCCCGTCCTTCCAAGCTACTCACTCATGAACCGTCCCATTTGCATCGTCCAATATGAATCGATTGCTTAGCGCGCTGCTGGTGGTGGTCCTGTTCATTATGGGTGCGATTTTGTTTTATCTTCCATGGACCTCTATCTGGGAGAAGAACTATTTTCTCGCGCACTATCCTTCCCTGATGCGCGTTCTGCTGCATCCTTCGTTTCGCGGCGTGGTGAGCGGGCTGGGAGTCTTGGACATTTTCCTGGCGATCACCATGCTTGGCACCGAGACGAGTACAACTCCTTCCCGTGTCCCTCCTCAGTAATTTGCGTGGGGCGAGCAAGCCACTGCTTTGCTATGTGACGGACCGGCACAGCCTGCGCGTCGCGAACTCGACAGATTCGATCGAAGCGCTGATGCGGAAGATCGCTGAGGTCGCGGCCGCTGGTGTCGACTGGGTGCAGATTCGGGAGAAGGATTTGACAGCCCGTGAACTGGCATCGCTCACTGAGAAATCTCTGCGCATTGCAGCGAGGTCTTTCGCAAAGAGTTCCTTCCCCACTCGCGTCCTGGTCAATGATCGGCTCGACATCGCCATCGCCGAGCGCGCCGGTGGAGTCCATCTTGGCGAAAACAGCCTATCGATAGGGGCGGCAAAGCAGCTAATCCGATCTGCGCCGCCAACGCAGGCTCGTGGCGAATCGTTCCTCGCCGGTGTTTCTTGCCATTCACTTGAGGCCGCAGAAGTGGCGCAGCGCGACGGCGCCGACTATATCTTCTTCGGCCCTATATTCGCGACGCCGTCAAAGGGGAGGTTCGGGCCCCCGCAAGGCGCCGAGCGCTTGGGGCAGGTCTGCCGCGCAGTGTCCATTCCCGTGCTGGCTATCGGCGGGATCGCCTTGGAAAACGTCGCGGCATGCCTATCCGCCGGCGCCGCCGGAGTCGCCGCGATCCGGCTATTTCAAGAAGCGGCCGACCCAAAGCACATTGTTGATTCGATTCAACGGATCACACCCTAGTACGGGATGTGCCGCCTCAACTTCCGCCCATGATGATGATCTGAGGATCGTGCTTCTGATGATCCACAGTGATCGAGTACTTAAAGGCGGTATCCGAGCCCTGAGGCGCAACTGCACTGGGGGGCGGGTCGCCCTTCTTAATCTTCTTTTCGCCCTGTTGGAACGGCGAAATGGCAAACTCCACTTCCCAATCTTCCTTGTTCTTCTCTTTCCATTTTAGCTTGTGATTACCGCACACGACCACAGTGTCCTGCTCGACGCCGGTGGACGCATTCGCATTAACGTCGATGTCTCGGTCCTTGCACTTGTAATCCTTCAACAGGGCAGGTTTTTCGCAAGCGGTCGGCCAGATGGAAACGCCGAGCAGCGCGGCTAGCGCCATTCCCGCCAGCGGCGACAATCGTGGGGGAAGAGAAACTGGGACTTTCATGAGATTCCTCCTTGCTGACCTTGCTTAATTTTGTGGGAATAGTTTCTTGAAGCGAGGCTTGTCGCGAAGGCTATCAAAATTGGGCAGATCGCGCAATGACTCCGCCGGAAGACCCGCAGCCACCGCTTTCTCCAAATAATCCAACGCCGGATTTTCCTCGCGGAGTTGCTGGTAGGCGATGGCGGCATTTAACAGAAGGTCCGGGCGCTTGGGCTCGATGCGCAATGCGCGCTGCAGGTAATCGACCGCGGCGGTGCGTTCACCGAGCATCGCGTGATACAAGGAGACACTGCTTAGTGCTCCCGCGTCCCGGCTGTTCACCCGCAGCGATTCCAGCGCCAGCGCGATCGCCCGATTGTAGGCTGCCGCTGCGACTTGGCGGCGCCCCGGTGTCCAGAAATACGCGTCGCCCAAGTTGCCCCACAATACATATTCGTTGTCGCTCAAGCGCACCGCTTCTTCATATTCCTTCGCGGCATCCGCATATCGCCGCATGGCAAAGTACGCCGTCCCTAAGTTGGAGATAGCATCGCCGGTCTTGCGAATGTCCAGCGAATGTTCGAACGGCGGGATCGCTTCCGCGTAGCGTCCTTGATGCAACCTCACTGCCCCTAAGTTGCTGTACCCCATGAAGCTATCGGGCACCAGCGAAACCACCTGGGAAAACATCTGCGCCGCTTGCTCCCATTTCCCGTGCCTCACGTAGAACGCACCCAAGCGGTTGTACCCCGCCCAATAATTGGGCCGCAGCGCGATTGCCGCGCGGTATGCTTTCTCCGCGTCGTCCAAGCGGTTCAAGCCCTCGTACGAATGCGCCAGCCCCGACTGTGCGGCGTCCAGCGTGGGCTCTATCGCTGCCGCCTTGCTGTATTCCTCCCCGGCTTGTTCGTACTTTCCCGTCCCTTGGTACACCAAACCCAAACACGCATGGCCTTCCGCCAGCGAGCTGTCGTGGCTGGTGGCCTGCTGGCAAGCATCCGCGGCCTTGGTCACCCACTGGCTTTCGTGAGTCAGCTGGTATTTCCTCCAGAACGCTTCGCCTAGCCCGGCGTAGGCCGCAGCGAACGCCGGATCTTTTTGCAGCGCGCGACCAAACACCGCGAGCGCGCTTTCTACTTTCTCCTTCTCACCGTAGTCCTGCAGATAGCCGCGCCCCTGCAAATAAAAATCGTACGCCGCGGGCTCCGTTGTGCCATGAGCTTGCAACGCACGTTTTTCTTGCGGCTGGAGCTGCAGCTCCAGCGCTTGTGCCACACTTTCCGAGACGCGATCCTGCAGGGCAAACGGATCGCTGGTCGCCGCCGTAATCGTTCCTCCGCGCAACTCCTGGTGCGAGCGCGCATCCACCAGCGAATAGTTGACGCGCTCCTGACCGGTGGCGTGCTGCACGCTAATCAGCAAGCCGAGATTTACTCCGAATTCCGCGCGCGCCGCGTCCACAGTATTGACTTTTCGCGCGCGCACCTCGCTTGCCGGAATCACCGCGAGCGGATGCTTCTCGGTCAATTGCGTCAAACGCGAGGTCAGCGTCTCCACCAAGCCGTCATCAAATGCCGCCTCCGCTGAGCCTGTCGTTCCGCTCGCGGGCAGAATGGCAAGCTGCACGCGCTCCGGCACGGCGATGGCGCTGGTCTCCGGACCCTTCGCGCGTTTTCCGCTTCGCCACGCCATGTCGATTCCTACCCCGGCGAGCAGCAGCACCACAAGCGTCATCATGCCCCACAGCAAGGATCTCCGCGGCGCTACCGCTCGCGCACGGACGCTCGGCGCCTGCGCTCCCGTGGGTTCTAGCGCCTCCACCGCGGCGCGTACTTCGCTCGCGCGCTGGTAGCGGCGCGCAGGTTCCTTCTCCAGGCAGCGCCGAATGACTGCCGCCAGCCCCGCCGGAACATGCTCCGGCAACGGCGGCGCAGGCTCCTGAATAATTGCGGTGCAGAGTCGGTACAAATTTTCGCCGCCAAACGGCCTCTTGCCCGCTGACATTTCGTACAGCATCACTCCCAGCGACCAGATGTCACTTCGCGCGCTGGTCTCCTTCCCTTCCAGTTGCTCCGGAGACATATACGGCAGCGTGCCGGTCAGTCCCACGCTCGTTTCCGTTGCCGCGCCTTCCGTCGTTTTGCGCTGCAATTCCTGGGGATCGGTGCGCTTGGCCAGCCCAAAATCCAAAATCTTTGCGTCGCCGTTCGGCGTCACCACGACGTTCACCGGCTTCAGGTCGCGATGGACGATCCCGTGCTCGTGCGCATGTTCCATGGCCGCGCAGATTTGCCTTCCGTACCGCAGCACGGTTTCCACCGCCATGCCGTTCTCGCGAACAAATTCGGCAAGCGGGCGCCCCTCCACGAATTCCATGGCGATAAACAACTCGCCATCTTCTTCCCCCACTTCATAAATCGTGCAAATGTTAGGATGGTTCAGCGAAGAGGCCGTGCGGGCTTCATCCCGGAAGCGTTCCGCGCGTCTGGGATCCCGCGCGATTTGGGGGGAGAGAAACTTTAGCGCCACGGTGCGCCCGAGCGCGGTATCCTCCGCCCGGTACACCACGCCCATGCCACCCGTACCCACAGGATTGAGCAAGCGGTAATGCGAGATTACGGCATTCGGCAAACGGCACCGCCGGGGACTTCGGAGGAATCTGCCGGAAGGAACGGCGCAACGGTTACACTTGCCCGCCCGCCGGTGACGCGAATCTTAGGCCGCGTGCCTGCCTAAGTCAATCAACGCTGAGCCTCAGCTGCTCCCGGCCATCCTCGGGCGTCGCAACTAGCCATCGCGGCCCATCAGCCGCCGCAGTAACCGGATCTGCCCTGCGTGGTAAATGTCGTGCATCGCTATGCCCCAGAGCTGCTGGAGCAATTTCTCTCCTCGCGGCGTTTGCAGCACCTTTGCCACTGACTCCCGGAGGTCCCTGTGCGCGCGCTCCAATAACTCCTTATCCGCATTCCAGGCCGTCTCGTTTCCTTTCCCTCGCTCCGGCCGCGAAAATAAATTGCTGCCCTTCACCGCAAACGAACCGCGCTTTCCACCCTCGATGCGGCGCCGCAACGCATATTTCCAATAAGCCGCGTGCAGCGTGACTTCCCAGATGTTGTGCCGGCCTGCTCCGGGGCGCCACGCCGCTTCTTTCGCCGTTACGCCGCGCAGGGACTGCTTCAGATTCGGACCGTGCCAGGTGCGTTTTTCGTAGCCTTCGTCAAGAAGTGCGAGGATCAGCTTGCGGCTGTCCACAGCGGCCTCCCAAACCCAAGAGCCGACGCAAAAAAACGTCGCCAGAATGGCGCGCATGCGCCGCGCCTGTCAACGTGCCTCGCATTCGGGCGGTCTAAGGGGCGGCCACGCTTGCGAAATGCCTTCGTCCGTTTGTAGAGGTGCGGGTCTGCGGCTTCCAGGAGCTTTTGGGTTGTGCGCCCATCCTCGGGGCAAAGTCCACTCGGTCGGCAATTTGCCGTGCCATTCCCGGATCGGCGTCAATTCAATGGACAAATGCATATGGCCACGGCGGTCAGCAGCATGTTCTACAACCCGCTTTTCGCCGCGTCGTTCAAAATCATCGCCAGGCGGATTCCCGCTTGCGCCAGCCGCTCTTCCGCAACTGAACCGGCCTGATCCCGATACGTCATTCCCACCACCATGTGCTTGTGCAACATGCGCTGCCCGATATTATTGTCATCGGCACAGCTGTTCACCGGCACATCCGGCTCCAACGCGAGTGGCGTACCTAGCGCGCCGTACGCCGTGTCCGCTGCGTGCTGGTGGCTCTCCCACGCCCAATTGTCCACTTGCATTCCACCCACCTGCCATTCCTCGTACGAACTGGCAAACATCGTATCCAATGTGTTGGCAAACTCCCCAGCGTCTGCTCCCTGCATTTGGCTTTCGGGAATTTCCGTGTCCCAAATGTGGTGCAGGTTCGGCGTGTATGAATTGTTTCGCTCGTGCGGCCTGCGCTGCAAGTATTGCAGCGCGACGCAATTTCCTCCGCGGTCGCTATTGGTGGTCCCATGCAGCGGCTGGTGCAAGTCTCCTACAAAATGAATGATGAAGCGCAGCGCCGCGGCGCGCTTTGGTCGCGGCGCGGTTTTATCCTTCAAAATCGCCAGTTGTTCGGTGATGGCTTTGGTAACGCATCCGCTCGCGCCGCAATACTTCGCGGCCGGACCCTGCGTGGCGCCCAAGGGGATGTCGATGAAGTGCCATGGTGCGGTTGCGGGTTCCTTGTTGCGTTCATCGTCTGCCCAGGTGGCCGCATCGATAATTGGATCCAGGCCGCGCTCCCCACAATAGCGTTTTAACTGCGGATCGATTGGATTGGCGGTCAGCAACGCCAGCAAGGCTTGCTTCGCTTCCAGCGTGAGATGCTTCTCCGCCAGCGCAGCGACAACTTCATGGCCCCGACAGCCCCAAGCCCGCCCCGCCGACGCGCAGGCGAAATAGGTCGCCAGGCAAGCGATAACCACGAAGAACTTTCTCACGCGCTGAGCCATCGCCCGATCGGCCGCCAAGACTCGGTATGATCGCAAATTACCCGCAGCGCGGCGGTAATCGGGATTGCCAGGATCAAACCCATGCCGCCGCATACCCATCCCCAGAACAGAAGCGCAACAGTGATGGCCACGGCATTCAGCCGCACGCGCCGCCCTACGAGTTGCGGCGCCACGAAGTTCAGCGCCAGCACGTGAATCGTGGTCAGGCCGCCGGCAAGCAGCACGTAGTAGCCAATGGCCTTCCACTTCGCTAGGGCAATCACGAAGGCCGGCAGCCAGGCCATCACGGCTCCGATGTATGGCACCATGTTCAGCAATCCGGACGCGATGCCCGTGAGGATCGGATAATCCATACCCATCCACCAGAAAAATAGGCTGCTGGCCGCGATCACGATCAGCGTTACCAACGTCATCCCCGCCAGGTAATCGCGTAGAACGTCGCGCAAGTCCTCGAGGGTTTCTTTCACCTGCGTGCGCCGCGCCACCGGGAACAATTGGAGCGTCCCGTGCCACACCTCGCGCTTTGCCGCCAGCATGAAAAACACCAGGAATGGAACGAAGGTGACTTCCAGGAACACCGCGTACAGCGAGCCAATACTTCGCAAGATCAGGTTGCGCAGAATGCCCGGTTCCGGCCGGACCTCCGGCCGCGGAGGATTTCCCGGCTCCGCGGCGATGTCGGAAACTCTTCCCTCGATGCCGTTGATTTTCCCCTCTACCGCGCTGGCGGCTTGCCGCAGCATGGCACCATATTTCGGCCAATTTGCCGCGAAATCCGCGGTGCGCTCTGCGAGACCATAACCGCCCGCGACGAGCACCGCGATCAGGATCAGCACCATGGTCATGGCCCCGACTGTTCGCGGCAGGTGCATACGCTCGAGAAATTCCACCGCGGGGTCCAGGAAATAAGCCAACAAAATGGATAGCAGCAGGGTGATGACCACGCCCTGCGCGTAGTAACAGAACAGCAGGATGATCGCCGCCGCAATCACTCGCAGGCTGAACGTCGACCCGCTAATCCGTACAAACGTTGGTGGCGCTGGTGGTATTTCTGCTACTGGCACGGCCGACTCCGGTCCCAACAAAGTATCACATTCCTCGGAGCATCTTGGATGCT
>Ga0209736_1000271_pt1 | contig 16573 bp, 14 predicted proteins | sample BlaSpr_A8_Ref_M3_FD_187992 | JGI IMG/M metagenome (GOLD analysis project Ga0209736, IMG submission 187992) | Forest soil microbial communities from Thunder Bay, Ontario, Canada - Black Spruce, Ontario site 2_A8_Ref_M3 (SPAdes) (version 2) | ecosystem: Environmental > Terrestrial > Soil > Boreal...
CTTCCGCGCCTGGTCCCAAGCAAACGCCACGCGCACACCCATCGCCACAACCACGACAAGCGCCAGCGAAGTCGCCGCCCTCTGAATCGTCCTCTTCATATCGCTAGAACCACTTTTTCGCTCCGTTCGAATCGCCTTTTTCGCGCGCCACAAATGTACTGGCTGCAACAAACTGTGACAAGCGCGCGCAACAGTTTCACGCTACAATAGGAGGGTTATGCTCACAGTCAACAATATATCCATGCGCTTCGGACCCCGGGTCCTCTTCGAGGATGTGACCTGCACCTTCATGGCCGGGCGCCGTTACGCCGTCACCGGCCCCAATGGCGCCGGCAAATCCACATTCATGAAAATCCTGACCGGCGAAATCGAGCCGACCAAAGGCTCGATCACCCGCCCGAAAAAAATGGGTGTCCTGCGGCAGGACCAGTTTGCGTTCGATCAGTTTCGCGTGATCGACACCGTCATCATGGGAAACGCGTCGCTATGGAAAGCGCTCGAAGAGCGCGACGCACTCTACGCCAAGCCCCATGAAGAATTGACTGACGCGGACGGCATGCGCCTCGGCGAACTCGAAGGAATTGTCGGCGAAGAAGGCGGCTACACCGCCGAAGCCGACGCAGGAACGCTGCTCGACGGCCTTGGCATCGAGAGCTCCCTGCACGAGCGCAAGATGGGCGAATTGCAAGGCGGCCAGAAAGTTCGCGTGCTGCTCGCGCAAGCGCTATTCGGCACTCCCACGGCGCTGCTGCTCGACGAGCCGACTAACAACTTGGATCTCGATTCCGTTCACTGGCTGCAAAGATATTTAACCGACTACGAGGGCGTGCTCATCGTGATTTCGCATGACCGCCATTTTCTCAATAGCGTCTGCACGCACACTGCGGATATCGACTACGAAACGATCATCATGTACGTCGGCGGCTACGACGAAATGGTCGTGGCGAAAACGCAGATTCGCTCGCGCATCGAATCGGAAAACGCGAATCGCGAAAAGAAAATCGCGCAACTAAACGAATTCATCGCGCGCTTTTCTGCCGGTACGCGATCCGCACAAGCTACCTCGCGCAAAAAAGAAGTCGAGCGGCTGCAGACTACCGAACTGGCGCGCTCAAATATTCAGCGGCCGTACATCAAGTGGGACATGAAGCGCAATTCAGGGCGCCATCCGCTGGAAATCCGCAGCGTCGAAAAATCCTACGACGACCTGAAAGTGATTCCGCGTTTTTCCGCGGCCGTGACGCGCGGCGAAAAAATCGCGTTGATGGGCCGCAACGGGACGGGAAAAACCACGCTGCTGAAATCGCTGGTCCTCAACGCGCCCGGCTTCATCGAAGATGACGACCGCCATTTTAAAATCAACGGCGGCGAAGTGAAGTGGGGCCACGAAGTGGCCGTCGGCTACTTCGCACAGGACCATGGCGAATCCATCACCAAGGGAATGACGGCCATCGACTGGCTCTGGCAGTTCGATCCGAGCGCCAATCAGCAGGAATTGCGCGGGCTGATGGGCCAGATGCTTTTCAGCGGTGAAGATGCGCTGAAGCCAACGCGCGCGCTCTCCGGAGGCGAATCGGCGCGGCTGATTTTCTGCCGCTTGATGCTGCAGAAGCCAAATTTTCTGGTGCTCGACGAGCCGACCAATCACCTCGACCTGGAATCCATCAACGCACTCAACATTGCTTTGCAGCGCTACGATGGCACTGTCTTGCTCGTCACTCACGATCACGACGTAATCGACGAAGTCGCGACGCGCATCTGGCATTTCCACGAGGGCAAGATCGAAGACTTCAAGGGTCCATACGAAGAATTCGTCGCCTACGCCGAAGCAAAAGCTTCGTAATCGGATTTTTAGAATCTGTTTTGTTTCTTGCTCTCGATCTCTCTTTCTATTTCCTTACAAAAACCAACGGAGCACAGAGCACAGACTGAAGTCTGTGCTACTACTGCTTCGTCGCGCGATCGATGAAGCTGGCGATCTGGTTGTGCAGGCTCACGCGATCCTCGTCGTGGAGGTACATCATATGGCCGGCGTTGTAGTAATCGAGTTTTACGTTTTTCTGCAAATCGGGCGGCAGGCCGAGGTGCTCCATCGTGAATTCCGTGGCAAAAAATGGCGTGGCCATATCGTAGTAGCCGTTTTCCACTTGAAGGAGCAACTTGGGATTGGTGATCATGGCTTGCGCCAGGTCGCCCTGAACATTTGGTCCGCTCGGGAAAAATCCACGCGGCCCTCGAGCTTGTCGAGTCCAATTCCAGGTGCCACCGCCACCGTTAGTGTTGTGATAGATCTTGTCCTTGCCGAACTTTAGCTCGTCGTGATTGTAGGAATTGACCAGCGCCGTGTATGCGCCGCCGACGGCGGGGCCTTCGGGATCGCCTTGCGCGTTTTCCTGGAGGAGATCGGCCGTGTAGCCGGTGAAGCGGGCGTCGATGCGGCCGGTCGTCAGGCCGGCGCTGCGCTGGAGTTCGACGCGGAATTGATTGAGGTTCACGCGCAAATCCGCCTTGATCAAGTAGTCTTCGCTCAATCCGGTAAAACGCGAAACTTTTTTCGCTACGGCGGCTTTATCGTTTGCCGAAAGTCTGCTGCCCTCGAAAAGCGCCGTGGCGTACTCGCCAGATGCGAATTTCCGAGCTTCTTCGACGAATCCGGGCAAGTCCGCGGGACGGTCCTTCAAGACTTTGTGATACCACGCAACAGCGGCATAGCTAGGAAGATAGTAGATGTAAGAGCGGTCATCGCCCGAGGGAAACGTGATCGTGGACAGATCGAGGACCGAAGAAATCAGGACGATGCCGTTCAAATGCACGGTGTCGTGATTCTGCAGATAATTTCCGAGCGCGGCAGAACGGAACGTGCCGTAGCTTTCGCCGATTAGGAATTTCGGAGAGTTCCAGCGGTCGTTGCGGCTCAAATACGTGACGATGAATTGTCCGAAAGCTTCGACATCTTCATCGACGCCGTAAAAATCTTTTTCCGCCGCTTTGCAAACGGAGTGGCTGTAGCCGGTGCCCATGGCGTCAATGAAAACGAGATCGGTTTTGTCGAGCAGGCTTTCGTTGTTGTCGACGAGTTTGTAGGGAGCAGGTGGAGTGAACGTGCCATCGACGGTCCAGGCGCGGCGCGGGCCGAAAGCGCCCATGTGCAGCCACATCGTGGCAGAGCCAGGTCCTCCGTTGTAGAGAAAGGCGATGGGGCGCGTGCTGAGGTCCTTTACGTCGCTGCGTGTGTACGCGGCGGAGTACAGCAGTCCCGTGGATTCACCCTTATCGTTCTTGAGCAGCGTGGTGCTGGCGGTGGCTTTGTAGGGAATGGATTGGCTGCCGAGGCGGATGGTGTGATCGGTCACAGAAGACTCTTCCTTCGTCGCCGCGGCGTCGCACTTGTCCGGCGCTTTGGCTTCCGGCGCGCGCGCTTCGCTTCTTTCCGGCGCTTGCGCCGAGAGACGCGTCGCCTGACCACACAACAAAAGAAATCCCGCCGTGCAAAGCCACAAACTTTTTCTCATCGCGTTGCTCCCGCCTTCAAAGTTGGATCGCGATGACACTCGCGAGCCCGCGGGATTGTATGTTGCAGCGGCGGAGGAGTCAAAGGATGTGCTCCCTCCTGACTGCCCTCCCCCCTCCCTTTTTTTCGTAAGTGCGGATTCTAAAGGACTTTAAGTCCTGCGTTTTGGAAGTGCGGATTCTAAACGAGTTATGGGCACAAATCTTGGAAGTGCGGATTGTAAAGGACTTAAGTCGGGAACGGGGCTGAGACGTTGGCAGGATGGACCCTTCGGCTGCGCTCAGGGCAAGCAGTTGAAGGTTCAAAAGGGAAAGAAAAAGATCGGAGGAGGATAACGCAGAGACGCAGAGGTGGCGCTGAGACGATGGGATCGTCGGAAACGGAGAGCGCCTTACGTTCACAAGTCGAACAGAGAGGGCTCGTTCGAATGAGGCGATCGGAAATCGAGAGAATGGAAGCAGTTGGAGGAGAGTTTAGTAGTTTGATAAGGCTGTGGGAATCTGTGGAAAAGTCAAGAACCCCACGCTCAAAAAAAAACGAGGGTTGGGCACCCGCGTCATTCGTTGGCGCGGAGGGGCAATATGCGTAGCCGCGTACGGTCGGCTTCAATCGTCAGGAGGGCTCCAGCTTCCAGCTCGGCTTGCACATGACGCAATGCAACGATCGTTTGCGCGGAAGCGCTTTGTGGGCTGATGTCTACGCTACGGATTTGCACGACGCTGGGCTTTTTTCCATGCGTGATGGCGAGGATCGCACCGAAATCGAGGTCGTGCGTGAGCACGACGTAATCGTTGGCCGCGGCATATGCGAGAACTTGAAGATCACTTGCGTTGGCCTTGCCAACCTCCGACCAATGTTTGGCTTGCCATCCCGCGTTGACCAACGAGGCCACCCAACGGGGAGACAAGTTCATGTCAACCAGGAGTTTCATGCCCGAGGCAGGGTGACTTCTCGCTCTTCGGCTCGCCATGCGGCGTAGCGTAGAACTTGCAGAATGTCTTCGCGTTCGAGGTAAGGATAGTCCGCCAGAACGTCTTCGATACTACGTCCTGCACCTATCTGACCGACAACCATGCCGACGGTCACGCGCATCCCGCGTATGCATGGCTTTCCGCCCATGACGGCCGGGTCCTGAGTGATGCGATCGAGTTGTGGCATGCCAATCTCCCACCGAAATCATCCAGGCTGAGAATATCACGCCGGATGGCTCGTTCGAGAGCAGAAGACAGGTGACGGCGGGCGTCTTCGAGCAAGATCGGCTGGACCTTGCCAGAATCGATGTCAGCCGTGCGCCGGACCCACACGCAAACCCCGCGTATGGGCACCCGGCTTCAAAAATCCACGGGACCGTAAGCTGCGACGAGGTTGATTTCGCGCTGGAGGGTAGGACGAGTGGCGGCTCGGGGCTGGAAACGATTGTAGGGGTGGACGCACTACTCCGTTAAGACGCGGTGGGCAGGGATTGTGAGGAGGGCTGCCTGGGCGCTGGAGCACGGAGGTGCGTGATGAGGAAAACGACGAGGCGGAATTTCTTGGAGAATTCGGGGAAGGCGGTGACGGCTGCGGTGGTGGGGTCAGCGCTGTTTGGGGCCAAGGAGGCGTTTGGAGAAACGATCCACGTTCGGCGAAACCTGGCAGGGATGGATGCTAGCGATCCCATTCTGGTGTCGTACCGGAAAGCCATCAAGGCGATGCAGGCTTTGCCGCAGAGCAACCCGCTGAGCTGGATTTATCAGGGCGCGATCCATTGGACGACGCTTACGCCGCTGCTGACGTCTTGGGACAATTGCGAGCACGGGACGGAATTTTTCTGGTCGTGGCACCGGATGTATTTGTATTGGTTCGAGCGCATCGTGCGGAAGATGTGTGAGGACCATTGCTGGGCGCTGCCGTATTGGAACTGGGCGCCGGGAAACGATTTTCACCTGCCGACGCCGTTTCGCGATCCAACGAGCGAGCTGTATACGGTGAACCGCTATCCCAGCATGAACAGCGGGGCGGGCGCGCTGAACCCCGGGGCAGTGAGCGTGGCGGGCTCGTTCAGCCTGACGAATTTTTTCACGACAAATCTGAACATTCAAAATCCACACGGAAGCGTGCACGTGGAAGTGGGCGGCTGGATGCAGTCGGTGGCTACTGCGGCTCAGGACCCGATTTTTTATGTGCATCACTCGAACGTGGACCGCTTGTGGGATTTGTGGCTGGCGCAGGGAGGAGGACGGAGCGATCCGGTGACGGACGCGACGTGGACGGGAAAGACATACACGTTTTTCAACGAAAACGGACACGCGGTGAAGATGTCGGCGTGCGAGATTCTGCGCGCGGCGGAGCAGCTCGATTATGTGTATGAGGGAGAGCCGCCGCAGGTGCTGGAGTTTTGCAAGCGGCGGCGGCCGGAGCCGTGGTGGGAGTTTGAACAAGTGGTGCTGTTTCAGGTGCCGGGGCCACCGGTAGAGTTGAAGGGCGAGACAGTGTCCGTGCCGATCGAGCTGAAGGAGATCAGCGGAAAGATAGCAGCGGTGCTGGAAACCAAGGCGGACACTCTGCTGCTGGATCTCGACGGAGTTGAGGCGGAGCAACAGCCGGGCGTGGCCTGGGCGGTCTACGTGGGGGCGCCGGGCGAGATCGAGGAAGACGTAAAGAGCCCCGCTTATGTGGGAACACTTTCACTTTTCGGCTCAGGCGTTCGCAGCGAAAAGCACCATGAATTCAAACCAGCGCATTTCGTGTATCCGTTGAACCGCTCATTGCAGGCAGCGCTTAAGACGAATGCAGAGCGCATACAGGTGACGTTTGTGCCGCTGGGAATTGTGGTGGATGGAAAGGCGACGCGGCCAGAAGTGAAATCAGCGGTGCACATCGGGAAGATAAGCTTGGTGATCGACAAGGCGACGGAAGCAAAGTAAAAGACGTTAGCGAGAACGGGCTTGGCGTGGAAGATTTTGCCGTCAAGGACGGAGATCGTCCGCCCGGAGAGGGGAGGTGAAGACGACTGTACGATTGGACAGGATACTGGAAGGCGACAGGTTCCTGCTGGGAACTTGTCAGCCTTGATGCGACGCGGTCAAATGGGATTACTATGAAAAACACCACAATCCCAGGCATTCTCGGCGTTTTGTTGATGGGTACGCTCTCCGGGGCGTCCTATGGCCAGCAACAACGAGTCTTCAATTGGCTGCCCGGCAACGACGAAAGCGTGCGGCTGGACCCCGCGAATTATCATTCGGGGCTGACGTATCACCCGGCGGGAAATGGCGGAAACATCCAGGTGGACATCAGGGCCGAAAAGCCGGTGACGATATTTTTGACGGGCGCGGAGGAATGGAGGGTCGCGGTGCAGCATCCCGAGGCCATCGCCAACCTGAGACAAGTGTGCATGCGCGAACACGTGGTGGAAACGCGATATGCGTGCTTCGTTCCGCCAGAGGCGATGACATTGATCATCCGCGATGATAGATACAGCCCGGACTCAAGCGTATTTGCGGGACTTGGCACGGTCCTGGATCCGAATAATCAGGTGGAACGCGCGGTGGGCGTGGGAATCGCAGCGGTGCTGGCTGCCCGCGATGCCCACGAGTCGTCCAAGCGAGAATTTAAATCGCCCAACGATGTGCACATCCAGTATTACCGGTGGGATTGCGTGGAGAATTGCGTTCAGCCGGAGTTTCAATGGACGGAGCAGGTTAAAGAGAAGTACGAGCTCACGTCGTTTCTGAAGGTCTACGGAGGATTTACGCCGGACCACGACGGCGAACAGGTGAGCATAAAGATCAAGTCGCCCGTGCCGATGGTGGTGGCGATGCTGCCGTCACAAATTGCCGACCAACTGCATTCGAGGCCGGAGGCGCTGGAAACCGCACTGGAGAAAAACAGCTGCCAGCAGCGCGGCGTGCAATCTTTGCAGTTCGCCTGCACGTTTAATCTGGGCGATGGCCCGCAGTCGCTGGTCGTCGTGCCGGAAGAAGGCACGAGGATGCCGAATCACAAAAAGGCGGAAATTGAGATGCAGGCGGCGAGATGCGTCGCCAATTGCAACTTGCTGGAAAGCAGGCAATAAAGGGTGAGTTAGAAGTTAGTCTCTGACCAGCTTACCAGGGCCAGTTCAATATCATCTTGAGCTACGGACGAAACGTTTTCTGGTTCTTCTGCCGCGCAACCTCGAGAGCATCTGTTTCTTTTTTCTGACGATCGGCTTCTTTTTTAGGGCCGTTTTGTTTCTCTAGTCTCACAGTTTCCGCGATCGCGAGTTCCGCTTCGGCATTGGCTCGCTTGGAGTACAGGACGAGCCCGAAACGTTCGGTGAAAGCAGAGCGGACGAGATTAAAGGAATATTGCGGGTCTTCCCACGAAGCAACGAGGCTTCCTTTGGATTCGTATCTGTCGATCGACGCGGGATCGGCGGCGGGGGCGAGAGTTGTCGAAGGGCCGTAGTTCGCGGAAATGGACTTGACCATGTCTGCCGCAGTGAGACCTTCGGTGGAGGATTGAGCGTAGGTCACGGACATTTTGTAGAGCGCGCCATTGTAGAACGAAAATAAAATCTGTTCGACGCTGTCTGTTCGGTACGCGGGCCCGGGAACGTTTGGCGGCCACCACGTCACTTCTTGAAATAGGGCGGGGCCGGGATGAGTCACGGTGGCGTCGGCCAGCTTCTGGCCTGTTTGTTTCAGCACGGTTTCGAGGTCTGTTCCGAGGGAAAAACCGCGATACTTGGACAAACCCTGCGCGCGGGCAGCAGAGGCTATAAGAAGCAGTGCCGCGAGGCAAAGAATCGCATAGCGTATCGTTTTCATCGTCACATCTCCTGCGAACTGCTAAGTATTCGAGATCGTCACCAGCTGCGGCTCTGCGGCGGGTTATGCCTGGTGCACTTTCTCAACACTGCCGAAGACCATTGCCGGCATGGGAGCGGTAGTCACGCCAGCTTCGCCCTTCAATCGAAAATCCTCGACGGGGACCAGGTACATCCCTTCCTGGATGTGGCGGGAGTGTGCGGAGATAGTCAGATAGGGCAGGCCGAGGAAGCGTTTTGAAATTATTTTTGTGATCTCCAGGGAGTTGAAGATTTGGCTCTGCTTCTTCGCCAACACGCGCTGGATGGCTCGGCGCAGAGTCGCCAGGCTCTCGCTACCAAGTACCGTGACCTTCATCGCACCGGCCAAATAGAAATAGTTCCACTTTGCATTTTCGATTTTGCGGCCGAGTCCGCGCCCATCGAGATTCTTCACGGATCTCCAGCCGGGTAAGAAAGCTTCGCTTTCAAAAGCTACGCTTGCCGGCAAGCGGGTGTTCTCTCGGATGAAGATGGTCGCTGAGTTCTTGTTTTCTGACATTGGAACTTTCTAAAGTAGAAGCAGGCCAGAACCGAACAACTGACGCAAGGGGAACAGAGCCTTCGAGGACCGGAAAAAGCGGAGCGGCGAGGGGAAGGAAACCGCCCGTCCCAGCCCTGGTAACCGGCCAATATCGCTCCTTCTCGCCGCCCAACATGTTCATTTTAGAGACTGAAGAAGGCGCGCGCTGTCCTCTTTAGCACAGTCTTGTGGGAGGTGTTCTTGCTAAGGTGAACGTGGCCGAGGAACGACCATGTCGGAATGGCGTTTTGGCCTGACTATGAAACCACAAAAACACGCGAAGAATGGAAAGACCAACCTGTTCGACCCGCAGATATTTCTGGATACGGCAGGAGTGTCTCGAAAAATTGCCGAATACCGGAGAAAAGAATCCATCTACTCGCAAGGGGACGCTGCGGAGAGCGTCATGTACGTGCAGAAGGGCGGGGTGAAATTATCGGTGGTGAATGGGTCCGGAAAAGAAGCGGTAGTGGCGATGTTTGGCCCGACTGATTTTTTTGGCGAGGGCTGCATGGCGGGCCAAACGCTCCGGATGGGTACGGCCACGGCCATTACACCAACCACACTTCTCGTTATCGAGAAAGCCGAATTGCTGCGAGTGCTGCACGCCGAGCAAGAGTTATCGGATCATTTCATCCGGTACATGCTGGCGCATAACATCCGGGTCGAAGAGGATCTAGTAGACCAATTGTTTAACTCCAGTGAAAAGCGGCTGGCGCGCACGCTGCTGCTGCTCGCCCGGTATGGAAAACAGGACCAGCCGGTTCGCATCTTGCCGAAGGTTTCGCAGGAGACGCTGGCGAACATGGTTGGAACGACGCGATCGCGCGTGAATTTCTTCATGAACAAATTCAGAAAAATGGGCTTCATTGAATACAACGGGAAGATCAAGGTCAATAAGTCACTACTGACAGTGGTCTTGCACGAGTAAAACGGCCCGATCCTCTCTGCTACATGGGACGCGATTCAGGATTCGACAGAAAACCGCAGTGTTCCAAGCACCCCCAGGGGGCGCGCATCTGGGGTTAGCAGAGGGCGATTTTTTCGCAAGTCAGGGATTCACTGGAAACCGAATGTCTTTGCCGAAAATGGTACCGCTCTCACAAACCGAAACAGTGATTAAGTTACCGTCTCTCGTACTGGAAGAGAAGACGGTGTCACTGACACCGGTCCCGCAACGCTCCGTGCTCCCGGGCCGAATTGCGGTCGTGGGGAACTATCTTCCGAGGCGATGCGGAATCGCGACATTCACGACGGATTTATGCGACGCCATCCACGCGGAATACGGCCTGACGGAACTGCTGGCGCTTCCGGTTAACGACACGGAAGAAGGATATGCCTATCCCGCGAGAGTGCGATTCGAGCTAGCCGAGGATAATTTGGCTTCCTACCGGCAAGCCGCGGACTTTCTAAACTTCAGCAACATCGATTTGGTCTGCCTACAACATGAATACGGAATCTTTGGGGGACGAGCAGGAGGACATATTCTGGAGCTTCTGCGGCGGCTGCGAATGCCATTCGCAACGACGTTGCACACGGTCCTTCGCGAGCCAAATCCCGACCAGCGCAGAGTAATGGGGGAAATTGCGACGCTTTCGGACCGCTTGATCGTCATGAGCCAGCAGTCCGCGGAGATCCTGCAGGAAGTGTTTGACGTTCCAGCCGACAAGATCGATTTGATTCCCCATGGCATTCCCGACTTGCCGTTCACCGATCCGAGCTTTTACAAGGACGGGTTCGGAACGGAGGGAAAAGAGGTTTTGCTGACGTTTGGGCTGCTCTCGCCGAATAAAGGGATAGAGAACGTCATAAGAGCGCTGCCACAAATTCTGGCGCGTCATAGCAATGTGGTTTACATGGTTTCCGGCGTAACGCATCCGCATATTTTGCGGCGGGAAGGCGACAAATACCGGCAATATTTGCAGAACCTGGCCAAAGAGCTGGGCGTGGAAGACAAAGTTATCTTCCGCAATCGATTTGTGAGTCCGCAGGAGATGGTTGAATTGATTGGCGCGGCGGACATTTACATCACACCCTACAAACATAAGGCACAAGTGGTCTCCGGAACTCTGGCTTATGCGTTGAGCGCCGGCAAGGCAATCATCTCGACACCTTATCTGCATGCTGTTGAGCTTCTGGATGAGGAGCGCGGCGCGCTGGTTCCGTTTGATGATCCGGAAGCGATTGCGGTAAAGACGGTTGAACTTCTGGACAACGGCACGGCAAGGCACGCCATGCGGAAACGCGCTTATTTATACGGGCGAGAAATGGTGTGGAGCCGCGTAGCGCAGAAGTATATGAAGAGTTTCGAGCGAATCTACAACGAACGATTGCGAACCCCGCGGGCCACATTTTCAGCTCAAAACACGGAAAAAAATCTCGACCGCCTGCCCGCCATCAAGCTGGATCACCTGTATCGAATGACAGACCATACGGGAATGGTGGAGCATGCAGTTTTCGTAGTGCCAAACTATCCGGAAGGCTACTCGACCGATGACAACGCGCGCGCATTGATCGTAACCACACTTTTGGAAGAGATTGGGGTTCACGCACCGGCAAACTCGGCGGACCTAGCTTCCCGGTATCTGGCCTTCTTGTGGCATGCGTTTGATCCCGCCACCAAGCGCTTCCGAAATTCCCTGACTTACGAATGCCAGTGGCATGAGGTGGAAGGATCGGAAGACAGTCATGGGCGAGCCGTGTGGGGACTAGGAACCGTTCTCGGCCGATCCAAGAACGCAGGATTGCGAGGAGCCGCGGGCCGCATGTTTGAACTTGCCGTGCCTGTAGCTGTGGAATTCAAGAGCCCGCGCGCCTGCGCTTTCGCATTGCTGGGACTGCAGGAATACCTTGATTCGTTCCCCGGGGATCGCGCGGCACTGGGTGCTTCGGACGCACTGGCCAATCGACTCCTGAATTCCTACCGTACTCACCGAACCGATGACTGGAAGTGGTTTGAAAACGGGCTGGCCTATTCCAATGCACGATTGCCGCAGGCTTTGATACGAGCGGGAGCGCGCGCCGGGAACGAAGAGATGGTATCCGCGGGACTTGAAGCGTTAGATTGGCTGGCCAGGCTCCAGCGGTGCGAGTCGAAGGGCCATTTCGTGCCTATCGGTTCGGAAGGATTTTACTCCAAGACAACGGAGAAGGCCCGGTTCGACCAGCAACCGGTGGAAGCCTGCGCGGAGGTGTCGGCGTGCTTGCAGGCCTATCGGGCGACGGGAAAGGGCCGCTGGCGTAAAGAGGCGTGGTGCGCGTTCAATTGGTTCCTGGGAGACAACGATCTTCAGATCGCACTGTACGATCCGGCTACTGGCGGTTGTAGAGACGGGCTGCATCCTGACCGGGCCAATGAAAATCAGGGCGCTGAATCCACTTTGTCCTTCTTGATGGCACTCTTGGAAATGCGCCAGGTGGAGGAATACGACGGCACCGGAAAAAAGATGTGAAGCGCCGGGCAGCAGTTTTGTAGCTGAAGCACAATTTTGGGAAATCCCTTCCGTGAACGGAGCCAGGTATTCCATGAACACCACCACGATGGTTCAGTATGAGACTTTGTTTGAGCGGCACACCGGTAATCCAATTTTGACGGGAAAGGATTGGCCGTATTCGATTAACAGCGTTTTCAACGCTGGAGCAACGCTTCTGCCGGATGGTTCGACGCTGCTGCTTTGCCGGGTGGAGGATCGTCGCGGGCTCTCACACTTATGTGCAGCGCGTTCGGTGAACGGCGTAGACGATTGGCAGATCGATCGCGAACCAACTCTGTTGCCCGATGCGGAGCGATACCCCGAGGAAGTCTGGGGCATCGAGGATCCGCGCATCACCTACCTGCCAGAACTCAACAAATATGCTGTGGCGTACACTTCGTATTCCCGGGGCGGTCCTGGAGTCTCATTGGCGTTGACGAACGACTTTCGGAGTTTTGAGAGACTTGGTGTCGTCATGTCGCCGGACGACAAGGACGCAGCGCTGCTGCCGCGAAGGATCGGGGGATTCTGGGCATTGATCCACCGGCCGATGACGCCGCTGGGAGCTCACGTTTGGATTTCTTATTCTCCTGATTTGCGCCATTGGGGAAATCACAAGCTCATGCTGGAGGCCCGCCGGGGCGCCTGGTGGGATGCGAACAAGATTGGGATGTCGCCGCCGCCGATTGAAACCTCGAGAGGCTGGCTGATGATTTATCACGGCGTGCGAAGGACGCCCTCCAGCTCGATCTATCGGCTGGGTTTAGCCCTCTTCGATAGTGAGCAGCCGGAAAAATGCCTGGTGCGCGGAGATTCCTGGATGTTTGCTCCCGAGGAGGATTACGAACGCCAGGGAGATGTGCAGGATGTTGTTTTTCCCTGCGGCTATACGGTGGCCTCCGATGGGGACACTATCAATCTGTATTACGGCGCAGCGGATTCAAGCATTGCTTTGGCGCACGGTAGCATACGAGCTTTGCTGATCTGGCTGGATGCCAATGGGCATTCGGAACATGGAAACGACCGGCGTCATAGGTGATTTTCGTTCGGAGTGAGTAGTGAACAGTGATTGGTGCAAACGCTTATCGTTGCAACGAACCTCGATGGCGGGATCCCAGAATGGTCAACTGGATTTGGTCAACGATAATCGCCCTCCCCCTATGTTTTTTGTAAGTGTTCATTCTAAAGACAGTTAAAGTCATTTGTTTTTATACACTTTTGCAAGTGTTGATTCTAAGTGACTTAAAATTACACAAAAAATGGGCACTTAGGGGCTTCAGAAGTTGCCAGTCATGCGAATCGTCGGTGCACGGTCACTATTGTAGGCGACCCGTGTTGCAGCTGGTGGAGAGAACTGCACAGGCTGAAGCCTGTGCTACCAAAAGCAAAAACGCCAGCAGAATGCTGGCGCTATGGAGACGGACCACAATATATTACTCAGAAAGTAGTATGCGGGAGCGGCAGCTTTTTGTCAAATGGATAAAGCTGCTCGAGAGATGCCAGCCCTGTAGAGTCCTTCTGTCGAGAGTTCAGCGCAACGGGCCGCCGAACTACATTGCTGAAGAAGGGCCGGTTCGCCGGAAGGAGAAAACCCCCGGCGAACTGGCGCGTTTGCGTTAACGAGAATTCGAAGCTGCGTGCTCCGATTCGTTGTGGGGTGCGTTCTTGTCGAGAACCTTGACGAGATGACGGCCGGTCTCCGGCACGCTTATATTTTGGCCACGGACAATCTCACTAGCCTTCATGGGGCGGCCATAAACGTCTGCGCTGGCGTCGTCGTCGGGACGGATGGTGGAGCCTTCGAGAGAAATGCCTGCAAACACGCCGCGTGAACGGGAATAGCTGAGAATCTCAGCCTTCATCCAAGCGTCGGTGGCTGCGGAAGCATCACGGCCCAAAGGACCTGCGGCGATGGAAGCGTCGGCGCCCAGCTTAACCTTGCTGCTGAGAATCGAGTTCATGCCGCTGTCATTCATGACCAGAAGGATCAGGTCGGTCGCTTCTCCGCCGATTTGGAAGCCGACGCTGCCGCCTTCGAGGGCGTACATCGCTGGTGCTCCCCAAGGTCCACGGAAGTGCTCACCGGTGCGGCAAACCATCGCGCCGCGTCCGTAGTCTGCGCCGACTCCAAAAGCCAGCTTTTTGACGGAAGGGATGACGATGACGCACTCGGCCTTCTCCAACATCTCATGGGGAATGTTTTCCGGGACGTTAAGTACTTCCTGCAAAACAACGCCACATTCCTCGAGGCGTTTTTGTTCCTTGTTCAGTTGCCTGGCATAGACGGCACCTGCTACGAGCGAGAGACATGCTGCGGTAACCATAAATTTCTTCATTACTGACCTCCAAGGTCAAACCTTCTTCTGCTGACTTTTTGGTGCAAACAAATTCTTGATTGAAGAACCTTCAACACGATTTCATTTGCGAGAGGGTTATGCGTTACCCGACTCTCAGGCGGGCGTTGTTGCAAAATTGAGTTAAGAACCTTTTTTGCCCCCAACGACCAGTAAGACAATTCCTGCGACAAGGGTGAGCCCTCCGAGTATTGGGGAAATGGGAACTCTGTCTTGAGTCTCCGTCGTGACGTGCATTGGTCCCACATCCATTACATGTTCGTGACGGGTATAAGAGAAACCCTGGTAGGCAAGGGCCAGAGCACCCAAAACTACCAAGATAATTCCGGCTAGAAAGATCGGCTTCATATTTTGGACTTCTAAGTTAAGAGGCTATCCTTTTGGCGCCGAGCGACCCTGAAAAGGAGATCAAGGCGGCCGAAATCAAAAAGATGTCCAAGAAAACAGCAAGAATATAGAAACCTACTAACCCCAAAAGCAGAGGACAAGCAGGAAAGCCGAGTACGCCCAGGGCATATGGACGCCGTATTACTTTTCCGTGATGAGGGTTTTAAGCCGAGGCTATTAGGCAGAAATGAATGGGCCGATCCGCGAAACCGCGCTCTTGCTACCCTGCATAAAGGGATCTTAGACGAATTGAGAGGAGGTGTCTGTCCCGTAGTGTACAACTTTATTTGTCGTTAGGGCTTGGAAGTCGAGACCACTGAGAAGCAAAAACGGGGCAAGGGCGATGAATTGCGGTTCGGATGAAGAATTCCAGGAAATCATCTAGGGGGCGGAGTGCGGTTCTGAGGATGGGGAGACAAGTTCGCGAGCGCGGACGACAAAGCGGTTGGGGGCGGAGCCAATGTAGTTAAACGGGAAGCAAGTGATGAGTGTAAGAGTGCGGCCGTCCGACGAGGTTAAGACGCCTACCTCCCTGGCTGCGACGACGGCGGTAGATTCGACAACATATTGAAAAGCGCCATCGGGGGTTTTGAGAGTGATCGCGTCACCCAAACGAATATTGCGGAGCGGGCGGAAAAAAGTGTCGCGGTGGCCGGCGAGGGCAACGTTGCCTTGTTCGCCAGGCAAGGCTGTCTCAGGGATGTGGCCGACGGCGCGGCGCAAAATCGTGTTCGAGGAACCCTGAACGACGATGGCTTTGAGGTGAAGACGGGGGACCTGGATCTCACCAATTACGCCACCCTCAACGAGAAGATAAGGGGCGTGCGTGGGACTTACACTTTCGAACTTTGACTGTTCATAGGCTTGATAGGCGTGCGCGTCCACGATGACATAGCCGGCATAGCCGAGGGCGAGGATGCCGACTGCGAGAAACAAATAAGACACAGCGCGCAAGATTGCTGCGCTTTTTCGCCGGGGCCGAGCTTTGGCGCCGCCAGCAGGTTTCATGAAGCGCCCTTGCCGGATTGTGGAGGAGGCTGGCTGGCGTTCCCGGCAAAATAGCCGGGGCGATAGCGGACGTGAAGATTGTTGCGGCCAGGGGCAGAGACTTTCACTTGAATTTTTCGGAAGGAAGCGTCCGTGGTTTGTTTTTCTGGCGTGAAGCCGAGGGTGTATTGATCGCGCAGGTCGCGGGCGATGAGAGCGGAGATGCTGGCGACGGTTTCCGCGGAGCGCGGGAAGTAGGAGATGCCTCCTGTACTCTTGCTAAGGCGGCGAAGGGCACCGGGGTTTTCTTCCTGGCCGTCGCCCTGCAAGACGATCGAATAAATTAGAACCTGCGAGCGTTGAGCGAGGTCGAGAACCTGCGAATACTTTAAATGGCTGGCGTTGTCGCCGCCGTCGCTGACGATGATGAGGGCTTTTTTCTCGCAATGGCCGAAGCGCAAATGGTTGAGGCCTTCCGACACGGCGTCATAAAGTGCAGTTTTTCCG
>Ga0209736_1000272_pt1 | contig 16565 bp, 14 predicted proteins | sample BlaSpr_A8_Ref_M3_FD_187992 | JGI IMG/M metagenome (GOLD analysis project Ga0209736, IMG submission 187992) | Forest soil microbial communities from Thunder Bay, Ontario, Canada - Black Spruce, Ontario site 2_A8_Ref_M3 (SPAdes) (version 2) | ecosystem: Environmental > Terrestrial > Soil > Boreal...
TCCGGCAAAAATTCGCTCCACCTTGAGCTTGTCCTGGCTCGTCAGCGACGGAATCTCGACGCACCGCCCGGAGCACGCATCAAATTTCCACCCGTGATAGCTGCATTCCACCGTCTGGCCGTCAAACCGCCCGTAGGAAAGTGGAATCCCTCGGTGCGGGCACGAATCGCGCATCGCAAACGCCTTGCCGTCGGCCGTGCGTCCCAAAACCAGGGGCACTTCCAACAGCATCGCCGTCGCCAGCCGATTGCCAGTAACCTCCGTGCTCCGCAGCGCCGGATACCAGAAATCCCAAAGAAATCCGGCATCGCTTTCGACAACAGTTTCACGCGCTGCTGCCGCGCCAGCTTGCACCAAGGATTGCGCCGTTTCACTCATTGTCAATTCGCCGCAGCCTTTGTAGGGGCCGACTTCCGAGGCGGCCCGCTCAAATCCATTCGCATCGTAGTACACCGCGTCGCACCGGAGCAACCGCGATGCGCGAGGCGCATCGTGGCAACCGTCCCGAGCATCCAATTGCGTGTTTCCAGGTTCAGAGGTATTCTCTTCAATGAGCAATTCGATGTACGCCACCTTCTATTAGCTGACTCTCCTCGCGCTCCGAGACCGGAGCGCTGCTTCCGGTTTTCACCAGTCACCAGTCACGAATCAAGCAGTCACTTCTTTTTCGCAAGAGGAACGCCATGGCCGTAATGACATTGTCCGACAAATTGGATCAGCTGGGCACTCGCTACGACGAGTTGACGCAGCAGCTCTCGACGGCGGAAGTCGCGTCGGACTCTACGCGCTTCCAGAAGATCGCCAAGCAGCATGCGGAACTCGAGGAAATCGTCGCTAAGCACCGCGAGTTCAAGCAAATCGAAAAGGATCTCGTCGGGGCGCACCAGATGGTCGTCGAAAACGAAGACGCGGAGATGAAGCAGATGGCGCTGGATGAAGAAAAGCAGCTCATCGCGCGCAAAGAAATTGTCGAGCGAGAACTGAAGCTGCTCCTACTGCCGAAAGATCCGAACGACGAAAAGAGCGTCATCGTGGAAATCCGTGCCGGCACCGGCGGCGACGAAGCCGCCCTCTTTGCGGGTGAGCTCTTCCGCATGTATTCGCGTTACGCGGAAACGCTCGGTTGGAAAGTGGAAGTCCTTGAAAGCTCGCCCTCAAACCTCGGCGGCGTCAAGGAAATCGTGGCCGCAATTCAAGGCCACAAAGTCTATTCAAAGTTGAAGTATGAAAGCGGCGTTCATCGCGTCCAGCGCGTGCCCGCTACGGAAACGCAAGGCCGCATTCATACTTCCGCGGCAACGGTAGCGGTCCTCCCCGAAGCGGATGAAATCGATATCAAGATCGAAGCAAAAGATTTGCGCGTCGATACTTTCTGCTCTTCGGGCCCCGGCGGACAATCCGTGAACACCACGTATTCCGCGGTGCGCATCACGCACATCCCCAGCGGTCTGGTCGTTTCGCAGCAGGACGAAAAATCGCAAATAAAAAACCGCGCCAAAGCCATGCGCGTCCTGCGCGCCCGCCTGTACGAAATGGAACTAGAAAAACAGCAAGCCGCCATCGGCGCCGAGCGCCGTGGCCAAATCAAAACCGGCGACCGCTCCGAAAAAATCCGCACGTACAATTTTCCGCAGAACCGGGTAACGGATCACCGCATTGGCCTGACGCTCCACCAATTAACGGAAGTCATGGAAGGAAAGCTCGGCGCGCTAGTCGATGGCTTGGTCAGCCACTACGAAGCCGAGCGCCTAGAGCAAGAACTGGCCGGAGCGTAAGCAGGACAGACACTCCAGTCTGTACTCCTTGCATTTTTGCGTCGAATTTTTGCGTCCTTATTATTTTCACACTATTTCAATCAGAGACAGGTAAGAATGCCTGTCCCACCGGGTCGACTGAGACATGGACGTTCGCACTGCACTGAAACAAGGCATAGCGCAATTGCGCCAAGCCAATGTCCCATCGTTCACGCTTGCCGCAGAGCTGCTGCTGCTTCACAGTCTGGGCAAAGACCGCACATGGCTCTACGCGCATTCTGAAGAGCTCCTCTCCGAAGGCGACGCACAGCACTTCCAAGCCTTGCTCACCCGCCGTGCCGCCGGTGAACCCACGCAACATCTCACCGGCAGACAAGAATTCTGGGGCCTGGAATTTGAAGTCACTCCCGACGTGTTGATTCCCCGCCCCGAAACAGAACACGTTATCGAAGTAGCCCTGGACCGCCTAGCCCTAAGAGAAATTCGCGCCGGCCGCAAGCAAACTCTCAGCGGCGATGGTCTACAAATAATCGACGTCGGCACCGGCTCCGGCTGCATCGCCATCGCTCTCGCCAAGCAGCTACCCGGCGTGCGAATTGTTGCGACCGATATTTCTGCCGCAGCTCTCGCCGTCGCTCACCGCAACGCCGTTCGACACGGCGTTGCGAATCTAATCCACTTCGCGGAGGGCAGTTTGCTCAATGGCTTGACCGTAGGGGCACGATATATCGTGCCCCTACAACTGAACTTGGCGGCGGCCGCTCAACGTGAGCCACAAACCGCCAATCAAGATTCAACGTCCTTCGATCTCATCGTAAGCAATCCGCCTTATGTGGGACGGGTAGAAAAAGAATCCCTGCAACGTGAAGTCCGGGACCACGAACCCGAACTCGCGCTTTATGGCGGCGAAGAAGGCTACGAGATCTACGCCGACCTGATTTCCCAAGCAGCGCACAATTTGGTTCACGGCGGTCTCCTGGTTCTCGAACTCGGCCACAACACCCTCGCCGCAGTACAACCAATTCTCGATCTACCCAACTGGACAAACGTTGGCGTGACCAACGACCTGGCCGGCATCCCCCGCGTCATCGCCGCGGAAAGACCTTGAGGCCCAGCCCTTAACGACCTAAAATAGGAGCTGAACTGATTAATTAGTTCGACGCTGAGGATGAACAAATGCCTAGAAGACGATCAACCGTATCACGGCCTGTAGCGCGGATGGTGTCAGCGCTGACGGCACGCACACAATTCGGCCAGATACTCAAACGCGCGGGGCAGAATCAGGAAAGATTCGTCGTCGGAAAACGCGGTGAGCCGCAAGTGGTAATTATGGGCATCGAGGAATACTTGAGAAACTTTGCGAAGCCTCTTACCGTGGTCGAAGAAATACGGCAAGAGGCAAAGGCCAAAGGTCTAGACCGGATGACGCTGCGAGAAATAAATCGGGAGATCAAGCGCTACCGCCGCGAGCGCAAACAGAAACTGAAGAATGCTTAGAGTCGTCCTCGACACAAACGTCGTCGTTTCGGCGCTTTTGCGTCCAGAAGGGGCGCCGGCAGCTATCCTGGACGCGGCGACCTCGAAACAATTTCGTTGTTTCGTCTCAGAATCCCTCATCGATGAATACGGGGAGGTGCTCGCTCGCGACAACCTCCGCTTAGATCAACACAGAGTAGCCCGATTCATCAAAGCCCTTCGAGAGGTTGCCATATTGGTTAGGCCCCGAGAGAAGGTGGTTGTGGCGCGGGATCCGGACGACGATAAGGTGATGGAGTGCGCGGTCGAAGCCCGGGCTGATTTTGTTGTTACCGGAAATACCCGCGACTTCCCACTGCAATTCCACGGCGTACGTGTTGTCACTCCTCGCGATTTTCTGGTCGTCCTTGGATCTTCACCGAGACCATTTTAGTTTTTGAGCGGGACCAAATCAGAATTGTTGCGGGCTTGCCGTGAGAGTACGCTAGGGCCATGCCGGAGATGGCGCGATTTCGGGCGAAGCATGGGCCGCTGGAAGAGCGAGCGGCGGATGCAAGCGCGTCCATTCTGCATGTGGACATGGACGCCTTCTTCGTTTCGGTGGAATTGCTGGAGCGGCCGGAGCTTCGCGGCAAAGCTGTGGTTGTCGGCGGGCGTCCGGACCAGCGCGGCGTTGTTACCGCGGCTAGTTACGAGGCACGCAAATATGGCGTACATTCCGCGATGCCGCTGCGCACGGCGGGACGGCTTTGCCCTCATGCGGTCTTCCTCGACGGGCATCACGAGAAATACGGAGAGTGGAGCGAGCGCGTCGCAACGATTCTCGCGAAGTACTCTCCGATCGTTGAAATGGTTTCGATCGACGAAGCCTATCTCGATCTCTCCGGGACAGAGCGTCTGCACGGCCCGCCACTGGCTGCTGCGGACAAACTGCTTCGCACCATCACGCGCACAACGGATCTTCCCTGCTCCGCTGGCCTGGCGACAACGCGGCTCGTTGCCAAAGTTGCATCTGATCAAGCGAAGCCGCGCGGGCTGGTGTGGGTTGCGCCCGGCCAGGAAGCGCGATTTCTTGCGCCGCTTCCTGTGCGGAAAATTCCGGGCATCGGCGAAGTGACCGAGCGCGCACTGCGCGCGCTTGGCATCGAAACCGTGGATCAACTTGCTGCGGTCTCGCAGGAAAAGCTGGAAAAAGTTTTCGGCCAATGGGGCGACGCGCTTTATCGCAAAGCCCGCGGCGGCGATTCCTACGAATTCGTCATTGACGCCGAGCCAAGATCCATTTCGCACAATCACACGTTTGGTGAAGACACGAATGACACGGAGGCGCTGCACGCTTTGCTCAGCCATCTCTCACAAAAAGCGTGCAAGCGCCTTCGGGAAGCAGGACTGGCCACGCGCACGCTGACGCTGACGATTCGCTACGCAGGCTTCGACACGCACACGAGCGCAAAAACTCTTTCGGAACCGACGCGGCTCGACGCCGACATCTTCCGCGTTTTTCAAAGGCTGTTCGCCGAGCATCGCGATATGAAACGAAAAATCCGGCTGCTGGGCGTGAGCCTCAGCGGCCTCACGCATGGCGGGGAGCAGCTCGATCTTCTGGAAGCGGAGCGCCGCGAACGGCTTGAGAAATTGACGCGCGCCACAGACAAGCTCCGCGACCGGTTTGGTTTTGGAAAAGTGCAATTTGGCGGTTCGCTGCGCGCGGACGGCTCCAGAAACGATCACGAAGAATGACGCAGCTCGGTTTCTCGCCCAGATGCCCTATACTTCTTTCTGATGAGCACGCCAGCGCAACCAGCCGCCTCCGCGCGCATAAAGAAAGAGCACCTTAGCGTGCGCCTGCGCAATTTCTGGCAGCGCATCAGCGAAGGCCGCCAAATCGACGATCTCTGGTCGCAGTTCACTGCGGACGCGCGCGCCAGCTATGGATTTTACGGACGCGACGTCGACTGGGAGGAGATTCAAAAGCTTCCGCGATGGCGCCGCCCCCTTCACGTCATCCGGCAATTTTTCTGGGCGCTGCTTCTCAAGATGTCTCCCGCGCGGCGCGTGCTTCTACTGCTCGCGTTCTCGCTCATGCTTCTTTCGAGTTCTTCCTTACACTTGCGAAACGGAATGGTTATCGAAATCCAATTTGCAGGCGTCGCCGCGTTTATGTTTCTCCTCCTGCTCTCGCTCGAACTCGCCGACAAAGTGACGATGAAGCGCGACCTGGAGATCGCGCGAGAAATTCAGACGTGGCTGGTTCCCTCGAAACCGCCGGAAGTGGCTGGAGCGGACATCGCGTTTGCCTCGCGGCCGCAGAATTCGGTGGCTGGCGACTATTACGACGCGTTCTATCCCACGGCGAACGCCGAGGAAAATGGAAAGCTGATGCTGGTGATCGCCGACGTGGCGGGGAAGAGCATTCCCGCTGCGTTGCTGATGGCCACGCTGCAGGCGAGCTTGCGCACGATAGCGGGTGAAGGCGCGTCGCTGGGAGATCTCGTGACGCGGCTCAATCGTTACGCCTCCGCCCACAGCCTCGATGGCCGCCGCTTTACGACTGCCGTTCTCAGCGAATACGATCCCGCGACGCGACATCTTGCTTACGTAAACGCAGGCCACAATCCTCCCATCCTGCGCCATGCAAATGGAGCGCTCGAAAAGCTGGAGGTTGGCGGCTTGCCTTTGGGAATCCAAACGGACTCCGTCTACGATACGGCAGCCGTCGATCTGAGACCCGGCGACGCTCTGATCTTTTATACGGACGGCGTGGTCGAAGCGTTTGACGAAAAGGGCGACCTGTTTGGAGACGAACGCTGGCTCGATGCTATCCGCGCGCTGCCCGAATGGAACGCCCAGGAGTCATTGCAATTTCTGATGAAGCGCGTGGATGACTACGTCGGCTTCACGCGCCAATCCGATGACATCACGTGTCTCGTTTTCCGAACCAAGTAACTTCACCAGGTAACTCTAGCTAGTGAACCCCAGCGGAAATCGAACTTTACACATCTCTCCCCTTTGCCGCCTTGAGTGTCGCATAATCGCAGCGTGACGCATCGCGAACTCGCCGACTCGATCTGCGACAAATTGCAGCGCAACGGCCACCAGGCCCTGCTTGTGGGCGGCTGTGTGCGCGATCTGTTGGTGGGCCGCGAACCGGCCGATTATGACGTCACGACAGACGCCGCGCCTGAGCGCGTCATGGAATTGTTTCCGGAAAGCATCGCGGTTGGCGCGCAGTTCGGTGTGGTCCTCGTGCCGCGAGATGGGTTAAAGGTCGAGGTCGCCACGTTTCGCTCCGACGTGGGCTATTCCGATGGGCGGCATCCCGACCGCGTGGTCTTTTCCAAGACTCCAGAAGAAGATGTGCAGCGGCGCGATTTCACCATCAACGGTTTGCTGATGCGGCATGACACGGGTGAAATTCTTGATTTTGTGGACGGCCAAGCGGACCTGAAGGCAGGCGTGATTCGCGCCATCGGCGAGCCCGACCGGCGCTTTGCGGAAGACAAGCTGCGGATGATGCGCGCGGTGCGCTTTGCAGCACGATTCGAATTCGAGATCGAGCACAAGACGTTTGCCGCGATTCGAAGGCACGCTGGCGCAGTGACTGACGTTTCAGCGGAACGCCTTCGCGAAGAACTCACCAAACTTTTGACGGAAGGCGCGGCGCGAACGGGATTCGAATTGTTGGAAAAATCCTGGCTGCTCTCGATCGTGTTGCCAGAAATCGCGGCGATGAAGGGCGTGCCGCAGCCGCCGCAGTTCCATCCCGAAGGCGACGTGTGGATTCACACGCTGCTGATGATCGAAGGACTTTCTGCGGGAACTTCTCCGACGCTTGCTTGGGGCGTGCTTCTGCACGATGTTGGCAAACCGCCGACCTTCAAACCGGCTTCGCAGACTGGCGACCGCATCCGGTTCGATCACCATGTTGATGTTGGTGTTCGAATGGCGGAAGCGATTTGCCGGCGATTCAGATTTTCGAACGAAGAGACGGAGCAAATAATCGCGCTCGTCGCCAACCATATGCGCTTCATGGATGTGGATCGCATGCGGACCTCGACGCTTAAACGATTCGTGCGGCTTCCCCATTTCGAGGAGCACATGGAGCTTCATCGGCTGGATTGCCTTTCGAGCCATCGCAATCTGGACTCGCATGGCGTGGTGCAGCGATTTTTGGCGGAGACGCCCGCCGAGCAGGTTCGTCCGCAGCGTGTCCTAACGGGTACTGATTTGAGCGAAATGGGCTATATCCCTGGACCGCTATTTAGCGAAATACTGAGGGCGGTGGAGGACGCGCAGCTCGAGGGGCAGATTGCATCCAAGGAAGAGGCTGAGGAATTCGTGCGGAAGAAGTTTGCTTTGAAACGAGCAAAGGCCTGAAGAAGAGCTATGTTAAGGCCGAATGATGAAAGCAACGGACGAGTGGAGCAAGGATAGGCTGGGGATCACTTCTACATATATGAAAACACAATATTTAGGTACCGTTTGGCGGGATTCGGGGGTTTGTGCTAAAATATGAGTTGCTTATGCTAAGATTTCATGCTACTTGTACTCGTACTTCTCCGCACCCTTTTGCTTTAGCCCGCATCTAACGTTCTTAAGCGCGGGACAATCTTCCCCCGCGCCCGGATTTAGGGGACATTCACTATGGCTGAAAAAAAATATACGGTGCCAGAAATTCTCGCGATCCTGCCGGTTCGGGATACGGTCCTGTTTCCGGGGGCTGTACTGCCTTTGACGGTAGGGCGCGAGAGTTCTCTGGCCCTGGTTAACTCGCTGGAAGGCGAGGAGAAATTGTTGGGGGTTGTAGCGCAGCTGGACCCCCGGATTGAAGATCCTGCCGCGGCGGACCTCCACAAGGTCGGCACGCTGGCGAAGGTTCACAAGACCGTCAAAATGCCCAACGGGAACGTGGTTATCTTCCTGGAGGGCCTGCAGCGCGTTAACGTGCTGGAGCTGATCGGCTTGCGGCCGTTTTTGCGGGCACGCGTGGAATCGCAGCCCGAGATTACGGGGGATGTGGATGCGGAGCTTGAGGCCCTGCAGCGCAATGCGCAGGACCTGTTTCGCGACGTTGTAAGCCACTCCCCACAACTGTCCGACGATCTGCAATCCGTTGCAATGAATATTGATGATCCAGGCCGTCTGGCGGACTTTATCGCTGGGACGTTGCCGTCACTCTCGACGCTTTTGCGGCAGGAGCTGATCGAAACACCGAGCGTGCGTAAGCGGCTGGAAATGCTGATTCGCGAACTCTCGAAAGAGCTGGAAGTGCTGGAGCTGCGCTCGAAAATTCACGAGCAGGTACAGGAACAGGTGGGCCAAAACCAGCGCGAGTATTTGTTGCGCGAACAGATGAAGGCCATCCAGAAGGAACTCGGCGAGTCCGACGACTCGACGCAGGAAATGGACGAACTGCGCAAGAAAGTGGACGAAGCCGGGATGACGGCGGAAGCAAAGAAAGAATGCGACCGCGAACTGAAGCGTCTGGCCAAGATGACGCCGGCTTCCGCGGAATACATGGTTTCGCGCACGTACCTGGAGTGGATGACTTCTTTGCCGTGGGCAAAGTCTTCGGGTGTGAGTGAGATCGACATCGCCAAGGGAAAGCAAATCCTTGACGAAGACCACTACGATCTAGCGAAGGTCAAGGAGCGGATTCTCGACTACCTGGCGGTGAAGAAATTGCAGCCAGGGATGAAGGGACCTATCCTGTGCTTCGTTGGGCCTCCTGGTGTTGGCAAGACATCGCTCGGGAAGTCCATCGCGCGATCGCTGGGCCGCAAATTCGTGCGCATCGCCTTGGGCGGCATGCACGATGAGGCGGAAATCCGCGGCCACCGACGCACGTACATTGGCGCGTTGCCGGGGCAGATTATTCAAGGACTGAAGCGGGCGGAATCGAACGATCCAGTGATGATGCTGGACGAAGTCGACAAACTGGGCCGCGATTTCCGCGGTGATCCGTCGTCGGCATTGATGGAAGTGCTCGATCCGGAGCAGAACAATGCGTTCCGGGATCACTACCTGGACGTGCCGTTCGATTTGTCGAAAGTGCTGTTCATCGCCACGGCGAACTGGATGGATCCCATCCCGGAACCGTTGCGTGACCGCATGGAGATTATCGAGTTGGCTGGCTACACCGGCGAAGAAAAGGTCCATATCGCGCACAAGTATCTGATTCCCAAGCAAGCCCAGGAACATGGGTTGAAAGTGGGAGAGCAGATCGCATTCTCGGACGACTCGCTGCGGGAAATCATCCACAGCTTCACGCGAGAAGCGGGCGTGAGAAACCTGGAGCGGGAAATCGCAACGATCACGCGCAAACAGGCGCGCAAGATCGCAGAAGGCCACACAGAAAAGATGGAGGTCACGCCGGAAATCGTTCGCGAATATCTTGGCGTGCCGAAGTACCGAGCGGAAAAAGAGGTCGAAGAGCGCGTCAAGCAACCTGGCGTAGCTGTTGGGCTGGTGTGGACTCCGGTCGGCGGAGACATCATATTCATCGAAGCCAGCCGCATGCGCGGCGGGAAGCAGTTCACGATGACCGGGCACCTCGGCGAGGTCATGCAAGAGTCGATGACCGCGGCGCTTACGTGGACTCGAGCGAATGCGGAGCGGTACGGGATCGATCCGGACTTCTTCCGAAAGCAGGATATCCACATCCACGTGCCGTCAGGCGGCGTGCCGAAAGATGGCCCATCCGCAGGAGCGGCGATGGTGACGGCGCTGATCAGCCTGCTCACGGGGCGGCCTGTGCGCGACCGGCTGGCGATGACTGGTGAGATGACACTTTCCGGCGTCGTGCTTCCGATTGGCGGCGTGAAGGAAAAAGTTCTCGGCGCAAAGCGTGCGGGGATTAAGGAAGTGCTGTTGCCGGCAGACAACGAGCCGAACGCTGTAGCGGATCTTCCGCCGGATATTCTCGGCGACATGAAGATCACCTACGTGCACAACCTCGATGAAGTGCTGGAGCATGCGCTGTCCAAGGATGCGGTGGCGCCACCGATCGTGCCGCATCCTGAACCGAAGCCGAAGCGCGTCGGCGGGGAAAGCCCGCGGGCGATTCACTAAGAGCGAAAGCTAATTTAAACAGCGGGGCGCGATAGTTTGTGCCCCTGCAAAGATGAACAAATATAAGCCCAGCGAGTTTCGCTGGGCTTTTTGTTTTGGGTAGGCGCACGAAGCGGAATGGAACTCCTGCTACCATGGTTCCGAGCATGGTTGGCGAAAAACAGATGAAGACGACGGACGCGCCAGCGGAGTTGGCGCAACGACTGACTGAGGGCTTGCAGCGCGAGCGGATTGTTCCGCGGTTTGTCGATTCGTATGTTGTGGAGCACGGACGGCACGCGTTGCAGGTTCACGCTTCGCTTTATCGCGATCTTCTCGAATTGCTTCAGCGCGAGGCTTTGCTTGCGGTGACGGCGCGTTCCCTGGAAATCACCTACGTCGAGCCGCTGCCAGCTGGGCGGGCAAAGCCGCGTCCCATGTTGCGGAAGGACGTCGTTGCCTTTCGACGGAAGTTTCTGATGGCGCTCGCGAGGCAGCAAAAATGGAGTGCGGGAGAAGCGCTCGACTTTCAAACGGACTTGCAGATGTACGAAGATTTGCTGGCGCGGAATAGCTCGACGCGCCGGGCCCGCAAGCCATTTGAAGCGGCGAATCATCCCTTCGTGGATCGCTGTGCGTTCCTGCTCGATTCTTCATTTCTGGAGAAGGCACGGGTCGCGGCCAGCCACGCGCTGAACGACTTGGAAAATCTCGCGGCGCATATCACCGGGGCCGTTCTGCATGAAGGAGAAGCAGCGCCTGCGCGCGCGAAGCGCTAGGTTTCGAAGAGACCAGCGCCAAAAAGCGGCTTCCCACCTCGCGCGGTCTGGAATCCATAAAACGCGACCGCGGCGACGGCGATCAAGCCGACCAACGCGGGAGCGGCATACCACTGGGATAAGCGGGCGGTGGTGGGAAGAACGAGCAGGACATTCTGGACCACCGATCCCACGACGAGGACCAGCAGCCCAAAGCGCTTCAAGACAAATAAAAAAGACGCATAGATCAAACCAAGACGGAGGCGAGATCCTCGCCGTCGACGTACTCCATGGAGAGGAACGGGACGCCGTCGGCATCGCCGATATCGAAAACACGGCAGACGTTCGGATGGGAAACTTGACGCGCGATGCGAACCTCGGAATGAAATCGCGCTAGAGCGGCAGCGTCTTGCGAGAGGATCTCGGGAAGAAACTTGATGGCGACGAGTTGGGCGAGCTTCAGGTCTTCCGCGCGATAGACTTCGCCCATGCCGCCGCGGCCGGCCATGGCCACGACGCGGTAGCGGTCGTCTATCATCTGTCCGGGCGTGAAGCGGCCGCCGCCGATGGGGTCGGAGCTGGTCAGTTTTGCGCTGGCACCGCTGCTGGAAGGCGTGCGCAGGGACCTTGTCGGAGTTGGAGCGATGAGGGTTTGCGCGGCGTCGCGAGCGGTGAGATGGTCTCTTGCTCGGCAGTTAGGTCATTCGAATCGATGGCCGCCGCTGTGTTGAGATCCAGAGCTCCGGCACAGGAGGAACAGAACCGGCCCGTGGAAGAAACCTGTGCGCCGCAGGAAGAGCAGTACATGGGAGGCGAGATTCTACCATTGCGGAAGGGCTCGCTGCGAACCGTCGCGTAGGCTCAGGATGAGAATTACAAGATGCGCTCGACCTGAACGGCGGTGCCGTACGCCAGCACTTCGGTTACGCCTTGCATCACCTCGGTAGCGTCGTAGCGCATGCCAATGACGGCGTTTGCTCCATGTTCGCTGGCGTGTTGCAGGAGCAGTTCATAGGCGTCTTCGCGCGTTTTCTCGCAGAGATTCGTGAGAATGGTGATGTTGCCGCCGACAATGGTTTGCAGGGCCGCTCCCAGGTTTCCGATCACGCTTCGAGACCTCACGATGATGCCACGCACAATCCCAAAATTCCGGACAATGCGGTAACCGGGAATTTCGAGTCCAGACGTCACCAGCGAGGAATCCACACGATTGGCCATCTCTTTTCTCCTTAAACGGGACGTTTACCGGTGCGATTCTACCTGCACACGCGGCCATGCGCGAGCCCAGTCTGTCTGCTATTCTCGGAGGGCGTGGAAAACTTATCCTATTTTTTCTATTTTCTGGCGATTGCGCAGATCTTGCTCGGTCTCTATCTGATTGGACTGGGACTACAATGGCTGGGCTATGCGCGGCGGCGGTTACACACCGATCCGGGATTTTATTCGCCAAAGGTTGCGGTGCTCTGCCCATGCAAGGGGATCGAGGCGGCGCTGGAGCGCAACCTCGTTTCGCTTACCGAATTCGAATACCAAAATTACGAGATTTTTTTCCTGATCGCCTCGGCAATCGATCCGGCCTACAACATCGTAAAACGCGTCGCGGCTTCATCCCGCGCGAAGGCGCATGTAGTGTTGACGGAGAAGCCGGATGGGTGCGGCGAGAAAGTGAACAATCTGCGGCTGGGGGTCGTGCAGTTGCCGCCGGACTTCGACGTGCTCACGTTTGTAGACTCGGACGGACGCCCAGGAAAACACTGGCTGCATCGCATGGTTGCTCCGCTGACGGATTCGCGCATCGGAGCCACGACCACCATGCGATGGCTGATTCCGAACCGGAACAACTTCGCTACGGCGCTGCTAGCCGCGTGGAACGCTCCGATCGTCACCATGCTCAGCGAAAAAGGGAAAAATTTCTGCTGGGGCGGAGGCACAGCGATCAGGCGGAGTGTCTTCGATCAGTCCGGGGTTGCGGAGGAATGGCAGCATTCGGTCAGCGATGATTATTCGATGACGCGGGCGCTGGAGCGTGCGGGGCGTTCGATCGTTTTTTTGCCGGAATGTATCGTGGCTTCTTTTGTCGAGACGGATTTCACCGGCTTGATGGAATTTACAAACCGGCAAGTGCTGATCACGCGCGTCTACGCAGAAAAAATGTGGGGAATCGCCGCGGGGACGCACCTGCTCTACTGTCTTTCGCTCGCTCTCGGGACGATTCTTACTCTGGGCGATTTTCTGGCAACGCGGCCGGCGTTTCATTTGGCGGCACTCACTTTCTTACCGCTGTTGCTGGCGATGATTCGAGGGGCCTTGCGGGCGGCGGGCGTCTCGGAAGTTTTGCCGGCATACCGTTCGCAAATTGCCAGCCAAGCGTGGATCTATGTGCTGTTGACGGTCTTCATCCCGTTTCTCTACCTCGTGAATTTCATCACCTCGCTGTTGACGCGCAAGATACGTTGGCGTGGCGTTACTTACGAGCTGATTGCGCCCGAACAGACACGCATCCTCTCATATTGAAACGTAGTTATTGAAGCTTCGTATTCAAACGCGAAGGTTCTCGATTGTCGAATTCCGAAAAAGATGTCCACAAGAAGATTTCCACAGGCAGTTTTCCACAGGGGGAAGCACGTTCGGGGCCTTTCGAGCACCTGCCTCCCATTGTGTCTAATCGTTTATCGACGGCGAGCGGGGATTTGCTTCAAGAATTGGAGCTTCCTTGCTCACAGACAAGGAGTGGAGTTATGGAAAAAATTCGCGGACCATGCATTTCCTACCTACGTTTGAGCCCACAACGGCCGCCGGGGGGACGTAAGTACTCCATTTCTGAACGAGTTGTAATCTTGGGAATTCGGCAGGAAGAATGCACAGAAGAACCAGTTCGGGGTATCAACGCAGGCGAACTGGCAGGGAGCTCCTTCTCGCGGCTCGGTGTGGCCTTTCTAAGGTTCCAGGCACCGAATCCGTAGCCCTCTGTTCTGGCTTCTTACTTGACTGTTTGCCTACGCGATATAGCTTGCCTCCTGACGGGGGTTCAATCTAAAGAAAATGGCTTCGGTGGTGCCACGAGGCTGCATACTGAGGGGTGCATGTGAAGCTTATCCGCAGAAATGAACAGCATCATCCTTTGAATAGTGCCCGCCCAGCAATTCCTCGCGATCATTATTACTTTTATGAAAAAAACACTGGCGTAACCCATTTTCATGTGGAGGCAGGTCCCGACGGATGTTTTCCGGTGGATCAGGCCGCCGGCCTGCTGGCCATGCACTGCATGGTGAGAGGGCAATCGCCAAACGACTACGTGGTGATGGTTAAGGCGGAAAATGACCTATTGGAAGGACTGACCGAGAAAGCGGAAAAACTGCTGCAGGCGGGACATTCCGTCGGCAGCGCCGTCAAGCTCACGCGCCGCGAGGAAGAAGTGCTTGGCGGCGTAATGAAGAGCCTGGCCAACAAAGAGATAGCCGCGACGTTGAATCTTTCCGAGCGGACGGTGAAATTTCACGTATCGTCGCTGCTTGCCAAGTTCCGCGTGCGGGGACGCATGGAATTGGTGCGCGAAGCCTCACGCAACAGCATTGGGCCAATGTCGATGCCGATGGCCATTGCCACCCGCGAAGCCCGGGCATATACGTCAGTGCCGCAGAGTTACAACAATAGCGCGCATGGCGGCATGGTGGTTCCCCTGGCGAAGCGGCCGATGATGGCTTAGTCGCATCCCGGCGACAGGAAGTTATATAAATCGCAAAGGCCCGGTCCAATTGAACCGGGCCTTTGCATTTCTTGCGGATGCGCGATGTGTTGCAGGGTTTCTTACTTCTTTGCAGCAGCGTAGTGCTGCGCGGCGGAGTCCCAATTGACGACGTTCCACCAAGCCTTGATGTAATCGGCGCGCACGTTTTGATATTTCAGGTAGTAGGCGTGCTCCCAAACGTCAACACCGAGAACGGCCTTGGCACCGAGCGAAATGGGCGTGTCCTGATTCGGTGTCGAATCGATGGCCAACTTGCCGTCCTTGACGACGAGCCAAGCCCATCCAGAGCCGAAGCGGCCGAGGCCAGCGGCGGTGAGTTTTTCCTGGAACCCCGCGAAAGTCCCGAAGGTCGACTTGATAGCATCGGCAAGCTCACCCTTTGGCTCACCGCCGCCGCCCTTCTTCATTTGCGTCCAGAACAGCGAATGGTTCCAGTGGCCGCCGGCATTGTTACGGACGGCGGCACGAATGTTCTCCGGGATGGAGTCGAGACTCTTCAGAAGGTCTTCAAGCGACTTGGCTTGGAGATCGGCGTGGCCATCGAGCGCTTTGTTCAAGTTGGTCACATAAGCGCCATGGTGCTTGTCATGGTGAATTTCCATGGTCTTGGCATCAATGTGGGGTTCGAGTGCGTCGAATGAGTAAGGCAACGGTGGGACGGTAAATGCCACGGGTTTTTCCTCCAGTTTGAGATTTGATGCAAAATCTAACGCGGTGCCGGAGCGCAAAGCCGCAGAAGCGCCGCTGCTCGCTCCAAGCAATCCCGCACCGACGATTCCGGTATTAGCCAGAAATTTCCGGCGATTCATGGGGATCTCCTGCGGCGAGGAGGCTGGCCAACCAGCCGACTGTAGCATACTGCTCAATCGGCCAGATGTATCATACCGCTCATCCCAGAGGCGGCTCAATGCCACGCTGATGCTGGGGCTATTGGGGCAGCTCGTGGAGAACAGGGTGAAACGCTGAAAACTCGCCACGATTATTGGATGCGTGAAAGCGCCCATTGGGCAGATTCGGCGATTAGCGGATCGGATGACACCGAGAGCTGCGTCAGGAGTGTACAAATTTTTTCGTGATGGTGCGAGCCATAGGCGGGAGCGGAATTGCCGAGGGCGATGCACGCGTTGCGCACCAGGCCGCGCCACTTCGTGCGCCTTACAGGGCTTCCGCGAAAGACTGTGCGGAATTGTTCTTCGGTCATCGCGGCTAGCCACTCGAGCCGAGGTAAGAAGAGAGATTCTTTTTCTATTCCCCCCGAGATAGCAGCAGGCAATTCCCGCGACCGGCCTTCGATGGGCTGTGGAAAAGTTCTTGGCTGGAACTCCGGAGCTTGCGTCACTGGTGCACGGCGATTCCACGGGCAAACGTCCTGGCAAATATCGCAGCCGAAGACGTGGTGGCCCATGGGTTCGCGCAAATCTTCGGGGATGCTGCCGCGAAGCTCGATCGTTAAGTAGGAGATACAGAGGCGCGCATCCATGACATACGGCTCGACGAGTGCACCTGTTGGACAGGCGTCGATGCATTTTGTGCAAGAGCCGCAGAGATCCGCGGGAGGCAAATCGGCTGGACCTAGCGTGGGCGGAATATCGAGGGTCGTGAGAATCGCACCTAAAAAAAACCAAGAGCCAAGTTTGGAGTTCAGTAGCAGCGTATTTTTTCCGAGCCATCCGAGGCCGGCATGCTTGGCAAAGACGCGCTCGTTCAGGGGACCAGTGTCCGCATAGATGCGGGCTTGGTGTGGCTCGGTGAATCGTTCAGGGAGGCTGCTAGCCAAGC
>Ga0209736_1000273_pt1 | contig 16526 bp, 13 predicted proteins | sample BlaSpr_A8_Ref_M3_FD_187992 | JGI IMG/M metagenome (GOLD analysis project Ga0209736, IMG submission 187992) | Forest soil microbial communities from Thunder Bay, Ontario, Canada - Black Spruce, Ontario site 2_A8_Ref_M3 (SPAdes) (version 2) | ecosystem: Environmental > Terrestrial > Soil > Boreal...
CTTGGTTTGGTCGGTGAGCCAAATGAAGGCGCCGCTCTTTTGCGTGACTGGTTTGGCCAGCAGAGTCGATCCGACGCCGGTGACAATGTTGGGAATCACGGTTGTGAGCACGATCTGCCGGTGAGTTGGATCGAGCGCGGTCTCGCCATGCTTGGCGGTAACGATGAAGAGCGTGGAATCGTAAATGCCCGCATCCTTGAGCGCATTTGCAAACCGGCACACCTCGCGGTGCAGCTCAGCGTAGGTCAGCCTGCGCACGTCGCCCGGCTCACCCTCGAACACGATCGCGGTCTTCCCGCTGCGATCGCGCAAATGCACATCCAGGCAATTGTGCGACACGTTCAATTGACCGTCGGTGAACCAGCGGTAGTTGGGCGCCCGGCTGTCGTCCAAGGCCACCGTGAAGGGCCGGTGCCAATCGATCTCTGCCGTCGCCAGATCCGCCCAGAAGCCGACATAGTCATTCGCGGCCTTTGCGTGCATGTCGTGCAGGTCGCCGGCCTTGAGCACGGCGTCTTTGCGGAACTGCGCGGACGGCTGAAACACACGGTCCTCTTGCAGCACGGATTGAATGTCTTTTTGAGCCATCGTCCTGCTCCCCCGGCTTCAATTGCCGGCCTTTCGTTTATTTACGCGCCGGCGGCGATCCGGCGTGCCTGCTGCCGCAAGATACTGCCAAACCCGTGCGTATCAAAGAAGAAGTCGAGCCCAGCGCCATCCGGTTGCCGCGGCTTGAGGTCATCCAGCGTCGCATCGAGCGGAATGTCGCACACGATGCCGGTCAATCGCCGCGCCAGATATGCCGCTTCCTTGTGCGCGAGCAGCCTGGCCGCGATTGCGGCGGCGCCCCGCAACTTCATCAAAGGTATGCGGTGGAGATTCGCATACAATTCGTCGAGCGAGCCGAATACCGCAAATAGCTCGGCCGCGGTCTTTCTTCCGACCCCGGGCACTCCCGGAATATTGTCCACGCTGTCGCCGGTCAGCGCCAAAAAATCCGCGATGAGCTCCGGTGTCGCGCCGAAACGCGGGCCGATGTCGCGGTAGTGATATCGAGTGTTGCCGGTGTAGTCCCAAAACACGTCACCGTCGCGAATGAGTTGCGATAGGTCCTTGTCCCGGGTCACCAACACATTGCAGAGGCCTGCGGCGCGCGAACGCGCAGCCAGCGTGCCGATGATGTCGTCGGCTTCGTACTCGGCGCTCGCGAACTCGGCAAGGCCCATATGCCGGCAAAATTCGCGGCAAAGCGCGAACTGCCGCTCCAAATCGGCGGGCGGCGCTTCGCGGTTGGCTTTGTATGCGGGATAAATGCCGTTGCGGAACGACGTTTCGTGGCGCGTGCGCAGGTCGAAGGCGACGGCAATGCGCTCCGGGCGAACCTGTTCCATCAAATCCGACAAGAAACGCGCGAAGCCGTACAAGGCCTGCGTTGCATTGCCGTCGCCGTCCATCATGTCCGGGGGCATGGAATGGTAGGCCCGGAAAATGAAATAGCTGGCGTCGACATGGTAGACGACGCCGGCCCGCGCCTGTGCAGCGCCCGCGCTCACATCGGCCAGCGTTGCATGCGCTCGTGCAGCGGGCTCGAACGCGGGAAGTGCGCGATCAGGTATTCCATCTGATCGGCCAGTACGCGGCGCCCTTTCAAGAAAATGTACTCGGCGTACGTCGGGGTGAACGGTACCGCGAGCAGTTGCATGCCCGCCTGCTCCGGAGTCCGCGACGCCTTGGCATTGTTGCAGCGGCGGCATGCGGACACCACGTTGCTCCAGATATCGTGTCCGCCGCGGCTGAACGGGGTCACATGGTCCCGCGACAAAAGGCTATAGGTGAACCGCGCGCCGCAGTACAGGCATAGGTAGGCATCGCGGCGGAACAATGTCTGATTATTGAGCGGCGGCGTGTACGAGGCGCCCCGCAAATTCCCGGGGTTGCCCGAGGTCCCCAGCGTGGCAATGATCGAGTTCACGTCCACGATGGTCCGAAGACCGGTTCTCGCGCAAGTGCCTCCGTAGAGCCGGTACAGCAACGTCCCACAGGTATAGGCCACCTGCTCGGTGTGGTACAGACGAGCGGCTTCCCGGTAATCCACCCACTCCAAAGGCATCCCGGATACATCGGTGCGCAGAATCTGCTGCGACAACGGATACCCATGCGCGACCACGGCGATGTCGTCCCGCCAGTCCAATAAGTGCTGCTTTAGGTTGAGCATCGGCTTCATAACAGTACTAAAGATAGTCGACTCTTATGCCATAATTCAATGTTTGGCATGAACTTAAGGTTTCGGGAGAGATCTGCATGGCCGTCGTCGTCGGTGTCCTCACGGAAACTCTGCCTACGGAAACCCGTGTCGCCGTCGTCCCGGAAATCGCCGCGAAACTGAAGGCCGCAGGCGTTCGGGTTCTGATTCAGCGCGGTGCGGGGATGGCGGCGCATTTTCCGGACGCTTTATATGCGGATGCCGAGTTCAGCGATGCGGCCACCATTTTGGGCTCTGCGGATGTCTTGTTGAAAGTTCAACCGCCGAGTCTTGCGGAAGTGAGCGCGCTCAGGAAGGGCGCGGTGGTGATCGGGTACATGCAGGCCTACGCGCGGCCGGACCTGGTCCGTGCTCTCAAGGATCGCGGGGTCACCAGTTTCGCGATGGAACTGGTGCCGCGCATTTCCCGGGCGCAATCGATGGACGCGCTGTCCTCGCAGGCGTCCGTGGCCGGCTACAAGGCGGCGCTGATCGCGGCCAACACGCTCGAGAGGTTTCTGCCCATGCTCACGACCGCCGCGGGCACGATCCGCCCGGCATCGGTCCTGGTGATCGGTGCGGGTGTCGCCGGTTTGCAGGCGATCGCAACGGCGAAGCGCTTGGGAGCGGTGGTCGAAGCGTATGACGTGCGTAGCGCAACCAAGGACCAGGTGAAATCGCTGGGCGCGAAGTTCATCGAAACCGGCGTTTCCGCGGAAGGCGCCGGCGGATATGCCCGCGAACTCACCGCGGAGGAAAAGACCAAACAGCAGGAGGTTCTGGATGCGCGGATTGCCGCGAGCGACGCCGTCATCAGCACCGCCTCGGTGCCGGGACGGGCCGCGCCGCGCATCATCACTCAGGCGGCGGTCGAGCGCATGAAAACCGGCTCCGTGATCGTCGACGTCGCGGCCGAGCAGGGCGGCAATTGCGAACTGACGCGCGCGGGCGAAACCGTCGTACATGGCGGAGTCAAGATCGTGGGTCCCGTGAATCTGCCCGCCTCCTTGCCATACCACGCGAGCGAAATGTATTCCCGCAATCTATTCAACCTGTTGAAGCCGGCGCTGGCGAAGGGTGAGCTCGCCATCGATTGGAATGACGAAGTGTTCGCAGGCTGCGTGCTCACGCACGACGGTCAAATCAAGCACGAGGCGACACGCAAGACGGTGGAGGGACAATAAACATGATCGACGGGGTCATAGCGCTTTATATATTCATGTTGGCGGCGTTCACCGGCTACGAGGTCATTTCCCGCGTGCCGGTCATCCTGCACACGCCGCTCATGTCGGGCTCGAATTTCGTCCATGGCATCGTCTTGGTGGGCGCGATGGTCGCACTTGCCGCGGCGGACACCACGCTGTTGCGGGTCATCGGAGTCGTCGGCGTGATTCTCGCCGCGGGTAATGCCGTGGGCGGCTATGTGGTGACCGAACGCATGCTGAAGATGTTCGTCTCCGCCGGCAGAAAGAAAGGACCTTGATGATGCCTTCCCCGCCGACCATTCAAACCGTGACGCAGCTGTCCTATCTCGTGGCCGCCGCGCTGTTCATCCTCGGCCTCAAACGCATGAGCTCGCCGCTCACCGCAGTGAGCGGCGTGCGCTGGGCCGGCGCAGGCATGGTTCTCGCCACGCTCGTGACCTTCCTGGCCTTCACCGGCGCCTCGCCGTTGAATGTGGCGCTTGTGATCGGCGCCATCGCCATCGGCGGCACCGTGGCCTGGATCAGCGGCAAGCGCGTGGCCATGACCGACATGCCGCAAATGATCGCGCTGTACAACGGCATGGGCGGCGGTGCCGCGGCCGCCATCGCCGCCGTGGAACTGTTTCGCGGCAGCGAGCATGACATCGTGCACCTCGCCATCGCCGCCGTCGGCGGCTTCATCGGTTCCGTGTCGTTCAGCGGCAGCCTGATCGCGTTCGCGAAATTACAGGGCTTGATCACCAAGTCGGTGCGCTTTGGCGGCCAGAAGTTCGTGAATTTGGCGATTTTGCTGGTGACCGCCGGCCTCGGTTTTCTGGTTGTTTCCGGCATGGACTCCGGGCTGCCGCTGGCCGGCCTGCCCGCGGTTTCCCTGTTCTTTGCTTTTTCCCTGCTGCTCGGCATCGCCATGACTTTGCCGATCGGCGGCGCCGACATGCCGGTGGTGATATCGCTGTACAACGCGCTGACCGGTCTTGCGGTCGGATTCGAAGGCTTCGTGCTCGACAACGCCGCCATGATCATCGCGGGCACCGTGGTCGGTGCGGCCGGCACGCTGCTCACGCAGCTCATGGCGAAAGCCATGAACCGTTCGCTCGGCAATGTCCTGTTCTCGAACTTCGGCGAGAGCTCCTCCGCGGGCGGTGCCGGCGTCACCGGTTCCCAGAAGGCCATCGAGGCCTCGGATGCCGGGGTCATGATGGCGTACTCGCAAAAGATCATCATCGTGCCGGGCTATGGTCTGGCCGTGGCGCAAGCTCAGCACAAGGTGTGGGAACTGACGCAGCTGCTGCTCGATCATGGCGTCAAGGTACGGTTTGCCATTCATCCGGTCGCCGGCCGCATGCCGGGCCACATGAACGTGCTGCTTGCGGAGGCCGGCGTGCCTTACGACTTGATATCCGACCTGGACGAAATCAACGCCGAGTTCGAAACCGCCGATGTGGCGTTGATCATCGGCGCCAACGACGTCGTCAATCCGGACGCCCGCGCCAATCGGGCGAGCCCGATTTTCGGAATGCCGATCTTGAATGCGGACAAGGCAAAGAACGTCATCGTCATCAAGCGCGGCCAGGGTCAGGGCTTTTCCGGCATCGACAATGCACTTTTCGTGCTCGATCAAACGCGCATGCTCTATGGCGACGCGCAGGCGGCGGTGAGTCAGCTGATTCAAGCGGTCAAGGCCGCAGGCTGATCTCGAAGCGATCCTAAGGCGCGATGCTACCCACCGGAGGCGTTCGTCGCCATGAAAATCCTCGTCGTTGCGATTCTGTACGCCCTGTGCGGTACGGGCGCCGCCGCGGCGGCCACCGAAGGCGCCCGCCTGCGCCAGCATGCCGAAAATGTCCGCATCGTCCGCGACAACTGGGGCATCGCACATATCTACGGCAAATCCGACGCTGACACGGTGTTCGGAGCGGTTTACGCGCAAGCCGAGGACGACTTCGGCCGCGTCGAACGGAACTACCTCGTGGGTTTAGGGGTGTCGGCGCAGGCGGAAGGCGAAGCGGCCGTCTTTGGCGACCTTCGTCAGAGATTGTTCGTTGACCCTCGCCGATTGCGCCGAGCTTTTCTGAGCAGCCCGGCCTGGCTCAAGACATTGATGGTGGCTTGGGCGGACGGACTGAATTACTTCCTGGCGAAGCATCCCGCCGTTACGCCGAAAGTCATCCATCGCTTCGAACCCTGGATGGCGTTGTCCTTCACCGAGGGTAGCATCGGCGGCGATATCGAAAGCATCGACTTGCCTAAGCTTCGGGAGTTCTACGCGGGGCAACCGCGGACGCAGGCGCCGGGCGAGCCGATTTCCGGCGGCTCCAACGGTTTCGCCATCGCGCCCAGCCGCAGCGCGTCGGGGCATGCGCTGCTCTGGATAAACCCGCATACCTCGTATTACTTCCGCTCGGAACTGCAGATGGTGAGCGAACAGGGATTGGACGTTTATGGCGCCGTCACCTGGGGCCAATTTTTCGTCTATCAGGGATTCAATGCGCGCAACGGCTGGATGCACACATCGTACGGCGGCGACGCCATCGACGAATATGCCGAGACCATCGTCAAAAGGCCGGACGGACTCTACTACCGGTACGGCGGCGCCTTGAGAAAATTGCAGGTCAGCCAGATCACAATCTCGTATAAACAGGGCAGCCGGTTCGGACATCGGAAATTCACCGTGTATCACAGTCATCACGGACCCATCGTGCGCGCGCTGAGCGGCCCGCCGGGCGCCGCCCGGTGGGGCGCCACCCGGTGGATCGCGGTCAAGCTGCTGCAGGATCCGGTGCCGGCGCTGGCGCAGTCGTATCTCCGCACCAAGACCACGGACTATGCGTCGTTCCGCAAAATCCAGGAGATGCGGACCGATACTTCCAACAATACCGTCTATGCGGACGCCGACGGCACAATCGCCTATTTCCATGGGAATTTTATTCCCAAGCGCGACCCGAGATTCGATTTCACCCATCCGGTGGACGGCAGCGACCCCGCGACCGAATGGCAAGGGCCGCATGCGATCGAAGACACCATCACGTTGCGGAACCCCGGCAGCGGGTGGATCCAAAACACCAACAACTGGCCCTTCTCGGCGGCCGGTTCCGCAAGTCCGAATCGCGAAGACTATCCGGCCTACATGTGGATCAAGGGTGAAAACCCCCGCGGCATTCACGCCGTCGAGGTATTGCAGAATATTCACGATGTCACCTTGGAAACGTTGATCGCTGCGGGCTATGACAGCCACCTCACCGCCTTCGACGTGCTGCTGCCGCCCTTGTTGAAGGACTTTGACGAATTGCCGGCGGATGATCCGCGGCGCGAAAACCTCGGAGGGCCGATCGGCAGCTTGAGGAGTTGGGATCGGCGCACCGCGGCCGACTCGGTGCCGACGGCCCTTGCCGTGTTCTGGGGCCGCGAGTTGCTCGAGCGCAAGGGCTCCGAGGCGCGCGATGCCGGCAAACCGGCATACGACTACCTGGCGGGCCACCTGACACGAGACGAGCGCATCGATGCCTTGACGGCAGCGGTTGCAAAATTGCAGCGCGACTTCGGCGACTGGCGGACGCCGTGGGGCGAGATCAACCGTTTTCAACGTTTGACCGACGATATCGTGCAGCCGTTCGACGATGCCAAAGCCAGCCTGCCGGTGGCCTTTGCATCATCCACCTGGGGCGCGCTGGCATCGTTCGACTCCTCACCGCCGCGCAACACGAAGAGAATTTATGGGTCGGTCGGCAACAGCTTCGTCGCCGCGGTGGAATTCGGCGCGACCCCTCGCGCCAAGGCCATCATGAGCGGTGGCGCAAGCGGCGACCCCGCGTCGCCCCACTTCACGGACCAAGCGCAGATGTTCACCCAGGGACAGTTCCGCGATGTGCTTTTCAGCCGTGAGGACGTGATGGCGCATGCCGAACGCAGTTACCACCCATAAGCTCAGTTGAGCTATCGCGGGCCGTGCCGCTGCGGCGGCGGCCGCTGGGTGACGCTGCGGCGCTCCGCCGGACTCATCTGGTGCCACTGCTTGCGCAATTCCGTGCGCTTTTCCGGCGGCATTTGCCGAAACCGGTGAAACGATTCTCGTACCTGCTGCTGCTGTTCCGGCGGCATGCTTTTGAACTGCTGCCAACGCTGGCGCAGCTGTTGCTGTTGCTCCGGAGGCATCGCGCGCCATTGAGTGAAGCGTTGTTGCGCACTCGAACGCTGCTCCGGTGACATCGACAGCCACCGCTGACTGCCCTTGGCCAGCGACTGTTGGCGCTCCGGGGGCAGGCTTTCCCACTTGTCTTGATAGCCGTGCAGCAATTGCTGCTGTTGCGCAGACATCGATGACCATGCCTTGGGGGCCGCAGGCGCCGGGGCTGCCGCGGGCGCCGGCGCCTGAGCCGGCGCCAACGCCTGCGCAACAGGAGTTTGCGCGACGGCGCTCGCCGCCGCGAGAAGCAAACTTGCACAGAGGAACAAGGCCCTGATCATCACTTGTATCCTAGGGTGCCGTTGCGGGAGGAGTTCCTCCTCGCGGCGGCACCTTCTTCAAGAACTCCCACCAAGCCGCATCACCCACATCATCCGCGCCCAGGAACTCGATGAAATCACCATCGGGCGCGCCCGGTGCGGGCGACTGGTGTGCCCCGGGTGACTGCGACTGAGGCGCCCCTTGCGGCGGCGGCGGCGTCGGGGAAGGCGGAGCGGCACTTGCAACTGCGCACACGGTGATGCCGACCGACAGCCAATGCCATCCCTTCTTTAAGTCAACTCGAGGCTGCCGGTCCCGAAAGCGCGGCCTTTTCCGCCCAATCATAAAATTCAATATCGTCTTGCAACATGTCCATGGCGTCACCCGAACTCTCGTCCGCAGATGCGACAAGCTCCAAATCTTCGAGATTCGACTGGCCATCAGGTACTGTAACGGCGTGCTGACCCAATGGCGAACCCAGCCAAAGGAACGCACCCAGAACCGCGGCGGCGGTCACGCCGGCCGGCGCCAGCACCCCGGTGCGGGAGAACCAGGACGTACGCCGCGCGGAGGCCGCCTCGAGCGCGGCATTGCGCGCCTGCGTGAGACGCGAGCGCAGCGCAAAGTCCAAGCCGTCGACGCTCTCGTGAAACAGCGCACGGGTGCGCTCCTCGAAAGAGTCGCGGGGCTCTTCAGGCACTTGTTCGTTCATTACCAGACCTCGCCCAGTTGTTCGCGCAGCGCATGAACCGCGCGCGAGTAATGCGTCTTGACGCTGCCTTCGGAGCAGCCCATGGCGGTCGCCGTTTCGGCGACATCCAAACCCTCGAAATTACGCAGCATGAACGCTTCCCGCTGCCGTGCCGGCAAGGCGCGCAAGCTGACCTCGAGCTGCTGCATCGCCTGCCCCTGCATCAGCACCTCCGGAATCGCCGGCGCCGCGTCCGCCACATTATCGAGCGGATCCTGGGCTTCGTTGCCGGGATCTTCTTTCGCACCCGGCAGCCAGGTCATGTAGCGCCTGCGCACCGATCTCCGCCGCTGCAGATCGCGTATGCCATTTTCCAAAATTCGATAGAACAACGGCCGCCACTCGGCACTCGGGCGTGACGCGTAGTTGCGCGCGAGCTTGAGCATCGCGTCTTGCACCGCATCGAGCGCATCGTCGGGATCACGCAGCGCCACCTGCGCCATGCGAAAAGCGCGCCGCTCGATCTCCGCCAAGAATTTCTCGAGTTCTCGCGTGTACTCCAGAACCGCTTCCTCAGGTGCTGGAGCGGGACCATCCCGGACCATCCAAGCTTCATTCAGCGTATCAAAGCCGGACATGCCTCGTCCCCTTGCGTCGACGGACCGTCGCCGTTCCAGGTATAAACGGCTGTCCGCCCCTGCGGTTGACCCGCACGGTAGGGGCAAGGTCAGTTACGCACACCAAATGTAACTTCCATTGCAATATTTACAATCAACACCTCGGTGCGGGAATGTAGAGGGTGTCCTAAGGTATTGAATTTGAAAGATTCATTTCGATTTAGGATAGTTTTTGGCCAATTTGAATGGGACCCGCAATGCAACGGGCACTAAAGGTGGATGATCCTAAGGTTCTCAACAGACTTATCCACACGTTTTGGGGACAAAAGGACCGATGATCCTTCAGATCGCGCTAGATACCCCACTGCGTCGCGTTTTCGATTATCGGCCGCCCGCGCACTTTGAGGGCCCGGGCGCTCCGCCCCTCGGGGTGCGGGTACGTGTTCCCTTCGGCCGCCGCCAGTTGATCGGCATCTTGGTCGGCGTCGCATGCGAGTCGGCGGTCGTCGCCCCGAAACTGAAAGAAGCGCTCGCCATTTTGGACGAACAGCCGATCATCGACCCGGTCACCTTCGACCTGCTGCGCTGGGCGGCCGAGTACTACCACCACCCGATTGGCGAAGTGTTTGCCGCAGCACTGCCGGTCAGTGTGCGTGCGGGTCAGCCGGCGCAGCCGGCAAGCCCATGGTGGTGCGTCAGCGAGACGGGACGGCGGGAATTGTCGGCTCCCAGTGGGCGCCGCGCTCCGCAGCAGCGAGCCCTGCTCGCCTGGCTCAGGGATCGCGGGCGAGCCACCGGCGATGAGGCCGGCGAGGCGTTCCAGCCCGCACAATTGCGCGCGCTGGCGGCGCGCGGCTGGGTTATGCGGGCCCCGGCGCCGGAACCCGAGGCGGTGGAATCGCGTCCCAGCGAAGTGGCGCTCACCCTGCACCAGGCACAGTGCGTTGCCGCCATCCTTGCGTCCCTGCCGCGCTATGCCGCACATCTCCTCTATGGTGTGACCGGCAGCGGTAAGACCGAGGTGTACTTGCGCGTCATCGCCGCCGCAATTGCCGACGGCGGTCAGGCTCTGGTGCTGGTGCCGGAGATCGCCTTGACGCCGCAGCTGGTCGATCGGTTTCGCCGCCGCTTCAGTTCCGGGGTGGTGGCGGTGCATTCGGCCTTAAGCGGCACTGAACGCCGCGACGCGTGGCGCGCGGCCCACCAGGCCCAAGCGCGGATCATCATAGGAACGCGCTCCGCCGTGTTCACGTCCCTGCCGAATCTCGCGCTCATCGTCGTCGACGAAGAACACGATGCCTCGTACAAGCAGCACGAGGGCTTTCGCTATTCGGCGCGCGATCTCGCGGTGACCAGAGCCCGGGGTGCGGCGGTGCCCATCATCTTGGGCTCTGCGACACCATCGCTGGAAACCCTGGAGAATTCCGCCACCGGGCGCTATTTCAAACACCTGTTGCCGCAGCGCGCAGGCACGGCGCAGCCGCCGCGAATGACGCTGGTTGACCTCCGCAAGCACGCGGCCGACCAGGGATTGTCGACGCCCGCGATGCAGGCAATGGCGCAGCATCTGAAAGCCGGCGGCCAGATCATCGTGTTCCTCAATCGCCGCGGATATGCGCCCTGCCTCTACTGCAATGCTTGCGGCTGGGTTGCCCCCTGCGCGCGCTGCGATGCGCGAATGACCCTGCACCGTCGCGCGCAGCAATTGCGCTGCCACCACTGCGGCGCGCACAGCGGGGTACCGAATATTTGCGCAAGCTGCGGTCAAGCGCTGAATCCCGTGGGCCAGGGGACCGAGCGGGTCGAAGAAACCTTGGCACGAATGTTCCCGGAGGCGCCGCTGGCGCGACTCGATCGGGACACGGCGTCCGCGCGCGGCGCGGTGCAGGGCGTGCTCGACCGCGTGCACAGCGGCGAGGCGCGAATTCTGATCGGCACGCAAATGCTCACCAAGGGCCACCACTTCCCTGAGGTCAGTTTGGTGGTGATCTTGGATGCCGATCAGGGATTGTTCGCGAGCGATTTCCGCGCCACCGAGCGTCTCGCGCAGACCATCACGCAGGTCGCCGGCCGCGCGGGACGCGGCCGCATGGCCGGCGAAGTCTTGATTCAGACCGAGTTTCCCGAACACCCGCTGCTGAATCGACTCATCGAGGAGGGCTATGAGGGATTCGCGCGGAGCGCCCTGGAAGAGCGCCGCGAGGCCGGTTGGCCGCCCTACTCGCGGCTCGCCATGCTGCGTGCGGAGGCCAAAGACAGCTTGAGGCTGGACGCATTCTTGCGCGCCGCGCAGGACTCAAGCGCACTGCTGAACGAAGCGGCCGTGAAAGTGCTGGGGCCCGCGAGCGCCTTGATCGCGCGGCGGGCCGATCACTTCCGGGCGCACCTTTTGGTCGAGACGGCATCGCGAGCCACCTTGCAGCGTTTTCTCAAGAATTGGCTGCCGCTGGTGGAGCGGCTGCCGGGTCCCCCGGGCCTGCGCTGGTCGATCGATGTGGATCCGCTCGAAGTGGATTGAGAAGATTCCGGGCGCGCGCAGCGGTAAACTGCCGACCCTTTGTACTCTTGAACCCTTGGATTCGCCTTGAAGACATTGATTGAAAAATTGCTGACGCAAGCCCTTGCAGCCTTGCCGGAAGACTTGGTGCCGCCGCCGGCGCGCAGTTTGGGCGTCGAGGTCGAAAGCACGCGCGACGCGCAGCACGGTGATTTCGCGAGCAACCTTGCCATGCGCCTCGCCAAGGCAACGCGCCAGAATCCGCGCAAGCTGGCGGAGGCGCTGGTGCGCATGCTGCCTCAGAGCCCTGCGCTGGCCAAGGTAGAAATCGCGGGTGCCGGCTTCATTAATTTCTTCTTGTCGAATGACGCTTATCACGCTGAAATCGGCAAGGTGCTGCGAGAGGGGCGGCAGTACGGCCGATCATCGGCGGCCCGCGGCCGATCGGCGCAGGTGGAATTCGTGTCGGCAAATCCCACGGGTCCGCTGCACGTCGGCCACGGCCGGCATGCCGCCTTCGGCGCGACCGTCGCCAATTTGCTGGAAGCAGTGGGCTACCGCGTGGAGCGCGAGTACTACATCAACGATGCGGGACGCCAGATGGAAATCCTGGCACTCAGCACTTGGCTACGATATCTGGAGCAATGCGGCGAACGTTTTGCTTTTCCCGCGAACGGCTATCGGGGCGACTACATCGCCGTCATCGGCGAGCAGCTGTTCGCCGCGGAAGGCGTGAAGCTGCGCCACAGCGCCGCCGAAATCTTCAAGGATTTGCCGCCGGATGAGCCGCAGGGGGGCGATAAGGACGCGCACATCGATGCGCTCATCGCCCGCGCACGGCTTCTCATTGGGGACACTGCGTTTCGCCGCGTGCTGGATCTGGCGCTTGCGGAAATCTTGGGCGACATCCGCGAGGATCTGCGCGAGTTCGGCGTCACCTTCGATTACTGGTTCTCTGAACGCACCTTAAGCGATGACGGCTCGGTCGAGCGGGCGATCGATGCGCTCAAAAAGGCGGGACACGCCTATGTCAAAGACGGCGCGTTGTGGTTCAAGAGCACGGACTACGGCGACGAGAAGGATCGGGTGATGGTCCGCGAGAACGGCGTCAAGACCTATTTTGCGTCGGACCTAGCCTACGTCCTCAACAAGCTGGAACGCGGCTTCGATCATCTGCTCTACATCTGGGGCGCCGATCATCACGGCTACATCACGCGGCTGCGGGCGGGCCTGGCGGCGCTCGGGGGCCCGGTCGATTCCTTCGAAGTGCGCCTCGTGCAATTCGTGTCCCTGTTCCGCGGCGGGGAAAAGGCGCAAATGTCGACGCGCTCGGGCGAGTTCGTCACTTTGCGCGACTTGCGCAAGGAAGTGGGCAATGACGCGGCGCGGCTGTTTTACGTCATGCGCAGCAACGATCAGCATCTTGATTTCGACATGGAGCTCGCGACCTCCCGCTCGAACGACAACCCGGTGTACTACATTCAGTACGCGCATGCGCGCGTCGCGAGCGTGATGCGGCAATTGCAGGAGCGCGGCCTCACCCACGGCGCAGCGCATGGCATGGCTTCCTTAGGCCTGCTGGTCGAACCGCAGGAGTTGCAGTTGATCAAGCGCGTCGGCGCGTTTCCGGAAACCGTGCGGCAGTGCGCGGCGCAGCGCGCGCCGCATACCCTGGTCCACTATCTGCGGGACTTGGCGAACGACTTCCACACGAATTACAGCGCACATCAATTCATCGTGGACGATGCCGGCTTACGCGACGCCCGCCTGAGCCTCGCGCTGGCGGCGCAAACCGTCATCCGCAACGGCCTCGAACTGCTGGGCGTATCCGCGCCCGAGACGATGTAGCCCTAGGAGCCTGTCTGAGTATTCCACGTGGCCGCGATTACAGACCCAAGCGCGGAAAGCCCGCGGGCTTCTCCGGGTGGATGGGTGTCCTGTGCGGTTTGGCCATAGGCTTGGGCGTTGCCGGCATCGTGTACATCAAAGACCATCGACCCGACGCGCCGATCGCGAGAACAGGCAAGGCGGACAAGCGGAAATCCCACGGCAGCGAGCTTCCCGATTCCGAGGCCGCGGATGGACGCGCGGAAGAGCCGGGGAAGTCATACGACTTTTACGACATGCTGCCGAAATTCGAAATGGTGGTCCCGGAGAAGGAGAAGGATGTCCGGCCGGACGCCAAATCCGTCCCCGAGACGCGCCGCGGAACCTATGTACTGCAAGCCGGTTCGTACAAGAATTTCGCCGACGCGGATCGCGTGCGCGCCAAGCTCGCGCTGCAGGGCGTCGAATCCAAAGTGCAGAAAGTGTCCGTGGATAACGATACCTGGCACAGGATCCGCATCGGTCCCATTTCAAAGTTGGACGAACTCAATCGCTTGCGGCAAATTCTGCGCAAAGCCGATGTCGATGTGCTGGTAATCCGCGTCGGTGACTAGCGCGCAGGGATCGGCGCTAGTCTTCCCCTAATTGCCGAAAATCGACACCTAATGCCCGCAACTTGCGGTATAAATGCGTGCGCTCCATGCCGACCCGCTTGGCCAGCTGACCCACCTTGCCGTTGCACAGGAGCAGCTGCTGCTGCAGGTAGGCTCGCTCGAATTGCTCGCGCGCCTCGCGCAGCGGCAGCGCGAGCAAGTCTTGTTTCACCAGCGGCTCGTCCACCGCCATTTTCACCGCCAGTTCGCGCTCGATTTCCTCGAGCCGGATCTCCTCGCCCGCCCCCAGAACCAGCACACGCTGCACCAGATTCTTGAGTTCGCCGATATTGCCGGGCCAGGGATAGTTTCGAAGCCGATTCTGTGCGGCGACGCTGAAGCGGCGCAGCGGCAGATGTTGGTCGTCGACCAGGCGATCGACGTAGTAGCGCAACAGGTCGGGGACGTCCTCGGCATAATCGCGCAGCGGGGCCACGCGCAATATGATCACGTTCAACTGCGCCACCAGATCGCGCCGGAAAGGGTCCGGCGAAGCGCGCAATTCGAAGTTGTCCTGCGCCGAGCTGATCCAGCGCACGTTGAGCGGCAGCCGCTGCCGCCCGCCCACGCGGGTGTAGCCGTGCTGCTCGATGGCACCCGCCAGCGCGCGCTGCGCTTCGCCGTTCAGATCCTCCAGCCCGTTGAGGTACAACGTTCCCCCGGCTGCCTGATCGAGCGCGCCCGGTTCGACACGCCCGTCCCGTTCGCTGCCGAACAGCACGGCGGCCGGATCTTGCCCTAAGCTCGCGGCGACCACCATGAAAAAGGGCTTCGAGGCGCGTGCGCTCAGCGAGTGCAGGTAGCGGGCGTAGGCTTCCCGTCCGGATCCCAATTCTCCGAGCAGCAGCACCGGCGATGAGCTGGACGCGGCGTGCTGCACCTGTTCCCGCAGGGCCTGGGTAACCTTGCTCTTGCCGATGGGCACGGCGAGCGCCGACCCTTGCGCGCGCGCCGACAGCCGCTTGCGGCGCCCGGCGTCGAGCGCCCGCTCCACCGTTCGCAGCAATTTGGTCAGCGACAGCGGCTTCTCGACGAAATCATAGGCGCCGAGGCGCGTGGCCTCGACGGCGGTCTCTACCGTCCCGTGGCCGGACATCATGACCACCGGACAGTCGTACCCATCGGTCATCGACCATTCCCGCAACAAGGTGATGCCGTCCGTATCAGGCATCCAGATATCCAGCAACACGAGGTCGGGAACCCGGGCCGCGCGCGAAGAACGCGCCTGCGTCGCGTCCGCCGCGACCTCCACCTCATAGCCCTCTTCAGAGAGAATCTCTTTCAGCAATCCGCGGATATCCGCCTCGTCGTCCACCACCAGTATTCTCGAAGCGCTCATACGCGTTCTCTCCTGTGTTCGCCTTTGCGCGGTTCACGCACCCCCGCGGAACGTGCGCTGTCTCCCAACGGCAATAGAATTCGCACGCGGGCGCCTCCGCTGCGCCGATTATCCGCCTCAATCCGCCCGCCGTGTTCCTCGACGATTTTCTTCACGATTGCAAGCCCGAGGCCGGTGCCCTTGGGTTTGCTCGTGACATAGGGGTCGAACACGGTTCCGATCAAATCCCGCTGGAACCCCGGCCCATTGTCGGTCACGACAATCGCCACCGACGCTATGTGCTTGGGACCTTCCTCGGCCACATGAGTTTCGATCTCGATACAGGGGCCGGCCCGGCCCTCCAGGGCCTCCAGCGAGTTGGTGACCAGATTGTTGAGAATCTGGCGGATCCGCATCCGGTCCGCCGAGATGGGCGGCAGCTGCGGGTCGAGCAGCAATTTGAGGTCGGCGCTCGAGTCCTGTGCTCGATAAAGTTCCGCGACTTCGGTGATCAGTTGATTGAGATCAAAAGGCGAAAAGTGCATGTCGGGAGCGCGCGCGTATTCGCTGAATGCATTGACCATCTGCTTCATCGCGTCCACTTGCGCGACGATGGTATGCGTTGCCCGCTCGAGGATCTGGGCGTCTTGTGCATTCATACTGCCCAGGAACTTGCGCCGCATGCGCTCCGCAGACAGTTGAATCGGCGTGAGTGGATTTTTGATTTCATGCGCCAGACGGCGCGCCACTTCGCCCCATGCCGCGTCGCGCTGCGCCTGCAGCAGCGTCGTGATGTCGTCGAACACCAATACCACGCCGGGCGCGCCGCCCAGGTCGTTGGGCAGCGCGGTGCACGCGCACATGAGCACTCGCTTGCCGGAATCCGACACCAATTCGACCTGGCTGCGCCAATCCAGGTCCTCGGCGCCGAGATGCGATTTGAGCGCCGCCAGAAACTGGGTGAACAGCGTCGCGTCGCTGATGGACTCGTCGAATCGCCTGCCGACGGCGGCCTCGGGATCAACCCCTAAA
>Ga0209736_1000275_pt1 | contig 16500 bp, 10 predicted proteins | sample BlaSpr_A8_Ref_M3_FD_187992 | JGI IMG/M metagenome (GOLD analysis project Ga0209736, IMG submission 187992) | Forest soil microbial communities from Thunder Bay, Ontario, Canada - Black Spruce, Ontario site 2_A8_Ref_M3 (SPAdes) (version 2) | ecosystem: Environmental > Terrestrial > Soil > Boreal...
AACCGCGGCGAAGCTTGCCACGCGCTTGCGCAGCGCCGGCTATGACGTAACCGAACACGTCGGCGGCACCGGAGTGGTCGCTATTCTCAAGAACGGGACCGGCCCGATTATCATGTTGCGCACGGAACTGGATGCGCTTCCCGTGGAAGAAAAAACCGGCCTGCCCTATGCCAGCAAGGTTCGCGCGAAAGACGACGCCGGACGCGACGTTCCCGTGATGCATGCGTGCGGACACGATCTGCACATGGCGGCGATCCTAGGCACCGCCGAGATCATGGCACACAGCAAGAATACCTGGCATGGAACGCTCATGTTGATCGGACAGCCCGCCGAGGAAACCATCGGCGGCGCGGAAGGAATGCTCCGCGACGGTTTGTTCACGCGTTTCCCCAAGCCTGACGTAGCTGTGGCTCTGCATGTGGGCAACGAACTGCCGGCGGGAATGGTGTCGATCACTCCCGGCGTCTACAACACCAACTCGGATTCCGTGCGCATTACGATTTACGGCAAGGGCGGGCATGGATCCGCCCCGCACACGGCCATCGATCCCATCGTGATTGCGGCGCGGACGATTCTTGCGTTGCAGACCATTGTGTCCAGGGAAGTCAAACCCGGCGAAATGGCGGTGGTGACGGTCGGATACATCCAAGCCGGAACGAAGAACAACATTATCCCGGACCATGCGGAAATGGGATTGACCGTGCGGACCTTCAAACAGGACGTGCGCAAGCAGATTCTTGCGGCAATCACTCGCATTGCCAACGCAGAAGCCGCCGCAGCCGGGGCGCCGCGCGAACCTTTGGTAGAACGTTATGAGGGCACGGACCTGGTCTATAACAATCCGGCCCTCGCTGAAAGGCTCAGAGCACCCCTCGAAGCCGACCTCGGAAAAGATAAAGTCGTAACTGCCGAGCCCATCACGCCTTCGGAGGATTTTTCTTACTTCATCGAGCAGGGAGTTCCCGGTTTCTATTTCAGCCTCGGCGGCGCCGATCCCGAAAAGTTCGCGGAGGCGAAAGCATCCGGGACACACCTGCCCTCGAATCATTCCCCGCTGTTCGCGCCGGACGTGGATCCCGCGCTTCACGCGGGAATTACCGCCGAAGTGGCTGTACTGCGGAACCTGCTGAACTCGTCGCCGGAGGAGCTGCGGAAGTTAACTTCTAATTGACAGTAAGCCGACGGCCGTCAGCTGATCTTATAGGTCTAACAGATTGCTGACCTTAAAAGTTTGTAGCTACATAAAGAGCGCTACAATAATATAATTATGATTTGATTTGAATGGGACCCTGTAAAAAATCGGGCGAACGAGCGAAAACACGGCGTTAGTTTCGAAATAGCTCGATATGTCTTTGACGATCCTGACGCCCTTGTGAATCACGACCGAATCGAGGGTGGCGAGCGACGCTGGCAGACGATTGGATTGGTAAATCAGGCACTGTTGCTTTTAGTTGCACATACGGTTGAACTTGAGGGTGCAGAGGCAGAAACCATCCGCATCATTTCGGCCCGGCGCGCCGATGCCAAGGAGAGACAACGTTATGAAAAAGAGCGTCAAAAGAATCGCGAATGGTAAACCGCTGACCAAACAGCAGCGCAAGGACGTTGCGGCCATTGCCGCCTTGCGGGACGACGAGATCGACTTTTCCGATATCCCCCGGTTGCCGGAGAGTTTTTGGAAGAATGCGGTGCAAAATCCCTTTTATCGTCCGGTGAAGCGGCAACTTACGGTTCGCCTGGATGCGGATGTCATAGCGTGGCTACGCATGCAGGGCAGAGGCTATCAGACTCGGATCAATCACTTGCTACGCGCGGCGATGCTCGAAGCCGCGGGAGGCAAGGCCAATCGCAAGCAATGACTCGGAGCAATAGAACTGTGGCTCACACCGCGACCGTGACCGACGTCTCCGTGCGCGTCACTGGCCGGTAGAGCGTGTCGCGCTCAATTGGCTCGCGTCCGGCGGCGCGGATCAGCCGCTCCAGTTCTTCGCGGCGCATGCCCTGCGGAGTGGTCGCGCCGGCATCGTGGTAGATCTTCTCCTCAATCACTGTGCCGTCCATGTCGTCGGCGCCGAAGCGCAGCGAAATCTGCGCGATCTTTGCGGTCATCATCTGCCAGTACGATTTAATGTGCGGGAAGTTGTCGAGCACCAACCGGCTCACCGCGATCTGCTTGATGTCGAGCATGCCGGTGGTTTTCGGTAAATGTTGCAACGGCGTGTTGTCGGGATGGAAGGCCAGCGGAATGAACGTCTGGAAGCCGCCAGTCTCATCCTGCAGAGCGCGCAGTTTCAGCAGATGGTCGACGCGGTCTTCATCATTTTCGACGTGCCCGTAGAGCATGGTCGCGTTCGACTTGAGTCCGATCTGATGCGCCAGCTTGGCGGTTTCCAGCCATTGAGTGCCGTCGATTTTGTGGTCGCAAATGATGTGGCGAACGCGATCAGCGAAAATTTCGGCTCCGCCGCCGGGTAAGGAGTCCACGCCCGAAGCTTTCAGCTGTTCCAGCGTCTCGCGTATGGAAAGTTTTGCCCGCTTTGACAAATAGGCGACCTCGACCATGGTGAATGCCTTCAGATGCACTTGCGGAAAGCGTTCCTTCAGGCCGGAACACAAATCCAGGAAATATTGAAACGGCAGATCGGGATGCAATCCGCCTACGATGTGAAATTCCGTGACGGCTTCGGAATATCCGGAAGCCGCCGTTTCAAATGCTTCTTCGAGCGCCATGGTGTAGGCGCCGGGCGAGTCCTTCTTTCGTCCAAACGCGCACAATCGGCACGCCGCCACGCACACGTTCGTCGGATTGATATGCCGGTTGACGTTAAAGTATGTCTTGTCTCCGTGCATGCGCTCGCGCACCGAGTTTGCCATCCAGCCCAAGGCAAGAATGTCTCCGGTGCGATACAGAGCGAGAGCGTCGTCGGCGTCTAGCCTATCGCCGGCCAGACCTTTCTCATGAATCGGCACTAGACGCCGATCGTCAGTCTGGAACGCGTGGGATAAACGTGTGGCAGGCATCCTTCTGATGATATCGCAGGACGATACCGAAAACCACGATCCGAGAGTGGGAAAGGCGATTCCGCAAACACCAGGAACGGCCAATTGAGGATTCCCCGTCTACCTCTGATCCAGAAACTGCATCTCACACTCAACAGCACCAGTCTCTTGCGCCATCCTCGGAAATTGCAAATGAAGGAGACCGTCGATGAGAGTTTTTCTAGCCGCAACCTTACTAGTCGAAACATTGTTCAGTGCGGTTTCGCTCGCCCAAAGCGCGCCCTCCGCCCAAAACCCGAGCGCTCCGCAGTCTGAAGCTCAGCCAGCCACCCAGCCCCAATCAACTTCGCAGCCGACTCAGCCGCCCACTTCAGCTCCCACGGCCGCAACTCAGCAGCAGACCGCAGCCCAGCATCGAATTGCCCCAGGCAGCGTGATCCCAGTGCAGCTGACCAAGACCATTGATGCCAAGAAGGCCAAGCCCGGGGACGAAGTAGTGGCAAAGGTGACGATGGATTTGAAAACGAATAGTGGAGAGGTGGTTGTTCCCAAGGACACGAAAGTGATGGGGCACGTGACCGAGGCACAGGCCCGTAGTAAAGAACAGAAAGAGTCGCAGATCGGCATCGCTTTCGACCGTGCCATGTTGAAGGGCGGCGAAATACCTTTGCCGATGTCGATCCAGGCGGTAATCGCTCCCCCCAGCAACAATCCGAATAACGGCGGGGTCGATCAGAGCGCGCCCGCCGCCGCCGGTGCCACCGCGAACTCACCGACGGGCAGTGGGCACAGCCCGACAGGTGCGGGGGCGGCACAAACCCAGACTCAGCCACCTCCGACTGGTGCCAGCGACGCCCAATCACAAAGTGGAGCGCGCCCGGAGATTAGCGGGAACACGCAGGGTGTCGTAGGAATTCCGAATCTGAAGCTTGAACCGGCGCAGAACGCGACGCAGGGCTCGGTGTTGAGTTCGGAGAAGAACAACGTAAAAGTGGAAAGTGGCACGATGCTGCTCTTACGAGTCAACCAATAAACGCTGTCGTTCACGGTTTGTGTGGGGTTGGCACTCCTGCCCGCTTGCCTGCAGCGGCAAAAACCCAGCACAAGCGACTCAGCAATTATTTCCGCAGCAGCAAATCTCCCGCTATACACACAAAGAACAGAACCGAGATAACGCCATTCATTGTAAAAAACGCTGCATTCAGTTTTGACAAGTCATTCGCCCGCACCAAAGAATGTTCGTAGAGCAGCAGCAAGATCACCGCCAGCAGGCCACACGCCGCAAGTTTCCCCAGCCCGAATACGATCAGTAGCGCGGCCAGTAGTCCGACCATTACAACATGAAAGCCGCGCGCGATCCACAGTGCGGCGCGAATTCCTACATATCGCGGTATGGAGTGCAACCCGCTTTGCCGGTCGAAATCGAAATCCTGGCAGGCGTAAAGAACATCGAACCCTGCCACCCAGAAAGTGACGGCCGCTGTGAGCAGCAGAATTCGCGGGTCCAGCGAGCCCCGCACGGCAATCCATGCTGCCGCAGGAGCGATGCCGAGCGCGAGTCCCAGCACCAGATGCGACCAGCGCGTCACCCGCTTGGTGTAAGAGTAAAGCAGCAGCACGGCCAGCGCGACCGGAGAAAGCTCCAAAGCGAGCCGATTCAGTTGGCTCGCAGCCAGTATGAAAATGCCGCTGGAGACGACAACGAACGTGGCCACAAACCCAGGAGTGAGATGTCCGGCAGGCAACGCGCGAGTGCTGGTGCGCGGATTGGCGGCATCGATGGCAGCGTCCGCCCATCGGTTAAATGCCATCGCGGCGGACCGTGCCGCAATCATCGCCACCACAATCCATATCAATTCATGCAGCGAAGGAAGTCCGCCGGCTGCCAGCATCGCCCCGCAGAGCGCAAACGGCAGCGCAAAAATGGAGTGCTCCCACTTGATCATCTCCAGCGTGACGCGCAGGTGGCGCAGGACAGGCACGAGTAAATTGTAATCGAGGGTCAAGAGCAGCGCCGGGCAGCAGTACCCGCGTTAGCGTGGCGCCACCGTCCCGGCGGCTGTCCGGCGGGCGTCCTCGCTCTTCGTCTTAACAATAAGAATCGGGTTTAACGTCCCTTTCGAAAGTCAACCCACGACCCAAGTCCTAATCCCCATTTCCCGAAACCAACGGAACGAACCGGCAGAGTTCATGCAACGCAGTTCGCGGCTGGCCGTTCTCCATGCGAATCAACTGCAACTGCTGCGAATCGAGCGGACCCACGGGAATAATCATTCGCCCGCCCTCTGCCAGTTGTTCGAGCAATGCGCGGGGAACTTCGGCGGCCGCAGCGGAAACAATGATCGCATCGTAAGGCGCGCTCGCGGCAAATCCCTGACTTCCATCGCCCACGATCACTCTCACGTTCGTATAGCCAAGGCGAGCGAGTAACTTTCTGGCCGCATCCGCCAACACGGCATGGCGCTCCACCGCAATAACCTGCGCCGCCAGTTCGGCGAGCAATGCCGTTACATAGCCCGATCCCGTGCCGACCTCGAGTACCCGGTCGGTGCGTGAAAGCGCTACAGCTTCCAACATGCGCGCAACGATATAAGGCTGGGAGATGGTCTGACCTTCGCCAATCGGCAAAGGGTGGTCTTCATACGCCTGATCGCGATAACGTTCCGGCGCGAATTCGTGACGCGGCACCCGCAACATGGCGTCGAGCACACGTTCGTCGCCAATCCCGCGTGCTCGCAGTTGCGAATCGACCATGCGCAGCCGCAAGTTCGAGAACGCGGCGGTTTCTTCAGAGGAATTCATGGGGAGTTCCGGGATATGCATCCCGCCAGAGCATTTCTATTTCTTGCGCTGTCGAATGCGGACATCGAAGCTGACCACACCGTTCTGATCGCGCGTTCCCACTACCGAAATATTGCGGTTGACGTAGTATTCGCCCTGAATAATCTGCTGCGAACTCTGCGACACGTTGGTGCTGTAAGTGAGCGAGATATTGTTGGCAAACTGCTGCTCTATGGTGACCTGCGGACCGCGCGCCGTGGGGTTGGTTTCCGTGGTCAGGCCCTGGGGATCGATCTTGATCCGGCTGACCCCAAACAGCTTCTGCACACGGCTGCTCACCGTCGAATTGATCGCCTGGCTGATAATCAGGTTGGTGGCCTCGTCCGTGAACACACCCTGCCCCGATTGCTGCTGCAACTGCTCCGACTCCTCGCTGGTGCGCCCCAGCGCCAGCAGCGCAATGATGTCGGACTTGGGCAGAGGCGGCTCGGAACGATAGTTGACCGTCAGCCGGTCCGGCGTTCCCGTCACTGTGACGTCAAGATCGTAGTTGCGCACATGAGTCGTTGCCTGCAAGTTGACCTGGGGTTCAATCGCCACCGGATTCGCAAACGTGATATCGCCGCGTTCCAGCCGGAACTTGATGCCGTTGAACGTGGCGTCCCCTTCCAGAATGTCGGCCCGGCCCAAAACACTGGGACGCGCCACCGAACCACGTACCCGTAAATCCGCATCGCCGGACAATCGCGCCACCGCAGTCTTCATCTGAAGTTCGGGCGCGGTATGTACGGCCACATCCAGTTTCACGTTGTACAGCGGAGAATTGGCCGGCGTGATCGCCGCCGACTGCCGGCTTCGCTCCAGGTAGGAACCGAAATCAAAGCCTGGCGTCACCGCCAGCTTCGTGACCATTACGTCACCGGAAACCATGGAAGCGGAGCGGCTCCCTACCCAGTGCAACTCCGCTGTTGCCGTCGAGCTGACGCCCGGCGGATAGCGCAGCCGCACTTCCTTCCCTATCGCCGTAAGGTTGAAATTGAGCTGACGGTTGTAGTTGGTGACGTCACCCTTCAAGTCCAGGGTTCCGCCGCCGGTGCGGGCCGTGAGTTGTTCAATGTGAATGCGATCCCGCGTGAACGACAGGGCGCCGTTCATGTCGCTCAAACCGCTGGGCAGGCCTGCATAATTGGCGGCACCGTTCTTGACCTCGATGCTGCCTTGCGGAAGCGGGTCTCTCAGGGTGCCACCCAACGTCATATGGATTGTCGTCAAACCCGAAGCGATGAGATCGGGAACCATGCTGCCGAGAAATTTCAAATCAATTTGCCCATCGGCCGAGAGATCGAGTTCCCGCCCCCCCGCGAAATGAATCGACCCGTGTCCGACGACGTCCGTGCCCTCTCCCACCAGATGCACCGGTTCGATGTGGATAGTCTGGTCCGCATACGTAAAAGGCATGGAACCTTGATTGTGCAGTTTGGCATATTCCACCTCGATGGCGACGTCGGTTCCGCTTCCATTGAGCGTCCACTGCCGCGGATAACGCAACGGTCCACGCATGGTCACCGAACCGCCAAACGCGGAGTGCCCGGTAAGCTGCTGGCCTAAATAGGCGCGCCACAAAGGATCCAGATCGACGTGATCTAACTGCGCGGTGATGTTCGCGGGATAATCTCCGTGCATCCCGACACTTCCCGCAACGGAAAGCGTGCCGTGCGGAAACACGGAATGGCCGCTTACGCGAAGGTCGCCGCCATTCGTTGTCGCTTCAAAATCCAGTCCTCCCATAAGTTCGTGGTCAAGCTTGACGTCGCCGATGTGAACCGAGGCATTGATCGTCGGCGAACTTAGCGAACCCGACCCCTGTAGGGTAAAGTCGGCGCGGCCCTCCATCGGCAGGGGATCCAGATGTATCTGGCGAATATGCGATACGTCGAAATTTTTCCCGATCAGCTCAAGCCGGAAGCCGCGCGTCGCCGGCGTATACGCGGCACTGCCGGAGACCGACGCATCCTCATGGGTGAGCTGAATATTGTTGAGCGCAGTCTCGCTGCCGGCGATCCGAAGATCGGCGTCGAACTTCTCGATCGCTTCGCCATAGGCCGCGGCATTCGCCGCATGAATGTGTCCCTGTGCTCGCGGATGCGCCCGCGTGCCTGAGACCTGAACCGATACGTCCGCTGTCCCAGATACGGGATAGTCGAACCCGGCGAGGACCGCCGTCGAGGCCACATCCACGTTGTGCAGATTCACCCGCGCAGTGTAAGGGCTGTTTTCCCCGAATTGCCCGTCTTGCAGGGCTGCCGTGACCTCGAAGTCTGCGCTCGTGTCTCCGCGGCGCAGCGAGCCTCCGCGCAGCGCCAACTCCTCTGCAGAGAGCTGAATACTGGCCTCGAGGGAGTCCCAGTGCACCGGTTGTGCCTGTGTGCGCGACGTCGCCGGAATGGTGAATTCGAAGTCTTCCGCAACCAGCGTGCCCGCCACTGTGGGCGCCGACAACGTGCCTGCGGCAACGCCGTTAAACGTCGCACTGCCATTTACCCGGAACGGCAGCTTCGCCGGCCCGCCTAGAGCCCTCACCAGCGGCCGCCACTCCTCCAGGTTGGAGGTCGAAACGGACATGTGCAGCGTCGAGGTGGCCGCCAAAATTCCTGAAGCCTGAACTCGCGACGCCGGCGTCGACAAGTTGAACTCAGCAAGTTCCAACGAGTCGTTCCCCGCGCGATATTTGCCCTTACTGTGGGCGGCGATTGGCAATTCCCCCGCGGCGGAATGCGCCGGCGGATTCACATCCACGGCAAATGCGATTTCGGCCTCTTTTGGCGATCCTTTCCAGAACGCGTCCACCGTGCCGGCTGCCAGTCCTGAAGGGTGAAATTTGTGCAGGGGATGCGCAGGCACATCCACTGCCGCCGCCATCTCTCCCGAGGAAATGTCTCGCAAACGAAGATGCACCACGCCGCTCTGGATGCCCGGCAGCTTCGTTTTCTCGCCTTTCTTTGCCGGCGGTCGAGCCGCACTGATTACCGCAATATCTTCCCTGCCTTTCTTCGCTCTGCCCGGCGGCGGCAATGGCAAGCTGTGCAGCCAGTTGTCGATCTGGGCATCGCCCGTGAAACTCCCGCCCAATAATTTTCCCTGCAACTTCCACAGCTTGATCTGCTCGTCGCTCACCGAGAAATCCGAGGTTACACTCGCTCTCTTGAATCCAATTTGATTGTCTTGCCAGCCTATCTCTCGTAACGCCAAAGTACCGGAGCTGGCGAATTCATTCATTGCCCAGTGCCCGCTGCCTTTGAACTCGGCGCTGCCTTCGCGCAGGTCATGACGGCGGATAATCGCTGCCGCCTCCGCGAGATCGACGCGAGCATAGTAGTTTCCGTCCAACCGCGGGTTGCGGAAGTCGCTGAGCCTTCCGGTCACTTCCAAAGACGACCGCCCGGAATTCCAGCGCAACGATTTGATGTCGGCAAAGTTCGGCGCCAGGCTGAAATCGACCGTCGTCATCCACGCGAATGGACGGAAATCCTCTACCGCACTGTCGACTTTGCCGACCTTGAGATGGCCTTCATAGCGGCCGCGAAGAAACGCATAATTCATCTGCAATCCGGTGTCATGAGCGGCAAAATTCAGAGGAATTCTCCGGTCTGCCCACAGCATTTCGCCATTCCGCACGGACAACTGATCAATGGACAGCGCGAACAGTTGCTCGATTGGGTTGTTTTCCGAAGCGCGCACCCGAAGATTGGGAATATTCGTGACGCCGTCAGCTCCCACTGCAATGTGTATGACGGGATGTTCCAGACTCACCGAATGAAAGCCGAACTCGGTGCGCAGAAATGAAATAACTTTGAGATGTGCAACCAGGCTGTCCACATGCGCCAGGGGGATGTCGTTCGCGCCTTCCTTGCCGTGCACAGTAACATTGCGCACTTCGACCTGCATGTGGAAGGGGACAACGTGGAAGCTGCCAATCTCTGCGCGCCCTCCAGTAAGCCGCTCGATTTCGGCGACCACGCGTTTGCGTACGTAGGCCTGAAAGGAGTCGGTGGTGGAATACCAGAGGGCGGCCAGCAAGGCAATCATGCCGGCAACAACGACAATGAGCAGAAATTTCCACCAGCGCGGAGGTCTGGCGGGCGGCGTCACCGCGTCTGCACTCCATCCCCAGCACCGCTCGGGCCAGGCACGCTCACTTTGCCCTCCGAGCGCAGAGATTGCAGCCAGGAAATCAACAGCTCGTTGACCTTCTCCTGCGTGAGCAACTCGCGAATCTTGGCCGCCACATCGACCGACGGGACTTCCGGCGCCACCGATGGTTTTAATTGCGGAACGAATTTCTCCCGGTAATACGCTTCGATGGTCTTGGAATCAATCTGCACTGCCGGGCGAAGGTGAGCATCCACCAGTCGCATCAGATCGATCTGCTGCTGCACGTGCGCAAGCAGATCTTTTTCCGACAATCCGAACCGGCTAAGTACTGTCTTCCATCCCTCGTCTGTTGCCGCCTCCGGATATTCCTTTCGAGCCCCGGCCACGCGAACGGCCGCTTCCGACTGCGAGGCATGCTCGAACGAGGCAGACTTCATCTGCTCCCCCAGCAGTTCCTGATCGATCAGGCGATCGAGAACCGCCCGGCGATCATCGTCGGAAAATTGGTTGAGCGCGCGCCCATTCAGCAGGGCCTCGTACGACATGGCCTCATCCCAGTCGCTCTGCAGAATAATGTGACCATTGACCGTGGCGACAATACGGTCGATCACCTGTCCGGCTTGAGCGCACGGCACGATCCAGGCGCTCATCCACAGAGCGAGCGACAGGGCTACCACCGTTCTCTTTGTACAAACTCTGTTCATCAGAATGGCTGGCCTATGCTGAAAAATACGTTGAAATGCCGCAAGCGCTGGGTCTCGAAAGTGATTGGCTGTCCTGACGGATCAAACTGACGCCCTTGGAAATACCGGGTGGGATTCAGATTGTATCCGAAGTCGAAACGCAAGGGTCCAATAGGCGTCTTGTAGCGCAGTCCCATCCCGACAGCTTGCGACGTGTAATCATAGCCGGAGTTATTGAACTGGGTATAACACTGGAGGTTCCTTGTACCACCGGGCAAAAGACACGGGGCCGGATCGGATTGGTGCCAGCGCAACAAGCCCTTCAACATGTCGTGCGGCGCTGTGAACACATTCCCCATATCGTGAAAAATGGCAAAGCCGAATCCTTCTCCTAAGTAAGGCAGAGTGGTTTGGGGAAAGCGCAGTTCCAGATTGTTGACGAACAGCGCCGTACCGCCAACGGGAAAACCCGACGATGGATCGCGCGGCCCTGCCTGATTTAACCCGAACCCACGATGCGAGTTGCCGCCACCCGCGAAAAATTGTTCAGGCAGTGGAATCAATGAAATCCCCCCGCAGGCCGACTCATGAGTATTGGGATTGGTGGGGCAAGCTCCCGGGGGAACGATTCTGGTACCTCCGAAGGGCTGTTGCAGCCCTATGCTCGTGGAACGGGCAAACACAAACTGATGTCCGGCCTTACCCTTGCCCCCAAACGCATGATAGGTTGAATGCTGCCCGAGCGCGCGACCGAAATCGCTTTCCGATCCGAAGTGCGTGGAAGAGGCAAAACCATCCAGCGTGAAGTAGGTTCCCTTGGTGCTCTCCAAAGGATTGTCCCGCTTGTCGTGAATAAAGGTGAAGCCGGGGCCACCCACTCGGGCTGGAAGAGACAACAGGGCAATTTCGCTGAAATTATTCGCGAAGTGGCCAGCCTTCACCAAACGGAAATCGTAGCGATACGTGATCGCATTCGGCCCCGGGCGGGTACCAGGCTCGGCACCGGAGTTTCCAAATTGCTGCCGCAGATCGATTTTTCCCTCGAGTCGCTGCGAGGTGAATGTTGCCACGTCCAGACTATTGTCGTAGAACGCGGTGTAGATCAGTTTGAACTTGTCGTTGTTGAATAGTTTTGGGATGGCGTAACTCACCAACCCTCGCTGTTGCAGGCGTCCTACATGGGACTGAAACGTCAAAGTCTGGTTGCGTCCGCCAACGTTCAGCCGGGTCACGTCAAACTCGACTCGGGGGCTTACTCCCGTCGTTCCTTGTGGCGCTGCGCTTCCCCCGGGCTGCCCTGTCTGGAACTCCAATCCAACTCCATAAGTGAACGTATAGCGCTTAGCCTCCTGCAGCTGCACCAGGACGTTCTTCTGGGGATCGGTTCCCTCCGGATTCTGCACCGCCGTGTCCACCTGGCTGAAGATTCCAAGATCGTAAAGGCGGGTCTGCGTGCTCAGGAGATTCTGCTGACTGAGTGCCTCTCCTTCATGCACCTGCAATTCCCGGTTGACGACGTAGTCGCGCGTATGGTCGGTTCCCGCGACCAGCACGTGGTTCACCATAAAGCGCTCGCCTTCCTGAATCGTGTAGGTTACGTCTTCTCGATTGAGCTGGCCTGGCGACGGTTTGCTCGTGATATCCAGCGCGGCGTTAGGAAATCCGTGATCGAAATAAAAATTGAGGATTCTCTCCCGATCGTTGGCCAGATCCTGCTCGGAATAGGGCTGTCCTGGCCGCGTGCTGAGTTCGGGAAGTTCGTCGATCGCGATTTTCTGCTCTCCGAGAATATGCAGTTCGCCGACGCGGGTTCGCACTCCTTCTTCGATGTGAATATGAACCGCCAGCTTGTTCGCCGATCCGTCATAGTTGTCCTCGACCTTGGTTTGAATCCGGACCTGGCGAAATCCGCTGGCACGATACAACCCGTCCAAGGTCGCAACATCGCTCTTGAGCAGGGCTTCGCTGTAGCGTCCATGGCTAGCAAAGCGCCGCGCCTGCTGAATCTGCAGATATGATTGCAGTTTCTCCGTATCCAGAAAATTCTTGTCGCCGGTAATTTCCAAAAGAACCAGCTTGTGCAAGGGCCCCGGATCGATCTGGTAGATCACGCGCAGGGTCGTCGCATCACTTTCTTTCAGAATATTTACCTTGGCGTCGAAGTGACCGCGCGTTTGCAGATAGTCGATTAGATTCCTCTTTCCTTCATTCAGCAAATCATCATCCACGGCGTTCTCTTCGTAGACTGGAATTTCCCTGCGCAGCACCCCATGGCTGATGTGAAAGCCGCGCGCGTAAATCACCACCACCGGCGCCGGATCGAGCTGGAATGTGAAGTCAACGCGATTGTTCTCCGGATGGTAGAGTTGCTGGGCAATCGAAACCTGCGCCAGTGCGCGATTTTGCTTCTGGAATTTCTTGCGCAGCCGCTGTAACGCTCCCCTCACCCGCTCGGATGTCACGCGGTCCCCGCGGTTCACGTGCGCGATATCCTGCACCTCCAACGAGGACATGCCGGAAGAGCCCGTCACTTTCACTTCGCCCACCCGCGCCTGGTCCCCCCGGCTGATATGAAAAACGATGTCCACTTGCTGCGTGGCCGCATTCGAAGCGCTGTCCTCGGTGACTCTCGCCCGGTAGTAACCGTTCTCCTGCATGAGTTGCCGAACATTCTCCAGCGCCCGCTGCATCCTCTCCTGGGTATAAAGCTCTCCCAACTCCAACTTCGACGCATTGACGATCTGGTTCGCGGTGGGATGGGCAGGAGATCCCTCCACCTGGACTGCGCCCACGAAAAAATTCGCTGAAGTACTGAAAATAAGCGCAACGTTCTCGCCCGACGGAGCTATTTCCGCCTGAATGTCAGCAAAACGCCCGGTCGCATACAGCGCACGAATGCTGTCGCGCACGCTTCCGCGATCCAACGGTTCTCCCACTTTCTGCGGCAACAACTGCAAAATGTGCTCGCGATCGCTGGCCGCAACGCCGTGAATCTCGATGGATTCGACAAGCTTTCCTTCATACCCGGAAATTCCAGGTGGCGACGGCGGTTGTGGCTCTTGCTTAGGTGCAGGCTCAGAGTGCGTGGGAGCTGGGCGCTCCTGAGCTGGGCTTTCGTGAGTTGGACTTTCCTGCGCCGAACTCTGCTGAGCTGAACTTTGTTGGACCGAACTTTGCTGGGCCGCAGCTTGCTGGGCTGGAGCTTGCTGGGCCGCACTGGATGGCGTGGCGCTCAATGGAGAAGGACCTCCCGATGTGTTCCCTTGCGGCGCAGAAGACCCAGCCGTCTGCGTCGCAGTTGCCGAGACGCTCACCGACGCTACGACCGCCGACCACAGCAAGATCATCGCAGTCAGAAGTGTCGCGTACCGTTTCAGCAAACAGTGTCCTAGCCAGGCGCTATTTGAATTCGATGGAATACGCCCAGTGGCCGTTGTAACAACGGTTCAGCCCCGGGCGTCGAAGATAAGCCCGGCATTGGCAATCATCCATCGCAAAGCCAGCCACTTATAATAAAGGTTTTAGAGCCTGACACTGGTGACCTCTTTGGCACAGCAATCGAAGTCGGACGAAACCTCGCAGCGCAATTCCGTTCCAGACAAACATTATTTGGACGAACGCTATTCACGCCAGATCCTGTTCCACGGCGTCGGCGCCGAAGGCCAGCGAAAGCTCGCAACCGCCCGGGTGGCGATCGTTGGATGCGGTGCCACCGGCTCCGCCCTGGCCGGACTGCTGGCCCGCGCCGGCGTAGGTACCCTGCGCATCATCGATCGCGATTATGTCGAGCCCAGCAACCTGCAACGCCAATCGCTGTTCGATGAGAAAGACGCGTCCGATTCCCTACCCAAAGCCATTGCCGCCGCCCGCAAGATCACCGCCTTCAACTCTGAGATTGTGGTTGAACCGAAAGTTGAAGATCTGATCCCCGCAAACGTCGAAGCCTTGCTCGAAGGAATGCAGCTCATCCTCGACGGTACTGACAATTTCGAAACCCGTTACTTGATCAACGACTACGCTGTGGAACGTTCCTTGCCGTGGATTTATTCTGCCGCCGTCGGCAGCTACGCTGTCACGCTGAACATCCTGCCCGGTCAAACCGCGTGTCTGGCCTGCCTTTTCCCGGACTTGCCTGGCGGCATGGTCGAGACCTGCGAAACTTCCGGCATCCTCAATTCGGCGGTGAATCTCGTAGCGTCAGTCGCCGCGACCGAGGCGCTCAAGACTTTGATCGGTGGTGCCAGTCATCCGCGCCTTCGGCGATCCCTCCTTTCCTTCGACCTTTGGACCAACAAGCACGCAGAAATTTTCGCCGCCCAGCCTCGCTCCGGCTGTCGCGCCTGCGGTGAGCGGGATTTCATCCATCTCGCCGGCGAAGCTCGCCCGCACATTACGCTATGCGGTAGAAATTCCGTGCAAATCCATGAGCGCCACCGCCCCATCGATTTCGCCGAGATGGACCGCCGCCTCCAGCCCCACGGCACGGTTCGTCACAACGACTTCGTCCTTAAATTCTGGCGTGACCCTTACGAACTGACGCTATTTCCAGACGGCCGCGCAATCATCAAAGGCACCACCGACACCGCCATAGCGCGCAGTCTGTACGCCCGCTACGTAGGAAGCTGAGCGGATTTAATTGACCGATAACATCAGTACGCTGCTGTTCCCTCCGCTCGTGCATCCCAAGTCTCCCGTGTTCCCACTCGGAGTCTGCACCATCACCTTTACCTTTCCTGGGCCGGATATCACATCGGGCGTGAGTTTCACTGTCATCTGCTGATTGCTGACTACGGTCGCGCTGAGAGGCGTCGTATTAATCAGCACCTCAGATGCCGAAACAAAGTTGCTGCCAGTCACCGTCAGCGTAACGCCCTGCTGCACCTCAGCAAACGTTACCGTGCTGGGGTTGAGGGAGCCGATCAGAGGCGCTGGCCTCGAACTAGCGCAAAGGGGGTTGAGGGCGTTATTGCAACCAAGGGCTGAGAAAGCGAGAACCAGCAGACAGGCAAAGGACAGACCACAAATGCGGAAACGCATGGGAGACACTCCTTTGGATGGTGTTCCCCGTCCGGGTGTCTGAGCACTAACATTCCGGTCCAGGGTCGAGCTCGTTGTCCCGGCAGCGTGCAGCCCGAGTTCCAATGGACGGATACCGTCATCCATTTCCTAATTGCATTGTTTAGGCCAAGTTAGAAAGCCGAGGGGAGTTTGCACAACCAGCCAAATTCGGCTCTGGTGGCCGAGTTCAACCAAAGGTGGTGGTTTTCGGCCAAGCAAGGGAGGATCAGAGACGAGACGTTGCACCGGGCAAATGAAAGTGATGCCACGATTCAAATACTGGGTCTACCTTCTTTGGCTGGAAGCTAGCAGCTAGAAGCTCCTTCTGCTACCCTTCTCGCGATCCCGGAGTTCAATCTGCTCCCGAAAGAACAAAGAACTAAAGAGCGCCGATGCACGAAACCCTTCGTCCTGAGCCAAGCCGCCTTTACCGCTGGATGGTGTTGGTCTTCGTCAGCCTTGCGATGTTCGGCAGCTACTACGCGTATGACGCTCTTAGTCCGCTGGCCGATGTCTTAAAACAGCAACTCGGATTTTCCGACGAGAATATCGGACTGCTTCAGGCGATCTATAGCTTCCCAAACATATTCACCGTCGTGATTGGCGGCTTGATCATCGACCGTCTCGGTTTACGAAAGTCTCTGATGATTTTCGGCGTTCTGTGCTTCGTCGGCCCAGCCATTAGCGTCTCCTCGAGTCATCTCTCCGTCATGGCTGCGGGACGCCTCATCTTCGGCATGGGAGCAGAATCGCTGAATGTAGCGGTCACTGCCGCGCTCGCCCGCTGGTTTAAAGGCAAAGAACTGAGTTTCGCTTTCGGCATCAA
>Ga0209736_1000276_pt1 | contig 16475 bp, 15 predicted proteins | sample BlaSpr_A8_Ref_M3_FD_187992 | JGI IMG/M metagenome (GOLD analysis project Ga0209736, IMG submission 187992) | Forest soil microbial communities from Thunder Bay, Ontario, Canada - Black Spruce, Ontario site 2_A8_Ref_M3 (SPAdes) (version 2) | ecosystem: Environmental > Terrestrial > Soil > Boreal...
GCTGCTTTTTGCGGGCGTTCTCGCGCGCGGCGGCAAAGATCGGAGCGTTTTGTTCGGCCGAGCCGAGTCTATCGTTACGCTCGCGTGTCTTGCGCACGGGCTGGGTTTCGACTTCACGCGCGAACGCGACGGCGCCGGCCAATAAGTCGCCCTCGATTAAGCGGTCGATTATGTCGAACTTCATCGCTTCCGCGGCCTTGATCGGATTGCCGTCCGCGCACATTCCGACGGCTTTCGCAGCGCCCGCGAGCCGGGGCAATCGCTGCGTGCCCGCCGCGCCTGGAATAATCCCCAGCTTTACTTCCGGCTGGCTAACTTGGGCGGTAGGCACGGCCACGCGGTAATGGCCAGACATGGCAAGTTCAAGGCCGCCACCAAAAGCGCTTCCGTGAATGGCCATGACGACCGGCTTGCGGCAATCTTCGATTTTCAAGAGAAGCGTCGGCAATTCCAATCCGCCACCGGATTTGCCGGAAGTGATTTTGCCGAATTCCTTGATGTCCGCGCCGGCTACGAATGTTTTGCCGCCACCGATCAGAACCGCCGCTTTAACGGACTCGTCTTTGTCGATCTGCTCAATCGCGGCGGCAATGCCCTCCGGCACGCCGGGGCTCAGCGCGTTCACGGGGGGATTGTTGATGGTGATGATGGCAATGCCATTGTTTTTTGTAAGTTGCACTAGATCGCTCATCGGTGGACGCTCTTTCTCAGACAATATTTCTTAAACTTTACGGACAAACGCGCCGCGCCGGTTGTCGCCGGGCAGACTCAAATCTTATTTATAAGACTTCTCACTTGCGGTTGGCAAATTCAGGCCGAATCGTGTCTTGCCCGCCCCAATATTTCTTGCGCAGTTCCCTTTTCAGGATTTTGCCTGTGCCCGTCTTCGGCAGGCTATCGAAGAACTCGACGGACCGAGGCGCTTTGTAATGCGCGATGCGGGCTCGGCAGAAGTCGAGCAACTCTGCTTCCGTGACCTGCGAACCGGGTTTTAGGACAACCAGAGCCTTCGGCACTTCTCCCCACTTCGCATCGGGAACGGGAACGACGGCGACCTCATACACGCTTGGATGCGCAAGAATCGCTTTTTCCACTTCCAGCGACGATATATTTTCGCCTCCGCTGACGATAATTTCTTTCTTGCGGTCCACGACGAGGAGGTAGGCATCCTCATTGATCGTGGCCATATCGCCGGTGTGAAACCATCCGCCGCGCATGGCTTCCGCGGTAGCTTGCGGTTGCCCCCAATAGCCTTCCATCACCACGTCGCTGCGGGCTACAACTTCGCCAATGCTCTGCCCGTCGTGAGGCACATCTTTTTCGTTGGCATCGACGACGCGAAGCTCCACCCCGGGGAGTGCGAAGCCGGTCATGGCCTGGCCGATGTATTTTTGTTCGCCCTGCCAATCGAGGCCGGGCTTCATTCTGGAGATGGAAAGCGTGGGAGAAGTTTCCGTGAGGCCGTAGCCGGAGCGGCAGCTTGCGCCAAGCTTTTCTTCCACTTCGCGTACCAGAGTCGGAGAGGATGCTGCTCCGCCTATGTTGATGATGCGCAGGCTGCTGAAATCATGCTTTGTGCGCTCGGGGCAATTGACGAGAGCGGTGGCCATGGCTGGGACAAGACACATGGTTCGAACGCGCTCCTCTTCAATCAGGCGGAAAATCCGCGCGGTTTCGAAGCGCTGGAGCATCACGTGCTTTCCGCCGGTCAGCGCGAGGGCGTGCGGCGTGCCCCAGCCATTGGCGTGAAAGAGAGGAATGGTGTGAAGCTGAGCGCCTTCCGCGGTGGGATCGTCGGTGAGGCAGGCGTAGAGAGCGTGCATGTAAACATTGCGATGCGTCAGCATCACGCCTTTGGGAGTGGCGCTGGTACCGCTGGTGTAAAAAAGTTCGGAGACGGCATTCTCGTCAACTTCCATGATGTCCGTGTGGTAGGGCGTGGCGTCGGCAAGGAGTTCGTCGTAGTTTTTTGGCGCGAGCCAGTCTGCTTGAGGGGCGCCGTCGAGAAGATAGAAAGTCTCAACCGTCGAGGCGCTTTGCCGGAAGGACTCGACCGTGGCGAGAAAATCTTTTTCGAGAAAGAGCACCTTTGCTCCGGCGTCGTTCAAAATAAAAGCAAGTTCATGGGGCGCCAGCCGTATATTCAGGGGGAGCAAGATGGCGCCCGCGTCGAGAACGCCGTAGTAGGCCTCGAGCAAGCGATGGCAGTTCATGCTGAGAAAAGCGACGCGGTCGCCAGCTTTGACGCCGGCGGCGCGCAACGCGCCCGCCAGCAGAGCGGCACGCTGCGCAAATTGCGCGTAGGTGAATCGCAGATCGCCGCAAACGACCGCAGTCCTGCGCGGAAATTGTTCTTCCGCGTATCGCAAACATCGAAGAGGTGTGAGGGGGATATTCATATTATATCCAGTGACTTCTAGGCGGTCTGTCCTCCATCGACCACCAGAACATGGCCGGTGACGTAATCGGAGGCGTCCGATGCAAGAAAGACGGCTGCGCCTTTCAAATCGTGGTCATTGCCGAATCGCCGCGACGGGATTTTCTTCAAGAACTCTTCTTTGTTTCGTTCTATCACGACCTGGGACATGTTCGTGGGAAACCAGCCCGGAGCTATTGAGTTTATCTGAATATTGTGGATGCCCCATTTGCAGGCTAAGTCTTTTGTGAAAGCAATGACACCGCCTTTGCTGGCGTGGTAGCCGATAGCCTGAAATTCTGGCGGAGCGCCGCGCAAGCCCGCGACGGAGGCGATATTGATGATCTTTCCGCGGCGCTGCGCGGTCATGAATTTTCCGGCGGCCTGCGAAAAAAGAAAAGTGCCGGTCAGATTCGTTTCAATCACTTTATTCCAATGTTCGAGGCGCATTTCTTCGACGGGAGCGCCCCATGATGTCCCGGCATTGTTGATGAGAATATCGATGCGGCCGAATTGAGACATCGCCGCATTGACGACTGCCAGAACTTCAGCGGGATTTTTCACGTCGCAGCCGAGTGCCAGCGTCTTCACTCCGAGGTTCTGCAATTCTGCGGCAGCCTGCTCGCAACGCTCCTTCTTGCGGGCGCATAACACGAGATTGGCGCCCATTTCCGCAAGGCCTTCTGCCATTTGGCGGCCGAGGCCGATGGAACCGCCCGTGATGATGGCCACGCGTCCAGTGAGATCAAAGAGTTGTCGAACATTCATGGTAGGCGGCGTGCTTTCCTGTTATATCTGACGTTCTGCGAGGACTCACCGTTGCCTGCCGCGAGCATAAAGATTCGCGCATTGGAAAATACTAGAAGCAAGAGCATACGCCAAGCTCGAATTCGATTATCGGCGAACTGGGGCGGTTTGCATGAGCCGGGCGATTATTCTGGGTTCGCGGGAGCATTTTTCGCCGGGTCTCGCACAAAGCTACGCCCATGACGCTCCGAGCCGAGCAGCAGGAGGACGGTGAGCGTAAGGATAGTCACAACTTCAAAGCCGGCGATGGCCCACTGGTAACCCACGCGGTCGCGCAAAGCATACTGGATTGCATTTGTGGGGGACGCGATAAGGATTCCCAATTGATAGGTGAGCCCTGGCATCAATCCCCTCGTCACATCTGCGGACATTTCGTTCAGGTGCACGGGGATCACGCCCCAGGCGCCCTGCACTCCCATTTGCATAATGAACGCAGCGACAAGGAGAACGGCTAGACTCCCGCCAAAGGCCCAGAGAGGAATGATCGCCAAACATAATCCCAATGCGGCGATCATGCTCCTTCGCCGGCCCGCGACCTGCGAGAGGTGCCCAAAAATAATTGCGCCGACGACCGCCCCGATGTTGTAAACAATCGCGATGTTCGCGCGCGCGGCCGCCGAGGCGCGATGGACTTCTTGCAAAAAGTCTGGGTACAAATCTTGCGTGCCGTGAGACATGAACATCATGAAAGTCATCAGCACTACCAAGTAGAGGAAACGTTTCCACTCTAGGGCCACGGTGCGCAGAACTTGACCCGTGGTAGCGGCGCGATGTTGTTTCCATGCTTCCGACTCCGGGACTTTGGTCCGGATGTAGAGCGCGAGAAGGGCGGGCAGTGCGCCAATCCAAAACATTGGGCGCCATCCCCAAGCCGGTAGAAGGAAGCGTGCCGCCAGTGCGGCAAGGAGGTAGCCGATCGAATAGCCGCTCTGCAAAATGCCGCTGAGGATTCCGCGCCAGCGCACCGGAGCAGCTTCCATCGCGAGAGATGCGCCAACGCCCCATTCGCCGCCCATACCGATGCCGAAAAGCGCCCGCATAACGAGAAAGAACTTGTAGTTCGGTGAAAAACCACACATGAGCTCGATTAGCGAAAAATAGATGACGTTCGCCATTAGCGGTCTACGCCGCCCGTAACGATCGGATAGCACGCCGAAAATCGCTGCCCCAACCGGACGCATAGCGAGTGTGGCAAAGGTCGTGAAGATGATGTCTTTCTTGGATACGCCGAATTGACGAGCAAGGACGTCATACATGAAGACAACGACAAAAAAATCGAAGGCGTCGAGGGTCCAGCCAAAAAAACCAGCGAGCACCGCGTGACGTGCGTTCGCTTTTGAATTTGCGGCTGGGTCCGTCACTTGCACGCTATGAGCCTCTGCCGATGTGGATTTGACGGCCTCTCATTGTAGCCAAGGTTTGTGCCCTTCCCGTCCCAAAGAGTCCGCAGCCGTTTTGCGCTACGCTGGCAATGCTTGTCCACGTGTTTCAGCTCCAAAAGGAATTAGGAGAAGGCCGAAGGCAAACGCCAGCGAAGTGATCGCCACAGGCATACCGAGGGAGCCGTATCGCTGCACACCGCTTCCGACCAGAAATGTGATCGCTGCCCCGCCGAAGCGCGCGAAGGACGTGGAGAAGGCAAAAGCGCTTGCACGGCATTCGGTGGGATACTGTTCAGGCAGCCACAGTGTATAGACCGCAAAGTTCGCGCCGCCCAAACCAAGAAAAAACAAGCAAACGAAAAACCAGGGAAGCGCAGAAGGGCCAAGATAGAAGACTTTGCCGAACGTGAGAGCGACGAACACCATCATCAAGGCAAAGAAAAAGCCGAGGGCGCCGCGGCGACCAAACCGTTCGGCAAGCCAGGGCATCGCCAGGCATCCGAGAATGGTGGCAAACGCCACAAGCATAGTGGCGCGAGACGCAAGTTGCGCGGCTTGGGGCCCAACTCGGCCTGCGGCTTCCGCGAGAGAAGTTACCGCTGCAGGAACATAGACGGTTCCAGCCCAAAGCCCGCTGATCGAAGCAAGCATGAACAGCGAATTCAGAATCGTACGGCGACGCAGCGCAGGCGAAAAAAGCGCCGCGAACGGGCGATAGAGCCGCCAGGAGCGCACTACGTCAACCTTGCTGGCCCAACGCGACGGCTCGGTAACGCCATGACGCACCCAAGCAAGCAGGAGGGCGGGCAAGCCACCGACGGCAAACATGGCGCGCCAGCCGTAGCGGCTGCCGATCGCGTAGTTGGCGATCGCAGCAAGAAAGATGCCAACGTAATAGCCCGTATGCATGTAGCCCGCGCCCGCGCGGCGCCGGCTCTCTGGCCACTCCTCCGCGACAAATGTGCCGCCCATGGCCCATTCGCCACCAATTCCAATTCCAGCGAGGAGGCGCAGTATTGCCAACTGCCAGACGCTGGTGACGAGTGCGCTGAGAAACGTAAAGACTGAATACCACACGATGGTCAGCATCAGTGTGCGAACGCGGCCGAACTTGTCGCCCACCGGTCCCCACAAGAATGCGATTCCCCAACCGAGCAGGAAGAGAGCAAAAAGCAATCCTCCATAAAAGCCAATGTTGCCTTTAGTTGCCGCAATGCCGGAACGAGGCAGAAGTTCTCGAAGCGAGGGCAAAAGAACGAGCGCATAAATGAAGGAATCCATGCCGTCGAGAGTCCAGCCACCCCACGCGGCCCAGAATCCTCGAATTTGATTTCCAGTAAGCGAGACGCGAGCAAGCTTGGTGTCGTCCGAAGAATCAAGAGGCATCGCGGTTGGGACTATATCAAAAAGGGGTAGCGGGAAAAGAGAGAAGTCGGATAGCAGCGCCATTTGGACGCGGGCCGCGCAACGCAAGCTGTACCGGGGCTAAATCCAATTTCACTGACATTGACGGTGATGTAGACTCTTTCATTCGCTCGGAGCGGAACCACGGCGAAAACTGTTCGATCTGCGTGCCACGGCCAAAGATTAATGCAAAGGAACAATGTGACGCGTGATCTTCAGAATCTTTGAAGAAAAGAAGGAACTTGCCCAAGCAGCCGCCGTGCAAGCTGCAACGGCGATCCGCGGGGCAATCAAGGAACGAGGCCTGGCGCGCATAGTCGCCGCAACCGGGTCTTCCCAGTTCGAATTTCTGGAAGAATTGACCGCGACGGCAGGCATCGACTGGCAAAAAGTGGAGTTATTCCATCTCGACGAATACATCGGAATTCCGATGACTCATCCAGCAAGTTTTCGCAAGTATTTGCAGGAGCGACTGATCGACAAAACCGGGATCACCTTGCTCCACTTGCTGAACGGCGAGGACAACCCGGCGGAGATCATCCGTCGTGCAAGCGAGGCCATAAAGTCTGCTCCCATCGACATCACATTTGCCGGCATCGGCGAAAACGGCCATCTCGCCTTCAATGATCCGCCCGCCGATTTCGAGACGAGCGATCCTTACTTCATCGTAAATCTGGATGACGTTTGCCGCAAACAGCAAGTCGGCGAGGGCTGGTTTGCGGGTCTCTCGGACGTGCCTGAGCAAGCCATTTCCATGTCGGTTCGCCAAATCCTCAATTCAAAAGAGATCATTGCCGTTGTCCCCGACGCCCGCAAAGCACAAGCCGTCAAGGCTTGTTTCGAAGGGCCGATCAGCCCGATGGCTCCCGCATCGATCCTGCGAACGCATGCGCATGCGACAGTTTATCTCGACAGGCAATCCGCGGCGTTGCTCACTCCTGCGACACTCTCGGCACTCCCCGTTTACGGTTGAAACATGACTCGCCACCCACGATCAACGGAAACCGCTACCTGATGGAGATTCACACCGGAGCAAAAACCACGGGACAAAGCCTCTACGGCGGCCGGACCATTCCGTCGCTGAGATGGTGGATCGGCGGGCTCTTATTTGCTTCGACAGTCATCAATTACATTGATCGTCAGACACTTTCCCTGCTCGCTCCCTTTCTCAAACAGGACTACCACTGGACCAACACGGACTACGCCAACCTTGCCATCACATTTCGCATAGCCTATGCCATCGGGCAAACCCTCAACGGCAGGCTTATGGATCGCATAGGCACAAAGCGCGGACTCACACTCACCGTATTGTGGTATTCGATTGTTTCCGTTCTAACCCCACTCGCCAGGGGCCTTCACTCCTTCATGGGATTCCGTTTTTTCCTCGGTCTCGGCGAATCGGGCAACTGGCCGGGCGCGACGAAAGCAGTCTCGGAGTGGTTTCCAAAGCAGGAGCGCGGCTTAGCCACGGCGCTTTTCGATAGCGGTTCCTCGATTGGCGGAGCGATCGCACCCTTTGTTGTTTTTTGGCTGTACTTCCGGTGGGGCACGCGTCCTGCATTCGTTGTTCCAGGACTGCTTGGCTTCTTGTGGCTGATTGCTTGGCGCTCGCTGTATCACCTGCCCCAGGACCATCCTCGCATCAGCGCCGCCGAGCGGCAGATGATCCTTGCCGACCACAAAGAAGACCAACCTCCCGCAACACAGCCCCCTCGCTGGCGCGACCTGCTCAAACTTCCGCAAACATGGGGGACCATCATTGCCAGGAGCTTCACCGACCCGGTCTGGTTCTTCATCGCCGACTGGTTTCCCATCTATCTCGTCGCCAAAGGCATCGCGCTCAAAAGTGGCTTGATCGCCGTCTGGATTCCTTTCATCGCCGCCGATCTAGGCAATTTCTTCAGCGGCTGGCTCTCTGGTCTCTTAATCAAACGCGGCTGGTCTATCGGAGACGCGCGCAAAGCTCTGGTAGTTTTCGGCGGCTTCGGCGTGGCACTGCTCATTCCCACCATTTTTACTGTGAATCTCTATTTGCTCACGCTCCTCTTCGCCCTTGCCACTTTCTCCTACGCATCTTTCACCACAATCGCCAACGTGTTACCTTCTGACCTTTACAAAAATGAATCCGTGGCGACCGTCAGCGGCCTGAGCGGCACGGGAGCTGCGCTCGGCACGATTGTCGTTTTTGAGTTGGCAGGCCATCTTTCCGATGCGCGTATCGCGATGGGGACGCACTTGTTCGACCCGCTGATGGTTATCGCAGGCCTGATTCCATTTGTGGGTATGATTCTTGTGCTGGCGCTCGTGCGCAATACAAAAGCGACGGATGAAGGCCTCGTCCGGCGAATCTGAAATTTTCCGCACAAGTTGTTGGCAAGTACGGTTGAGAGCAGCGATGCCGAAACGCGAAAGATTGATTGCAACTTGAGGAGGAATGGTGAAGATCACGGATGCAAAGGTACTCATCTCTTCCCCAGGCCGGAATTTCGTAACACTAAAGGTGTACACCGACCAGGGCATCTACGGCCTCGGAGACGCGACACTTAACGGCCGCGAACTGGCCGTCGCCGCTTATCTCTCCGAGCATTTAATTCCCTGCCTCATCGGCCGCGATCCTTTTCAATCCGAAGACATCTGGCAATATTTCTATCGCGGCGCTTACTGGCGTCGCGGCCCCGTCACCATGGCTTCAATCGGCGCTATCGACATCGCACTCTGGGACATCAAAGGCAAGGCTCTCAACACTCCGGTTTACAACCTTCTCGGGGGAAAAAGCCGCACCGGCGTTATGGTCTACGGCCACGCCAATGGCCGCGACATCGAAGAAACCATCGATGAAGTCGCCAAATACGCGGCCATGGGCTACCGTGCCATTCGCGCGCAATCGGGCATCCCCGGGATTCCCTCTACCTACGGCGTTGCAAAAGACAAGCTCTACTACGAACCGGCAGAAAAAGGCCTTCCTCCAGAAAACTTCTGGTCCACGGAAAAATATCTGCTGCATGTGCCAAAACTTTTCGAATCTCTGCGCGTGAAGTTTGGCGATGACGTCCATCTTCTGCACGACGCGCATCACCGCCTTACGCCGATCGAGGCAGCCCGTCTGGGCAAGAGCCTCGAGCCCTATCACCTCTTCTGGCTCGAAGATGCCGTCACGGCGGAGCTTCAGGAGGGCTTCCGCATCGTGCGCCAGCACACCACCACGCCGCTTGCGCTGGGTGAAGTCTTCAACACGATTTGGGACGCCAAGACGGTCATCACCGAACAATTGATCGATTACATTCGAATGGCTACGGTCCACAGCGGCGGCATCACTCACCTCAAAAAAGTCGCGTCGCTTGCGGAGATCTATCACGTACTTACAGGCTGCCACGGTGCCACCGACTTGTCGCCCGTGTCCCTGGCCGCCGCGCTCCATTTCGATATTTCCGTAAACAATTTTGGAATCCAGGAATACATGCTCCACACGCGGGAAACGGACGAAGTGTTTCCGCACACTTATTCGTTCAGCGATGGCTTCCTGCATCCGGGAGACGCTCCCGGTTTGGGAGTCGATTACGACGAGAAGCTTGCGGCACAATTTCCATACGAACGCGCGTATCTGCCCATAAATCGAAAGTTGGATGGCACCATGTTCAACTGGTAGAGCGATCCGCGACGTAAGCTGTAAACGCGTCGTGAATGCAGTTGGTACGCAAGCGATCTTCACGCGGAGAGAGAAACCATGGGATACGGCAAGCTCGATCTGAAAGACAAATCGGCCGTGGTCATCGGCGGCACTTCCGGCATCGGCCGAGCTATCACTCTCGGTCTGGCGGAAGCTGGCGCCGACGTCGCCCCCACATCACGGCGTCTCGACCAAGTGGAGGCCGCCGCCCGTGAAGTCGAAGCACTGGGCCGCCGCTCCCTTCGCGCAACTTCCGACGTGACCGACCGGTCTTCGCTGCAACACGTGCTCGATGTCGCAGTGAAAACGTTCGGCAAAGTCGATATCCTGGTGAACTCCGCCGGTCGCACCAAGCGCGCACCCACGGTTGATTTTTCCGAAAAAGACTGGAACGACATTCTCGAAACAAATCTCACCGGCATCCTACGCGCCTGCCAGATTTTTGGCCGGCACATGGCGGAGCACCGTTACGGAAGGATCATCAACATCGCCTCGATTGGGTCTTTTCTCGGCATGCTCGAAGTAGCCGCCTATTCCGCAAGCAAAGCCGCCGTCGCTTCGCTTACGCAGTCGCTTGCCATCGAATGGGCCCCGCACGGCATTTGCGTGAATGCCATCGCGCCCGGCGTCTTCCGTACCGCGCTAAATGAAAAGCTATTAGACGGCACACCGCGCGGCAATGAGTGGCTCATGCGCACACCTATGAAGCGCTTCGGGCAAGTCGAGGAGCTCGCTGGAGCCGCCGTCTACCTCGCCTCCGATGCGGCCAGTTACACGACGGGCTCCGTGCTCGTCGTTGATGGCGGAATACTCGCCAGCGGCGTCAACCAGTGAACTAGTTGAAAGGAAAGAAGTTAATAGATTCTGGAGCCGAGGGCGAGAGTTGAACTCGCGACCTGCCGATTACGAATCGGCTGCTCTACCACTGAGCTACCTCGGCGCGTTCTTTGACAATAGCATCCGCGCAAAATTTCTGTCAATTGAACGCCAAAGATTCGGTTCTAGTAGCGCGACCCACTATCGCGAGAATGGATACATGGCCCAGCCAATCCCCACACCGATCAGCAAAAACAGAAACAAGGACCAGATGATGTATTTGACGCGTTCGTTCGTCCGGCGGCGGCTCAGGAATCCGAACGCGATGGAAATGAGCAGCGCAAAGAGCGTCATCGCCTGAAAATGGCTGAGACTAAACCCGACTGCAGCTATCACGCCTTCCGCCCTCGCGCCGCTTCATAGGCGTGCAGCGCGGCCAGCAAATTCAGCACTCCCGCCGCCGCAAGAAACCGCGTCCCATAGTCGCCTTCGGCGTGCGCCACATCCGATCCTTGTGGTTCAAGCGCCCGCGCCGCGAAATAAAAAGATCCCGTGCCGAGATCGGCGAGGTAGCCCAGCATTCCAAACGCGTCGCCACCTTCCGAACTGAAAACGTTGCCGCGCATTCCGACCCCGAGAATAACCAGCGCGCCCACCGTCAGAAAACACCCGAGCGCCCGGCCCCACATTTTTTGCAACGCGTGGCCAAGTCCTGGAACAAGCCAGCCCGCAGCGCCGATGGCAAAGGCGAGGGCTTCATTCCTCTGGTGATGCTCGGGCTCTTGTGTGACCCCCACCGGGGCGGTCGTCGAATCCGTTGTTGTTTCGTCAGGCATTTTTCTCCCTGCGCGCTGGTTTGCGGTGGCCGGTCTTTTCTAGGCCAGCAACGCTAAAATCTCTTTCTGGACTGCCCCGGTCACGCGCGCTTCTTTTTCGCCCACATACACGTTCACTTCGCTGCGAATCCCGAACTCCGGCAGGTAGATTCCCGGCTCGATCGAATTGCACGTCTTCGGAATCAAATGGCGAACGTCGTGCGTCTCCAGTCCGTCCATGTTGACGCCGTTGCCGTGCACCGTCTGCCCAATGTTGTGGCCCGTGCGATGGAAGAAGTATTTTCCGTAGCCGGCTTTTTCGATCACCTTGCGCGCCGCTTTGTCCACTTGCCATCCCTGCAGCGGCTTTCCTGCCGCGACGCTTGCTTGAATCAATTCAACGGCTTTGTCTCGTGCCTCGCGCACGATCCCAAAAATCTTTTCCATTTTCTCCGGAACTTTCGCGCCGAGATATCCAACCCAAGTGATGTCGTAATAGACGCTGCCCGCTGCTTTCGTTTTTCCCCAGACGTCCAGCAGCAACAAATCCCCTTCGCGTATGGGCGACGCCGTCTCCGGTGTTGGGCCGTAGTGTGGATCGCTCGCATGCGGCCCGACGGCAATGTCCGGTCCCTGGTCCACGATAACGCCCGCCGATTCGAACTCCTTCAAAATCCACAGCTTTAAATCGTATTCCGTAAATGTCTCTTTCTCGCGAACGTTTTTTGCCGCAAGCTGAAATGCCTCTCGCACCACTCGGTCAATCACTGCGCCTGCCGCCAGGTGGGATTCCAGCTGCGCCTGACTCCAACACGCTTCGTATTTTTGCACCAGGTCAGCGGAGCTCACGACCTTCACACCGGTACTGCGCACGAGCTCCACCGTTCCAGCGTCCACCATCGCCACATATGGAATAGCGTTTTTCGGCGAGTATTGCATCGCGACATTCTTCGCGCGTCCCAGAAGTTTGGCGAGGTTTTTTCTCAACTCTTCCTGGCCGGCGTAAAATAAAGTCTCGCCGGGCAATGCCGCAAGAGATTCCGTCTCAATCTTGTGCACCAATTTGCGCGGCGTCCCCTTGGCCGGGACAAAGTAATACCAGCGGCGCGTGCGCATTGCCGGCGGAAGTTGCAAGATGCCCTGCGCAATCGGGTCGCGCCCGCGAAAATCGTAAAATAGCCATCCATCCAGCTTAGCGGCTCGCAAGTCGCCCTGTATTCCGTTGATATCAGCACTCATCTTGAGAAGTTGTCCCTTGCCGCTCGCGCTATTCATTACGCGTCGTGCGCCAGAAGCCCAAGCACTTGCAGTTTCGTAACGCCGCGAATTTCGATACGTTTTGTGCGGCTGCGATCACCGCCAAGAATTCTAACAGCCGACTTGGGCGTTTTCAAAAGATGCGCAAGAAATTCCACCAGCGCCTCGTTCGCCCGGTTTTCCACCGCTGGCGCTTGCAAACGAACTTTCAAGGCGCCGCCAATCACTCCAGCAATTTCGTCCTTGCTAGCCCTCGGCTGCACGCGCACTGGAAAAGAAACCGTCCCGGCGGCAATGTTCTCTGAAATTTCTGGGATCATTTCGCGCTCACCAAGCTCTTTCATATTGCACGGGAGCCTTGATCTTCACATCCAGTGCCTTCGCCGCGCGTCTTGGCCAATAGGGATCGCGGAGCAGTTCACGCGCCAGAAAAACCAGGTCCGCCTGCTCGGTCACGAGAATCGTCTCTGCCTGCACAGGCTCGCTGATCATCCCCACCGCGCCCGTCGCAATCCCAGCCTCCTTGCGAATCGCTTCGGCAAATCCGGTTTGATATCCCGGCCCCAGAGGAATCTTCACTCCCGGCACGGCTCCTCCGCTCGAGACGTCAATCAAATCTACGCCGAGCGGCTTCAAATGCTGCGCAAGCGCAACAGTCTGAGCCAAATCCCAGCCATCTTCCTTCCAGTCGGTTGCCGACACGCGCACGAAAAGTGGCAACCTCTCCGGCCAAACCTCTCGCACCGCGCCCGCGACCTGTTTCACAATGTGAACTCGGTTTTCAAATTTGCCACCATACTGGTCCGTCCGCGTATTGCAAAGAGGCGATAAAAACTGGTGCAGCAAATATCCGTGCGCCGCATGAATTTCGAGAACTTCAAAGCCAGTCGCGAGTGCACGTTCCGCAGACTTCCGGAACGCCCTGACAATTTCTCCAATCTCGCCCACGGATAATTCGTGTGGCACGGTATACCCCCCGTCAAATGCCAGCGCGCTCGGCGCAACCGGCTCCCACCCGCCATCTTGCACAGATACGGGCTTGCCTCCCGTCCAGGGTGGCGCCGTGCTTGCCTTCCTCCCCGCATGCGCGAGTTGCATCCCCGCGACCGCGCCATGAGATCGGATAAACTCAGCGATCGGGCGCCAGGACGCCACGTGCGCGTCTTCATAAATGCCGGTGTCGGCCGCCGAAATCCTTCCGCGCTTTTCCACGGCGCTCGCTTCGGTAAATACCAGCCCCGCGCCTCCGATCGCCCTGCTGCCCAGATGCACGAGGTGCCACGCCTGCGGATGGCCGTCCTTTGCCGAATATTCGCACATCGGCGAAACCACAATGCGGTTCTTCAACTCGATTTCTCGCGTTCGAAATGGACTAAAAAGCTTCATCCTTGTTTCCCATGAAATTTATTGGCCGGCCTTCATCGTGCCGCGCATTCCGAATAACGCGGTTCCAACGCGCACTTCTGTCGCTCCTTCTTCGATCGCCACTTCAAAATCGTGCGACATTCCCATCGAAAGCACTGGCAGTGCCAGCCCAAGCCGTTTCTCAATGTCGTCGCGCAATTCCCGCAGCCGCTTGAAATGCGGCCTAGCCTCCTCCGCATTTTCTACGAAGGGCGGAATGCACATGAGCCCGGCAAGTTCCAGCATGGGTAGCGCAGCGATTTTTTCCGCCAACTCCGGAAGTTCTTCGGCACCAGCGCCGCTTTTCGCTTCTTCCTTCGCGATGTGTACCTCAACCAGCACACGCAACTTTGCACCAGCGCCCATTTCGCTCCGCGCCCGATCCAGGCGCTGCACCAGCGCAAAATCATCCACGGAATCAACGCTATGGAAAAGCTTCGCCGCCCTCACCGCCTTATTGCTCTGCAAATGCCCAATGAGATGCCACGTCGCGTTCAAATCCTGAATTCCGCCCTGTTTGCCTTCCCACTCCTGCACGCGATTTTCTCCAAAATGCCGCAGACCCGCCGCGTACGCCTTGCGAACAGCCTCCGCAGGATGCGTCTTTGAAACTCCAATCAGCGTAATCTCTTCGGCTTGGCGTCCGGCTCGCCGCGCCGCGGCAAAAATCCGTTCTTGCACTTGCAGCAGATTCTCCCTAATCGATGTCGGTGGCATATTAAATTTAAATCCTAGCATGCGCGGCGTTGCAGCGTTGAGAGTCTGCGGTTAGACTGGCCTTCGCACATGACTCCGCCAGGAAAGCTCATCGCCATCGAGGGAATCGACGGCAGCGGCAAACGCACGCAAGTCGATCTACTCGCAAAAGCGCTCGTGGCGAGCGGCCGTGCCGTATACTCGACGGGTTTCCCCCAATACGATTCCTGGTTCGGCAAAATGGTCGGCCAATTCCTCAACGGCGATTTCGGCGCGCTGGAAACAGTTGACCCGCACTTCAGCGCCCTGCTCTATGCCGGCGATCGCTTCGAAGCCAAGCCCCGATTGGAAGCAGCTCTGAACCAAAGCAAAATTGTGCTGGTTGACCGCTACATCGGCTCGAATCTCGCACATCAAACCGCGCGAGTCCAGGCCGCGGACCGCCCGGCCTTCGTCTCCTGGATCGAACATTTGGAGTACAACATTTACAATTTGCCCCGAGAAACGAAGGTACTCTACCTTCGTGTTCCACCGCGGGAGGCGCAGCAACTCGTGTCGCGCAAGTCCGCCCGCAGCTACACAACGGTAAAACAAGATCTGCTGGAAGCCAGCCTCAGCCATCTCGAAGATGCCGCCGCAATGTATGACCAACTCTCGCAACGCTCTAACTGGGCGACCATCGTGTGCTTTGACGAGGCGCGAAGTTCGATGCGACCTCAAAAGGTTATCGCGTCGGAAATTCTAGCTGCCGTGTTGCAAGTCCTATCGCCATCCCTCGCAAAGGAAGGCCACTGACACATGGGCTTCTCCGAGTTCCTCGGCAATGAACGAATCGTCGCCGCCCTCCGCGGCGCGTTGCGCAGCGAACGCGTTCCTCACGCGCTACTCTTCAGCGGCCCGCGCGGCGTCGGCAAGTACACACTGGCGCGCATGTTTGCCCAAGCTGCCAACTGCGAGCGATTGAAAGACGATTTCTGCGGCGAATGCGAAACTTGCAAACGCATCGCGCTTCTCGCCGATCCTGTAGGACTCGTCGAACAAGGCCTCGCCGAGCGCGGCGAGAGCGCCGACGCCGCTACCGTCGAACGTACCCCTCTCATCCTTCAGACGCATCCGGACGTCTGGGCCCTGTTGCCCGACCCTGTCAGGCTAAAAAGCCCAGTGGCGCGTCCCGTGCTGCGCATAGGCCAACTCCGCGCGGTCCAGCGTGCTGCGTACTTCCAGCCCATGGGGCGTCGCCGCGTTTTTATTCTAGATGGCGCTGAAACTATGCATTGGAATGTGGCGAACGTATTTTTGAAAATCCTGGAAGAACCACCCGGCTCCGCCACCCTCATTCTGACGGCGCCCTCGCCCTACGCGCTGCTCCCCACCATCGTCTCCCGATGCATGCAATTTCAATTCGCGCCGCTCTCGCAGCCCAACGTCGAAAATATTCTCAAAGAAAAAACCGATCGCAAGCCCTCCGACCTAAAGCTTGCCGCGCAACTTGCCGAAGGCAGCCCCGGCCTGGCCATCGAAATGAATGTGGAAGAAACCGCAGACCGCCGCCGCAATGCCCTGCGCATCCTGGAACGCGCCGCACGCGGCCAGGGCTTCGCTCAGCTTTTCGCCGGCACTTCCGCTTTCGCCAAAGACCGCGAGTCTTCCTTCGAAGATCAGCTAGGCGTTTTCTACGGGCTGCTCTCTGATCTCCTTGAGCTCACGTCCGGACTCAAACATCCTGCGCTGCGCAATGTTGCATTGGCCAAAGACCTCGAAGCCCTCGCCCGTTCGATCGATTCGCGCTGGGTGATGCACGCCATTGCCGG
>Ga0209736_1000277_pt1 | contig 16436 bp, 14 predicted proteins | sample BlaSpr_A8_Ref_M3_FD_187992 | JGI IMG/M metagenome (GOLD analysis project Ga0209736, IMG submission 187992) | Forest soil microbial communities from Thunder Bay, Ontario, Canada - Black Spruce, Ontario site 2_A8_Ref_M3 (SPAdes) (version 2) | ecosystem: Environmental > Terrestrial > Soil > Boreal...
TGCGAAATGAACAGCGTTCTAATCGGCGGAGGGCACCACGGGAGTAGGGAACTCTCTTGCAGCGGCCTTCGCCTCCCGCTCCGCAGGTTCCGGCGTACCGCTGCGCCGGTTCGGATCCCACCGCAAAATGGGCTTACGCGCGGCACCCACCTCGTCCAAACGGCGAACGCGGGTAGTGTGCGGCGCGGTCTTCACAATTTCGGGATTTGTCGCGGCTTCATCGGCAATGGCCCGCATCGCTTCGATAAACAGGTCGCACTCCTCCTTCGATTCCGATTCGGTCGGCTCAATCATCAACGCGCCCGGAACAATCAACGGGAACGCCGTGGTATACGGATGGAAGCCATAGTCGATCAGGCGCTTGGCAATGTCCATGGTATTGACGCCGTTTTTCTTCTGCCGCGCGTCGCTGAAAACCACTTCGTGCATCGAGGGCAGGGAATACGGCAGATCGTAAGCGCCCTCGAGATGCTTGCGAATGTAATTTGCGTTGAGCACCGCGTCTTCCGTGGCTTGCCGAATTCCCGGGCCGTACGCAAGAATGTACGCTAGCGCGCGCACCAGCACCCCAAAATTTCCAGAAAACGCTTTCACCCTGTCGATCGAATCTGTGCGCACTGGCTCTAATGCCAGCCGCCCGCCTTCTTTCTCCACCAAAATAGGTACCGGCCGGAAGGGCTCTAGGATTTTCTTCATGGCTACGGGTCCCGCCCCAGGACCTCCACCACCGTGCGGCGTCGAGAATGTCTTGTGCAAATTCAAATGCATAACATCCACGCCGAGATCGCCCGGCCGCGTCACGCCCGCCAGCGCGTTCATGTTCGCTCCATCCATGTACAGCAGCGCGCCCTTGGCATGCAAAATTTCCGCAATCTCCGGAATCCGATTTTCGAAAATGCCCAGCGTGGACGGATTGGTGATCATCAGTGCTGCCACGTCCGCAGTCACCAGTTCGCGCAGTTTGTCCACATCAATTTGTCCGTGCGACTCGGACTTAATGTTCTCCACCTCATAGCCCGCAATGACCGCCGTGGCGGGATTGGTGCCATGCGCAGAGTCCGGAATCAGGACCTTCTTGCGCGGATTGCCATGCTTTTGCAAATACGCCCGAATCAGAAGAAGTCCGGTCAGTTCTCCTTGCGCCCCCGCTGCCGGTTGCAGCGTGATCGCGTCCATGCCGGTAATCTCGAGTAAGCATTGTTCGAGCAAGCGCTGAATTTTCAAGCAGCCTTGCGAAAGCTCTGGCGGCTGGTAAGGATGTTCGGTGGCGATGCCATCCAGTCGCGCTACAAATTCGTTCACGCGGGGGTTGTACTTCATCGTGCAGGAGCCCAGTGGATACATGCCGAGATCAATCGCGTAGTTCCACGTGGATAGCCGGGTGAAGTGCCGCATCACTTCGATCTCGCTGACTTCCGGGAATCCGGCTACGCCGTCGCTGCGGTGGTTTGCGCCGAGTGCTTTGGCTGGATCAACTTGTGGAACATCCAGCGGCGGCAATTCGAATGCCCGTTTGCCAGGGGACGACTTCTCGAAGATTAAGCCTTCGTTCTGATTCGTATGCCGTGATGCTTTTTTGATTCTGGAGTTCAAGTCCCATTCCTGTCGCACAATCATTCGCAACTGTGCCTTCCGTAGCTAAATACGATCAGCGCACCCAAGGATTTCTTTACTATAACGGCTGCTCAAGTGCATGTCGCAAACTGGTCGCGAGCTTCTCAATATCAGCGCGAGTCTTTGTTTCGGTGACGCAAACCAGCGCATGCTTCGTCAACTCCGGATAAGACGTTCCCAATGGCAAAGGTCCCACGATCTTTTCGCGTAGGAGCTCCGTATTTACAATTTTCACCGAGCGTGGAAACTCAAGCGTGAATTCATTAAAAAATGGCGCATCAAATGCCCGCCGCACGCCGGGAATTTTCGTCAACTCCGCCAAAGCAAACTGCGCCTTGGCAAGATTCTGATGGGCCATCTCCCGCAGCCCTTCCTTGCCGAGAAGTGTCAGATGCACGGTTGCGGCAAGCGCGCACAGCGCCTGATTCGTGCAAATGTTGGAGGTGGCTTTTTCGCGGCGAATGTGCTGCTCTCTTGTGGCCAGCGTCAGAACGAACCCGCGGCGCCCATCGCTATCCGTCGTCTGTCCCGCAAGTCGACCCGGCATCTGCCGAACGAATTTTTCGCGGGAGGCGATGACCCCGACAAAAGGCCCCCCATAGCTTGGGGGCAGTCCGAAGCTTTGCCCTTCCAGCGCAACAATGTCCGCCTCCGCTGCCGGCTTGACCAGCCCCAGAGACACTCCTTCGGTCACTGCCAACACTAGCAGCGCGCCGGCTGCGTGCACACCATCCGCAAGCTGTGCGACCGGCTCGAGGGCGCCGAAAAAGTTCGGCGATTGCAGCACCACCGCTGCGACATCGTTCTTTATCGCGGACTGCAAAGCTTTTTGATCGAGCGTCCCATTTGCGCCAAACGCAATTTCCTCCACCTGCAAACCGGAATTCTTGGCGTATGTCCTAAGGACGTCGCGATATTCGGGGTGCAAGGAGCGCGCAACCAGCACACGCTGACGACCGGTAATGCGCTCCGCCATCAACACCGCCTCGGTCGTCGCCGTCGATCCATCCCACATCGACGCGTTGGCCACTTCCTGGCCCGTCAGCTGGCACATCAGCGTCTGAAATTCAAAGATCGCCTGCAAAGTTCCTTGCGAAATTTCAGCTTGATACGGCGTATACGAGGTCAGGAATTCGCCGCGCTGAATAATGGCATCGGTGACCACTGAGCGCAGGTGGTTGTAAACACCAGCGCCGCGAAATCCCGAGTAGCCGGGAGAATTCTCCGCGGCGCGCTCCGTGAAATATTTAATAATTTCCGCTTCCGAATACGGGCCCGGAAGCTTCAACGGATCCTGCAGCCGGTATTTTTCTGGAATGCTGAAGAACAGTTCGTCGATGGATTTTGCGCCGATGGCGCCCAACATTTCCTGGCGCTCCGCGGGGCTTTTCGGAAGATAGCGCATCAGGCCGAGGCTTCCTTACCTTTGGTCGCGATAAACGCCTCGTAGGCCTTTGCATCCATCAAGGAATTAACTTCGGCAGGATTTGACAGTCGCACTTTGATCAGCCAAGCAGCGCCGTGTGGGTCTGAATTGATCTTTTCCGGCGCATTCTGCAGATCGCCATTGGCCTCGGTAACCTCTCCGGTCACTGGCGAGTAGATGTCGCTGACCGCTTTCACCGATTCCACCGTTCCGAAGGATTTTCCGGCAGTCACTTTGTTACCGGGTTTCGGCAACTCCACGAAGACCACATCGCCCAGTTCATGCTGCGCATAGTCCGTGATGCCAATGGTGGCCACGTCGCCCTTCACTTGCACCCACTCATGCTGGTTCGTGTAGCGGTAATTTGCCGGATACGCCATGCGTCTGCTCCTCTGCGGCCGGGCCTATCCCGGCGCACTAAACTTGCCGTTGTGTCAGACCGTCTTTGCCGAAGACGAAGCTACCGGCTGGGGCGCTACCTTCCTCGCCCTTTTGTAAAATGGTGTGGGAACGACCTGCGATTTGTACTTCCGTTCGCGAATTTCTACATAGATTGCAGTTCCAATAGCGGACATCGCCGGCGGCACATACGCAAGCGCAATGTTCTTGCCCAGTGTTGGAGAAGGGGACCCGCTGGTGATGATCCCAATCGCGTGGCCAGTTTCGTCGTAGCAGCGATAATCGTCGCGAGCGATGCCGCGATCCATCATCTCAAGTCCAACCAGGGTCCGACTTTGCTCCACAGCTTTAGCCCGCTCTAAAGCCGTTCGGCCAATAAATTCGCCTTTGTCCATCTTGCAGTAGCGCTCCAGTCCGGCTTCCCAGACGCTGACGGTCTCGCTGATCTCGTGTCCGTAGAGCGCCATCTTGGCTTCGAGACGCAGCGTATTTCGTGCGCCGAGTCCGCAAGGCAAAATCCCGAACTCGCGGCCCGCGTCCATCACCTTACGCCATACTTCATTGCCGGTTGACGTATCCGACGGCACATAAATCTCGAAACCATCTTCACCCGTGTACCCGGTCCGCGCAATCAATCGATTTTTCAACTCGCAAACTGTGCCGTGCGTGAACCAATAGTTTTTTACCGACGCCAAATCGGCGTCCGTCAACTTCTGCAGCACATCGATCGCGCGTGGCCCCTGAATCGCCAACTGTGTATAGCTGTCGCTTAAATCTTCCACCACGCAATCGAAGCTCTTCGTGTTCTCCCGGACCCAATCGATGTCCTTCTCGCGCGTGCCGGCATTGATCACCAACAGGAAATCATCTGCGCCCAACCGGTGGACAATCACGTCGTCCACGAATGTTCCCTGAGGATAAAGCATCGCGGAATAGTGCGCCTGCCCGATGGCCAGCCGCGACGCGTCGTTCATGGTAATGTGCTGCACCGCGGCCAGCGCGCCTCCGGGATTGCGCCCAGAATGAATCCGTATATCCCCCATGTGACTCACGTCGAAAACGCCCACGCTTCCACGCACTGCTTTGTGTTCAGCGACGAGTCCGCCCGTCGACGGATACTCCACCGGCATGTCCCACCCGCCAAAATTGACCATTTTCGCTGCCAAACGGTGGTGTAGCGCGTTGAGCGGCGTTTTGCGAATTTGACAAACTGTGGGCGAGTTGACTGATTCCATTCCGATAACTCGGGTAGAAATCGATACTAGCATGCACGTTTCGAAGCGTCAAAGAAGCAGGCACCACTGCAAAAAAATGAGGCATTCTGGTCGCGAGTAAGCCGGTGTTAAATCAACGAATCCGCCTCGCACTTATCTTGCCGCACGTCCTCCGCTGGGGTAAAGTTTTCCTGGAGGCCCCCATGCCCGGTCCTGTCGTTTGCGCGATGTGCGACAAGACAGAAGAGCGTTGCACCTGCGAAAAATATTGCACCATCTGCAAGGGTCAGCATAACATTCGCCTGGGCGCCGACGGTTTGTACTACTGTCCGGATTGCCGCGAAGCCTGTAATGTGCCTCCAGCAAACACCCGTGGCCGCTGAACCCAAGAGTATTCACCTGCAAATCGATGCGGATGCCAGGCTGGCGGCCGCGGTCGGAGGCGCAGCGCGCTATTTCGGCGACGCTGCCGGATTAGAGAATGCGGCCATCGCCCAGTTGCAAGCGGCCACCGTCTCGGCCTGCGTCGATGCGTTCGAGCACCTCACGCGAGAGAATCCTCGTCTCGATGTGACCTTAACGCGTTTGCAGGACCGCATTGAAATCGCGTTATCTCATGAGAGGGAAGGGAACAAAGGCGCGGATCCGCCGGCAAATTTAGACGGCATCGATAACGTCCAGCATGAAAGTCGCGGCAGCGTCGCCGTCACGCTTCTCACCAAGTACGTAGCGAAACGCAACTCCTCGCGTTGAGGGAATAGCCACCGAACCGTCAAGTTGCGGTTTCACATCTTAAACGCGAAGGTGTTGTGCTTGATCAACGCGGTCATCTGGTCGTTGCTAAGCGCCATGCTGAGAATCACGCGATCTCCAGAGGGTACAACTCGTGCCTGGTCCAGCATATCCGCGAGATCCGGATTATCTTTGCTCGCTTGGTACCGCTTGTACAAAAACCCCGCTTGAATGAGTTGCGCCATCGTGTTGGCATCTTCCGTGGAAGCGCACACCGCCTGAAATTTTCCGTCGATGCCGCTGCTGGCGCTCACATTGATCAGCATATTTTGCATGCGGGCCACCAGTTTGGCAGCTTCCGGAAACTGCTGCACCTCCGGCGCCAGTTGCTGCATTGCCAACCGCGTGTACGCCGGATTCAACACCGCCCATACCACGCCGCTCCCGTTTGCTTCGTTGACGAGCGTGAAAAACTTTTCGTTCCGCATCAGCCCCTCTTCGGCCCCGAATCGCACCTCAACCATTTTCTCCAGTACCGAGCGCTGTCCAAACGCTACCGTGTTCGAATCGATGAATAAGAAAAACAAGTCAGTCCCGCTCGAACCGCCCCCGAACGCATACAGCGTGAAGTGTCGCGCTTTGAACGTCGGCAGTTTCTGCCGTTTGAAATACGCTTCCGTGGAATCCCGGTTATAGTTCCCTAGCGCCACGCCCACAATTTGCTCGCCCGTTGGGACTCCCCCGGAAGTCGCTCCGTCGGCCTTGCTAACCGTATCAGCAATCAATCCCCAAGCCAGTTCGTCCACTTGCGTATTTGGATCCATGCCCGCGGAAGCCAGGAATTTCTCAAACTGTTTGAAACGATCCGGCAGCATCTGTTCTTGCAGCTGGGGAAACCACGGCAAGGTCCGCGCTTTCCTCAAATCGGCGTACGCGAATTCGCCGGTTTCTTTCGGGAACAGCGCGATGATGTCCGCGCCCAATTGTCCGGCGCTCGCGGGCTTTGGCAAAAGCAGCGTCACGGCTGCCAGGGCAAATATTGCCAGTCCACCGCTGATCGCTTTTGTCAGCCAAGCGCCAGCCACGGTTGAATCTTTTTGTCTCTTCATGTTTTACTCTTTCGAAATCCTCAAAAAATCCTCACGCGCTAATGCTGCGAGTCGTTGCGCTCAATCGCTCGCGCAATGCCGAGATCTTTTGTCGAATCGCGCCAACGTACACAGTGTCACGGATGCTGTCGAGATTGATCTCCACATTGGCCAAAGCTCCCCGCGCCCCTGCTGACGCCAGCAGCCGCGCCACTTCCAAGTCTGACTTCATGGATGCCGCGGCGATAGGTGCAAGTTGTCCCAGGCGTTCGAAAAGCGCAACGCTGCGCTCCGCGACCTGTAGCGGCACCTCGGTCGCGCCCCGCGTGGCCTTTTGAATCGCGTCTTCTCGCTGCTTAGTCTCTTCCGCATTTCCTTGCGGCAGTTTGAATGTCGTCATCACTGCATCGTAAGATGCGGCATCGTGATCGATAGCCTCCGCCAGTTCCGCTGAAGCACGACGCAGCTCATCCAGCGCCGCCGAAAGCCTATCTACAAAAGCGGCTTGCGATTTCTTTTTCCGCGAGAGTCCCGCAACCATCTGTCCCAGCGACGCCGCCAGAGCGCTTGCGTACGCAGAAACGCTTCCGCCCCCCGGCGTCACCGTCGGAGCCGCAACGGCCTCCAGGAACGGCTGCGCAAGGCCGGCCAACTTTCCTTCCTTCGCCGCCGGAACCAGAGATTCGCCCGTCAGCACAGCCTGCAACCGGTTCTCGAAAACTTGTTCCGGTGAAAAGTTCTCCACCTGCAAAAAATAGTCGGCGGCCAGCTCAATCGCTTTTTTCGGAATCAACCCGACAATCTCGCTGCCAACCGGCATCACGCCATACCGCGCCGCTTCGCGCTTCACCATCTCGTACACGCGATGCATCGGCGTCTGTTCGAAATCCGTCAGATTAATCGAAACCTGCGCCAGATTCCGCGCCTTCAGCTCCACGCCCATGGACTTCACATACCGCAGCCCGCCCGACGAAAACCGAATGGCCTTGGCGACTTTATTCGCGATTCCAATATCCGGCGTATTCAGGTTCACGTTGTACGCAATCAGGAATTTCCGCGCCCCCACCACCGTCGCCCCCGCCGTCGGATGCAGCTTCGGCTCGCCAATGTCCGGCAATCGATTGTGGTCCCGCTTCATCTCTTCGCGCAGCCCTTCGAATTGCCCGCGCCGGATATTTTCGAGATTGACGCGCTCCGGCCGCTGCGCCGCTGCTTCGTAGAAATACACCGGAATCCGGTAACGGCTCCAGATTTCATTGCCCACGCGCCGCGCCAGCGCCACGCAGTCCTCGATGCTTACACCGTCGATTGGAATGAACGGAACCACATCGGTTGCCCCAATGCGTGGATGCGCGCCGTTGTGGGTAGTAAGATCGATTAACTCCAACGCTTTGCCCACGCCCAGTAGAGCTGCCTCCGCGACCGCATCCGGATCGCCCGCCAGCGTGACAACGCAGCGATTGTGGTCCGCGTCCATCTCACGATCCAGCACATATACGCCCGGTACCTTGCACATGGCGGTCACAAGGGCGTCCACCTTGGACGCGTCGCGCCCCTCCGAAAAATTCGGCACGCATTCGATCAGTCGCTTCATCGGACGGAAGTCCTCGACCCCTTCTCTTCTTCATCATAGGGGATTTCAACAGTCCGAGCCACCGCACTGCGCGCTTTCTGAGACTCTTTTTGATAAATGATTTGCCCCTTCTTCATCGTCATCCAGCAGGTGTTCACTCCGAAGTAGTAAGAAATCTCGCGATAGTCATCGACATCAAAAACCGCCAAATCAGCCTGCTTGCCAACCTCCAACGAGCCTACCCGCTTCTCTCGCCGCAAAGCGTAAGCCCCGTTAATCGTCGCCGCCGCAATCGTCTCCGCCGGACTCATGCGCAATTGCGAGCAAGCCAGCGACAAAATCATCGGCATACTCAACGTGGGACTCGTGCCCGGGTTGTAATCCGTAGCCAGCGCCACAATCGCGCCGGCATCAATCAGTGCGCGCGCTGGAGCGTATTTGGCAAGCCCCAGATGAAAATCGCAACCCGGAAGCAGGGTCGCTACCGTATTCGATTTCGAAAGCGCCCGTATATCCGTCTTATTTATTTGCTCGAGATGATCGCAACTCGCCGCGCCCAATTGAACTCCAAGTTGTGTAGCGCCGCTGTGCGTAAGCTGTTCGGCATGGACCCGCGGCGCCAAACCGTTCGTTTTGCCCGCGTTTAAAATTATCTTGGATTGTTCGCGAGTAAAAGCTCCGTGATCGCAAAACACATCGCAAAATTCAGCCAATCCCGCGCGGCTAACCTCGGGAATCAATGTCTCCGTAAGAAGCCGCACATAAGCAGCCGCCCCGCCAGCCTTACCGCGGTATTCTGCAGGAACAACGTGCGCTCCCAAAAACGTCGAAATGATCTCCAGCGGCTGCTCCCGGTTCAATTCGCGGTGCAGCCCCAGGATCTTCAACTCGCTGGCCACATCCAAACCGTATCCGCTCTTCGCCTCCAGCGTAGTGGTTCCATAAGCGCCAAATTCTCGCAGCGCTCCGAGCGCGCGTTTTCGCAGCGCCTCGGAAGTGGTTGCTCGCAACTTCTTCACGGAACTCAGAATCCCGCCCCCCTTGCGGGCAATCTCTTCATAACTCGCGCCGGCAATCTTCAGCTCGTACTCCTCAGCTCGGCTAGCGGCGTGAATCAAATGCGTATGTGAATCGACAAATCCCGGCAGCACCACTCTTCCGCCGAGGTCGATTGCTTCCGCGTTCCTGCTCTCCAGCAGCGATTCGATCTCCGAACGAGTCCCCGCCGCAGCGATGAGCCCCTTGCGCACTAACAAAGCCCCGTTTTTAATAATTCCGAGATTCGAAAGCGCCTTGCCACGACGCGGACCACGTCCGCGCAGCGTAAGCAACTGCGATGTCCTAATAATGAGCAGGTTAGAGTTCAAGTTAACGGTATTATGCCGAATCCCGAGCGCGCGGCACAGCGTCAGCGGAACCCAATCCCTAAGAAAAGGATTCTTGCGCTGCGGTGCGAAGGACTACGCGGTCGCGGCCTTCCCCTGATAAGCCGGCGCAAAAACGTCCTGCACAAATTTCTCCAGCGAAGTCGGCGTGCTATTCTCCGCTGAGCGCCGCTCTTGCGCCACCACCACGCCCTCATTAAACGCCTTGTACATCTCAATAAACAAAGCCGCCGTCTTTACCGGAATCCCCATTTGCATCAGCACCTGCTGCACCTGCTCGTACGGAAACTGCACGTACCGCAAATCCGGCTTCCCAATCCCGCGCGCAATAATCGCCGCCGTCTCGTTTATCGAAAGATCCCGCTCGCCGAGAAGCTCCCGCGTCTGCTTCCCGGAGAAATCTAGGCTATACATGCGCCCCGCAGCGTAGTCCCCAATATCCCGCGTCGCGATCATCGCCATCTTCAGCTCCGGCAGCAGCGCATTCCCCAAAATCCCCATGCCGTGGATCATCCCCATCCCCGCAAGATTGTTCTCCATGAAGTAGGCAGGCCGCAGGTGCAGCACATTCAACGCACTCACCGCGTTTAACTTTTCTTCCGCGGTATGCAACCCCGCGATCGGACCCGTCCCCGCCGGAACGTGCGCCCCGATGCTGCTCAAGAACACCGCATACTGCAGCCCAGACCGCTGCACCGCCGAGGCAATAGCGTCGCTGGCGAGTTCCTGGTCCACACGATAATCCTGTGACGTCATATTCGGAGGAATCATCAGAAACGCCGCGCGGGCTCCAGCCAAAGCCGCCGTCAGAGCCGCTGCATCCGTCACATTCGCCGTGACTGCTTCCGCGCCCTTCCTGACGAACTTCTCGAGCCGGCCACGGTCCCGCCCAACGACCCGGACCTTCTCGCCCTTCGCCAGCAAAGTATTCGCGATCACCGAGCCAACATTTCCCGTGGCCCCCAGAATTGCGTACATAATCCCTCCTCTACATTCTCTTCGATGGCAACTCGCCCTTACCCAGGTCCGTCCCAACAAAACTCTTACAGCATCGGAATCTTGACGCCAGCCTTGCGCGCAAACTCTTTTGCGTCCGGATATCCGGCATCCACGTGGCGAATAATCCCCATCCCAGGATCGTTCGTTAGCACCCGCTCGATTCGCGCCGCCATCTCTTTCGTCCCATCCGCCACGGTCACTTGCCCCGCATGCTGCGCATATCCGATCCCCACTCCCCCGCCGTTGTGAATCGACACCCACGATGCCCCGCTCGCAGTGTTCACCAACGCATTGAGCAGCGGCCAATCCGCGATCGCATCCGATCCGTCGAGCATCGACTCCGTCTCGCGAAACGGCGAAGCCACCGACCCGCAATCCAGATGGTCGCGCCCCATCACCACCGGCGCCTTCAATTCTCCACGCGCCACCAAATCATTCACAGCCAATCCGAATTTATCGCGCTCGCCATACCCTAGCCAACAAATCCGTGACGGCAGCCCCTGAAACTTCACGCGTTTCTGCGCCAGTTTGATCCACCGGCTCAAATGCTCATCGCGCGGAAACATTTCCAGCACCAGTTGATCCGTGCGCGCAATGTCCGAAGCTTCGCCAGAAAGCGCCGCCCAGCGAAACGGCCCTTTCCCCTCGCAAAACAGCGGTCGGATATATTCCGGCACAAATCCCGGAAAGTCATAAGCGTTCTTCACGCCCTGCTGAAACGCGAACGTGCGAATATTATTCCCGTAGTCGAACGTGACCGCACCCAGGTTCTGCAAATCCAGCATGCCCTGCACATGCTGCGCGATCGACGCCAGCGCCCGCTTCTTGTATTCCTCGGGATTCTTGGCGCGAAGCTGCAGCACCGCCTCCAGCGTCATCCCATTCGGCACGTACCCGCCGATCGGGTCGTGCGCGCTAGTCTGGTCCGTTAGCAAATCGGGCACCACGCCGCGCCTCGCCAGGTCCGGGATCAGGTCCGCGCAATTGCCGACCAATCCCACCGAAGTCGCCTCACCCTTGCGCACCGCGTTCTTCAGGATGCGCAGCGCTTCGTCCAGGCTCGTGACCATAACATCGCAATAGCCGCTCTTCACGCGCCGTTTGATGCGTTCCGGATCGACATCAATCCCCAAAAACGCCGCACCATTGAGCGTCGCCGCCAAGGGCTGCGCGCCGCCCATCCCGCCCATCCCGCCGGTAACCACCAGCTTCCCCGACAGGCTGCCGCCAAAGTGCTTCCGAGCCGCAGCCGCAAACGTCTCGTACGTCCCCTGCAAAACCCCCTGCGTTCCGATGTAGATCCAGCTACCTGCGGTCATCTGGCCGTACATCATCAAGCCGGCCCGGTCCAACTGATGAAACGTATCCCAGTTATTCCAATGGCCCACCAAATTGGAATTGCACAGCAGCACCCGCGGCGCATGCTCATGCGTCCGAAAAATTCCCACCGGCTTCCCCGATTGCACCAGCAACGTCTCGTCAGCGGCCAACTCACGCAGCGACTTAACGATGGCGTGAAAGCATTCCCAATTCCGTGCCGCCTTGCCCGTCCCTCCGTAAACAATCAGCTCCGCCGGCTTCTCCGCCACCTCCGGATCCAAATTGTTCATCAACATCCGCAAAGCCGCTTCCTGCGCCCACCCCTTGCAAGAAATCTCCGTCCCCCGCGCCGCTCGAAACGGTCCTCTCGACAATCCGACCTCCGTCTTAGCGCCCGGCACCGTCACTCCCATGAATTTTTTCTCTCCGCCGCAATACTAACCCACGCCACTCCCATTTGCATCCGCCCCGCCAACACGAGCATGACCTCCCGAGTTTAGGTCTACAATCTTCGAGTGGACCACCACACCGTCGCGCTCGTCAGCATTACCGGCACCTGTCTCGACGTGCTGGGAAGTCTCTACCTGGCCTACGACCTATTGGGTGGGCAACACGGCCCATTGCGCCTGCTTACTCGCGCGGTAACGTATTCCGTCGTCTTCGGCATCGGCTACGGCTTGGGCCTCGGCCCCTTCTTCGGTCTCGCTTCCGGTGTCGCCACCGGCATCACCCTGGCCATTGAATTCAGTCGCGCTGCTCGCGGACTGGATCATTACTCCCTGCTTTGGGAAGCACTCTTTTCCGCCATCCGAGGGCTCGGTTTCGCGGTCGGGCTCTACAGCATTGTGGGCTTCGGATTCGCAATCACGTTTGCCATTCTCATCACTCTCGGCCAAGTCTTCGCCTACTCTCGCGGCATGCGTCCTTCTATGGACTATGCCGCGTCTCGCCGCCCACGCCTTACCCGCCGTCAGTTCTGGGGAACGGTGATCCGCACGGTCGGCTACATGGTCAGCGCTCTGATCTGCAGCGCCTTCATCCACCACGTGGACCACGCTTGGTCTTTTGCGGTTCGCGTAGGACTAGTAACCGGCATCGTCACCGGCGTCGGTGCCACTGTCAATCCCTACATCGAATATTACGCCGATAATCTCCCTGAACGACGCCTCGGCGTGTTCGGCATAGCATTAATCCTCTGCGGTTTTGCTCTGCAATCTCTCCAATATTGGCTCGTGCTTTTCGATTTACGCCTGACGTAGGCTCGCTCGCAGAGCCTCTTCCCGCTGCCACTCCTAGCAAACAATATCCTGCTAAGATAATTTCGTTGCTTAGTCAAAAAACCGAATCCCCGAAACGCTCCCGGCCAGCGCGAAAGAGGCAAAATGAAACGCCGCAATTTCTAACTCCTAACCCCGTTTAGAATCAACACTTACAAAAAAACCGGGGGAGGGGGGCTGCCTGTCAGCCGTTTCGACAACATTTAGCGCCTACGCGCCTTCACAGTTTGATCTCGCTGACTTGAATGATAGGCTCGATATTCGTGTAATTAGGAATGTCACCCATGATCGCCTCAACGTGGGGCCCGAATGCCCGCTGAAACGCATCCGCAGAATCGAACAAAAGATGGCCCATCGCCACATAAGTAGCAGGCGAACCGGGCGGTGCTCCGCCGAGGCCCTGTTCCACCGCAGCTCCCTTTAGTGCCGGCCCCAGTAACCGCCGGACTAGAGGAATGTGCCGATCGCAGTAGTAAGCCATATCGAAGCGATTGCCCTTTTTATTCGGGTAGAACACGCTGACCTTGACCACACGACCCTCCTAACACCGGGCAAATTAGAACTCCCAAACCAGCACCGGTCAAGCATCCGCAGCTACACGTGCAGAAATCATCCGTCGAGACTCCTCGACTCCCCCGCTAGTGAATTGCGCCTTCAAAACGAGTACAGTAAGCTGAGAACCCTTCGATGACCTACGGCACTCTCCCCTCGCGATTTTTAAACGCCATCGATTCACGCCCCAATCCACGCGCGCAGATGTTTCGCCACGCCGACAGCACTTGGGAATCCATCTCCTCCGCGGAACTTCTGCGCCGCGTAGCCGGCCTCTCCACGGCGCTCGTCGAGCTCGGCATCAAGCCCGGCGATCGCGTCGCCCTCTTCGCCGCCAATCGCCCCGAGTGGCACACCGCCGATTTCGCCATCAATGGCAGCGGCGGTGTCACCGTCCCCATCTACTTCAACGAATCGCCCGACCGCATGGCGTACATCCTGAAACACTCTGGCGCGCGGGTGATCATCGTCTGCGGCGCCGACCAATTGCATAAGTTCAAGCAATGCCGCGCGCAACTTCCGGACCTCGAACAAGTGATCGTAGCCGATGTGGAAAACGATGTTCCCGCCGACTTCCTGCGCTACGAAACGCTGATCGCTTCGAGCGGGGACGCGGAAATCGCCGCCTATCGCCTGCGCGCCGCGCAAGCCCTGCCCGGCCAACTCTGCACCATCATTTACACCTCCGGCACCACCGGCGAGCCCAAAGGCGTAATGCTCACCCACAACAATCTTTCCTCCAACGTAACCGACTCCTGCGCCACCTTCGATTTCGAGCCCGCCACCGACGTCGCGCTGTCCTTCCTGCCTCTCGCCCACGTCTACGGCCGGATGATGGATTACATCTACATCTTCAGCGGCGTAACCGTCGCCTACGTGGAGGCCATCGATCTCGTGCCGCAAGCGCTCCTTGAAATTCGCCCCACCATCATCGCCGCCGTGCCGCGCTTCTTTGAAAAAATCTATTCTCGCTTGATGGAGCAGGGAAGCAAAGCCACGGGGGTCAAGCGCAAGCTCTTTGACTGGGCCGTCCACGTCGCCAGGCGTGCCGCGCCGTGGCGCGCGTCAGCAAAGTCCGTCAGCCCAGCTCTCAAACTTGAGTGGACCCTCGCGGACAAGCTCGTCTACAAGAAGATTCGCACTGGCACCGGCGGTAAACTCCGCATGGTCTTCTCCGGCGGCGCTCCGCTTTCCAAGGACCTCGCGGAATTTTTCTGGTCCATCGGGATTCCCATCTACCAGGGTTACGGTCTGACCGAGACTTCACCCATTCTCACCTCCAACTACCCCGCGAATCGCGTGGGCAGCTCCGGAAAACCCATCCCCAACGTTCTGATTCGCATCGCCGATGACGGCGAAATTCTCGCCAAAGGCCCGTGCGTGATGCAGGGCTATTACAAAAACACCGACGCCACCCGCGAAGCGGTTACCACGGACGGATGGTTTCACACCGGCGACATCGGTTATCTCGATTCCGACAACTATCTTTTCATCACCGATCGCAAAAAAGATTTGATCAAGACCGCGGGAGGCAAGTTCGTCGCGCCGCAACCCATTGAGAATGCGCTGAAGACCAGCCCGTACATCCTCAACGCCATGATCGTAGGCGATCAGCGCAGGTTCGTCGTGGCGCTCATCGTCCCCAATGCCACAACCGTTTCAGGAAAAATGACAGAGCAGGGAATTCGCTTTGCTTCGCATAAAGAAATGGCGGCCCACCCCGCCGTGCGTCAGCTGATCGAATCGGAAGTGAAGCGCCTCACCGCGCATCTAGCCCAGTGGGAAACCATCAAGCGCTTTGCGCTTCTCCCCGAAGATTTCACCTTCGACAACGGCAGCCTAACCTTCACCCTAAAACTAAAGCGCCGCGTAGTCGAACAAAAGTATCGCGAAATAATCGACAAGCTCTACGCCGACACCTCCGAGCCCGTCCCCTCCAAGTCCCGCTCGTAGGTTACAGACCTAAGTGGGACAGCCATTTTTGGCTGTCCTCTTTTTCTTTTCCTCTCTGCGTTCTCTGTGCGTCCTCAGTGCCCTCTGTGTTAAATCTTTTCTTCCCCTTAGATCGCCGACAAAAATCTCTGCATCCCCTCCGCGAACTCCTCCTCCTGCGGAATCAAGCTAACCACCAAATATCCATCCCCCGAAAAATCAAAAAAGTGGCCCGGATGAACATAAACATCTCGTTCCGTCAGCATCTGAATAGCCAGCTCTTCATCGCCAACCGCAACCGGCACTCGCAACACCGCATACCACCCGCCCTCCACTTCCAACCGTTCACAACTCCTTCGCGCCGCAAGCTGCCGGTCCAACTCCGCCAGGTTTTTCCGCACGCGCGCCATCACTTGCTTCTGAAATCCGCCGCGCTGCTCCAAAAAAATCGGCGTAGCCAACTGCACCGGCGCATTCGGCGAAAGATACGTATCCGCAATCACGTCGAGCCCTTCCAGCGCATGAGCCTTCAATTGCGGCGGCCCGCTGGTGATCACCCAAGCCATTTTCATCTGCGGCAATCCCGCAATCTTGGACAGCCCGCTCGTTACGAAAGTCAGAGCTTGCTCGTTGCTCGCAAGAGTGAGCGGCGTTGCGCCACCAAGTCCGAAATCGAGAAATACTTCGTCAGCAATGATCGCTAAACTCCGCCGCGCGCAGACTTCGTTCAGCGCCTGCACCTCTCGTGCTTTGGCGAAGTGCCCGGTCGGATTGTTGGGATTGACGACGATGACCGCGCGCGTTCGCGGCGTTATGGCATTTTCCAGGCTGTGAGCGTCGATCTGCCACCCGTGGTCATACACCAGCGGATAGCGCACCAGCTTCACATCTTGAATATCGGCAAGAAATCCAAACAGGGGATAAC
>Ga0209736_1000278_pt1 | contig 16414 bp, 12 predicted proteins | sample BlaSpr_A8_Ref_M3_FD_187992 | JGI IMG/M metagenome (GOLD analysis project Ga0209736, IMG submission 187992) | Forest soil microbial communities from Thunder Bay, Ontario, Canada - Black Spruce, Ontario site 2_A8_Ref_M3 (SPAdes) (version 2) | ecosystem: Environmental > Terrestrial > Soil > Boreal...
CCACGATCGGTCCTGGCCGTATGATCGCCACTTGCACCACGATGTCGTAAAATTTCTTCGGCTTAAGCCGCGGCAGGCACGCCATCTGCGCCCGGCTCTCGACTTGGAACATCCCCACCGTATCCGCTTTTTGAAGTGTCGAATATACGACGGGGTCGTCCGCTGGAAGATGCGCCAAATCCACTTCTTCGTTTTTGTCATGATCATGATAATGATCGCGAATCAGCTCGATGGAATCTTTCAGCACGGCCATCATGCCGAGGCCCAGCAGGTCAACTTTGATGATGCGCATGTCGGCGCAGTCTTCTTTATCCCACTGCACCACCACGCGGCCCGGCATGGAAGCGGGCTCCAGCGGGACGACCGAATCCAGACGCCCCTCACAGATGACCATGCCGCCCGAGTGCTGCCCTAAATGCCGCGGCAGATCTTGGGCGGCCAGACACAACTCGAAATATTTGCGAATCCGCGGATGCTTAAGATCGAGTCCGGCATCGCGCAGACGGCGGTCGAGCGCATCATTCTCGTCTTTGAATTCCCAGGTTGCCACCGCCGCTGAAATTCGTTTCAGCGTGTCCGGGTCGAATCCCAGCGCCTTGCCCATTTCGCGCGCGGCCATGCGATTGCGATACGTGATCACGTTGGCGGTCATGGCTGCTCCGCGCTGCCCGTAACGTTGATAGACGTACTGGATAACGCGCTCCCGCTCGTCGCCGCTCGGCAGGTCTAGATCGATGTCGGGCCATTCGCCGCGTTCTTCGGAAAGAAACCGTTCAAACAATAATTCCATGCCAATCGGATCCACAGCCGTGATGCCGAGGGAGTAACAAACCGCGCTGTTGGCAGCGGATCCGCGGCCCTGGACAAGAATTTTCTCTCTGCGGCAGAAGTCCACCAGGTCCCAGACAATCAGAAAGTATCCGGCAAGTTTCAGATGTTCGATCAAACCCAACTCGCGCTCGATTTGCCGGCGCGCGCTCTTCTTCAGCTCTGGAGCCGCCCGCCCATAGCGGCTCTGCATTCCTTCCCGCGTGCGCTCCCGCAGAAACGACATCATGGTTTCCCCGTCCGGCACGGGATACCGCGGAAACTCGTATCCCAGATCGTTCAGCGTGAACTCAAGCCGTGAGGAAAGTTCAACCGTATTTGCGAGGGCACCCGGAAAATCCGCAAAGAGCGCCCGCATTGCCGCGGGAGATTTGAGATGGCGCTCGGTATTGCGCGCCAGCAGACGTCCGGCAGTGGCCAGCGTGCGATGATGCTGCAGCGCGATGAACGCATCCGCCAACTCGCGCTCCCGGGGCGTGGCATAGTTCACGCCATTGGTCGCGAGTAGCGGCAGGTGTAAAGCTTCCGCGATTTCGATCGCAACCCGGTTTCTGTACTCTTCTTCACGATGAAAATGCCGTTGCAATTCGACGTAAACGTTCGGCTGGCCGAAAATCTCCGTCAACCGCTTCACCGCTTCGAACGCGGTTTGTGGTCCACCTTGCGTTAGCGCTGCAGCCAGCGGTCCTTCTTCTCCACCGGTCAGGCATATCAAACCGCCGGCGTGCTCCATGAAATCCGAACTCGACGCGAGGGCTCCTTCTTTTCGCCCAACGCGCAGCTTCATTTTCGTAATCAGGCGGCAGAGGTTTTGATATCCAAGGCGCGAGGCCACCAGAAGCGGAAGCCGAAATCCACCACGGTGTCTCCGTGGTGAAAACGCGGCACACGTTACCTCCGCCCCAATATGCGCATTGATCCCCGCCTTTTTTGCGGCGAGATGGAAACGCGGAGAGCCGTACACTCCATCTCGATCGAGCAATGCCATCGCCGGCATGCCCAGGTTCGCGCACACCGCGATCAGTTCCTCGGGAATCGAAGCCCCTTCGAGAAAGCTGAATGCGGAGCGGGAATGGAGTTCGGTGTACATCAGTTCTCAATTCTCAGTTCTCGGGTTGGCTCTCGTAATTACTGAGAACTGAGAACCGAGAACTGAGAACTTTTCCTAGTCATACGTTCCTTCTACAAACCAGTTTCCACTTAGCTTGTCCTGCATCAGGCGGTACAACACGAGTCCAGTTTCGGTGGGCACGGCGATGTCCCACTCCTCGCGCGACCATCCTTCCTGTTCCGACCAGTCGCCGGAAGAACGCCAGGGGCCGGCGGTCCAGACGATTTCGCCGGCAATGTCTTCGTGCTCGAGGCATCGCATCCGCACCGGCTTGGCTTCGCGCAAAGTAACGCTCGCACCGAGCGGCGGACGAAACAGGCGCAAGGCGATCACCGCGCTCATTTGTTCTTTTGCGCTTTCTTTTGCGTTTTCATCGAGCTTTTCGTCGACTGGGCATACACTGTCATTTTCTTGCATGGATGTATCCTTCTTTCGATTTCCAGACTGCTTGACTTCAGGCTTTACTTTGGGCTCTACGCGCGCGGGCTCTGCGGGCGCAAAGTGCCGCACCGCAAATGCGCCTTCGCGATGTGTATCCAATAACTCCACCGACCCCACTCTCCCTTCGCCGACAATTCCTGCGATGCGCGCCAGCGTAAGTTCCAGTTTTTCGGGCTCCGGAAAAACCGGCCGAAACAATCCACTCTGCAGGGCTCGCGGGCGCGCCGGATCCGCCGACAAATGAATCTTCACAATGGGCGCTCCCGGCGGATGCGCCTGCAAATCAAGCTGCAACAATTTAAGAAATATTTTTGTGTCCAGCATGGGCGTTGGCAGTCGCAGCGTGCGGGTGAACTGGCGGGTGAGGGTGCAGGTGAAGGATGCGTAGCCATTCTGCTGCGTCGCTGCAAGTTCCAGATTCAGCCGCAACTCCTGCGCCGCCAGCGCCCGCGATCTCAATCGCGCGCACACTTGCTCCAGCATGCGGTTCAGCAAAAATGCCAGCGGTTCCAGCAGCACGATGGGATATTCCAGCTCCACACTCTCGGCAAAAATCAGCTGCGGTTCCAGTACACGCAAGTTGCGCGGCGCCGCGCCCCGCGCCAGCTTTTGCAGCCGGATTCCCTGCTGTCCCAGGCGCTCGCTGACGGGAACTTCGGGAAGAGCCGCCAGCGCCCGCAGCTTGCGAATGCCCCAGCGATCAAACGTTTCAATCCAGCGTGCGGCCTGCTCTGCATCGGAAGAAAAACTTTCCAGCAATACATCCACCGGCAGATCTCCCAGCTGCTCTGCTTCGCGCCCTTCGGGAATCAAAGTCACGCCGGGAAAACCACGGGCTCCAAGCAAAGCGGCATCCGGATTCGCGGCCACGGCAATGTTCGCTTCCAGTCCCATTTGCGAGACGCGCTGCGCCAAATTGCGAGCAATCGTCGACAGCGGACCAAACAACGGTTCGAGTCCGCCAAGATTCAAAAGCACGGTGCCGGGCGACGAGTCTTCCACTTCCGGGGAAAACGATTGCGCGCAATCGAGCAGCGCAGCGTGTGCCGATGTCTCCTGCGACTCGGAGCGCGCCCGCAGCACGAGGTTTTCCCATGCTTCCAGTTGAGACTTGGTCGCTCCTACCTCTACGCCTGATTGCCGCGCACTTTCGTTGAGCGCGACTACCTTCTCGAGCGGAGGCCGTCCGGTGAGCACCGCGACCGGGCGAGCGCGCAACTCCGGCTCGAAGCGAATGATCGCTTGCACGGAGAAATCGGGGATGAAGATGCAGGCAAACATGAAGCAGGTTTCAGGTTTCAGGTCTTAGGTCTCAGGTCTCGGACTTGAGATCTGATTGATTTCGAACTTTCGGCATCCTAAAGCGAATCGCGATTATCCCGCCCATGCGGCTCGACTTTTGAAGCTTGCCGTCGATTGCACCGGCTTGCGTTCCAACCGCGAGCGCAACAACTCGGCAGTGATTTCGAATTGATCCAACAATTCCGAATGCGGCAATTCCGAATGCATCAGCGGGCTTCCTGAGACCTGAGACCTGGCACCTGACACCTGGCACCTGACACCCGACACCTTCACCAGCACCGACGAGCAACTCCCTGCAATCGGCTGCTGTTCCAAAACCAGCAGCGCCGTCGGCGTGTGCTCAATGGCGCGGCGGAAGCGGAACCATGATGTCAAAGGAATTCGCCGCGCGCTCGACACCGGAACATCGCCGAGATCGAGAGCAATCATCCCGAAGCCATTGCTTTGCAGCAGGAGGTCGGTGACTTTCAGCATTTGCCCGAGCTGCGCTTCCCAGCGGCTAAAGCCGAACTTTTTCCCGGCTACTTGCGGTATGCCTGAAGGCATACCCTGATACGGATCGCATGAAGACAGACTCTGATACGAATCGGGCATAGCCTGATACGAATCGCTTGAAGGCATACTCTGATATGAGTCCGTTTTTGCGCTGCCTGCTCGGCGCGCAGCCGAAGGATTTTTGCGCGACGGATATTTTTCTCCGCATCGCACCCACAGCAACCGGCTCATCTCCATGCCCGCGGCTGCTGCTGACGCGGGATCGAACGCATCGCTTGCATCTACCAGCGCGCAAACTTCTCCGCGTTGTGTAGCGCAGGCCAGCGCCAAAAGCAACACGCTGGTCCTTCCCGATGAGGCCGTGCCGCAGATTTCCGTGAGACAACCGCGAGCGAGGCCGCCGGTCAGTGAGTCCAGTTGCGGAATGCCGCTCGAAACCATTTCCGGAGCCGAGCGCACATCAAGGCGCGAAGCGGGAACGACCGCTGCCAGCTTGGAGATGGCGCCCACGTGGGCCAAAATTTCCGTGGTCTTCTTTGCGGTCTTCTCCGCGATTGATTCCGCGTTCGAGCGCGGAGAAGACCGCGGAGAAAAAATAAAAGAGCGGCCCATGGCCGCCGATGAAAAAATCGGAGAGGCAGACATACTTTCTCGCTATTGTCAGCTTGCAATTGTCAGGGAACGTAGAGGGCAGGATCAGCCCGGGCGAGATGTAGCTTTCGCTTTTTATTCGCCTAAGTGAGTATCGCTCTCCGTCCTGCCGTTGTCAAGGCGGTCCGGCTAAAATCATCAGTCCGAATCATGAGCCAGGACTGCAACTTGAAGATTCATAATGCTTTGCGGAGAAATTTTCGCGAGCGAAATCGCCGCTGTGCGCTTCCCGGGTCGAAAACCGCGAGACCTAGGGCACCCGGTTTGGTGAAAACAGCTTTTGTTATAATCGGACTTCGTTGCGATCCACTTGAGTGGCGCTATCGTCTAGGGGTTAGGACGGAAGATTCTCAATCTTCAAACCCGGGTTCGATTCCCGGTAGCGCTACCAAACCTTCCCAGCGTCTGGCACAAGATCCGCGAGTTGTTGGCCCAAGTCAGCAGCGGAATTGTTCAAGAGAGTCTGAAGGGGAAAAGGCCCGGCTGTCGTTCTGGTAAGTGGGGCTTAAATCTAGTACGCCGTTAGTCGCAAACGATCAGATCGGCTGCCGCATTTGTTTACGGCGTTTTTGCTTGATACGGTGAAACGCTGACCCTGCTTTTCAACACTATTCTTACGGGATTCTTCCATCCTGCTGGAGGCGGTCCATGCTTAAAACTCTCGACATTCTTATCGGCGCGACTACGGTTGTCCTGCTGTTCAGCATGGCGGTAACCGTGATCACCCAAGCGCTCACCAACCTTTTCCAGAGGAGAGGAAGGCACCTAAAAGCCGGCCTCGCCGATCTGCTTCAGCAATTGGGAATACCGACGCGACATTATGCTGAGGATATTGCGGATCACGTCCTGCGGCATCCCATGATCTCGGATGGGAAAGGGAAACTCGGCACGGTCGTCAAGCGTGAAGAGTTCGTCAAGCTGCTGCTCGACTTCGCCAGTGGCGAGGGAGTGTCCACTCTAGGCGATGAATCCAAGAAGGCACTTCTGGCCGTGAGCCAAAGGAACGGAATCGCCGATCCGCTAAGCGCGCTCAAGAACATCCGGGCTTTGGAATTGCAGCTTGAAGCTTCAGATCCGCAGCTGGCGAGCAATGTGCGCCAGTCGCTGGCCATCGTGCACGGAGCCGGCAGCGATTTCGTAGCGAGGATCAACTCGTGGTATGACCAGACCATTGACCGGGTCAGCCAGCGCTTCACAAATTACACGCATTTGGCAACGATCGGAATTGCCGCAGTCGTGGTGTTGACGGTGCAATTGGACATCATCGCAGTGTTGGACCGCCTCTCCATAGACGACCAATTTCGCAGTGCGGTGGTTGACGTTTCGGCCAAACAGTATGCGGGCGACGCAAGTGCAGCACAAACCAATCCGCGGCCCTATTACGATCTGCTCAGCCAGGCAGGTCTGGTTACGTTGCCGACCAGCGCAGGCTGGCCGAGCCAACTGAAAGAGACGCGCAAGATTCCTGGGATGGTGCTTTCAGTTTTGCTGCTTAGCCTGGGTGCCCCGTTCTGGTACGGTGCGCTCAAGGATCTGCTGCAATTGCGATCTAGCTTGGCGCAGAAAGACGATGCTCAGCGTAGCCAGAGGCAAACCGGTCAAACTGGCGCCGCGACAGAAGGCAGCGGCGCAACTGCGAACGTGACCCCGACGTGGCTTGTTGGAGATCGTGGCGATCTTACCGCCATTGGTTAGGAATTTAGCATGGAACACACATGGATTGGGTGCCCGGAATCTAATTTCCGCAAAGGACGCCCACTCGGATTTCGGCCGGAGGCGATCGTCATCCACATCATGGATGGTAGTTTCTCCGCGGGCGAGTCTGTCTTCCTGGGCGAGGGGACCCAAAAATCGGCGCATTACGGAATCTCAAAAGAAGGTGTCATCCACCAGTATGTGGATGAAAACGACACCGCCTTCCACGCCGGCATCGTCGTGAATCCAACGTGGCAACTGCTAAAACCTGGGGTCAACCCGAACTTTTACACGATCGGGATCGAGCACGCGGGCCGTCCCGATGACGTCTGGCCGGAAGCTCAACTTACGGCCAGTGCCGGACTGATTGGCGAGATCGTTGCGCGTTGGCATATTCCAGTCGACGTCCTGCACCTGGCCCGGCATCACCAGATTCGGGCAACCAAGACCTGCCCCGGAAATTGGCTGCAGATGAACGAACTGATCCAGCGAGTACCAAGTCCCGAAATTGTGCATGCGGCGCCTATCAGCACGGTAAGGGTTCTGAAGAATGTCAATCTGCGCAAAGACGGGCCGAATACCACGGCGCAGGTCGTCCGCGTGATTTTGGCGAACAGCGAGATAACGGTATCCGGCTTCACTCTCGGTGAGCGAATCAATGGCAATGCGTGTTGGTATGTGGACACCGAAAACAACTACTTGTGGGCGGGTGCGACGGACATTCCCAAGCCCATGGTGGCAACGGCAATCACTTCTTCCGGCAATGCGGCTTAGGTCTCGAAGGCGAGGGTCTATCCGGAAGAATTAAAGAGTGCCGGTGGATACGGTTTATTTTTTCAGCCTTACTCAGGATCTCCTTATTGTTGAGACCGAGCTAAGCAGGCGAAAGCGGCGAACTTCCCCAAGACCGCGGAATCTGGCCTCCGTTCGGAAAAAAGGCAAGAGCGATGGCGGCGCAAACCATTCTTTGGGTAGATCTTCGGACGACTCTTTCCGAGCCGGACCTTTGCAGTAGTCTGCCCAAAGCGTACGGCGCACAGCGATTGCGTCACCTCCCCGATCTGCTTCGGGCGGTACAGAACTGGCGCCCTTGGGCGGTTTGCTTCGAATACGACGTCCCGGATGCTCGCGGCCTGGCCGCATTGGTGGATGTCAAGAACCACCACTCCTCACTGCCCATCGTAATGTTGACCGAAAAGCACGCTAAGGCGCTGTCGAACTGGGCGTTTCGGCGCTGTGTCTGGGATTACCTCGTGAAACCGGTGTCGGTCAGGCACTTGTGTAATTGCCTGACAAGTATTGATAAGGCCGTGCCGCCGGCGGAGCGTCCGGCTAACCGGATGCCGGGCGCCAATACCGCGATCGATTTTCTGGCGGTGAAGGGGGGAGGCACTCTGGCGCCGGCGGTTTCGTACGTGGCGACGAACTACCCCGAGAAACTGCGTTTGGCGACGGCCGCCAGGCTTTGCGACCTGAGCCCATTCCAGTTCAGCCGAAACTTTAAGAAGGAGCATGGGTTTACGTTCCGCGACTTTGTGCTGCGGGTGCGGATTGAGCGCGCGGCAGAACTGATGAAGTATTCGTCAGCCTCTGTTACCGAGGCGGCTTTCGTGGTCGGATTCAACGATCTTTCTTATTTCGCGCGAATGTTCCGCCGGCAGCTCGGCGTTTCTCCTTCCCACTACCGCACCGAGAGTGAACCGAGCCAGTTGCTGCTGTTCCCGGAAGAGCTGCGAAAACGTTGATGCAAGAAACTACCGGAGCCGTGCAAGAAACTCCTAGCATTCGATTTCAGGTTTGGAGTTGAATACCCCGCAACGCAACTTCCCTTCAGAACCTAACTGCTGTTTGAGCTCAAGAAGTCCCAGAAGAGGGTGAGATCAGAAGATGGTCTTACCTGGGAGGATCCGCAATGCCAGTCGCAGTTTCCTACCCCGGCGTTTATGTGGAAGAAATTCCGAGCGGAGTACGCACCATCACCGGTGTCGCCACCTCGATCACCGCCTTCATTGGCTGGGCGGCCAAGGGCCCGACAAAGTACGCAGGGCTCGTCCTGAGTTGGGCGGATTTTGAACGGATGTACGGCGGCTTCGACGCCCGCAGTCCTTATCTGGGATATGCGGTATCGCAGTTTTTCATCAATGGCGGCACTAAAGCCTACATTTTGCGTTTGGTGCCGAACATACTACCCACCCCTCTCCCGGCTGGAGTGACCGCAGCCGCAGCCGCGACCCTGGTGCAAGGCGGCTTGACTTTCACTTCGGGAACCGTAGGCCCAGACGGGCTTCTAGCCAACGCCGCGAATCCCGGCGTGTGGGGCCAAAACTACGGGATTGCGATCAAGAACCAAACTGGAGGCACAAACCGATTTCGCGTCCAGGTGGTCTATGCTCCTTCAGGTGCCTCGTCGGAGGTCGTGGTGGAGTCTTACGAGAACCTGTCGATCGTGACTCCCGATCCACAGGGGCGTTACGTCGCAGATGTGATTAACAAGCAGTCAAGCTTCGTGACCGTAGCCGTGGCCGGTGGTACGACCGCACCTCCTCCCGACACCACGTTGCCTTCTCCCAAGCTGGCGGGTACGGCCAACGACGACGGCACGGTGTTGTTGCCCAGCACCAACACCGCAACCGGGAGCACGTTCGAGGCCGCCTTGACAGCTACCACGGCGATTCTTGACCAGATCGATTTGTTCAACCTCCTGTGCGTCCCCGGCGAGATTGTGACGGCGACAGTCGGTACCTTGGAGCAGTATTGTGAGGGTCGGCGGGCCTTTCTAATTGCTGACCCTGATCCGGGCATCACCGATCCCACCAAAGTGACTGGCCCACCGACGACCGGGAAGAACTCCGCTTTCTATTTCCCATGGATACAAGCGCCAGACCCACTGAATCAGAACCGTCCCAGCTACTACCCGCCCTGTGGATTTATGGCTGGAATTTATGCGCGGACCGACGGAACTCGGGGTGTGTGGAAAGCTCCGGCGGGAACGGAGGCGACCTTGGCCGGGGCTTCTGGCGTAGCCGTCCCGCTCAACGATAGTCAGAACGGATTGTTAAACCCGTTGGGTGTGAACTGCATTCGCAACTTCAATGTTTACGGAATCGTGGCTTGGGGCGCTCGTACTATGCAAGGCAACGACGAATTGGGCTCGGAGTGGAAATACGTCCCAGTCCGGCGAACCGCTTTGTACATTGAGGAGAGTCTCTTCCGTGCCCTGAAGTGGGTGGTGTTCGAACCCAATGACGAGCCGCTGTGGGCGGAGATTCGGCTGAACGTGGGCGCGTTTATGCATAACCTGTTCCGGCAGCATGCCTTCCAGGGAACGACGCCAGCCGACGCATACTTTGTAAAGTGCGACAAGGAAACCACCACGCAGAACGACATCAACCTCGGCATCGTCAACATTGTGGTCGGCTTTGCCCCACTGAAACCGGCAGAGTTTGTGATTATCAAGATCCAGCAAATGGCCGGCCAGATCGCAACCTAGATCGCGACCTAAGGAGGGATTCTCATGGCGCAGTTTACTGCCAACGCGCAACGCTTTGATCCGTACAAGAATTTCAAGTTTCGGGTCAAGTGGGACGGCAAGTACGTTGCCGGGGTCAGCAAGTGCGGAATGCTCAAGCGCACCACGGAAGTGGTGAAGCACCGCGAGGGTGGCGATCCTTCGAGCAGCCGCAAGTCGCCAGGGCGCACCGAATTCGATGCGATCTCGCTGGAGCGCGGCGTTACCCACGATGTGGAATTCGAAAAGTGGGCCAACAAGGTGTGGCACATCGGAGCCGGATTGGGCGCAGAGGTCTCACTCAAGGACTTCCGCAAGGACTTCACGATTGAGGTGTACAACGAAGCTGGCCAGTTGGCGATTGCCTACAAGGTGTATCGCTGCTGGGTTTCCGAGTACCAAGCCATGCCCGATCTCGACGCGAACGCCAACGCGGTTGCGATCCAGCATATCAAGCTGGAGAACGAAGGCTGGGAACGCGACGAGAACGTTACGGAACCGACGGAACCTTCCTTCACAGTGCCGGCAGTTGGGTGATGGCTTATGCGCCCACTGTCGGTTCCAGAACTGCTCACCGTATGGGAGCGCGGCTTGACCGCGCTCCCGTTTGAACGCGCGCTGGCGATTCTGTCAGTAGCGTCTCCCGAGTCTTCCCCTGCGGCACTAGCCCGCCTCAGCATCGGCCGCCGAGACGCCAATCTGCTGCAGTTGCGCGAGTGGGCATTCGGTTCGGAACTCGCGATCCTGGCGGCGTGTCCGTCGTGTCGTCAGACGCTGGAGTTGACGATACCGGTTTCCGCACTCCGCGCGTCGTTGGATCCGAAGTTGGCTCCGACGGGGGCTCCGACGGGGGCTCCGACAGCGGAGTCGGCGAGCGATCTCGAGGGCTCTCTCATGTTGCAGGACATGTTGCTGGACTACGAGGTGCGCTATCGCTCGCCCAATACCGAGGACATTGCGGGGTGTGCCGGACTGGAATTTGCCGCCGGCCGGCGAAAGCTGCTCGCCTGCTGCGTAACCGATGCGCGCTGCCAGGGCAGGGCCGTCTCCGCGGAAGAGCTGCCTGAGGACGTGGCGCGGAAAGTCGTGGAGCAGATCGCGGCCATCGATCCGCAAGCCGACACCCGCCTCGATCTCACCTGCCCCGAATGTCACGGGCGCTGGAAGGAAGTGTTCGACATCGTCTCATTCTTCTGGGCAGAGATCGATGCGTGGGCACGCCGCGTTCTTCGGGAAGTCAACGTTTTGGCTCGCGCGTACGGCTGGCGCGAGAGCGACATTCTGGCGCTGAGTCCGGTGCGCCGGCAAATCTATCTGTCCATGGTCCAAGTATGACTGACTTTCTTACCAGTCTGACGGCGAGAAGCTTCGGCACGGAGACGGCGATCCGGCCGAGAGTCGCTTCGCTGTTTGAACCCGTTCGCAATGGCGATGCAGCGCTCCGAGAACCTGCGGCGGAACCGATCGAGACCACGATCGCCAGGGAGGTTGAGGTGCAAGCGGATAGCGAGCAGAAGAGGAGCCGTCCGTCTCCGGCATTGCGTGAGGATGGTAAAGCCAGCAATGCGACGCACTTCGCAGACACGAACTCTGTGTTGCCGTTAGTTTCGCCACCACGGGATCATTCTGAGCGTCCCAGAACGACCGTTCTTGCCAACGAAACAAGGGAGAAGGAAGACACGGTGGTCGCGGCGAGGGTACGTCCGCGAAGAGAGATGCATTCAGAAGAAGAGGACGCGACCGAATCTGAGCCTGCGCTGCGCTCAGACTCGGAAGATGGCGCGCCAAAGCGTGTCTCGACGAGGGTAGCGGCCGCTTCTGCCTCCCGCGATGAATCTACTGAGAACGACCATCGCGGGTTTGTGCTTCCGCCAAAGATCTTCCCTGAGCTGACGGCTCAGATGAAAAATGCAGCAGTGGCCATGAACGTTGGACCCGGCACACCGAAGAGAGAAAAAGCAGGAAGTGCCTGGCCCGCTCTGGCCGCGGAGCCTGAACCCAGCGTTCACGTCACCATCGGAAGAATCGAGGTGCGCGCGACTTCGGAAAGCAAGCCAGTGGGTCGGCCGCGAACCGCTTCCCCGGTGATGAGCCTGGAGGAATACCTGCACCGGCGCACCCAGCGAGGCGGTCAGTGAGCAACCCACTTGCCATCGCGGCCACTACGCTCACGCTGCAGGCGATCCTGCAGAGCACCATTGTGAGTGATCCCGCCGACACGGATCTGACCGATACCACCGTTACTATCCTCCCGCCCGACAAAGCCCGCGGCAACGGCAACGCGAACCAGTTAAATCTGTTTCTTTACCAGATTCTCCCGAACGCGGCATGGCGCAATATGAACATCCCCAGCCAGGTGGCAACTGGAGAAACAGGCAATCCTCCGTTGGCTTTGACACTGCACTACCTGCTGACCGCATTCGGAAAGGACAACGACACCACTCTGCCCTTCGGACATCACCTGCTGGCCAAGGCGATGAGCATTCTGTACGACCACGCGCTGCTCGGCCCGGACGAAATTCGATCGGCTACATCCGCGACCTTCCCGGGAAGTGATTTGGATAAGCAGATTGAGCGCGTCCGCATTACGTTGCAGCCCATGTCGCTCGAAGAAATATCCAAGCTGTGGACGGGGCTGGTGACGCAGTATCGGCTCTCGGTGGGATATGAAGTCTCGGTGATGCTGATCGACAGCACGCAGGCAAAGAAAACGCCTCTACCGGTTCTGACCCGCGGAGTTAAAGCCCCGGCAAGCCTGATTCCGCCGTTTCCAGCGCTTGATCAGATTCAGTTCCCGAACTCGCAGACGTCGGCGCTGCTCGGAGACAGCTTGATACTTACGGGCAACAACCTCGACGGAACGAGTGTGGGCCTCGTCTTCAATCATCCGTTGTGGAGCGCGCCCGTCGAAATTCCACCACAGCCCGGTGGAACAGCGACCCAGGTTACGGTGATCATTCCAAACTCGCCAGCGAACTGGCCGGCGGGGTTCTACACCGTCAGCCTCATGGTGCAGCGTCCAACGGAGACATATCGCCGGACAACAAATCAGCTTTCGTTTGGGCTGGCGCCGAAGATCACGATCGCACCGCCGACTTCCGCCGGGCCCAACATCACCTACACCGTGACGTGCGGTCCGGAGGTGCGGCCCGAGCAGTACGCCGCACTTCTGCTGGGCGACCAGGAAATTGTGGCCCAGCCGCACACCACACAGACCGCGTCGCTGAGTTTCCAGGCGCAGAACCTGAGCGCAGGCAAGTATTTTGTGCGGCTGCGTGTTGATGGCGTCGACAGCCTGCTGGTAAACCGGGCACTAACGCCGCCGATGTTCGACCAGACTCAGAAGGTGACAGTGACATGAACAACGCGACCGATTGGCAGGAAGGGAATGCGCGCTACCTCGCGGCTGCATTGGCGTGGTTGCGTGCCCGCATGGAGCAGTTGGCAGCGCGGCATGCGGAGACCCCAGAATCCTTCGCGCTCCCGGCGCCAGTGCCCAAGGAGCAACCCCGCTCGATCTGGAAGCACTTCGGCCGCCCTCCCGCTGAACTTCCAGCGAGAACACCCAGCCTGCTGCTATCGGGAGGCGTCAACTCCCACGCCGATCGACGCGTGATTCAAGCGGCGGAAGCGCTTCAGGCCGCCGCTGAGATGGACCCTCCGCCTGCGCTTCTGCTTCTGACGCAGCGCCTGGGACTCTCGCAATTCGAGCAGCAAGTACTGATTCTTTGCCTGGGGATGGAACTGGATACCGGAGTTGCCGGTTTGTGCGCGCGCTGCCAGAAGGATCCGGGGCGGGCCTATCCGACGTTTGCACTGGCGTTCTCACTGTTTGAGGGAGCTACATGGGACGCGCTTTCGCCGGAGCGGCCGCTGCGATACTGGCGCCTGATCGAAATCACGCAGCCCGGCGGCCAGCCGCTCACCACCAGCGCATTGCGTGCGGACGAACGAATCGTCAACTACAACAAGGGCCTGAATTATCTCGATGACCGGTTGTTGCCATTGTTGACTCCGATCGATCAACAAACTCCCGGTACGGATCTTCCGCCATCGCATCGCGATACGGTGGAAACGATAATCCGGAGCCTGAAACTGGTAGATGCGAATCGCAGCCTGCCGATTGTGCAGTTGCTTGGCGCCGACGCCGCCAGCAAGCAACTTGTAGCCGGAGAAGTGGCGAGCTCTGTCGGCCTCCAGTTGTACCGCCTGCCGGCCATGCTGTTGCCCACGCAGGCCGCGGATATTGAAACGCTGGCGAGGCTCTGGCAGCGGGAGAGTCTGCTGCTGCCGCTGGCCTTGTATCTGGACACGCTCGGCTACGGCGCGGAAGCCGTGTCGGCCGGGCCGTCTTCCCCGGTCACGCGCCTGCTGGAGCGAATGGAGGGAGCGGTCTTTCTGGATGCGCGCGAGGGCTGGCCGGGGCTCCACAAGCTGGCGGTTTCGGTTGACATCACTAAGCCCAGTGCAGCCGAGCAAGCAGCGGCGTGGGAGTCGGCACTAGGCCTGGCTGCGAAAGAGAGTCCGGCGCAGCTGGCCGCGCAGTTCAATCTCAGTTTCCCGACGATTCGACAACTGGCGCGGGATGCGCTCTCCGAGCAGACGGATCGGGTCCCGCTGCATGACCGGCTGTGGGGAGCGTGCCTGGCGAGTACGCGGCCTCAATTAGATGTTCTCGCCGAACGAATCAATCCCAAAGCAACGTGGGACGACATCGTTCTGCCCGACGCCGAGTCGGCCCTGCTGCGCCACATCGCGGAACAGGTGGCGCAGCGCACGACCGTCTACGAGAAGTGGGGCTTCGGAGAAAAGATGAGTCGGGGGCTCGGCATCAGCGCGCTGTTTTCGGGTGACAGCGGCACGGGAAAAACCATGGCCGCCGAAGTGATTGCCAACGAACTGCGCTTGAACCTGTATCGCATCGATTTATCGGCGGTGGTCAGCAAATACATCGGAGAGACCGAGAAGAATCTGCGGCGCATGTTCGACGCGGCGGAGAACGGCGGCGCGATTCTCTTCTTCGACGAAGCCGACGCTCTGTTTGGCAAACGCAGTGAAGTCAAAGACAGCCATGACCGCTACGCCAATATCGAGATCAACTACCTGCTGCAAAGGATGGAAGCCTACCGCGGCCTCGCCATCCTGGCGACCAACATGAAGAGCGCGCTGGACACTGCTTTCCTGCGGCGCTTGCGGTTTATTGTGCGCTTTCCCTTCCCGGGAGTGGCCGAGCGAAAAGCGATCTGGCAGAGGGTATTTCCGCAGGACATGCCGAAAAATGCGCTCGATTACGACCGGCTAGCGCGGCTGAATGTCACAGGCGGACACATCCACAATGTTGCGATCAATGCCGCATTCCTGGCGGCGCACGCCGGATCGCCCGTAACCATGGCGCTGGTGCTGGAGGCCGCGCGGGCGGAGTTCCGCAAGATCGAACGGCCGATCAACGAGGCCGATTTTCGCTGGCAGGAACCGGCTGCCGGGGCGGTGGCATGAATATCACTTTGCATATCGAACGGTTGGTGCTCGAGGGAGTGCCGGTTTCTGCGTCGGAACGACCGCTGTTGCGGGCAGCGATGGAAACGGAATTGACGCAGCTTCTGCGAAATGGTGAGCTGTCGGACGAATTGCGGGCAGGAGCAACTCTCGCGCAGGTGCGGGCCGGCGCCATTCAGGTGGCCAAGGAGAGCAGTCCGAAAAAACTTGGCACGGATATCGCCCACGCGGTGCATCAAGGGCTGGGTTATTCCGGGAGAAGGCGGTCCGTGACAGTGGGCCGCCAACTATCTTCAAAGAATCGAAGTACATTGCCAGGGGGAATCTGCGATGAGTAAATCCGCCTCTCACACGAAACAGGATACGCGTAAGGCAGCTTGCCCCAATGCCCATATTGCAGAGCGTCAGAATTCGCTGGGCGCACATGTCTGCATTCAGCGCGAAGCCAGTGGGCTTGGCGTGCAACCAACTGCACCTTTGCTTGTGCGTGACGTCTTGAACTCGCCGGGTCAGCCGCTCGATGCGGAGACGCGGTCGTTCATGGAGCCGCGGTTTGGATACGACTTCAGCGGGGTGCGCGTGCATGCGGACGAGAAAGCCGCTCAATCCGCAGACGCTGTGAGTGCGAACGCCTATACGACGGGAACGCATGTCGCGTTTGGTGCAGGGCGCTATGCCCCCGATATGACGAGCGGCCGCCAGCTCATCGCGCATGAGTTGACGCATGTAGTCCAGCAGGCGAACGGAGATGTCGATGGAACTCCCATCGGACACGGCTTCCGCGTTAGCCAACCGAGTGATCCCTTCGAGAGGCGCGCCTCAGCGAAGCAAACAGAGTTGGGTCGGGATCCCGGCGATTCAGAAAGCCAAGCGAGTGTGCCAGGCGA
>Ga0209736_1000279_pt1 | contig 16361 bp, 15 predicted proteins | sample BlaSpr_A8_Ref_M3_FD_187992 | JGI IMG/M metagenome (GOLD analysis project Ga0209736, IMG submission 187992) | Forest soil microbial communities from Thunder Bay, Ontario, Canada - Black Spruce, Ontario site 2_A8_Ref_M3 (SPAdes) (version 2) | ecosystem: Environmental > Terrestrial > Soil > Boreal...
CCGAAGTGAACCAGTTCCTCTCCCGCCTTCTCCTCCTCCTCGCCCAGGACCGCGTCTCCCCGCGACGCGCCGCCGTCATGGCTTACACCTGCAACCTCATCCTCCACACCCACCGCGCCAGGGACATCGAGGACAAAATCGCCGCCAACGCCCCCCAGGAAATCGTCTGGGATCTCGTCCGCCCCAAACGCCACGACGACGATCCGCCACACGCGCCCCCCTCCCACCCGACCTGGCACACCTCCACCACCGAGCGCCCCCAAACATGAGCCCGCAGTATCTCGGCAGGGGCACGATACTTCGTGCCCTCTTCTCTGAGGCTCGGTGGGGAGCTACGGTGTGGCAACGAGGGCTCGCGCCGAGCATTGCCGCGTGCCCAACGGTCGTGCCAAACTCTAAGAGCCCGGCTCCGCAGTTACAGGAGCGGCTGCGCCGGCATCTCATTGAAGGTGCGCGGGTTGATTCACCAAGGAGTTGGAACGTGAGGAAGCTGTTTCGGATTGGCGCTTTTCCAGGGCGCCGGAATTGTTTTGCAGGCGCTGCCGGCTGCGGCCGGGTTCATTTCCGGGCTGTGGCGGCTGCTTGCTTGATGCTGTTGGCTTTGGGCCTGGCGACCGCTGCGGCGGCGCAGCAAGAGTCTGTGCCTGGGTCGGCGCCGATCGCGACGCAGGCGCCGCCGATTCCCGTGGAGCAGATCATTCAGCGGTTTGCGGCGCGGGAATCGGAGTTCAAGCGCGAGCGGGACAATTTCACGTACACGCAGACGTTCATTTTCCAGACGCTGGACCCGGATGGCCAGCCGGACGGCGAGTATCGCATGGTGAGCGACATTATCTTTAACCCCGCTGGCAAACGCCTCGAACATGTGATGGAAGCACCGGTTTCGACGATCACGCGCCTGCAGTTTACGCAGGAAGACGAGGATGACATGCGGAACGTGCAGCCGTTTGTCTTGACCTCGGAAGAACTGCCCAAGTACGACGTGAAATATGTAGGACGCGAACAGGTGGACGAACTGACCACTTACGTTTTCGACGTGGCCCCCAAGCAACTCGAAAAAAAACAGCGGTACTTCCAGGGACGAGTGTGGGTGGACGATAAAGACCTGAATATCGTGAAAAGCTACGGTAAGGTGGCGTACCAGGTCCACAAAAACGACAATCAGGCGTTCCCGCACTTCGAGACGTATCGCGAGAATATCGAAGGGCATTTCTGGTTTCCGACGTACACCCGGGCGAACGACGTGCTCCATTTCAAGACCAGTGATGTGCCGATTCACATGGTGATTCGGTACGAGAAGTACAAACGCTTCGGTTCCACCATCAAGATCGGCCCGGCGACGCAGGTTCCGGACCAACCGGAAAAGAAGCCGGAGAAGCCGCAGCAGCGTTAGCGGCGCAAATCGCGGAACACTGAGCTGCAGGCGACGTCGTACCTGAAAGAGTTGCGAAGGAGACAGCCACTCGAGGCATGAGGGAATCCAAGAGCGTTCATTTGAAGACGTATTTTATGCTGGCGCTGATGATCGTATTTGCGCCGCTCGGCAATGTGCTTCTCGGAAAAGGAATGAAGGGCGTGAGCGGCGCGGCGAGCTGGCAACCGGGCGCGTTGCTGGGCGTGGCGCGGCAAGTCATCGGCTCGCCGTTTATCTGGTTGGGCGTGGCTTCGCTGCTGACGTTTTTCGTGGCGTACATGGTGGTGTTGAGCTGGGCGGACTACAGCTACGTGCAGCCGGCTTCGTCTTTTTCTTATGCGGTGGTGGCGCTGCTGGGGTATTTGCTGCTGGGCGAGGCGGTGCCGCCGCTGCGGGCAGCGGGCATTGCGATCATTTGCTTAGGCGTGTTTGTGGTGGGACGCACGCCGCCGCGCACGACGGAGCACGTCTAAGCCATGCGCGAAGCTTTCTTGCTTTTCATCATTGTGGTGGCGGGCACCGGCGGAGAGCTGTGCGTCTCGCGCGCGATGAAAACGGCGGGCGAAGTCACGGACTTCCGTCCTGCGAGCCTGGTGCGCTTCGTGTTGCGGGCGTTGCGGGTGGGCTGGATGTGGGCAGGCGTGGGCATGATGGCGATGGCCTTCTTCTCGCTGCTGGGGATGCTGGCTCTGGAGGCGGTAAGCTTCGTGGTGCCGGTGACGGCGCTGAGTTACGCGGCGGGGGCGCTGGGCGCGAAAGTGTTCTTGCGGGAACGGGTGAGTCCGCAGCGCTGGGCCGGCGTGTTTATCGTTTGTGTGGGAGTTACGCTGGTTTTACTGAGCAAACGATAAGCCCGTTACGCCGGTCATGCTATAGTGGTTTGAGGCAGCCCGGCCTCCGAAAATATTTTTGCGAGAGGTGCGATGGTCCTGAAGGCCACTGAATACTGTCTGCTAGCTGTGGCTGCGTTTCCCTTCATCTACTACCTGCTAGCCATCTATAGTTCCGCGCGCTTTTTTTCTTCGGCGAATTGGAAACACGCGCCCAACACGGATTATTTCCCGCCCATCAGTTGCTTGAAGCCGGTGAAGGGACTGGATCCGGATGCCTACGAAAATTTCGCGAGCTTCTGCCGGCAAGATTATCCCAACTACGAGATTCTATTTTGTGTCGATCCGGGCGATCCGGCCGTTCCTATTCTCGAAGCGCTGATGCGCGACTTTCCCGGCTGCCAGATGCGCATCCTGTATGGTTCAGGGCGCACGGCGGTTAACGATAAAGTCTCGCGGCTGGTGCGGCTGACTGCGGAGGCGCGTCACGAATTACTGGTCATCACGGATGGCGATACGCGAGTACAACCGGACTACCTGCGCACGGTGGCGGGGGCGTTTCGCGATCCGAAAGTGGGCGGGGCTACCTGCCTGTACGTATCGACGAAAGAAACGACGCTGGTGCAAGAGTTGCAGTCGATCGGGATGATTGCGGATTTTTTTGCTTCCACGTTGGTGGCGCGGCAGTTGGACGGGATTAAGTTCATGCTGGGCCAGACCATTGCTACGACCAAGAAATTGATTGCGGGCTTTGGCGGGTTTGCGCGGCTCGAGAATCGTCCGGCGGATGATTTGTGGGTCGGGCGCCTGGTTGCGGAACAAGGTTACGAAGTCAAACTGCTGCCGCAATTGGTGGAGACGGTGGCGGATTTTCAGTCCTTCCGCGATTTGCTGTATAAGCGCGTGCGCTGGATGACGGTGATGCGCATGATGCGGCCTTGGGGGCATCTCGGGCTGATTTTCACTTGGGGACTGATGTGGTCGTTGATCGTTCTGGCCGCTTATCATTCCCTGGCGATTGCCGCGGCGTATCTGGGGACGTATTTGCTGCTGCGCGTGGCGATGGCGTGGCTCATCGGGATTCACGGGATGCGGCAAAAAGGGATGTGGAAGAAAATTTTGCTGATTCCGATGTGGGATGCGGTGGCGTTTGGGATCTGGCTGGCGAGCTTTACGCGCAATACGATTCGCTGGCGCGGCATCGACTACCGGCTGCAGGACGGCATGCTGGTGGCCGTGGCGCAAAACGGCGGCGACGGACCTCGTACGCTGGTACACGGAATCGACGAAAATCCACCGGCCTGATGGAATCTAGCTGCGCTTACCTTTTTTAACTGGAATGCCCGTTTCCGTTGGCGCGCCGCCCAAGGAGGCGCGGGCGGTCATGCTCATCTGCAGGCGGCGGTCGTTGCGCGGCTCGCGCCAATTCACTTGCGGCAGCATGAGGGAAGCATCGACGCGGTCGCGGTATTTCATGGCGATGTTGACGAGGCTATCGAGCAGGGAATCGGACAGCAAGTGCGGCTGCAGTCCTAGATCGATCAGCTTGGAGTGCTTGGCGTTGTAGTAGTGGGCTTCGGCTTCCACGCGCGGGTCCGGCAGGTGATCGATTTCGACGTGCAGGCCGAGCTTTTTTCCAGCGACTTCCACCAATTTTGCCAGCTCGAGCACGGTGAATTGCTCGGTGAATTGGTTATAGACCCGGCATTCGCCGCGGGCGGCGGGATTTTCGCAGGCGATTTCGATGCAGCGGACGGTGTCGCGAATGTCGAGAAAGCCGCGGGTCTGGCCGCCCTTGCCGTAGACGGTGAGCGGCTGTCCGATGGCGGCTTGCACGCAGAAGCGATTGAGCACGGTGCCGAAGACGTCGTCGTAGTCGAAGCGGTTGACGAGCGCGTCGTCTTGCGCGACCTCATCGGTGATGGTGCCGTAGACCACGCCTTGATTCAAATCGGTGGCGCGAATGCCCCAGATTTTGCAGGCAAACATCATGTTGTGGCTGTCGTGGACTTTGGAGAGGTGATAGAAGGAGCCGGGCTGCTTGGGGAAGGGAAGCACGTCTTTGCGGCCGTTGTGTTCGATTTCAATGTAGCCTTCTTCGATGTCGATGTTGGGAGTGCCGTATTCGCCCATGGTGCCGAGCTTGACGAGGTGGCAATCCGGGGAAAGTTCGCGAATGGCGAAGAGGACGTTGAGCGTGCCAACTACGTTGTTAACTTGCGTGAAGACGGCGTGCTTGCGATCGATCATGGAATAGGGCGCGGAGCGCTGTTCGGCGAAGTGCACGATGGCTTCGGGCTCGAACGATTTCATCATGGAGGTGAGAAAATCGTGGTCGGTGACGTCACCGACATGGAGTTCGATGGTTTTGCCGGAGATGCGCTGCCAGGTCTTGAGGCGCTCGGAGAGGGAGCGGATGGGCGTGAGGGTAAGCGCGCCGAGTTCGTGATCCCACTGCCGGCGCAAGAAATTATCGATGATCGCTACGGAATGGCCTTTCTGTGAAAGGTAAAGCGCTGTAGCCCATCCGCAATAGCCGTCTCCACCCAGCACGGCAATCTTCATGTCTCCTCCAGAGACTTCGTGTTTGTTAGTAACGATGCTTCTTAAATGCGAAAAGTTTCGTGCTTGTGCTGCTTAAGCTCCAGGGTCCGGGAGTTTTCCGTTTCCATGGCTTCGCCGGACTGCGCTGCTTGCTATCGCCGTGAGTTCACAGCGCTCTATGCTTTCGGTCTGCGCATCTCGCAAACAGAAGACTAGTATAGCGCGCTTGCGCGATTTTCTTGCTTTGGCCGGCGCGTCAATTGTTTTCCGGATCGGTGGATTTTCTTGATGGCCGGATGGGGTTCGTCCGTCGCTCTATCCGGTGACCGCGCGGCTACGGGAGTTTCGCGCCGTGAACAGCCCGGAAACACCTACGGCGCCGAGCATGACCGCCAAAGGATCCAGGGGATGCCGGTACTCCATGCCGATATGAGTGACGTAATAGACCAGCGGATAGAACGCTAGTATCAGCAAAAACGGAATGACCTGCAGCTGGCCGCCGCGGAACGATTGGCGAATGCCTGCACACATCAATAGGGTCAGCAGCGAGCACATCGCGATATTGGGAAAGGCGAAAGGCTCGCCCGCCAGGTAATCCGAGCGCAGGGTCCAAAAGCCGGTCCAAGTGAAGGCGATCCGCCGGGCCGTCAAGCGCAGGAAGAGCGAGGGCTGGTGCTTGATGAAATCGAGGCCGAGGGTACGTTTTTCGGCCATGTACGGGAGTTCGCCGCGGCTGCTGTATTTGCCCATCTCTCCGGGGTCCAGGCCGGGATTGGTCCAGTCTGGATAGACGTCGGAAATATCTCCGGTATTGCCGGCCCAAAATTCTTTCCAGAAGATGCCGCGAAAGGGAATGAAGCGCCCGAAAGTCCGGTAATTGCGCACAAACCACGGGGAAACCGAGACGCACAGGGCCGCCACGGTGATGATTAGGGCCGCGCGGGAAGGCAACGCCAGCTTGTGCCGGCGCCACGCCAGCCAACCGAGAAGCGCGGGCAGGGTGGCCAGAATCACGGGGTTCACAAGCGATGCGACGCCCCATAGCAATCCGTAGAGGAGCCAGAGCACCAGGCGGGTTTGCTTTTCGATCGCATAGGTGGCCCAGAGCACGGTGGTCAATATCAAGGCATCCAAACAGTAGCCCCAGACGTGGGCGGCGCCAAAATAGATGGCATAAGGAAAAAACACCCAGGCCCAGCCGGAAATTTGCGCGGCGCGTTTTCCGAATAGCCGCCACGCGACATACACAACGGGAATGCAGGTTAGCGCGGAGAAGAGCGCGTTCAAGGTGAGAATCGCCCAGGCTGAGGCGCGCGAATAGATACCAAACACGCGGAAGATTCCGGCAAGCAAGTAAGGATAAGCCGGAGCGCTCCAACTGGTCGGCCCGGTCTTTCCGAAGAGGGGCGAGCTGAAGCCTTCGCCCGCGGCAATGGACCGCGCGATGCGCCCTTCCTCGCATCCGAAATTCCAGTGATCGCGAGCGGGATCTACGATCGTGCCGATGAGGAAGGGGATGACGGCGATGCGCACAAGCAAGGCGGTAACAACCAGGAAGAAAACAAAACGGATCGGAGGACCGCCGGTCTCGACGGCGGTCATACGGACGGGGACCGCGATAAGGCCATGTCGATGCTCCTGAACCGTGGATTGTGCCGAAATCGCGTGAAGGAAACCGGCGAAGTGTAGCAAATGCCGCGGGATTTCTCCACGGCGGCTGGGAACGGCACAGGCGAAAACGAACTAGGCAAGCGTGCCCGCTCGTGCCGGGGTGAAGGCTGTCGATTGGGCAGATGGCGCTGCCTGAATGTTCCACTTCTTCATCCATTGGAAGAGGATCAGGAGGCCCCAGAGTTGGTAGCCGGCATTTACTTGGCGCGAGGCGTGACGCTTCGCGAGGTTGTCAATGACGCCGGCGCGGAAAATATTTCCGTAATCGCGGAGGCCTTGGCGGAGGGTTTCTTCGAGCATGGGGCGGAGGGGGCCGCGGAGCCAATCGTGGGCGGGAATGTCGAAACCGATTTTGCCGTGTTTGAGGATAGCGGGCGGGAGTTTGTCTTGCATCAGTTCGCGGAGCACGGCTTTTTGTTTTGCGCCCTGAATCTTGAGGCGTACCGGCAGCGTGGCTGCAAATTCCACGAGGCGATGATCGAGAAAGACGGGGCGGACTTCGACGGAGTGGGCCATGCTCATGCGGTCGCTCTTGACGAGAATGTCGTCGGCGAGAAAATATTTCTGGTCCCACCAGGTGTAGGGGGCCAAATCGTCTGCGCCTGGGGGAAGGCCGGGCATTTCGCCGATGACTTTTCGCAGCGATGGCGGCAGCGGCATGCGAACGAGTGCGTTCTTTTCTTCGTCGGAGAAGGTTCCATTCCAATAGACGTGGGCGCGTTGCGGGGTCATTTGGGCGCCTTGCAGAAAGCGCTTTACTTTGTATTCGAAGCTGATTTTTTCGTCGGAAGCTGGCCAGTGCTTCACCAAGGAGGCGCCCAATCGCCAGAGGCCGCTGGGCGCCGAGCGCATTCTTGCGGCGATGCGGTTGGCGCGGTAGGTCAGGTAGCCGCCGAATAGTTCGTCGGCGCCTTCGCCGCTCAGTGCCACGGTGGTTTTGCGCTTGCAGAGCTTGGACAAGAACCACACTGGGAGCGAGCCTGCGTCCGCGCTCGGTTCATCGGTGTAATACGCGAATTCTTCGATGGCTCCCTGTAAATCCACTAGCGGATTCAGGTCCATCTCTTCGTGATCGGTGTTGTATTTCTTCACCGCCTCGCCGATGTATTTTGTTTCGTCGAAGCTGCGTCCGCGAAAAGAGATCGAGAAGGTCTTCAGCTGCGCGGTTGTTGCCTGCGCGGCGTAATGCAGAATGGTGCTCGAATCAACGCCGCCGCTTAGCCAGACGCCTAGCGGAACATCGGAGAGGAGATGCTCCTTCACGGCGCTTTGCAGCAGGGAATCGAGCTCTTCCTTGGCGGCGTCCATGGTCAGATCTTGTTGCACGCCGAAGGGCAGGCGCCAGTAATTTCCGGAAGTGACTGCGCCGTCGCGCCATTCGAGCCAGTTTGCCGGTGGGAGCTTCTCGATACCGGCAACGAGAGTCCAGGGACAGGGCACGTAATTCAGCGCGAGGTAGCAGTCGAGTCCTTCGAGGCTGAGTCTTCGCTCGATTTCCGGATGGACGAAGATGGCTTTCAGCTCGGAGCCGAAATACAAGTCCTCGCCTTGGCGGGCGATGTAGAGGGGCTTGATGCCCATGCGATCGCGTGCGAGGACCATGCGGCGCGCGGATTTCTGCCACAGGGCCACGGCAAACATGCCGCGGAGGCGCGGGAAGCAATCCTTGTCCCATTGCATAAAGGCGCGGAGGACGGTTTCGCTATCGGAATGCGATTCGAAAGTGTGGCCGAGTTGCTCGAGCTCGGCGCGCAATTCGAGGTGATTGTAGATTTCGCCGTTGAAAACGATACCGAAGTCGTTGTTCTGCGCGAGGATGGGCTGATCGCCGGAAGCGAGATCGATGATCTTCAGGCGGGTGGCGCCGAAGGAAAAGAGACTCGTTTCATGCACGCCTTGTTGATCCGGCCCGCGGTGAATGAGCGTGCTGGTGGCCTGGCGGATGCGCTCCGGCGGGGGCAGCCAATTTTTATGGGTAAATCCCGTAATGCCGCACAAGGGCGCGAGTTCCTCAGATAAAAGTTTATCTGTGCGGCGAGCCGGCTGCAAACGCCAGTGGCTGCCGCACCCTAAGCCGCACAGGCAAGAGTGCCTGTGCTACTGGGCTGTCTTTACCCTGAAAAGCCCGGCAAAGTTCTTAGCAGCGCGCTCACACCGTTCCAGAGAATCTGGACGCCGATGCACACCAGCAAAAACGAAGAGAGCCGCAGGATGATGCCCATGGCATTTTCGCCGATGGCGGCGGCGAGCCAGTCGGCAAAGCCGTAGCAGAGATAAATGCTCACGGCCACGAGGGCGGAGCCTACGACTGCTGCGAGGATGAGCAGAAGGTTGGCGATGCCGCGCTGCTCGTTGGCTCCCAGAGTAATTGCTACGGAGATCGAACCGGGGCCGACGGTGAGCGGCATGGTCAACGGATAGAACGCGCTGCGGAAAGCATCCATAGGAGCGGCGTCTTGCTTCGCTTTGGCACGGTCAGGTTCGTCGCTGCGCCTGAGGAGCGCCCAGCCGTTGGCAATGACGATCATGCCGCCGCCCACTTGCACTACCGGAATGGAAATGCCGAAGAAGCGGAGAATGTGGGTGCCAATCAAGAACGAGGCTACCAGGAGGACGAAGCTGTTGACGGCTACTTTCCAAGCCAGCACGCGGCGGACGTCGCGGGGATAATCGCGCGTCAGCGCAAGAAATACGGGGCTGCCTCCCAGAGGATTCACGATGGGAAACAGCGCGCTTAAAATCAGCAGGATGCTCTTTACGACTTCCAAGATGCGCGCTCCCGAGACGCTAGTACGATTTTTGCTGTGGTAACTGCTTGTCCGACGTGGCGCTGCGTGTGATCGGCCACGTGGACCAGCAACCCGCCGAGACTCGCCGGCAATTGCTTCTTGCCGACTGCGCGGGTCTCGCTGAGATCGCAGTGCGCGAGCGCGCGGACTCGCGAGGCGCCGCGATCGAGGCCGGCAGCCAGTTCGGTGAAGACTTGGTCATGGGTCGCGCCGGGATTCATTTCGGTTTTCATCGCCGCGATCTGCTCACTGGTTAACTCGATGCCTTCCGCGTAGGTCAGTAGCCGGTCCACGCTGCGCGCAATGTGGCGGAGATGAAACGAGACTGGCGGCAAGCCAGCGGGACGCGCATTCAATTCCGCATCGGTCAGCGCGCCGCACCATCTCTGCAAATCTTCTTTCGCTAGTTCGAGCGCATGCAGTACGGCCCGCGCCACTGGCGGCACTTCCGCGAGCGTGCCGCGCAGCCAGGGCTCGGGCCCCGCAGCCTCGCGCGCGGCGGCCTCGCGCTTTATCGGTTCAGTCATGCTCTGACTTTGCCTGCCCTTCAATCGCTCTGAGGTTCCTACGAATCCAAACGTATGGATGCGCGTGTCCTCTATGTTCTCCCATTTACGGGCTTCCGGCAAAGTTGCTGGCGCCGCTGCGGCTTGTCCTCTTTCGCGGCTTGGGCTAGATTCTTTGCCGCAGTTCCAAGTCATGCCGGGGGCAGTGTAGGATGGCGCCAAAGACTTCCATCGCTAAATTTACGCATCCAGGGGAGAAGGTGCGCATTCTGCTGTCTGGCGCGCGCATCCAGCGGCGCATCCGGGAGATGGCCGCGGAAATTCGCAAAGACTTTCCGGGAGAGCAACTGCACCTTGTCGGCGTGCTGAAAGGCGCGGCTTTCTTTCTGGGAGATCTGGCGCGCTACATACCGGGTGACGTATCGTTCGATTTCATCGCGGTATCGAGCTATGGGAAGGATACGCATTCTTCGGGACAGGTGCGACTCACGCGCGACCTGGATTCGAGCATCGATGGCCGGACCGTGATTGTAGTGGAAGATATTCTCGACACCGGGATGACGCTCAGCTACCTGCTGCGCATTTTCCAACAGCGCAAACCGAAGCACCTCCGGGTGGCGGTGTTGCTGGACAAGCCGGAGCGGCGGGTGACTGCGGTACGCGCGGATTACGTGGGTTTCACGATTCCTAATGAGTTTGTGGTGGGCTTCGGGCTGGATTACGCCGAACGCTACCGCAACATGCCCGCTGTGGGCGTGCTGTCGTTCACTTCATCGAAAACGAAGGGGAAAAAGGCCCAAGCATGATTGCGTTACCCAAGAATTCGCGGCAGGTGGCGGCGCTGATCGATCACACGCTGCTTAAACCGGAGGTTACCCGGCGAGACATCGATCGGATTTGTGGGGAGGCTATTCAGCGGCGGTTCGCTTCGGTGTGCGTGAATCCCGTGTTTGTGCCGCGCGTGGCGGCGAAGCTGCGCGATACGCCGGTGAAGACGTGCGCGGTGATCGGGTTTCCGCTGGGGGCGAATCTTACGGCGATAAAAGTGGCGGAGGCCAAGGCGGCGGTGAAGGAAGGCGCGCAGGAACTGGACATGGTCATTCATCTCGGCGCTTTGAAGGCGGGAGACGATGAACTGGTGGCGGCGGATATTCACGCGGTGGCTGCTGCGGCGCACACCGGGAAGGCGATTTGCAAGGTGATCATCGAGACGTGCCTGCTGACCGACGAGGAAAAGGAGCGGGCGTGCCGGCTGGCGGTGGAAGCTGGCGCGGATTTTGTGAAGACTTCGACGGGTTTCAGTTCCGGCGGAGCTACGCTGGAAGATGTGGCGTTGATGCGCCGGGTGGTTGGCGCGAAGGTCGGAGTGAAAGCGTCTGGGGGCGTGCGTTCGCTGAATGAGTTGCTGACGATGGTGGAAGCGGGGGCTACGCGGATCGGCACGAGCGGCGGCGTAAAACTCGTGGAAGAGGCGCGCACGCGATTTGGCTCGTAGTTGTGGCGCGGCGTCACGCGGTAGAAAGTGCGCCGCCTCCGGGACGCGTTCTTGAGCCTGCTATAATAAAAGCTGCGAATGAATCCGACTGACTCTCATACCGAAAGCGCCGCGGCGAAGACCGCGCCGGAAATCTCCGCCGAGCTTCTCACCACGCTTGCTGAAATCGGCGAGGAAGTGAACTCTTCGCTGGACCTGGACGAAGTGCTCGCGCGCAGCGCCGCACTGATCAAGCGGCACATCGACTACGAGATTTTCGGCGTGCTGCTTCCCGAAAATGACGGCGCGTACCTGAAGCATCGCTTCTCGATCGGGTATCCGCGCGATCTTGCGGATAATCTGCGCGTTCCGATCGGGCAGGGAATAACGGGAACGGCGGCCGCCACCGGGCATTCCGTACGGGTTGCGGACACTTCCAAGGATGCGCGGTATATCAACGCAATCGACAGCGTGCGCTCCGAGCTGGCGGTGCCGCTGATGCTGCAGGGGAAATGCGTCGGGGTGCTGGATATTCAGAGCGGGCAGCCGGATTATTTCACGAGGGATCAGCAGAGCATTCTGACGTTGCTGGCGAGCCGGCTGGCGGTAGCGATCGAGAACGCGCGTTTGTTTCAGCAAGTGCGTTCGCAGGCGGAAACGCTGCTGTTGCTGAATGAAGTGGGCCGCGAGACCAGCTCGATTCTGGACGTCGAGGAGCTATTGCGCCGCGCTGCCGAGCAGATCAAGCGGGTGATCGACTATCAGATTCTGAGTCTGATGCTCTACGACGACGAGCAGAAAGTGTTTCGTCACCGCATCGACGTGAAACATGGGCATCGCGTGCAGGGCAAGCTGCGGTCCTCGCCGTCGGAAGGAATCGTGGGCGCCGCGGCGACGCTGCGCGAGCCGGTGGTCGTTCCGGACGTGACCGCGGATCACCGCTACATCATGGTGAATCCGGAAACGCGCTCGGAGCTGGCCATTCCGATGATTCACAAAGGGAAAGTGATTGGCGTGCTGGATCTGGAGAGCCCGCAGAAGAATTATTTCACCGCCGATCATGTGCAGACGCTTTCGATTCTGGCGGCTAATCTTGCGGTGTCGCTGGAGAACGCGCGGCTATACGAGCAAGTGGCGCGCGACGAAGCGCGGCTGGATCGCGATCTGCAGGCTGCCAAACGGATTCAGGGCGCTTTGCTGCGGCCGGTGCCCACGGAGGATTTTGGACTGGACATGGCGGCGCGGTATCTTTCGGCGCGCGAGGTGTGCGGCGACCTGTATGAATTTTTGCGCTACGGTCCGCAGCAACTGGGCATTGCTCTTGGCGATGTAAGCGGCAAGGGAACGGCGGCCGCGCTTTACGGTGCGGTGGCGATCGGCATCATGCGCAGCCTGGCACCGCAAAAACTGCAACCGGCGGAAATGCTGCGGCAGATGAATCAACTCGTTGGGGAGCGGCGCATCGAAGGGCGCTTCATGACAGCGTGTTACGCGACCTGGCAGAGGGGGCGGCAGAAGCTGCGCGTCGCCAATGCGGGGCAATCGCAGCCGCTGCTTTACAAGGACGGACGGTGCGGCAAAATCGAGCTGACGGGATTTCCGCTGGGGATTTTCGAGGAAGTGAGCTATGAAGAGTGGAGCGTCACGCTCGACACCGGAAACATTCTGGTGTTTCATTCGGACGGCTTCGCGGAAGCCTCCAATAGCGAAGGACAGTTTTTCGGCACGGAGCGGCTGCGCAAGCTGATCGAGCAGCACCATGAAGTTTCCGCGACGGAATTGGCGGATACCATCATTAGGGAAGTCGATTGGTTCACGCAAAGCGCGCCGCTGGCGGACGACCGCACGCTGGTGATTGCCAAGGTCCGATGAGCGCCGATTCGTCTGCTTCGGATGGTCCGCTCGATTTCGTCGACCCTGCCACGTTCACACCTCATTTCGGATGGCGGAAGGCTCCGCAAGGCATGCAGCAAGTGCACTGCGAGGGCGTTGCGCTGGATGCCGTCGCCAAGAAATTCGGGACGCCGGCGTACCTCTACAGCAGCGCGGCTATTGCGGATGCGTACCGCGAAATTGATCGCGGATTGGGCGATGTGCCGCACACGCTTTGCTTTGCGGTGAAATCGAATGGCAATCTCTCGATTTTGCGCCAGCTCGCCAAGCTCGGCAGCGGCTTCGATATTGTTTCTGGCGGGGAGCTGGAATATTTGCAGCGCATCGGGGTGCGCGGCGAGCGCATCGTGTTTTCTGGCGTTGGCAAGTCTCGCGAGGAGATTCGCAGCGCGCTGCAATATTCTGCGGGCTCGAAGCGAGGTAGTTCGCGCAAATCGTGCGGTATTCTGCTATTTAACGTGGAATCCGAGGCGGAGTTCGAGATTTTGCTTGCGGAATCCGAGCGCAACGTTCGCCGCGGCGGAGGGGCCGCGGCCGCGGCAATTCGCGTGAATCCGGACGTACAAGCGGGCGGCCATCCGCATATTTCGACGGGACGCTACCATCACAAATTTGGCCTCGATTGGCTGGAGGCGAAGCGGCTTTATTTGGAGCACCAGGATTCCCGGTTCGTTCGCTGGCGGGGAATCAGTGCGCACATCGGTTCGCAGATTGTTTCGCTTGAGCCTTTCCGGAGCGCTTTCGAGCGTATTGCGGGTTATGTGCGGGAATTACAGGGTGCTGGAATTCGTCTGCGCTATCTCGATTTTGGCGGAGGCTTGGGCGTCCGGTACACGAATGAGAGCATTGCGCCGCGCGCGGAATACGCGCGCATGGTGGCGGAGGTTGTCCGGCCGTTGAGCTTGCACTTGCTGCTCGAGCCGGGCCGCTCGATCATCGCGGCCGCGGGCGTATTACTGACGAAAGTGATCTACACGAAAGTGAATCGCGGCAAGAGTTTTGTGATTGTGGATGCGGCGATGAATGATCTGCTGCGCCCGGCTCTCTATGCAGCGGTGCATCCGATTACGCGCGTCGCGCGCAAGGCGGGAGAAAGCGATGCGGCAGCACAGCGCGTGGATATTGTTGGTCCGGTTTGCGAAACAGGAGATTGCTTTCTGCGGGACTGGCGGCTTGGTCCAGTGAAGGGCGACGATGTGCTGGCGATTTGGGCGGCGGGAGCGTACGGGATGACGCAGGCGTCCAACTACAATGGGCGAGGGCGGCCGTGCGAGGTGCTGGTGCAAGGTGCGCGCGCCAAGATGATTCGCCGCCGTGAAACGCACGAGGATTTGCTGCGCACCGACGTTCTGGCGACCGCCAGGCGCTCCTAAGCTTCGCCCCACTTGAGTTTGTTGCGGAGGATTTCGAAGTACGATTTACGCGGGGGCAGGATCAGTTGCAATTTTTCTTTGGCACGGGAAATGGCGATGTGATCGGTGGCTTGCAGGGGGATTCCTTTTTGGCCGTCGAGGGTTAGGAAGACGGAGTCCGTGCTGCCCACCAGCTGCATTTCGATGTGGCAGGAGTCTTGCACGACCACGGGGCGATCGCTGAGCGTGTGCGGGCAGATGGGCGTGATGATGGTGGCCTCGACGCCGGGGTGCACGATGGGTCCGCCGGCGGAGAGGGAATACGCAGTGGAACCGGTGGGCGTGGCGACGATGAGGCCGTCGGCGCGATAGCGGCAAACGAAATCGCCGTCGATGCGCAGTTCGATCTCGATCATGCGGGCGAGCGCGCCTTTATTCACGACGACTTCGTTGAGAACGTTTTGGCGGTCGAAGACGCGGCCTTCGCGCTGCAGTGCGGCGCTGAGCATGACGCGCTCGCTGATGGAGTGGCGGCCGGCGAGAGTGTCTTCGAGCGCGGGATACAATTCCTCGACCGTGAAACTGGTCAGAAAACCCAGGCTGCCGAGATTGACCGGGAGAATCGGAATGCCGTGGGGCGCGGCGACACGAGAGGCGGCGAGCAGAGTGCCGTCGCCACCGAGGACGAGGAGAAGGTCCGAGGACTTGGCGAGCTGATCGCGGGCCTGGCCTTTCGACGCAGCGGCGGGATCGAGCGAGGTAGCGCTCTCTTCGTCGTAAACGGCTTGGATGCCGCGCGCTTCGAGCCACTTTAGAAGCGGCGGCACCACAACGGCGAGGTCCGCGCGCCTGGGTCGCGAGATGATGCCGATCCTTTTGATGGAGTTGGTCGTCATAGATGAATAGGGCGCTTGATTCTACGCTGTTTTGCGGGCGTGCAGAAAGAACTCCTGATTTCCTTCGGCGCCGGTAAGACGGCTGGGCTGGAGACCGAGAATCTGGAGCCCGACGGCTTCGGCGGCGCGGCGGACACTTTCGGTGGCACGGACGTGAAGTTCCTTTTCCCTGACGATGCCGCCGGGGCCGACATCCTCACGGCGCAATTCGAATTGCGGTTTGACCAGGACGAGGAATTCGGCGCCGGCGCGGGCTGCGGCGACGGCGGCGGGAAGAACCTTGGCTACGGAGATGAAAGAGAGGTCTGCGACGACGAAATCCGCAGGCCCGGGTATATCGCCGGGGCGAAGCTCGCGGGCGTTTTTTTCGACGCGAGTGACGCGTGCGTCTTGTTGGAGCTTCCAGGCCAGTTGATCGACGGTGACGTCTACGGCGAAAACGCGTGAAGCGCCGTGTTGCAGAAGGCAATCCGTGAAGCCGCCGGTGGAGGAGCCGAGGTCGAGGCAGACTTTGCCGGCGACCTGGATTTGCAAGTCTGCGAGGGCGCCTTCCAGCTTGAGGCCGCCGCGGCTGGCGTATTTCTGGAGGCGGCTGTTGACGTCGATCCGGGCGTTTTCCGGAATGGCGGCTCCGGCTTTGTCGACACGCTTGTTCTCGACCGAGACTTCACCGGCGAGAATCATAGCGGAGGCTTTCTGGCGCGTTTCAGCGAGGCCGCGTTCGACCAGTAAGATATCCAGGCGCTTGCGTCCCGCTTTTTTCATTTCGCTTTCCGGAGCCAATGGCCGCCCGGCATGTTAATGGCGTCCCGTAAAGCGCCTATCTTAACGCGAGCGCTGGGGCGTCTGCCTCTTGAAGAAAATAAAAAACACAAACTTCAGGCCACCCAAGAGGGCGCCTAGCCAAAGGTACAAAACTAAAAACGTCGGCTAGGAACTGGCCACAAGAATAGTACGGGGCATTCCACAAATCCGGACGGTACGCCGGGAAC
>Ga0209736_1000280_pt1 | contig 16348 bp, 12 predicted proteins | sample BlaSpr_A8_Ref_M3_FD_187992 | JGI IMG/M metagenome (GOLD analysis project Ga0209736, IMG submission 187992) | Forest soil microbial communities from Thunder Bay, Ontario, Canada - Black Spruce, Ontario site 2_A8_Ref_M3 (SPAdes) (version 2) | ecosystem: Environmental > Terrestrial > Soil > Boreal...
CCTGGTGAGCTGATTGGGCGATCTGTTCAGCCGTTTTTTCGAGTACGGTTGGTGACATGCTATTCTCCTTCGAATTTCACGAGCTCGTTGTTGATACATCCTTATTCGCCGACAGCCTTTTCGGCCCGGCCGATCCATTTCTGAACTTTGCCATCCCTTTTCTCCGCTTTCCCTGAGACCTCCAGATTGGGGTCGTTCGTCGCTTTTCCGATCTCCTCCTTGATCTTCCCCTTTACTTCGTAGAGCTTGCCTGCGGTCCGGTCTTGGGTGCTTGGTTTCATGACGTTCTCCTGTCTTTCGGATTTTGGCCTTTCCCCAAACTTGGGGCCTCGGGCTGCCCTGGGCGGCTACGCCACCTCTTTCCTCCACAATCGTTGGTAAGGTCTGAAGCGGACGTTTCGTTTCTCCAGTGGTCCAAATAACAGATGCAAACGAGAGTGATCAGCCGCTCAAATCTTCTTGAGCGACGGCTGGTGGAGTCTCTTGCGGCCGTCATCATCCCACTTGACGACTGCATCCTCTTCATTCGTCTGTTCAACTGTGCCCAACTCCCCAGTCGGTATTCCAAAGGTACCCAAACCCTCGACGCGATCTCCGGGATTTAGTTCCTCGCTGAGAGGAACGCTCCCTCACGTGGAGTTCCGCGGGCTTGATGCTAGCGGCTCTGGGCGTCGCGGCGATCATCGTGGATTGCTCTCCGTACAATTGGTGCCAAACTATTTGGGGGTTTCACGCCGGTTCGCGTCGTCCTGCACGGACTTCGTCGTAGTCGACTTGTTAATCCTCGACTTGGTGGACAGGCCGCATGCGGAGGGGGGATTTGTCATCTGCTTGGCGAAGACTCGGTAGCTCGGTCCGCCCGGCCGCAACGTCGACCAGTATGACGACCGGGTCAGCAAGGGTTTGTGCTGCACGATGGTCTGATTGAACAGAATTTTCACTCCACATTCGAGATTATTCTTCGGCTGGAGAATAGTTTTGGCCGGATCGTTCGCCTTCAGAGCTCGGTCCACTTGCCAATTGAAATCGCAGCCATAACGCTTCTGGTCTGCGTACGCAAGCTGCAACAATCCTTCACTTCGCTTGGCCAATCCGACGTCCGGCTCGGTGTGACGGACGCTCGTTTTCGGATTCAGGCCGGCCTCAGCGCCTGCAAGCGCCTGGAAGAAGTAAGCCCAAAATATGCGTTTGTCAGCTGTGTCCATCTCGTAAAATCGCGGGCAGAATCGACGGACGCCCTTGGGGGCCTGCAAAGAAAGCATTTCGAGCGGCAGCGCCTCCTCAATGATCTGGTCCCATTCCGGGTTCCAGGGCCTCCCACCGAGCTCGACCTTCTTGATGTCGATAGGGGTTGGCGGGGCTGGTTTGGCCTGCGCAGGCGAAGCTGTGGCTATTCCCATGAAAAATACGAAACTCACCGTGAACAACGATGTCTTCAGCGCAGAGATACTCATGTTTACCGGGTCTCCGCCACGAATCGATCTATTACGTTGCCACCCGTCTCGTGACTGCTCTGCTTCAGGTTCTGCCGCAAAGATCATGCAGGAATCAAGGGGATCTTCCCTGGTCCAACACACCCCCCTGTCCGGAAGGGACGAGCAATCGGCGAGCCTATGGCGCCTGCCGCGTCCTGCCTGCAGGCACAGCCTCGGAGTCACGCCACCTTGCGGGCTTTCGTCGGCGACTTTCGCGCGGGGCGTAAGTTTTCCCGAGATGCTGCCGCGGTTTTTCTCACTTTGGGTGCGGCCTTAACCGCAAATGGCAATTCCAGCTTCGGCTGTTTCGCAGTTCGATGGTGGCCATGGTTCAGCGGCCGGATGCGCGCAGCTTCTTCTTCCGTCCGCAGTTGAGCGTCTCTAACTTTTTGGCGCTCGTCCTCAAGGTATGAAGGAATCGTTTTGGCTGTCATGGTCAGAGTATGGCAGAACTAGTTCCTTCCAATCTGTCCAACTTTGGCCACTCGGTGACAATTCATGGACCGCCACGAAGAGGTCTGGTTGGATGAGTTTGTCAGCCGAGGGGCAACGTTCGGAAGACGAGGTTTGGTGGAAGTGAGGTGGTGCCTTGGTTCCGCGGGCACCGATAACCAGCTGAACTACGCCACCGCATACTGACGATCGTCTGATTCCTTCCGGTTTCCTGCGATACCCTCTCGTTCCCTGCCGTACGACTTGGCCGTGCCGTGACCGGGCAGCGGGCAATGACGTTTGCTTTTCCCCCAACTGATCCCCTGGTGCGTGCCCAAGGGATCAAACAGCGCCAAACGAGATTGCGGATCGTCGTGATAGCCGCATGTTTACTGCATGCGGCCACGATCTCGATGAACCAAATCCTTATGGGTGCCGCAATTGGGTTCCCCAACTGTAGGCTGTCAACTGAGCCTAACGTCTGTCAAAGCCTACACTTGAACTGGGGCACCCGCAAAACGCGCACCAGGGGCTCAGTTTGGAGGATTGACAAAATTGCAAGTGATTGAAAAGAAATGGTCGGGGAGAGAGGATTTGAACCTCCGACCCCCTGGTCCCGAACTATGAAAGTACAAACTCCAGGTGCTTTATCTGGTGTCGCTTAGGGAGTAGCAAACCGCTTTTTCTCTCGCTCAGTTGTACCGAACTTGTACCGAAGGCAATCCGGCTGCGGCTTGACTAACGGCTTCGTGGCGTATTCCAGCTGTTGCCTCAGACATCCTTACTTAGATCCGTATCGTCAGCAATGTGGATGGGAGTGGAGCCGCATCTGCTTTCGTGACCCTGTTCACGATTACTGGCGCGAGCATCATACCAGGTCAATCAACGCAAATAGCTCAGGTAACCATGTTTTCAGCGGCGTGCCAATGCAGACTGTATTTACGCCTTCGTCGCCGCTTGGCTGCCCGGTTCCGAAGGTCAGGGCGTGGCCGGAATTAGACTTGACCCGTAGAATGAAATCGTTTACATTGTGCCGTGCGAAAAAATCGAGTTGGAGAAGGACGTTTATGTTTACCTAACCTCCTTTCCCGTTTCCGGTTTCCGTGAAGGGGTTGAGGTTTCAAGCCAGGCCGTTTCGCAACTATCTAGTTCGATTGGAGGCTCCCGGTGTTTAGAACTCTTCTTGTCAGCTGTTTGGTTGCACTAGGATTGTGTTCCGGTACCGCTTTCTCTCAGACAACGAATGCTTCCCTGAGTGGGACGGTAACCGATTCCTCGGGCGCGGTCATCCCCAACGCCTTGGTTACCGCAACCGACAATGTCACGGGCGTGATCACTGCCGGAACCACCAATGGCGAGGGCTTCTACAATATTCAAGAGTTACGACCCAACCCCTACACGGTAGTGATCAAAGCGCCCGGGTTTAGTGACGAGACGGTGAAGGATGTCGTGCTGCTGGTCGGCATCGCTCGCAGACTCGACGCGAATCTTAAGATAGGAGCCCACGAAGACGTTACCGTCACTGCGACCCAAACGCAGCTATTGACGGAAAACGCCGCACTGCAAGATAGCGTTTCCGAGCGCCAGTCGAAAGAATTGCCGCTGGTTGTCAGTAGCGCAACGGCAGGTCGTTCCCCGATCGCATTCCTGTTTCTTGATAGCGGGGTCACGGGAACAACCGGCAACGGCACTAGCTTGGGAAATTTTCGAGTCAATGGCAATCAAGGCGGCAGCACCGACATATTAATTGACGGCAGTTCTACGCGCCGTGCCCAGAACGCCAATTTTTTCTCCGAGACGGCGCCGGGTCCCAACGCTTTTCAGGAGTTCACCGTCACCACCAGCCAATACTCGGCCGAGTATGGCGCCAGCACGGGTGGGGTGGTCAACTTTGAAGTCAAGTCCGGTGGCCAGGGTTACCACGGAGAGGCCTACGACCTCCTGCAGAACGAAAGGCTCAACGCCAACGCTTATCTTAACGATCTTCTGAAGTTGCACAAACCGCGCGATCACCAGAATAACTTTGGGGCCAATATTGGCGGGCCGATTTATATTCCCCATCTCTACACAAGAAGAGATCGTGCATTCTTTTTCTTTAACTACGAGGGATACCGCTTCAACAACGGTGAGGTGGTTCCAGTCACCGTTCCTACGGCGAAGATGAGAACGGGAGATTTCTCCGAGCTGCTGACCGACCCGTATGTGCTCAGCCAGTTGGGCGGGCCAGCGCAAATTTATGATCCCCACGTGACCGGAGTGGGCCGCCCGGCGATTCCCGGGAATCGGCTGGATCAGTACTCAAGCACCGCGACCGGGAAGAGCGTAATTGACCCGGCGGGGCTAGCCATCCTCAACCTATTCCCGGTTCCCCAAAAAGATGGGGTGTTCCACAACTACATCGCCAACAGTCTTGTCCCCGTCACTTCCAACAGCTACACCGCCAAGGGCGATTACAACGCCTCTGACCGCCAGCACCTGAGTATCAGCTATGCTTACCGCAACCAACCGAGACTCAATGGAGGCGCTCCCCGATTCCCCGAGCCAATAATAGCGAATGGGGTTTGGAACCAGCTTTTCATCTCTCACTATGCGCGGTTGCAACATGACTTCACCATCACACCGCATCTCCTGAATCACCTGAATCTCGGCTGGAACCGGGCTTTCGTGACCAATCAAAATACGACAATGGGGACGAAGTTCATCTCCAGTAATCTTGGGATCCCCGCCGATGCAACGCAAAACGTCGCCGCTCCGCGTATCGATTTCCCGGGCTACGGAGATTATGTAACGAGCGCCGACCCACGTGTCGCGCAGGCAATAGGATCGACATTTTTCAGCGACAAGCAAGGCGACAACACGGTGGACGTAGGCGACGTCGTGGGCTGGTCCATGGGCAAGCATTACCTCCGCATGGGCGCCGACTACCGTATTCAGCAGTTGAATGTAACGCAGTTCATTGATCCCGGCGGATCCTTCAATTTTCGGGCGGACCAAACCGGCTTGCCAAATGGGAACAATGGGGCTGTCGGAGGAACAGGTTGGCCGCTGGCCTCTCTCATCACCGGGGCGACGGAATTCAGCTTTGTGACCATTCACACGGCGCAACCGGCTTACCGTTTTCACTATCCAGCGTTTTTCGTTAACGACGACTACAAATTAAATCGCAAGTTGACGGTGAATTTAGGGGTTCGGTATGAAATACCGTTTGCCCGCACAGAGGCGCACAATTTTCTTCGCGGCTTTGATCCCACTGTGATCAATCCGGACATCGGTATTCCTGGAGCGCTGGTAAGCGCGGGGGCCGTAAGCCCGAAATCGCGGTACAGAGCGCTCGCCGCCAATACTTATAGCAACGTTGCGCCCCGAATTGGATTCGCATACCAGCTTCGGGACACATTAGTAGTTCGAGGGGGATGGGGTATTTTCTATGGACCGCTGCAGTACAACCCCGACATCACTGCCGGAACCCTGGGCTATAGCGTCGCGAGGCTGACCACGCCGACTGCGGATTACTCACAATCAGCGGCCTTCCTTAGCACTTACCCGGCCGCGCCGCAGGCGATCCCATCCAGCCAGTTCATCGATCCGGGTTGCAGTCCCGTGGCTAGAGCCTGCACCGACGTTCAGTATTTTAATAGTCCTTATCGAACGGGGCTGGTGCAGCAGTTCTCTTTCAATATTCAGAACGAACTGCCGAAGAATTTTGTTTTTACGATTGGCTACATCGGCCATCTTGGGCAACGCCTCAGCTCTAACTTCGGACGGCGCAATGCGATTCCCTTCAATGATCTGCAGTTGGGGGGACCAATTCTCAACAAGCAACTTAGTGACGTCACTGCTCGGGACATCGCGTACGCGACTTCTATCGGCGCGCCCATACCTTCCGCCCCTTACGCCGGATTTAATGGGACGGTGGCCCAGGCCTTGCATCCGTTTCCACAGTACGGGTTTGTCAACAGTGAAAATGAAACTCAAGGGCGCGACTACTACAACGCGCTGCAGGCAAAGCTTGACCACCGCTTCGCCAACGGCCTGCAAATGGGTGTCTCTTATACATGGTCCCGCTTGATCACAAACGCGGCCGATGACATTCAGGGCAACTCGATTACCAGTGGGAGCTCCGGCAGCTCGGGCGGCGTTGTGCAGTATCCGAACGCTGTCAATTTGAGGAAGTTACGCACCGTTGCTCCCAGCGACGTTCCTCACAGCATTGTAATCAACTACATCTACGAGCTCCCGTTCGGAAGGAACAAGGCCTTTCTGAATCACGGAGGAGTTGTGAATGTTTTGGCAGGCGGATGGCAAGTGAATGGAGTGCAACGCTACCAGTCCGATACTCCGTTAATCGTTTCCAATGGTGCGGGGAACTTAACGAATGGCTTCCTGAACACCATCGGTGTGGGTGGCGCTTTACTGCCCAACCTAACCGGCGCTCCTTTGACCCTGTCCGGCCAACACATCGACTCCGGCGGCAATGTAAGAGTCTTGAATCCGGCAGCGTTCGCCCCGACTCCAACATTCAATCCGGGATTTGCCCCAACCGACACTGGCAATGCAGCCTATGCCGCGTATTTCAGCAACATCAACAGCTTTTTCGGAAACGCGCCGACCGTGCTCAACGTGCGGCCATTTCCGCTCTATTCCGAAGACATTAGCCTGCTGAAGAAGACCACCATCCACGAAGGCCAGTCGCTGGAACTTCGGGTCGAGGGGTTCAACATCTTCAACCGGCACAGCTTCGCGCATCCCGACCAAGCGTTGCAAGACGGTGGAAACTTTGGTGTCGCGCCGGTAGTTGGCGGTGGGCGCATCTTCCAATTGGGAGCGCGCTTCCTGTTCTAACTTTCCGGTTTTTTCAGCGTTGGGCCCGGCGCGGTAATATGGCTTCGGGCCCTTTCTCCATGCGCCACTTTCGTTCCATCGTGCTCCTCGCGATACTCTGTGGGACAACTGGCGAAAGGCTTTCCGGCCAAGCTCCACAGCAGATGTCCGAGGCAGCCGCCGCCAACGATTGGAAGCTGGTCGAAAGTCTGGCGCAATCCGTCATTCGGAGTCACAGGGCAGATCCATTGGCATGGACCTACCTGGGTTTCGCTCACTCTCACTTGAATCAACCTCTTCTTGCAGCAAAGGATTTCGAGCAAGCAGTCCGGATTGCCCCAGAAGCGACTTACAGCCACAATAATTATGGGACAGCTCTCGAAGCACTGGGGAGAAGAGGCGGGGCAGCGCGCCAGTATGAAATATCTCTGAAGCTGGACGCCGCACAGCCTGCCGCGTTTGTTAACCTGGCTCGGATTCGAGCCGCGGAAGAAAGCCCGTCTGCGAGAAGGCAGGCACTCTCGCTGCTGGAACATGCCTGGAAGCTGGCTCCCGACGCCGAAATCGCCGCTACCCTGCTGCAACTGCAGCCCTGTGCGCGGTCCGAGAACCGTGCCACACCGCCCTGGGTGAATTTGAATGAATATGCTGCGAATCTACTTGAATGGAAAACGCAGGTCGCGGAAAGCACCCTGATTTCGGCCGCCGAGGCCCTGGCAAATTGTGGCGATGTCTACCAACAGGCGGGTCATCCGGAAGTGGCTGTTCCGGCGATGCTGCGATCGATCGACCTGGCACCCGAGAATGAACTCCTGCGTTTCCGTTACGGCATGTTACTGATCGGAACCAAAGCTCCCAAGGCCGCCGAGATTCGAATTCAGGAAGCGCTCCAACTCTTCCCGTCTTCGACGCGGCTTTGGTTCGCTCTGGGTCTGGCCTACTTTGATCAGACTATGCCCGCCAAGGCCCAGGAAGCATTTGACCAAGGTTTAAAGATTGAGCCGAAATCTCCACCTCTGCTTGCTTACCGCGGTTTAACGGCGCTCGATCAGCAGCATTATTCCGAGGCGGAATCCTATTACCAGAAGGCAATCGCGGCAGACCCGTCGTCCGCCGATCTGCATTGCCTACTGGCGGAAGCAATGGAGAAGAGTTCAGGCGATGCAGGCCAGGTACGCACCGAGCTCAAAAAGGCGATGGAGATTGATCCGCGGTTGGTGGCCGCCCACATCAGACTCGGTCGACTCGAACTCAACCAGGGAGACGCTGCGGCAGCCGTTCGCGAACTTAAGCTCGCGCTCGCGCTCGATCCCAGTCAGCAAGAAATTCATTTCTACCTGGCGCGGGCGTATCAAAAGATGCACGACACCGAGCACGCCAGGGAAGAAGGAAGGCTCTGCAGCGAGCTACAAGCCGCGAATCGAGACACCGAGCGCAACGCCTTGAAGGATCTGGCACGCCGGCTTGGGCAGACCACTTTTTGAAGGCGGCCTTTGAAGGAATCCTGCAAATCGATCGTCGAAGATTGGCTGAAGTCGAGCCGGGCATATCCTGCCTAACTCAATGTGACGGTCGCGCCAGGAGTTCGCCGGCGGCTACAGGCTTTCCGAAATTGGGCCGACCGTCAGAATTCCAGGTAAAAGACTGAGCTCGCGGAGAACGTTGCTCGCCACATCCCTGACCTGGCTTCGAGTTTGCATGATACAAGATCCAATTTTCCTTCCCATCGGGTGAAACGAAAAAAGAATTGTGACCGGGGGCATAAACGCCCGCTGCCGGCAATTGCTGAAATACTGGCTGGGGGAATTTTCTCCACGCGGCCGGATCCAGTAAATTGCTGTCATCCCGGGCGACCAGCTCACCCAAAGCGTAAGCATCTGTCCAGCACCCGCTCGCCGAATACACCAGAAAGATGTCCCCGTCATGGCGCAGGATTTCAGGGCCTTCGTTTACGTCCACATGCACAGGATCGAGAGCGGGGTTCTTGGGATGCAGATCTCCGATTTTTTCCCAGGGATACTCCGGAGTCGAGATTCGCACCCGCGGCGACTCAATCGTCCAGGGGTTCTTCATCCTGGCTAGATAGATGCTTTGAAGACCGTCCTTATCGGCTTCCCATCCAGACCAGATCATATACAGTCGGCCGCGATCTTCGAACACCGAGGGGTCGATTGCCCATCGATCCGTGGCGTCCGAGACTTTGCCCTTCAAAGTCCAATGCCCCGCAAACGGATCGGGCGATGGGTTCTCAATAACCCAAATACGATGGGTTCGGTTGGTGCCGGCGTCGGCCGCGAAATATACATACCACTTGCCCTCTAAGAAATGAATTTCGGGCGCCCAAATGTCGCGTGAGTAAGGACTGTTATTTGGAGGGGTCCATATCACCTTGTGAGGGGCCCGCTTCAGGTCCGTAACGTCTCTCGTTTTCCAAAGACCTAAATTCTTTCCGGTGGTGTGCATGTAATAGTAATAGCCGTCCTTCATCGTCACCCAGGGATCCGCACCGGAAGGCAGCAACGGATTGGCAAAGGAAGCGGCATCGTTGGCGGTTGTGATCGGCGCCTTGGCGGCCAAGCCCTGCCCCAGAAGGTGCGCACTCAGCAATAACCACAGGCTCGCGCAAGTCGTCCACTTCGCCGTGCACTTCGAAGACCGGCACTTCCGAGGCCTCGTTTGGCGGCGGGGCTTTGCCCCGCCGGAACGGGGCGGAGCCCCGTCACCACACAACAGCCTCTCGGTGACCGCTTTCACGTGACAACTTTCGGTAGGAACCTTTCGCCAAGAAGCTCGCATAAAGAGGTGAATCTGTTCACCGTGACGTGTAGTAGTCCTCCACTGTAGCTTTACCTTCCGAGATGCGAAAAAAGCAATCAACCCTCGGAACCGCGAATTCCTGCCTGATCCCCCCTGGCCAATCGATCTCGACTTTGTCGATCTTTGCCGCGTTTCCTAACCCGAAATGGACCCGGGGATCGGAGGTTGAGCCATAGCTGCCGCCGCTGAACACATCGGCCCGCTGGCGGATTCCACCTGCAGTCATGAATACCTTTGTGCCGATGGCATCGCGCGGACTCTTGCCGCTGCCGATCAATTTAAATCCGATCCAATGGTTCTCGTTTTTCGCGACGTTGCGAAGTAGCGCGGGAATAGCATCTATGTTGTTCAGGACCACATCCACATGGCCATCGTTGAACAAGTCCCCAAACGCCGCGCCTCGGGCGGTGTAGACCTGTCCCAACCCGCTGCCGGTAGCGGGCGGGACCTCCTGGAACTTGACCCCGTCAAGGTTGCGGAATAGTTGCGGACGCTGCGCCCAGCTTGTGCCCCAGCTCTGGTCATCGACGTGCGGATACACATGCCCATTGGCGACGAAAAGATCGAGCAACCCATCGTTATCGAAATCGAGAAAGCCGGTCCCCCATCCGAGGAATGGCAGGGTTACGTCAGCCAAGCCCGCGCCATATGTGACGTCGGAGAAATTACCTTCGCCGTCGTTTTTATAGAGCGTGTTGTAGTCGTCGGAAAATGACGTGAGATAAAAGTCGACCTTGCCATCCCGGTTGTAGTCGCCGACCGCGATTCCCATCGAAGCCTGTTCGCGGCCATCGTCGCTGAGAGCAAATCCCGACAAGTAACTGACGTCTTCAAAAGTACCGTTATGCCGATTGTGATAGAGGTAGTTAGGAGTGGAATCGTTGGCCACCACAAGATCCAGCCAACCGTCATCGTCCACATCTACAAAAGCCGAGGCAAATCCGTAAAACCCCTTCGAATCGCCTACCCCAGCTTTCTCGCTGACATCGGTGAAAGTGCCATCGCCATTGTTGTGAAATAAGTGATCGGTTTCGCCAGGCAATCCCCGGGGACCACACATCACACTCACACTCCGAAACTGGCAGAAACCTGCTGGCAGACCTCCCTGACCGCCCATGGCCGGATGATCGACATCAATCTTCAAGTATCCGGGAACGAATAGATCAAGAAGCCCGTCATGGTCGTAGTCTCCCCAAGTAGGGCCGGTTGACCAACCGCCGAGAGCCACGCGGGCGGCCTCGGCCACATCGGTGAACGTGCCGTCATGGTTGTTGTGATAAAGCCGATTCTTGCCAAAATTTGCTACATAAATGTCGGGCCATCCGTCATTATCGTAATCTCCCACTGCCACGCCGAAGCCCCAGCGCTCATTCGCAACGCCGGCCTTGCCGGTAACGTCAGTGAAGGTTCCGTCATGATTGTTGCGGAAGAGCATAGCTCGTGGGGCTGCCTCTTTGCCCTTCAACGCAGGAACCGTCGAGCCGTTGAGCAGGTAAATATCCAACCAGCCGTCCCCGTCGTAATCAAGTAAAGCCACCCCGGACCCCGGAGTCTCCAGGATCATGCTTTTAGCTTTAGTGCCGGATTGGTGTCGAAATTTGTCGAGTCCAGCTTGCTGTGTAATGTTGGCAAAAACAACTGGGGCGCCTTCTACGAATCCGCCCGCCGTGATCGGGCGATGCAGTGCGTCGAAAACCGCAGACCGCGGTGCGCCGGTGCTCACTCCCATGCCACTGGAAACCGGCTGCGATTTCGCCGGACCGGTTTCCTGGGCCCTCAACGACAGCGGCAACCCTGCGACCAAGCCAAACACACAGAGGAGGAACCGAAGCAGAAGCATATTGCTCCTCAGAGTCGCGTATGGAAGCATGTGCTGGCCCGAGGATGAATTGGGGCGTGATATCCGAACCATTTTGCGTTTCAATGAAAGTAGCGCCGAAGCGGGGAAATCTGATTGAAAACGCATACATTGGCCGTATTATAGCTCATGCATGTTTGGCCGCTCGCGCCGCCAAAAGCTCACTGCGCCAGGCTATTTGCCGCAGCCGAATTTCAGGGTCAGTGGTAGCACAACGTTCGAAAAATAGCTGAGACCAGCATGAACATCAAAGAGGTCGCCAAGCTCGCGAAGGTTTCGACGGCGACGGTTTCGCGCACCATCAACGGTTCGGATAAGGTTCGACCGCGGACCGCCGAACGGGTGCGCAAAGCAATAGCGGATCTGAAATTCCATCCCAATACTCACGCTCGCACGCTGGTCTCGGGGCGCAGCCGTTTGCTTGGCTTGATCATCTCCGACATCACCAATCCTTTCTTTCCCGAGCTGGTCAAGAGCTTCGAAGGCGAAGCTTTGCAGCACGGACGCGAGGTCCTTATCGGCAACACTGACTATGATCCCAAGCGCATGGCGGCATGTATTGGAAGAATGATGGAGCGGAAAGTCGACGGCGTCGCCATCATGACCTCGGAAACAGACCCGCTGCTGCTGGCGGAGCTTGCGAACCGTGAGATTCCTACAGTCTTAATGGACACCGGCAAGTCCAGCCCACTGAGCGTTCGAATAAACATCGATCATGCCCAGGGAATCTATGAAGCGCTCGACCATTTATTTGCCCTCAACCATACTCGCATCGCTTTTATCTCCGGACCGATGAATCTGCAATCGGCGCGGGTACGGCACGAAGCCTTCGTTTCTCACATGAAGGCCAATGGCGTCGCCGTCGATCGCACCCTGCTGATGACGGGCAATCACCGAACGGATGGCGGAGTGCAAGCTATGCGCCAACTGCTCAGACTTCATAAACCTCCCACAGCGGTAGTGACCTCGAATGATGTGACCGCCATAGGAGCTCTCGGGGCCATTTATACTGCCGGCTTGCGCGTTCCGGATGATATTGCCGTGGTGGGGTTCGACGACATTGCCTTCGCCAGTCTCACGCAGCCGCCGCTGACGACGGTAAGCTTGTCTCGCGTGCAATTGGCAGTTACAGCGTTAGCCGCGCTGGAGCAGCTCATAAGGCGAGAAAGCACTAGGAAAATTGAGTATAGGATCACCACACACTTGGTGGTACGCCAGTCAACGCGCGCAATTTAAACCATCGAGAAAAGCAACGAGAAGCAACTCATAATTCACACCGTTCCAGGTATCGTTTCGTTTGAAGTCACGCTCGCCCCATCCGAGGCTGCACTGACGAAGACGTCGGGGTGAATTCTGGTATGTTCCTGGTAACGTGCAGCGATTCGTTCCGCGAAAGCTTCTGCGTCCGGCGTCTTCACCAGGTTTACCGTACACCCTCCGAAACCGCCCCCAGTCATCCGGCCACCGAAGAACCCAGGAAGCCCTTGGGCGGATTCGACCATCAAGTCGAGCTCAACGCAACTGACTTGATACAAATCACGGAGACTTCGATGGGATGCGGCCATACACTCGCCAACGGCGATTAGATCGCCGGTCGCGAGCGCCTTGGAACTCTCCAATACTCGTTGGTTCTCCCACACCACGTGTTCGCAACGTTGATAGATTTTCTCCGGCAGGTCGCCTCGATACTTCTCCAACTGCGCCACCGATACATCCCGTAGGGCGGCAATCCCCGGAATTCGCTTAGCGAGTAGCCGCACACCCTCTTCGCATTCGGCACGCCTCACGTTGTATTCGCCGCCCGCTAGCTTATGCCGAACCATGGTATTGCAAATTACAATACTGACACCGGGAGGGATCGGCACAAACTGATACGCCAGCGAACGGCAGTCAAGCATGAGTGCGTGTCCGGCCTTACCCAGGCAAGCCACAAATTGATCCATGATGCCGACGCGCGCTCCCACAAATTCGTTTTCGGCGCGTTGGCATAACTGGGCGACCTGGGGCAGGGGCAGACTACCACCGCTGAGCCCTAAAAACGCCAGCGCGCTTGCAACTTCCAAGGCGGCCGACGAACTTAGCCCGGCGCCAAGCGGCACTTCGCCTTGCACCATCACGTTCGCGCCGAGAAGCGGAAAACCCTTGTTTCGAAGAGCTACTGCGACGCCCACCGGATAGTCACACCAAATGCCTTGGTGTGCCGCTGGCAGGGCGTTAACGTCAAACTCGAACTGGCCGGTAAATTCTTCCGAACACATGATGAGCTTATTGTCTTCTCGAGCATGTACGGCGACGTAAGTTCTGAAAGCAATGGCGCACGGCAGCACAAAGCCGTCATTGTAGTCGGTGTGTTCTCCAATGAGATTGACGCGCCCGGGCGCACTCGAGATGGACGGATGCGCGCGGAAAGCCTGTTCAAAACGCAGCGCCAATTCGAAGGTAGTCATTTCGATCTTTTCGCGTCCTCAGGATCTATAAGGATTTCCTGCTATTTGTTGCGGGCACCTTTAAGATACCTGAGATCGAAGTACGCGTAATTTGTAATCGTTTGCATTTTATGCTAAAAATCATAGATTGCTTCACTGCTGCCTGTCAATATATTGAATTGTTCTAAATCGAAAATCAATGCGCCTGAACTAATTTCGGCGTTGCAAGACAATGCCTCGATCGTGGGGCGCACCTGTCGGTAGGAGACGAAGTTGCCTCTCAAAGATGACCCGCATCGCCGCTTCAATCCGTTGACTCGAGAATGGGTTCTGGTTTCACCACACCGGGCTCTGCGGCCATGGCAAGGCTCGGTCGAGGCTTTACCGTCCGCCAAGGTTCCGGAGTACGATCCCGAGTGTTATCTATGTCCCGGCAACGTGCGAGCGGGGGGGGTACGCAATCCGGCTTACAGAGGCACATTTGTCTTCGATAACGATTTCGCGGCCTTGAAGCCTGATCTCGCTCTCGAACAGGTCGATGTGGAGGGCCTCGGTCTTCTCGTCGCTAAAACGGAGACCGGGATATGCCGCGTGATTTGCTTCTCTCCACGGCATGATCTAACGCTGGCCACCATGTCTATACCCGCGATCGAGGAGGTCGTTCGCACGTGGGCTAGTCAGTTTCGAGAACTCGGCGATGACCCTGGCATCGCGCACGTCCAGATCTTCGAAAACCGCGGGGCGATGATGGGCGCGAGCAATCCGCACCCGCACTGCCAAATCTGGGCCACCCGCTCTCTCCCAGAATTTCCGACCCGGGAAACCGATGCTCAGCGAGAATACCTGAGGGCTCACGGAAAATGCTTGCTATGTGAGTACTGCAGGCTCGAAGAGGAGCAAAATTTGCGTATTGTGGCCGAGAACGCTTCGTTCCTCGCTGTCGTACCGCACTGGGCAATCTGGCCTTTTGAGGTCTTGGTGTGCAGTCGCCCTCACCTGGGCAGCTTCCTTGAGTTCACGGAAAGCGAAGTTGCACATCTCGGCGCAATTCTAAAGCAGCTTACGTCCAATTATGACAAAGTCTTCGATGTGGCATTTCCGTACTCGATGGGATTTCATCAATCCCCTAGCGATGGAGTCCCACACGACGAATGGCATTTCCATGCTCACTTCTATCCACCTCTATTGCGGTCGGCGACGGTTCGCAAATTCATGGTTGGATTCGAACTGCTAGGCAACGCGCAACGCGACATCACTCCAGAAATCGCAGCACAGCGGCTGCGCGAAGTCATGCCAGTGAGCTCGGATTGACAAAATCAAGGAGCAAAACATGCTGCGTTTTCGCAATAATCCGTTTCTCTCGTTTTTTCTTACGATCAGCCTTCTCGCGGTAGCAAGGCCTGGGTATGCGCAATCACTGCGTTGGAGCGAGGCGAAGGCTGAGTCATGGTATCAGCAGCAGCCTTGGCTAGTGGGTAGTAACTACATCCCATCTACCGCGATCAACCAACTCGAGATGTGGCAGCAGGCTACGTTCGATCCAGACCAAATCGACAAGGAACTGGGTTGGGCGGAGAAGATCGGCATGAACACTATGCGTGTGTTCTTGCACGACTTATTGTGGAAAGAGGATCCTCAGGGCTTTCGGAAACGGCTCGATTCATTTTTGACGATTGCCTCTAAACACCATATTCGCCCGGTATTGGTGCTGTTCGATTCCTGCTGGGATCCATACCCCAAGCTTGGACCACAGCATCCCCCCATCCCCGGAGTGCACAATTCGGGCTGGGTGCAGAGCCCCGGTGCGACCGCGTTAGCCGATTCCAAGCAATACCCTCGCCTAGAGGCCTACGTCCAAGGCGTGGTGGACGCATTTGCGAAAGATGACCGAGTTCTTGCTTGGGATGTGTGGAATGAACCCAGCAATACGAACGGAGGAGCATACGGCGCGGTAGAACTCAAGAATAAGCAATCGTATGTGCTCGCCCTGCTGCCGCGGGTTTTCGAGTGGGTGCGTTCCGCCAGCCCTTCGCAACCGCTTACCAGCGGCGTTTGGGAAGGCGATTGGTCGTCCTTAGACAAGATGGACGCAATTTCCAGAGTTCAGATTGAGCAATCAGATATAGTCTCCTTTCACAACTATAGCTGGCCGGAAGACTTTGAGAAGAGCATTGCCAAGCTTGAGGCCTACCATCGTCCGTTGCTATGCACCGAATACATGGCGCGCGGCGCAGGAAGCACGTTCGACACGATTCTTCCGATTGCGAAAGAACACCACGTCGGGGCCATTAATTGGGGACTGGTAGCAGGCAAGACACAAACTTATCTGCCTTGGGATTCATGGTCCAAACCGTATGTCCTGGATCAGCCGACGATCTGGTTCCACGAAGTGTTCCATCCCGACGGCAAGCCCTATCGCGAACGTGAAGCCAGCCTTATCCGCCGCCTCACTGGACGTGGAGCGACCACCTTCTAGAGGCCGCCGTTGGAGATCTGACGGGCTCGGCTGGTTTTACCCG
>Ga0209736_1000281_pt1 | contig 16341 bp, 15 predicted proteins | sample BlaSpr_A8_Ref_M3_FD_187992 | JGI IMG/M metagenome (GOLD analysis project Ga0209736, IMG submission 187992) | Forest soil microbial communities from Thunder Bay, Ontario, Canada - Black Spruce, Ontario site 2_A8_Ref_M3 (SPAdes) (version 2) | ecosystem: Environmental > Terrestrial > Soil > Boreal...
AGAAGAAGTAAGGAAAAACTATGAAGACAATACTGATTGTCGATGATGAACCGGCGGCACGTTACGGTTTGCGGCGGGCGCTAGACGCGAAATACCGGATTGCGGAGGCGGATTCGGCGGAGGCGGCGCGGGCGGCTTTGAACACGGAGCAGCCGGACTTGGTGCTTCTCGACGTGGTGCTGCCTGGGCAGAGCGGATTGGATTTCTTGCGGTGGATGCGCGAACAGGGCAGCGAATTGCCGGTGCTGATGGTTTCGGCGCTGGACACAGCGAAGACTGCGGTGGAAGCGTTGCAACTCGGCGCGGCGGATTATTTGGTGAAGGGATTCGAATTGGAAGAGCTGCGGCAGCGTGTGGCGAATTTGTTGAAGCTGGCGACGCTCGAAAAAGAAAATGATTCGCTGCGCAGGCGCATGGCGACCGAGGGACAGTTTGGACAGATGATCGGTCGCACCGCGGAAATGCGGCGCGCGTTTGAGATGGCGGATCGCGTGGCGCCGGCGGATTCGACGGTGCTTATTCTCGGCGAGAGCGGGACCGGGAAGGATTTGATGGCGCAGGAGATTCACGCGAGGTCTCCTCGTGCGGGGAAGGCTTATGTGGCGGTGAATTGTGCGGCGTTGCCGGAGACTTTGATCGAATCGGAATTGTTTGGATACGAACGCGGGGCGTTTACGGGCGCGGCGCAACAGAAAAAGGGGAAGTTCGAGTTGGCGTCGGGCGGGACGCTGTTTTTGGACGAGATTGGGGACATGAATCCAGTGACGCAAGCGAAAGTGTTGCGGGCGCTCGAGAATCGCACGATTGAGCGGTTGGGCGGGACGCAGCCGATTGCCGTAGATGTGCGGGTGATCAGCGCGACGCACCGGAATCTCGGAGCAGAAATTCGCGCGGGAAAATTTCGCGAGGATTTGTTTTACCGATTGCGCGTGGTGACCATCGAACTGCCACCTTTGCGCGCGCATAAGGCGGACATTCCGGTGCTGGCTGAGGCTTTTTTGCACATGCATACGGCGAGATTGCGCGGCGGGGCGGGATCGGGAGGGGCAAGCCCCTCCCCTACAAAGCGGGTTACGCGAGAGGCGATGGCGGCAATCGAGCACTACGATTGGCCAGGCAATGTTCGCGAGTTGAAAAACGCGTTGGAGCGTAGTTTGGTGTTGTGCCGTGGAGACGAGATCGGCGTGGAAGACTTGCCGCAGGAAGTGTTGAATGGAGAGGCTGCGCCGCACAGGAATTCCGATGGGGCGAACGAAAATGGATTTAGCGAGAAAGATTTTCGTGAAGCCAAGCGGAAATTTGAAGTGGCGTACTTGACGAAGCAGTTAGCGGATCATCGGTGGAATGTTTCGCGGACGGCGGCGACGATTGGGTTACACCGGCAGAGTTTGCAAGAAAAATTGCGCGAGCTGGGAATTCGGCGGCCGGGACGCGAGCCGGTGGAAGAAGAATAAGGATTTACCCAAAGATCGCGGAGAACGCAGAGGGCACGGAGAAGAGGAAGGAAGCCGAGAGTCAGAGAATGGGCGCGGGGAATAGCGAACTGAGAGTTGGCGCATACGTTTTGGCGGGAGGCGGAAGCACGCGATTTGGACGGGACAAGGCGCTTGTTGAGTTCGCTGGAAAGCCAATGCTGTTGCGAATGATTGAATTGATGAGGGGCTTGACGAAAAAGGTGAACGTGGTTGCGGCACCGGCAAAGTATGCAGAGTTCGGAGCAGAGATTGTAGAGGATCGCTGGCCGGGCGAAGGACCGCTCGGCGGAATCATTACCGCGTTGCAGCACACGCACGAAATTGCGCCTGCTTGCGAATGGAACATGATCGTGAGCTGTGACATGCCATTCTTGACCACGGACTGGATGAAATTTCTTGCTGAGCGAGCGGCGAAGAGCGCCGCGCAGGTACTTCTTCCGCATTCCGCACACGGGCCGGAGCCGCTGTGCGCCTGCTACCGGACCAGCGCCGGGCAGCCCTTGCGCGCGGTGTTTGAGGGCGGCGTGCGAAAAGTGACGCAGGCTTTGAAACAGGTGGAGACGGAAGTTCTTGACGAGCGGGACTGGAAACGATTTGATAGCGCAGGGCGGCTGTTCTGGAACATGAATACGGCGGCGGATTATGAGGAAGCGCGCCGGATTGTGGAAGCGGAACAAGGTTGAGGGACGCGAAGAATGAAGGACGCAAACGATATTAGCCGCGGCGTCGCCGCGATGGAAGCAGGCGGAGCCCGAGGGTTGTCTGCCGCGGCGGAAGCCAAGTCAGCCCGCGGCAATGCTGAACAGCATGCGGAAAACTTTTTTGAGTTTCGCGATGTTTGCAAGGCCTTCGACGACCACGCCGTGCTGAAGGATGTCAGCTTTAGCGTGAAGCGCGGCGCGACCTGCGTGATTATGGGGCGCAGTGGCGTGGGAAAGTCTGTTTCGCTGAAGCACATCATGGGATTTATGAAGGCGGATTCGGGACGCATTTTTGTGGATGGGGAAGACGTCACGGATTTCAGCGAGCAGCAGTTCGAAGAGGTGCGGCGCAAAGTGACGATGGTGTTTCAGTCAGGCGCGCTGTTTGATTCGCTCACCGTCGCAGAAAACATTGCGTTTCCGCTGGAAAAACAAGCGGGTCTCGAAGACGAAGACATCGACGCTTACGTGGCTAAATTGGCAAAAATGCTGGAAGTCGAAGAAGTTCTCGATAAGCTGCCGGGCGAATTATCGACGGGCATGCGGCGTGCGGTGGCCATGGCGCGCGCGTTCGCGCAGAATCCCGACGCGATTTTGTTTGACGAGCCCACAACCATGGTAGATCCCATCATGGCGGCGCATATGGGCGACTTGATTCTCCGGCTGAAGGATGCGTTTCACCGCACCTCGATTGTGGTAACACACGACACGCATCTAGCGAAGAAGCTTGCCGACACCGTGGTCTTCCTGCAGGAGGGCCGCGTCACGTTCTTCGGGCCGTGGGACGATTTTGAAAACTCGAAAGATCCTTTTCTACACAACTTCCGCATGCAGGATGCGTTGATTCCCGCGTTGGACGTGACTCTGTGAGCCAGGCGGCGCGAAGATGAAGCGCCGGAATTTTCTGAAGGGAATGGCCACCACTCCGCTGCTGGCTTCAGGCACGGCTTTTCCTCTGCAAAAGGGTGTTCTAGTCAACGATGTACAAACCGGTCTGAATCCAACTTGGGTTGCGAGCATCTCACGACCAACGTCCGCCGCAGAAGTTCGGAGCCTCGTCAAGGACTGCGGGAAACACAGCCGGGTGATATCTGTTTCCGGTAGCCGCCACGCCGCTGGAGGCCAGCAGTTTGCGACGGATTCCGTACTCCTGGATATGCGCGCGATGAATCGTGTTATCGGTTTGGATGACAAGACCGGCGTGCTGCATGTTGAAGCGGGCATCGAGTGGCCTGAGCTCGTCCAGGGTTATTTGTCACTACAAAAGGAAAATGTGCACTGGGGAATTCGTCAGAAACAGGGCGGGGCTGATCGGATGAGCCTCGGCGGCGCGCTTTCTGCCAACGCGCACGGACACGATCTCGGTTCCCCCCCAATTATCAGCGATGTGGAGTGGACTGAAATTGTTACCGCGGATGGCTCGATCAAAAAATGCAGCCGAAGAGAAAACGCAGAGCTTTTTTCGCTGGCCGTCGGCGGTTATGGGCTTTTTGGAATCATCACGGCGGTTGGTTTGCGGCTTGTGCATCGGCGAAAAATCCGGAGGCACGTCGAGGCGCGAACCACGGCAGAATTAATTGCTCTGATTGAGCGGCGCACAGCAGCAGGCGCGCCGTATGGTTATTTCCAATACTCCATTGATGAAACCTCCCCGGACTTTCTGCGCACGGGAATTCTGACTACGTATGAAGATGTTTCGGCGGAAACGCCGCTTGGAACAGAGAGCACGGACATCGACGCGAAAGTGGTAATTGCGTTGCTTGAAATTGCGCATCGCGATCGCGGATCTGCGTATCGCCGCTATGCAAAGCTGGAGCTGTCCAAGGACGGGAATGTCGAGTGGTCGGATTTGCATCAGCTGAGCATCTATCCCCCCGGCTATCACCCGGAAATTGAGAAGCGGCTTGGCGCGGATTTCGTAGGAGCAGACTTGATCCTCGAAGTGTACGTCCCGCGCAGCGAATTGATCCCGTTGCTCGAAGACGCGCGCCGCATTCTTCTTGCGAGCGGCATGCCGCTGGTTTACGGAACGGTTCGTTTCATCGAACAAGACAAGGATTCTTATCTTGCTTGGGCCAAGAAGCGTTACGCCTGCGTGATATTTTCGCCGCATTGCTCCGGCGAAACGCAAGCCTTTCGAAAAACAGGTGAAGTCTGCCGCCAGCTCATTCGCGCCGCCACAAAACGAGGCGGAAGCTTTTATCTCACTTACAACCGTTTTGCCACGCGAGATGAACTTGCTTCCGCGTATCCGCAGTTCCAGGATTTTATAAATTTGAAGAAGCAATACGACCCTCGCGAAACTTTTCAGAGCGATTGGTACCGATACTATAAAGGTTTGTACGCGTAAGGCGGCAACGGCGGAAAGCAAATTCAGGAGGTCGACCGAGTGACCCAGACGAGCGACGCACAAGCCAACCCGATCCAGCAACTCCGCAAGGCCATGGGCTTCTGGGACGTCCTGCTTTTCAATATTGCGACGGTCCTGGGGCCGCGATGGATCGCCGCCGCTGCGCACAACGGGACGTCTTCGATCAGCCTTTGGGTGCTCGCGGCGGTTTTCTTTTTTGTGCCTACGGCTTTCGTGATTACGGAGCTCTCCACGCGGTTTCCTCATGAAGGGGGCCTCTATGTATGGTCGAAAGAGGCTTTCGGTGATTTTCATGGGTTCGTGGCTGGTTGGACTTACTGGATTTATTCTTTTTTTTATTTTCCGGGTCTGTTGCTCGCCAGCGCGGCGATGGGCGCATACATCGGCGGCAGCTCTTGGGGACATCTCGCGCAGAGCCGGCCATTCCTGCTGGGCGGCTCCTTCCTTCTTCTGTCCGTCGCGGTCGGGATGAACATCGTGGGACTGAATGTGGGGAAATGGTTACAGAACGCCGGCGGCGTGATGACCTACATTCCACTGCTCCTGCTGGTCGCGACAGGCGGCGTTATTTGGCTGCGCTACGGCTCCGCGACGCATTTCACCTGGGCGAACATGATGCCACAGTGGAATTGGGAGACAGTAAATTTCTGGCCGCAAATACTTTTTGCGTTTGCTGGGCTGGAACTTGTTTCCGCGATGAGCGACGAAATCCGCGACGCGCAGCGCACGCTGGCGAAGGCTATTTGGGGTTCAGGAATCCTGATCGCGGTGATTTATATTGCGGGAACTTTTGCAGTGCTAGCGATCATGCAAGCCGCGCCAGTGGATCCGAAGTCCGGAGTGTACCAGGCGCTGGCGGTCGGCACGGAAGCGCTGAAAATTGGGTTGGTGGGAATGATCGCCGCGTTTCTCGTCACGTTTGGAAATGCCGGTGGCGTCGGAACTACCGTGGCGGGACTATCGCGCGTGCCATTTATCGTGGGCGTCGATCGCTACTTGCCCGCAGCGTTCGGAAAGCTACATCCCAAGTGGCGAACGCCATATGTGGCGATTCTGGTGCAAGCCGGAATCTCGTTGGCGCTGCTCCTCGTGAGCAATATCAATGAAACGACCAGCGGCGCTTATCAAATCCTGGTGGATGCGGCGACGATCCTGTACTTCATTCCGTTTCTTTACATGTACGCGGCAGCGATCAAACTTGCTGGGCGCAAGGACCGTGGAGCGAGTCAGCACGCCGTGCTGATCCCGGGCGGAAAAATCGGCGTATGGATCGCTGGAGGCTTTGGATTTCTAATTACGCTGGGCGGAATTGTGCTGTCCTTCGTCCCGCCCGGAGAATCGGCGAACAAGTTTGTGTTTAGCCTGAAATTGGTCAGCGGCACGGTGATTGCGGTCGCGCTGGGGTTGGTGTTGTATTACCGCGGCGTGCGCGCAAAGGCGCGAGAGGCAGTCGCTGGCCACTGAAATCCAGCCACGAAATCGCAGACAAACTTAAAAGATCGGCCAGATTCCGGGCGTGGCCAGCTCGACAAGATGATTGTCAGGGTCGCGGAAGTACAAGCTGGTGCCGCCGCGAGGCCAGTGAATGCGGCTTTCGATTTCAATCTTGTGCAGAGACAGATGACTTTCCCAAGCGGCAAGTTCATCCGTCGCAATGGAGAACGCGAAATGGAGCGGGCCGTGGCCGTCGTGCGGGCCGAGCGTGCCAAATGGCAGTTGGGTGACACAATTCGATGCTCCGCGCTTGAAGAGCAATAAAACACTCCGGTTGACAACCCCGTACGCGCGCAGGCGGTCATCGCCAAACATTCGTGTAAGCGCGAATACCTCTTCATAAAAACGAGACGCACGATCGAGGTCACCCACGTAAAGAGATGTTTCGAGCACGCCAGTGAGCGCTGGCATGCTAGAACCCCTCTTCGAGGAGACGCGAGAGGGTAATGGAAGCCGCTTGTGGAGATTGGCGCGCTTCGAGATAGCGCTCGACGTACTTGCCAAGAACATCGGCTTCCAGGTTTACGGAATCGCCGGGTTTGCGGTCACGGATGTTAGTGTGCTCGTAGGTATAGGGAATTACTGCGATTTCCGCAAGGTTGTTGTTCCAGCGGGCGACTGTAAGGCTGATGCCGTCGATAGTGATCGATCCCTTCGGAACGACATATCGCGCAAAATCCTCGGGAACTTCCACACCTAACCACCAGGTGCCACTTTCCGGACCTTCGTGGTCGAGACGCGTCACGAGGCCCGTGCCGTCGACGTGTCCTTGAACGATGTGGCCGCCAAATTCTTTGCCAGCGGTGAGAGGCTGCTCGAGGTTGACCCGCGAGCCTTTTTTCGGGCCGCCATTCTCCGCGCCGAAAGAAGTCTTGCGAAGAGTTTCGGTGGAAAGATCGGCGGAAAAGTTTTCTTTGCCGAGAGCGAAGACGGTAAGGCAGCAGCCATTGACGGCGATGCTTTTCGAAATGGCGAGTGATGGCGCGATGTTCGGAGCGTGGATTGTGACGCGAGCGCCGCTGGACAATATGTCGCGAGCCTCGATTGTGCCGATATGTTCGATGATCCCGGTAAACACGGTGTCCTCGTATTTCTCATCTCGTGCGCTTTTCCATTCGAGTGTACAGCATTTCGCCGCGGGGACAGAAAGCACTAGACTGAAGCTTGACACCCCAAGGAAAACCGTCGAGGTCCCGCCATGAAGGCCTGTCTGCTCAACTCGCCCGCCCGGATTGAAACGAATCCACTCCAGTTCACCGACGTGCCGGTACCGAATCCTGAAAAGGGCGAGGTACTGATTCGTGTGCTCGCTTGCGGCGTGTGCCGCACGGATCTGCACGTGATCGAAGGCGAATTACCTCCGCGAAAATCGCCGGTCATTCCGGGGCATCAAGTTGTGGGCATTGTCGAGAAACAGGGAGAAGGCTTGCGGCGGTACGCGATCGGCGCGCGCGTCGGTGTCGCGTGGCTGCACCACACGGACGGAGTGTGCGAGTACTGCCGCATGGGCGAGGAAAATCTTTGCGACAACCCGACGTTTACCGGCTACAGCGTTGACGGCGGCTACGCCGAGCACGTCGTCGCGCCGGAGGATTTTGTTTATGCGATTCCCGAAGGGTTTCCTGACGAGCAAGCCGCGCCATTGCTCTGCGCGGGGATTATCGGATTCCGCTCGCTGCGGCTTTCGGGGATCAAGCCCGGCGGCCGGCTGGGATTTTATGGCTTCGGCGCGGCGGCGCATGTGGCGATTCAGGTCGCGCGGCATTGGAACGTGACGGTATACGCGTCCACGCGCGATGCGCGTCACCAGAAGCTGGCGCTGGAGCTCGGCGCCGCTTGGACAGGTGGAACACTCGATGCGCCGCCCGAAAAGCTCGATGCCGCGATTGTTTTTGCGCCGGCGGGAGAGATTGTGCCCGCGGCGCTTGCTGCGTTGCGCAAAGGAGGCGTGCTCGTGTTGGGCGGAATTCATATGAGCCCGATTCCGTCGTTCAGTTACGACTTGCTGTATCAAGAGCGCATGATTCGGAGCGTGGCAAATAATACGCGGCAGGACGGCGAGGATTTTCTGCGCATCGCAGCGGAGATTCCGATTCGTATGCACACGCAAATTTATCCGCTCAGCGAAGCCAACCGGGCGCTGAATGCGTTGAAGAATGACGCCATTCCCGGCGCCGCGGTACTGCGCGTCAGCGAGTGATCTGTGGGGTGCGGGAGCCGGGCTCCCGCCTTCGGGGTCCACGCTCAAGTGACGTCGCAAAAAGCGGCAGCAATGCTGCCGCACTCCAAACCTAGCGGTATACGTCCTGCAAGTAGGCTTCGATGGCGATGTCGGGGCCGAAGGCTTGTGTGCGAAGCCTTTGCAATGGCGGAAGCCTTAGCTTTGGCGCGATGGCGAAGGGGACGCGCGTTTCGCCGGCAATCTTCGGCGCGTAGAAGAGAAACAATTTGTGTACGATTCCAGCGGTGAGTGCGGCGCCGTTGAGCGTCGGTCCTGCTTCGAGAAGGACGCTGAGAATTTCGCGGCGGCCGAGTTCGGCGAGAACGGCTTCCAGGTCGAGCTGCCCGGTGCGCGATTTGGCCGTAGCGATCTCAACGCCAAGCTTTTTCAGCGCACTAGCCCTTTGCTTATTCGCCTGTGGTTGTGCGAAAACCAAAACGTCGCTATCTGCCGATTCTGCAATGCGGGACCCCGGCGAGAGAGAAAGTCCCCAATCCAGAATGACTCGCAAGAGCGGCTTGCGACGCGGCAAGCCGGTGCGATCGGTGAGAAGCGGGTCATCGATTCTCACCGTGCCGATGCCGGTGAGCACAGCGTCCGCGGCGTGGCGCATCCGGTGAACTTCGGCGCGCGATTCTTCCGAGGTAATCCACTCCGTCCGCTCCTGCTTACTGTTTTTCTTGGGCAATTTGTCCCGCTCGCGGGGAAGGGCCAGTTGGCCATCAAGGGTAAGCGCGGATTTCAGCGTGACGAACGGTTTTTTCGTGTGAATCCAGAACGCGAAGGCTTCATTTAAGGTGCGAGCTTCTTCTTCGCCTACTCCCGTGAAGACGTCGATTCCCGCAGCGCGCAGTTGATCGAAGCCGCGGCCGGAGTTGACGGGATTGGGATCCTCCATGGCCGCAACGACGCGCTGAATGCCTGCCGCAATGATCGCTTCCGTGCAGGGGCCGGTGCGGCCCGTGTGATTGCAGGGCTCCAGCGTGACATACATCGTCGAGCCGCGCGCTTTCTCGCCTGCGGATTTTAGCGCGGCAATTTCCGCGTGATCGCGCTTTTCATACTCGTGAAATCCTTCGCCCACGATTTGGCCTTCGCGGACAAGGATGCAGCCGACCATGGGGTTGGGACTCGCGAGGCCAATGCCTTTGCGGGCCAATTCCAGAGCGTGTTCCATGAAACGAGTGGCGTGAGCGTCCATGGTCTAGTCAAATGGATTAATCAAAAAGAGAGTTCGCGTAGGTTTCCGCGTCGAAAGGCACCATGTCATTGATTTGCTCGCCGGTGCCGACAAATCGTATGGGCAACCCGAGTTCACGCGCGATGGCAACGACGATGCCGCCTTTGGCTGTGCCATCGAGCTTCGTGAGGATGATGCCCGTAACGGTTACGGTCGAGGTGAATTCGCGCGCCTGAGCCAGGCCGTTTTGTCCGGTGGTAGCATCGAGCACGAGCAGCACATCGTGCGGGGCGCCAGGAATGACTTTCGCCGCTGTGCGCTTCATTTTTTCCAGCTCGGCCATGAGATTGGACTTGGTGTGAAGGCGGCCGGCGGTGTCCACAATCACGGCGTCCGCGCCACGTGCTTTGGCTGCAGTCACCGCGTCGAAAACGACAGCGGCTGGATCGGCGCCGGACTTTTGCTTGATCACGTCGATGCCATTACGCTGCGCCCAGACTTCGAGCTGCTCGACGGCGGCGGCGCGGAACGTATCCGCAGCGCAGAGCACCACGCTCAGACCTTCCTGGCGCAGGCGATTCGCAAGCTTGCCAATGCTGGTAGTCTTGCCAGCGCCGTTCACCCCAACGATAAAAATCACGCGCGGGCCTGAGCCATTGGGTGAGGTTGCGAGATTTTTCGCTGGCGCTGCTCCAGTGCTTCCGGCAGGGCCGTCGCTCATGGTAAGGATACGAATGATGTGAGATTTAATTTCGCGCTTGAGCTGGCTGGCGTCGGAAAGCGCGTTGCGATCCAGCTTTTCCCGCACGGCATCCAGGATTTCGCGCGTCGGCTTAACTCCGAGGTCGGCAGAGAGCAGAGCGGTTTCAAGCTTTTTTAGCAGCGCGGGGTCAATCTTGCGCTCGCCGAGAAAAATGTTTTCGACCGACTCAGACAGCGCCGCCTTGGTCTTACTGACCGAAGCTTTCAGCCGTTCAAGCAGCGACGGTTCCGTTTTTTCTGGCTTGCCAAAGAGAGAAATCATGCGGTTGAGCGCCGCGCGTGCTGCGCAACCTAAAATTGTAGCAGAAGCGCCCGAAGCGGGCCCGCCGCTGGTCATTTGCTCGTTCAGAGCCAGGCAGAGGATGGTCAAACAGTGTTAAACCGTAACCTCGACGGCGCTGAGGCGAAGCTTTCCTGCATTGATGGCGGATTCGAGGGCGGTCACAACAACGGAATCAAACTTTGAACCAGTGAGAGACTTGATCCGGTTCAGCGCAAACTCGATGTCCATCGCCGACTGGTAGGGGCGATTCGTGGTCATGGCGTCTAGCGTGTCCGCCACGCCGATGATGCGCGCCATCAACGGAATTTGCTGGCCCTGCAAGCCGTACGGATAACCGCGGCCATCTATGTGTTCGTGGTGCAGCTCGATGCCGGGAAGCATCTCTTTCAATTGGGAAACCGGACGCATAATGTTGGCGCCCTTCACGGTGTGCTGCTTCATCAAATCGAATTCTTCAGGAGTCAACGCGCCGGGCTTTTTCAGGACGCGGTCTTCGACGCCGATCTTGCCAACGTCATGAAGCAGTGCGGCAACGCGCAACTTGTCCAGCTCTTCGGGTGAAAGGCCAAGCTCCCGCCCGATGAGCGTCGAATATTTGGCCACCCGGCCGGAGTGACCGCGCGTGTATGGATCCTTTTCGTCGATGGCCGCGGCGAGCATGCGAATCGAGCCGATAAACAGCTCGCGGTTTTCTTCCGCGGCTTCTTTCAGCTTTTCAATGTACTCCTCGATGTCGCTGGCCATTTTGTTGAAGTTTTCGGCCAGTTCGCTGATTTCCGAAGCCCCGCGCACCGGCGAGCGCTGATGGAATTCGCCGCGGCTGATAGCGCGCGTGGAAGCCGCCAAGCCGCGAATCGGCCCGCTGATGCCCACAGCAAAAAAGTAGCCGAAGAGGATGGCCACGAGGACCACCACTGTGACGAATGCCAGAGCCTGGCGGTTCAATTCCGTCACACCCGCGTCGGCCCGTGCGTCATCCAGACTGCGTTCCGCGACAACCGCCCAATTGACCTCGGGGAATGTGCTGTACGTGCCGATCATCTCGATGGGATGCTTTGTCCCCTTTTCGGTAAAGCGAATAGTCTCTGTATTACGAAGTTCCTGGGGCAGGGCGCGAATCTGCTCAACGAGCTTTCCGCTGGCTTCGGCGCCGGGGACGAAATTTTTCGTGTCGGGGTGCGCGACGATGTGGCCGGAGTGATCCACAACGAATACCTTTCGGCCGCGCACGCTGGCATCCCTCAAGCGGTGCGAAATCGGCTCGAGAGAAACGACCGCAGCAAGCATGCCAGTGAAGTTGCCAGGCAAATCCTTGAGCGGCACGGCCAGCACAAAAGCCGGCTGGTTGTTCGGGGCGAGCGCAAGAGGATCGCTGCGAAACTTCACGGTGTGCAACTGTTCGGATTGCATGCAATTCTGAAACGCCCGCAGCAGAGCTTTCGCCACGAACGGATCCTGCTCCGCGCGGAAGTTACCCTGGGAAGCGCTGGTGCCTTTGCCGTTCTTGTCGACCGCGGTCAAGTAGAGGAACGTGTCGCGATTGCTGTCGACAAAGTCCTCGAGGAGCCGCGTAACCTTGGGCTCGGAAGCCGGGTCTTCAACATTTTCGATGAGTCCCGTCAAGGTCAGAATCTGCCGCTCGCTATAGAGTTGTTGCGTCTGATTGAACTCGAAGAGTTGGATTTCCTGTGCCAGGGACCGCGTCAAATCGGATTGCTGGACGCGCTCGTTGTCGCCTAGCTTGTCCTGGCTAAGCTGCAGCACCTGGCGGTGGTAAAGCCCGATGGGCAGAGCGCTGACAAGCAGCAGCGCGCCCAAGACGAGCCACAGAATGCGCACACGTCCTTTGCGCAGGCGTTGCCACAGGGATAGGCCGGGTTCTGGCATCTCAACTCTTAATTTTAGGGGAATAGGCGAGGCAGCGGGGGAGCGAATAGCTCCGCGTCGCGCATCTGCAACTGGAACCTTGGTACTAGTGTTAGTTCCCAGGTCCGACGTGCCCAGGAAGGCGGGAAAAGGGCTGTATTCGCTCCATCCCTATTCGCGCTTGAGGGGCCGCTCCATGATGCTCCGGATGGCCTCCCGGGGTGGTCTGCCCTCGTGCAGGATGGCCGCAACCTGCTCAGTTATGGGGAGTTCTATCCCTGCTTCACGAGCTAGCGCCAACAGGGCTCCCGCGGTGCCCACTCCTTCGGCCACCATTTTCATGCCCTCGAGGATTTCGGCCAGTGAGCGGCCTTTGCCGAGTTCGATGCCAACGTGACGGTTACGGCTCAGCGAGCCGGTGCAGGTCAGGACGAGGTCGCCCAGGCCCGCGAGGCCGCTGAGCGTTTCCGGGCGCGCACCCAGGGCCACGGCCAGCCGGGTCATCTCAGCTAGGCCGCGCGTGATCAGCGCCGCCAACGGATTGGAGCCCAGGCCAATGCCTTGGCAGACGCCCGCCGCGATGGCCATCACATTTTTCATCGCGCCGGCGAGCTCGACCCCGAGCACGTCGTCGTTGGTGTACAAGCGAAAATTCGGCGCCGCGAATTCCTCTTGAAGTTCAATCGCGAGAGCGAGGTCGCTCGATGCGACCACGACTGCGGTGGGCTGGCCGGCCGCTGCTTCCGCGGCGAAGGACGGCCCAGAAAGAATCGCGATGCGCGGGCGAAATTCCGGCGACACGACTTGGGAGACTTGGGAAATGACTTCGCTCATGCGCGCGTGGGTGGAGGGCTCGAGACCTTTCGTAGCGCTGAGGATGGCCGTACCGCGCACGATCTGCGGAAGGATGCGCAGATAAACGCTGCGAGCGTGGGCCGAGGGGATTGCCCCGATGACCACTCCGGCGTTTTCCAAAGTATCAGCCGCGTCGTGCGTGACTTGGACCGACTCAGGCAATTTGTGGCCCGGGAGGTAGGGCACATTCTCGCGGTCGCGGCGGATGGATTCTGCAAGCGAGGCGTCGCGCACCCAGAGATAGATCTCATGCCGCTTGTGGGTGCGAGAGAGCACGATAGCCAGCGCCGTGCCCCAGCTCCCGCCGCCAAGTATGGCGATGCGCTTCACGGCGCATCCTGTTTTTTGCTGAACGAAAGTTTTGGCTCATCGCCCTGGACCAATCGCTGAATGTTTGCGTCGTGTTTATAGACAATCAGCAGCGCCGCGGCCAGCGAGCCGAACGTGACCGCGTAAGGCGGAGCATGATGCGGCGCCCAAAGAAAATAGATCAGTAAAGGCATGGCCGCAGCCGCCGCGATCGAACCCAGCGACACAAAGCGCCAGTACGCTACGACCAGCAAGAATAGTATTGCGGCACCCAGGAATGCGAGCGGGCATAACACGAGAAAAACGCCCGCAGCCGTGGCCACTCCCTTGCCTCCACGAAATCCCAGCCAGATCGGGAAGCAATGCCCCACGAGAGCGCAAAGCCCCGCGATCATCATCCAAAGTGCGCTGTCGTTCGTGAGCCGTGCGGCAAGGACGACGGCAAGCGCGCCCTTCGCGGCGTCCAGCGCGAGCGTGAGAATCCCCGCCAGCGGGCCCGCGACGCGCGCCACGTTGGTCGCGCCGATATTGCCGCTGCCCGCATTGCGGACGTCGGCCGCGCCAAAGAGCTTGCCCAGCAGCAACCCGAACGGAACTGATCCGAGAAGGTAAGCAGCCGCAGGAATCGAGATGAGTGTCGCGTTCAGCTCGGTCATCTCGCGCTAGGCCTCCGATGTGAAGGGGAAAGCTGCGAGGGAAGTGTACTCGGCCCCAGTAGGTTTCAGCTTGCTTTCTATGAGGTGAAATTCACTTGTCTGAAACAAACCAAACTCTCGCTCGCTTTTCTTCTGAATGGCGGCGCGCAGCTTTTCGTGCAGGCCAGGTGGCTCGAACCGCCCCAGCGTCAGGTGGGGCGTGAACGCACGCTTGTCTAGCGCGATTCCTTGGGTTTCGAGCGCGCGATCGATATCTCTCGCGAGCGCGGGCAGATTTGCCGAGGCGTTCAATCCCACCGATAGCATGCGCGGATACTTTTCGTCGGGGAAAAATCCGAGTCCGCGGAAGTGCAGGTCGATTGGCGCATCCGAGCGAATCTTGGAAAGCGCATCGCGTATGCCGTCGAGCTTTGTCGCCGAGACTTCGCCGATGAATTTGAGCGTCACGTGAAGATTCTCCGGGCGCACCCACCGGGGCCGCTTGTCCCCTGACAGCGCGGACAAATCGCGCAGTTCTTTTACTTAAGCTGCCAGATTCTCTCGCACGGCCGCGGGAATCTCCAGCGCGACGAAGAGGCGCACCCTCAGACTCGCTTCGGAGGCTGCTTGCCGTTATAGAGAAAGTGGATACGAACCATATCCAGCGCGGCCTGGCTCGCTTGAAAACGGATGGATTCGCGGTCGCCGGGGAAGCGCACGCCGCGCTCCTTGACCCCGCCGGCATGCGCCAGCGCGATATGCACTGTTCCGACCGGTTTCTCTTCGGTTCCACCGCCGGGGCCCGCAATCCCCGTGACCCCGATGCCGAATGTGCTGCCAACCCTGCGGCGGATTCCTTCCGCGAGCGCCACAGCAACTTCTGCGCTGACCGCGCCCTTCGCCTGAATGAGTTCCGCAGGCACGCCCGCCCACGCCGTCTTGAGTTCGTTGCTATAGCAAACGACTCCGCCCAGAAAATACGAAGAGCTGCCTGCGATGCTCGTCAGCCGCTGCGCCAGCAGGCCGCCCGTGCAGCTTTCCGCCGCGGAAATCGTGGCGTTGTTCATCGTCAAGTCCGCCGCGATCACTTCCTCGAGAGGCGCGCCGTCCTGGCTGAAAATGCGGTCCGTCAGAGCGATCTCAAACCCACTCACGATTTCGTCCAGCGTTTTCTTCGCGTGCTCTGCGTCGTCCGTCCAGATGCGCAAATGCACCTGCGTCTCGCCGGGCGCCGCGAGGACGGTCGTGCTCACCTCAGGAAAACGCTTGTAGATGCCCATGATGCGCTGTTCGACGTGCGACTCTCCTAGGCCAGTGACGCGAATCTCGCGGTGAAACATCCGCACGCCGGAGGCGCGCCGTTCCAGCCGCGGCAGAACCTGTTCGCGGAACAGCGGCTTCAACTCGCGCGGCGGCCCAGGGAGCAGCACGATGAAATGCCCTCCGTCTTCCAGCCACAACCCCGGCGCGGTGCCCCGCGGATTCTCCAGTATTTCCGCGCCCTCGGGAACCATCGCCTGGCGTACATTGACTTCGGGCATTTCGCGATTCAACGCGCGGAAGCGCCCCTCGATGTAGTGAAGGATTTCATCGTTGCGGCGCAGCTTGCGATTGAGAAGGTCCGCGACGGTCTCGCGTGTAAGGTCATCCTCCGTCGGGCCAAGCCCCCCCGAAGCAATGATCAGCGGCACACGATTCAAAGCGTCACGAAACGCTTCGCTCAGCAAATCGCGGTTGTCGCCCACAACCGTTTTTCGCACCACCTCGATACCAATCTTGTTCAGCTCTTCTGTAAGGAAGAGGGAATTGGTATCAAGCCGGTCCGGCGTGAGCAGCTCCGAACCAACTGCAATGATCTCTGCTTTCATCGTGTCAATTATCCAAGCAGTGGCAGGCCGCGGACATCCCAATCAAGCGTGAAAAGTGCGCCGGTGGTGGCGAGGATCGCGCGTCCCGAAGATTGCAGCGCCATGCCAACTAGGCCGGAGCCGCTAAGGACGACATCGGCATGCGCTTGCGGCGTGATGCGAATAATGCCGCGCCGCCCGCCATAGGAAGCAGCGACGTAGAGATTGCTGTCGCGGTCAAACGCCAGCCCCTGCGGACGTCCGAGGCCGCGAAAAAATGTCGTGACATCGCCGCCTTGCGTGATGCGATACACGCGGTCGTAGCTGGAGGTCGTCGGCCCG
>Ga0209736_1000282_pt1 | contig 16326 bp, 11 predicted proteins | sample BlaSpr_A8_Ref_M3_FD_187992 | JGI IMG/M metagenome (GOLD analysis project Ga0209736, IMG submission 187992) | Forest soil microbial communities from Thunder Bay, Ontario, Canada - Black Spruce, Ontario site 2_A8_Ref_M3 (SPAdes) (version 2) | ecosystem: Environmental > Terrestrial > Soil > Boreal...
CTGGCGGTTGTTGGAAGTTACACCCGTGCCGAGGAAGTCCGCCTCATAATAACCAGTCACTTTAGCGCTGCCGACCTTGCTCTCCGCGAGCAGGCTGACTCGACTCTGGCGAGACATGAAATTATTCTCTGAGACTTTGCTGAGCGCGTTGCCGGGAAACGGGATGCTGTTAAATGGCGTATTGATGTCTCCACTGACCGCGTGGGTACGCGAAACCGTCTCCGCCGCGACGAAGCCGCCCGGCGTAATGTTGATGCCCTTGTATCGAATCGTGGCCGGACCCTCCTCCGAGGCCTTCTTTTCGTCGGCTTGCGCTGTAGCCACCGTGGTCTTTAGGACTTCGTTGCTGGTCTTCAAATCCGCGACCGTGCTATTGAGCGTGTCAGCCGTGCTCTTTACTGCGGCGGTGGTGTTGACCGCTTCGGTGGCTTTGGTGCTGGCTTCCGCTGCGCGCGCATTGGCCGCAGCCGCCGCGTCGCGCGCTTCGTCAATCTGGCGATCGCGCTTGGCGAGTTCTTCCTTTAACAAGCTGAGCTGTTCTTGTTGAGCCTGCAGAGCCTGTCGGAGCTCTTCAATCTCGGCAGCGATCGCCGAGTCCGACTTGTCCGCCTTCTTGCCCGCCTTAGCCTTCGCCGGCGTGGCAGGCTTTGCAGGCTGCGCGTCGGCGTCCTTCGGTGTATCAGCGAAAGCGGTTCCATACGTGAGGAACAGCGATAGTGTGAGTGCTGCGATTTTTTTCATTGCCTCTCTCTTTAGAGCAAAATTCGACGAAGTGCCGAGGAAGATGCAAACCACCCCGCGGGAAAAGGTAAAGGCCGTGTCTTACAGTTACGTCAACCGAATGTGAATATCCTGTAACAATCTGGGAGCGATGGGCGTAAACCTTTTAGATATAGAAGGTTACAGGACAGCCCGTGGGTCAACAATCACAGGAAGCGATGGTATTTTGCCGGATTCTGATGGCTCCGGCGAAGCTCCATTCGCCTGCATGCGGATTAAGAACTCGGCTCATTTAGGTCTTCGAAAACGGCCTTCCGCTCTCAAAACGAGAAAGAATCTACTTCGGCGCAGACATGGTAAATGTGAGCACGATTTGCGTCAAGCGATATTGGAATTTGGCATCGGTGTCGACGATGTCGACATCCATCTTCCCAAATTCAGGTTGACGGAGTTCCAAAATCGATCCCGGAGCGGGAGAGTCGAAATCACAGGCTTAACGCTTTGGACGCAGTCAAGGATTAGTTTGATTAGCCAAGCAGCGCATCGTCGCCGAGTCTGATCTTGATGCATTGCGCTAGGGGCGTCAGCGAACTGTAACCAGCGGTGGCAGTGAGCTTCTCCAGCGTATCACTGCGAGCGGCGATTCTCCATTCCGAGAAATGCAGGGCGATCGAAGTGCTCGCTGAGAATCCTGCGGCGGGCAGGAAAACCAGTTTGCCGATGAACGCGAAGCGAAGGCCTGAAAGAATGTCTTCTGCTAAGATTTCGATATTGCACTCCAACTTTACTGTAATTATTTATTATCTATAACTGTAGTTCGTATTTACATAAGCGATAATCGTACAATTGATTGACTTTGCAAAATAAAGGATTGCTTGACAACTCCCACTTTGGCGTATATGTACGGGGCGTTTTAAGGTCTTTCCATGTCTGATTTCCTGATTCGCGGCCAATCGCGAGTCAACAGGGGGGATTCGAGATGAAATGGAAACCATTCCGGGTGGTGGTGTTTCTGGCTGTCTGCTCGTTCACAACTATTGCATGGTGCGAAAGCGTCTTCGCGCAACAGCAGGCCGATACTAAGCCTGCTGCGAACCCGCTCGTTCGCGTCTTGCAAGCAAAGGGCATCTTGACTCCGGAGGAAGTGGCGCAAATCAGCCAGGCGTCGTCTGCCGGCGATGCTGATCGACGGCTGGCCAACCTGCTCCTCATGAAGGGCGTAATCTCCCAGGCCGATTACGACCAAACCGTTGGCGCGCCAGCGATGATGAATGCCTCAACGGCCGCGGCGTCCAGTCCGACCGCGGTGGCAGCCGTATATCGAGTGCCAATTAACAATGGTGTCTACAGTGGTGCGAGTGCCGCTCCCGCCAGGACGCCGCCGCCCGAAGGACCGACAGTAATCCCCGCGGTGACGCCCGTACGCGTCTTGCCGATTGACGTCCCGAAGCAAGGCGGGCTGATACCCGACATCAAGCTGGGCAGCGGGGCAAGCCTGAAGTTGTACGGGTTCTTCAAAGCCAGCGCGGTCGAAGACACCGCCTCAAGCGGCGGCCCCACCTTCGGCAGCAACGACTTTCCGCTTCCGCTCCTGCTCGCCGACACGGGGCCCACATCCGACCCGCAATTCCATATCAAAGCACGCAGCTTCCGTATCGGCAGCCAGTTCGAATGGGCTCCTAAAAACTCAGACTTGGTGCTCACTGGCAAGGTCGAAGCTGACTACGAGGGCGATTTCACAAACGCAAACAGCGTAAACATCAGTTCCGTCCGGAACGGCCAATTCCGAACGCGGCTTGCCTGGGCGCGGGTTGACACCAAGCTGGGTGGAACCCTGCCGTGGTTCGCGTTGTTCGGCCAGGATTGGGCCCTCTACTCTTCGAGCCTGCCAAACATCTACGAGACCACCGGGACGGCTATCGGCATGGGTGCGCTCTGGGAGCGCGTTCCCCAGTTCCGCACGGGCGTTCAATTTCACAGTGGCGACTTGAAGATCCAACCCGAGTTCGCCATCGTGCTGCCGGTGGCCGGCTCATCGCTTCTAACCGACGAGCAGCGGGCGCGTTTTGGCGACCGGGCAGGCGCAGAAAGCAACGAACCTGCCCTGGAATCCAGGATCGTCTTGCAGTTCCCGCTGTCGCATAACTGGCTGAACGTTGCGCCGGCACAACTCATCGTCAGCGGCCACCACGCGCGAATCAATGAGATCATTCCAAGCACTAGCCTCTCGGCCGCCGTGGTTCCCGGTTCCACCGGTTGTGCCACACCACCGTGCTCCCTTTTGACCACGTTCCCCCACGGTATCCAGGATGGTAATCCTCAGAACATCTGGACGGCGGAAGCGCAACTCCCAACACCGTGGGTTACCTGGGTTACGAAGTTCTACAGAGGCGACGATATGCGGTTCCCCTTCGCAGGGCAACTTAACGACGTGTTTACCGATCTGAACGGCACGACCTCGGTAGGGTCGGCGCTGAGTTTCACCGGCAAGAGCATTCCGTTCGGTTGCCTGGGTGGAACTGCCGCGCCTCTAAATTGCAACGGCAATCCCATCACCATCGGTAGCCTCCGTCCCATCCGCGGCCAAGGTGGATTCTCGGAGCTGACCTTCCCGCTGTCGCGAATCTTCCACGCCGATCCGAGCGGCCATAATGCGGGGTGGTCGCTGCACGTTATGTATGGCACGGATCGTGCTAACGCCGCGGACACTCGCCGCCCCGGAGGAAACGGCTTGGTTCGCACCGATCTCGACACCGCGTCGCTCAATTACAAAGTGAACTCCTGGATGACGATCGTCAACGAAGTGAGTTACATCGACACGCGGGCTGCAAACCGCGGCGGGAAGCTCTTCCGAGGCCTTCCGGCAACTCAGGCGCACTCGTGGCGTAATGAGTTCGGAACGATCTTCACGTTCTGAGCGGACCAACCGTCAACGGAAGCCCTGCGGAGCCCTTGAGTGTATGGCTCCGCGGGGCCCGTAGACTCTGCAAGGAAAACATCTCAACATCGTGCGGTAACAGACTAAGGTGGGACGCGGGCCAGGGGTCCGCATACCCAGCTGTTCGTCGGAGGATAGCAAGATGGCAAAGAAAAAGCAGGAAGGGCTGTCGCGTCGAGACTTCATCAAGTGGACGGGGAGCGGCGCTCTCTCGCTGGGTGCCGCGTCCGGTCCTTTTTTCTTGTTTCCTGAGCGCGCTGAGGCACAACAGAAAACACTGAAGATTCTGCAGTGGAGCCACTTCGTCCCGGCCTACGACACTTGGTTCGACGGGACCTTCTGCAAGCAGTGGGGACAGAAGCACGACACGAACGTCATAATCGATCACATCAACCTTGTCGACCTCTCCGCGAAGGCAGCCTCTGAGGCCTCGGCGCGCAAGGGTCACGACCTGTTCATGCTTCTCTCGCCGCCCGCGGCCTACGAGAAGCAAACCATTGACATGGCGCATGTCTACCAAGAAGTGGAGAAGAAGCACGGCAAAAAAATCGACCTCGCTCACAAATCCACTTACAATCCAAAGACCAAGCGCTATTTCGCTTTCTCCGATTCCTATGTCCCGGATCCCGGCAACTGGCACAAGGATTGGTGGACTGACGCGGGTTTCCCCAATGGTCCAGATACATGGGAGGAGCTGCGCGTGGGCGCAAAGAAGATTCGCGACAAGTCCGGCCATCCCTGCGGCTTGGGGCTCTCTCAAGAGCTCGATACGAGCATGGCCATGCGCGCCCTGCTGTGGTCCTTTGGTGGGGCCGAACAAGACGAAGCCGGGAACGTCACCATCAATTCTAAAGAGACTATCGACGCCCTCAAATTCATGAAGGCGCTATTTCAGGAATCGGAGACCCCCGAGGTTTTCACCTGGACGCCTCCTTCCAACAACCAGGCAATGCTTGCCGGCCGCGTTTCCTACGTCGCGAATGCCATCTCCATCACTCGCCAGTCCGAGCGCGAGCATCTCCCGATCGACAGTAAAATCATGATCTCTCGCGCGCTCAAAGGTCCGGTGCGCCGCATAGCCGCCGAGCACGTCATGGATTGCTACATCGTCTGGGACTTCGCCGAAAACAAAGATGGGGCCCAGCAATTCCTCATCGACTACATCGATGCGTTTCATGATGGTTTCATTGCCGGGCAGTTTTACAATTTTCCTTGTTTTCCGACCACTGTTCCGGACCTTCAAAAGGAAATCTCCAACGATCCTCGTGCGACTCCGCCAGACAAGTACAAAGTCCTTGGCGACGTGCTCGATTGGGCCACCAATGTCGGCTATCCAGGCTACGGTACCGCCGCCATCGACGAAGCTTTCAAAGCTTGGGTCATCCCCACCATGTTTGCCAAGGTCGCGCGCGGCGATGAAACTCCCGAAAATGCCGCCAAGGCCGCGGAAGAGGAATACAAGCGCATCTTTGCTCGTTGGAAGTGACAGGACGGGACCCTGATGGCTGTCGTCGAGACTCGGAATCTAACCAAGGTATACAAGGAAGGTCAGCTCGGTGCCGTCAATGATGTGAGTTTTGAAACACGCGAGGGCGAGTTCCTTGTTTTCTTGGGACCTTCCGGCTCTGGCAAGACCACACTTCTTCGCATGATTGCCGGACTTGAAACCCCCACTTCCGGCGAAATCCTGATTGGCGGCCAAGTCGTCAACAACCTCTCTCCGCGTGAGCGGCGCATAGCCATGGTCTTTCAGAGCTATGCGCTCTATCCGCATCTCTCTGTCTACAAAAACATAGCCTTTCCTCTGAAAGCGCAGAAAGTACCCAGGGATCAGCACCGCAAGAAAGTGGAATGGGCCGCCGGGCTGCTTGGCATTGGCGCCCTTCTCGAACGCAAGCCTCGCGAGCTTTCTGGCGGAGAACGCCAGCGCGTAGCCTTGGCTCGAGCCATCGTTCGCGAACCTGCCGTCTTTCTACTCGACGAACCCCTTTCCAATCTGGACGCCAAGCTCCGAGCCTCAGCACGAGAAGAACTTGAGCGCTTCCACCGTAGTGTGGGCACTACCTCTATTTACGTGACTCACGACCAGGTCGAAGCGATGGCCATGGGCGATCGCATTCTGGTCCTTAACAGAGGTGTCGTTCATCAACTCGGTACGCCCACAGAGGTCTATGACAACCCTGCGGACACTTTTGTCGCCACATTTTTGGGTTCTCCGCCCATGAACCTTGCGGAACTCGGCGATGTCATTGTGGGGTTCCGCCCAGAGCATTTCCTACCTTCGGTAAACGTAACAGGCGAGACAGTGGCCTTGCGTTTTAAAGTGGAGAATAGGGAATATCTGGGATCAGAATGGATAGTCTCGGGAACCCTCGTCGGCGGAAAGCTCGATGCCAAGAAAGTCGTCTCACGCCTCACCACTGCGCAGCATCTCCAGCTTGGCAACGTTTATGACTTCGTGGTGTCCATCCGCACTCTGAAGTTTTTCGATCGTGCCACCCAAAAGCACGTTGTATCAAAGGACGTCACATGGCAGTAGGGTCCGCCAGGGTCAAATCCGTCGGCGGGGCGCAGAGCCCGTTCTTAAGCGCCGCTATGTTCGCCCCCGCGGCGCTCTACATTGTGATGCTCGTCGGCGGACCCTTTCTCCTCGCCATCTTCTATGCTTTCAGCGACGCGCGCATCGGCAACACCGAACTCCATTTCGTGGGTCTCGAAAATTTCCGCAGCATCCTTCAGAGCCCCAGCTTTCGCTTAGCCATACGCAATTCGCTGATTTTCACCATCGGCTCGCAAATCGTGGTGGTTGTCAGCGCCAACATCCTCGCCATTGCACTGGAGAATGCGTTTCGCGGCCGCGGTTTGGTCAGGTTTCTCATCCTGCTTCCGTGGGTTGCGCCAATATCGCTCGGGGCCATCGGTTGGAAGTGGCTTCTCGATTCTATCTACAGTGTCATCTCCTGGGTCCTTGTCGCCCTTCACTTCTACAAACCATTCAACGCGCCCATGTGGCTCGGCGAACCTCGCCTCGCCATTGCTTCCGTCCTCCTTGTTCACAGCTGGCGTATCATTCCCTTCTCCACCGTGATTCTTCTCGCCGGGCGCACGGCCATTCCCAAGGATATTCCGGAAGCTGCGGCCGTCGATGGAGCAGGCTTCTGGCGCACCCAGTTCCAGATTGTCATTCCGATGATGCGTCCAATCCTCAGCGTGGCTGTACTCTTTGGTCTTATCTTCACGTTCACAGACATGACGGTGGTTTACATCCTCACCGCGGGGGGGCCATTCGACTCCACGCAAACTCTGCCTTCCCTGGCCTTTGCTCTGGGCATACAAGGCAGCGATCTGGCCGCCGGTGCGGCCATTTCCCTCTTTCTCGTCCCTTTGCTCGTCATCCTCGCGTACTTCATGCTGCGCGTCGCCCGCCGCTCCGAGGTGAATTGATGCCATCGAAATTTACTCACGGCCTCTTTAGCAAACTTGTACGCGCCGGGGTATTGGCGGTCTTCACTATTCTTCTCGCCTTTCCTTTTTATTGGATGCTCATCACCAGCTTCAAACAAAATGTCGACCTCTACACGATGGAAAACAATCCCTTCCTCTTCAACGCCAAACCTACCCTCGATCACCTCAAGTTTCTCTTCACCGAGACACGCTTTGTGCGCTGGCTAGGCAATACTGCTTTCGTTGGTGTCATTGTTGTCGTCATAACGCTTATCTTGGCCGTTCCCGCTGCCTATGCTTTGGCCCGCCTCGCGGGGCGCTGGGGCGAGCGCCTCGGCATCGCCATCTTCCTTACTTATCTCGTCCCTCCGACACTCCTCTTCATTCCGCTCTCCCGAGTCATTGCTTTTCTTGGGCTGCAGGATTCTCTCTGGGCATTGATTCTCGTTTATCCGACGTTTACCGTTCCTTTTTCCATCTGGCTTCTCATGGGGTTTTTCAAATCTATTCCCCGTGAACTGGAGGACGCCGCCATGGTCGACGGCCTCACTCGCTTTGGCGCCTTCCTCAAGCTGATGATCCCCATCTCCACCTCCGGCATTCTCACAGTCGTAATCTTTACCTTCACCTTGGTGACCCAGGAATTTGTCTACGCTCTCACCTTCATCTCTTCCGAATCGAACCAGATGATTGGAACGGGCATCCCGATCTTTTTGGTTCGCGGCGATGTCTACTACTGGGGCGCGCTCATGGCTGCCTGTCTCATCGCCAGTCTCCCCGTCGCGTTCTTGTACAATCTGTTCCTCGACCGATTCATCGCCGGTTTCACCGTCGGCGCGGTCAAGTAGGCGCAACAAGCAAAAGAAATGGTGGGGTTTTGCCGAACTCCCATGATCTCGCAAAGTTTCTTTCATCTGCGTGTGAATTGGGACCTTGACTCATTCCCACCTTGAACAAACGGCCTTCCGGCCTCGACGCGGGGAAGGACCTACTTCGGCGCGGCTATGGCAAAGGCGAGGACAATTTGCGTCAAGCGATATTGGTATTTAGCGTCGGTGTCCTGGATGTCAGCTTCCGTTTTTTGTAGTTCGGCCTGGGTGAACTCGACGATCGAACCAAGACCGAGATTGTAGCGGGCCTGCGCGAGGTCGAGGGCAAGGCTCGCTTGCTCGCGAAGTTGCTGAGTTACGGAGAGACGCTCGAAAGCGCGGCGAGAATCTTGCCAGGCGTTGCGTACGTCGCGGGCGATGTTGTTGCGGGCGTCCAGCATCCTCTGGCGATTGGCTTCCGTTTGGAGGTCCGCGGCCTTGGCGCGTGCGTTGTAAAGAAAACCGTTGAAGACGGGAATGTTGATATTCACGCCGACGGCTCCATACCAGCTTTCAATATGGTTGTCGCGGACGGGAGCTTGCCCGACGACGCCGAGAGCGTTCACCGTGGGCCGCCAGAGACCATGTTCGGCGCTGCCGAATTTCTGCGCGGACTCGATTTCAAATTGCAGGGCTTTGATTTCGGGACGTTGTTGCAGGGCTTGTTGAATCAAAGGAGCGACGTCAGCGGCCGGTTGATTCACAGAGGCAGCCTCTTCGACAAGCTGGAGATTCTGCTCGTCGGGATAGCCGAGGATTGCGGAGAGGGCCGCGAGGGAAGTCTGGTAATTGTTTTGCGCTTCGAGCAACAGGAGTTTGCCGCGCGCCAGATCGACATTGGAAAAGCTGAGGTCGATTTCCGATTTGAGCTTGGCAGTCGTCAGGGCCTGCACTTTGTCGACGAGCGTCTGCCGGGCATGCACGGTTTCCTCCGCTACCGTGACGAGAGCTTTAGTTTCCAGAGAGTTGTAGAAGGCCTGGTCGACGACAAGGAGAATGTCGGCGCGCGTGGCGGCGGCATTTTGGTCTTCGGCTTTTGCACTATATTCGGAGCTGGAAACCAAATTAGTCGTGCGGCCGAAATCCGTAACAAGTTGGGTCACGCTCGCGCCGCCGGCAGCACGCGGATAAAGAGTTGGATTGTTGAGAAAACCTGCGGTAAGGCGGCTGCCTGGATTTGCATCCACCGCCGTGAGGCTTAGATAGGCATTTGGCATGAGAGCAGCACGGGCTTCGCGGACGTACTGTTGGGCGGCGAGCGCGCGCAATCGGCCGATCGTGATCTGCGGATTATTCTTGAGAGCAATGGCTTCGGCTTGAGCCAGGGTAAGGGCCGCGGTGCTCTGCGGAGGCTGCGAAAGGTTTTGAGGATTCGCTGGGCTGCTCGGTGCCTGCGCGTGGAGTTGCGAGCATGCGGCGCTGAAGACAACGGCGAATAGGAGCAAGAATCGCATCACGACCGCACCTCCTGAAGTTCTTGTTCTTCCTTCCTATGCACGAGGAGATAGGCTGCTGGAACAAGGTAGACCGTCACGACAACTGAGACCAGCAAACCGCCGATGATCGCTCGAGCGAGGGGCGCGTACTGTTCGCTACCCGGCTCGGCTCCGATGGCCATGGGGATCATGCCGAGCAGGGTTGCGAAGGAAGTCATTAAGATGGGGCGGAGACGCATCCGGGAAGCGAGTGAGACTGCCTCTCTTACCGGTTTGCCTTCGCGGTGCAGGTGGCGGGCAAATTCCACGATCAAAATGCTGTTCGAAACGACGATGCCCACCATCATGACCACGCCCATCAGAGACATGACATTTAGTGTCGTCCGGGTGAGAAGGAGGAACAGGAGCACTCCTGCAAGCCCCGGGGGAATTGCCAGCAGAATGATGAAGGGGTCCTCCCAAGACGCGAACTGTGCGACCAAGATCAGATAGACGAGCACGACGGATAGAATGAGGCCGATTCCGAAGCTCTTGAAGGAGGCGCGCATACCTTGCACCGAGCCGCGCAGGTTCACGCGAACGCCCTCGGGGAGATTTGTCTTCTTAAGGATGGCCTCAATCTGAGCGGTAACTCCACCCAGGTCTTGCGACTTTGGAGAAACGTAGACATCGATCACGCGAAAGAGTTGGTAGTGATCGACTTCCGTCGGGGAAGGAATCGTCTTTAGTTTGACGACAGTATCCAGGAAGGTCGGCTGCGTGCTTTTCACACCACGCAGAGGAATCTGCTTGAGGTCGGTCAAACTTTTGATCTGATCCTCGGGATATTGGACAGCGAGCATGTAGGGATTCCCGCTTTTCGGATCGATCCAGTAGTTTGGGGCGATCATGCCGTTGGAAGTGAGGGCGGTGATCACGTTGTCGACGATTTCTTTCTGCGAAAGACCGAGAAGTCCGGCTTTTTCGCGGTCCACGTCGAGTTCCAGTGCGGGGTAGTCGATGTCTTGCGGGATGAGCACGTCGCTGACGGATTTCAGACCGCGCACTGGCTCGGCTATTTTTGTGGCGACACCATAAACTTTGTCGAGATTGTTTCCGCTGACTTGAATGTCGATGGGGGCGGGCAGCCCAAGGTTGATTACCGCATCCACGAGGCCTCCCGACTGAAAATAGGTGCTGAGCTGGGGCAATTGCTGGCCGAGTTGCTCGCGCACCCGCCGCATGTATTCATAGCTGCCGACCTTGTGGCCCTCTTTGAGGCTCACCTGGACGAAGGCAGTGTGGGAAGCGGAGTTCGGAGTGTAAATGGCGGAAAAATCCGTTGTGATGCCAATGTTCGAAACGATGATCTGCAGCTCGTCTTTCGGCACTATCGTTCGGATGATCTGTTCGACCTGCTTCACATAATCTTCGGTCAACTCTACACGCGTTCCGGAAGGTGCCTTGAGATTGATTACGAATTGCCCGGGGTCGGTGCGAGGGAAAAAGGAAACGCCAAGAAATGGATAGAGAGCGAAAGCGAGGAGGGAAATTCCCGTGAGTCCGGCCAGCGTGGCGACCGGCTTTAAAAGCGCGGTGCCCAAAGTGCGATCATATTTGCCAAGCATTTTTTCGAAGGCTCGGTTAAACATCTGCCCAACGCCACCCCACCGCGAGGTGAAATCGTCGCCCAACTCTTCGTCGGCTTGGCGGAGTTTGATCAGTTTGGCGCAGAAGAGCGGTACCACAGTCATGGCCACGAAGTAGGAGGCGAACAGGGAAAGAATTACCGCGAGCGCGAGGGCCACGAAGAGAAAACGGCTGACGCCATAGAGAAATACAACGGGAAAGAACACGATCGAAGTCGTCAGCGTTGCGGACAGCACCGCCAATCCCACTTCCTGCCCGCCCATCTCTGCCGCTACTTCCGGAGATTCACCCATTTCCAAATGCCGGAAAATATTCTCCAGAACGATGACGGAGTTATCGATCAGCCGCGAAAACGCCAGCGCCAGTCCGCCGAGGACCATGGTGTTGACCGAGCCTCCGCCTGCGCTGATGGCCAAAAACGTGGCCAGCGCAGAAAGCGGAATGGACAGGAAGACTGCCGCGGTGGCGCGCAAGCTACCGAGAAATAGCAGAACCATCAAGCCTGTAAGAACCAGCCCGATGCCGCCCTCGCGGATGAGGTTGGAGATGGCCGTTTTGACAAAGACCGATTGGTCGAACACGACTCTGGTAATGAGCTGTTTCGGGATGTCGACGAGGTGCTTGAGCGCGTCCTTGATACCCTGGACCACTGCGATGGTATTGGTATCGCCGCCCTGCTTCAGAATCGGGAGGTAAACGGAGGGCTGGCCGTCCACGCGGACGATATTGGTCTGAATGGCCTGGGCATCCACTGCTTTGCCAACGTCACCTACCAGCACGGAGGATTGGCCCACCGATTTCAGCGGCATGTCGTTGATGGAAGATGCCGTGGGAGCCTGGCTATTGGAATAGAGGTTGTAGTCGAACGGTCCGATCTTCACGTCACCGGTGGGAAGAATGAGGTTGCTTTGGTTGATTTCGCGCACTACGTCCATGGGGCTCAGCTGATGCGCTTGCAGCTTCATCGGGTCGACGTAAACCATGATCTCGCGATACTTGCCACCAAATGGCTGAGGCACGGAAGCGCCGGGAACGTTGGCGATCTGGTTTCGAACGTTGTATTGGCCAAGATCGTGGAGTTGGGTTTCGTTCAGGCCTTCGCCTTTCAGTGTGATCAGGCAAACGGGCAAGCTGGACGCGTCAAATTTGAGTACGACAGGAGGAAGAGTTCCGGGCGGGAGGCGCCGGAGATCGGCCATCGCTAGATTCGAAACGGAACTGAGGTCGGCGTCGGCATTTGTGCCAGGCTGAAAATAAATTTTGATCAGGCTTACTCCCGGAAGCGAGCGCGATTCGATGTGGTCCACGCCGCTGGCCAGCGTGAACCAGCGTTCGAATGGATTGGTGATATTGGTTTCGATCTGCTGGGGAGGCATGCCGGAATAGAACGTGGCAATGACTACGACAGGGATGTTGATCGGCGGGAATAAATCTACGGGCATGCGCACGAGGGCCACGGTACCGACGATGGCAATGACGAGGCACATCACGATAATCAGGAAGGGATATTTGATTGCAAAACGGGACATTACTTCCCTCCCGTGGTGTCGCCAGGCGATGAAGTCACATCCTTCGGCTGAATTTTTTGGCCGTTGCGGAATTCGCTGCGATTGCCGATGACCACGCGATCCTGATCGGAAAGGCCGGAGAGCACTTCGACGCGCGCGTTGTCTTCGAGACCGAGCTTTATGTGCCGCTCCTCGAGGATGTTCTGGGGATTGACGGCCAGGACGGTGGCATCATCGCCGCTGCGCGTAACTGCCTCGAGCGGGACGGTTAGAGCGTTCTTTTTCTCGCGCATGGAGAGCCGCGTTTCCGCGTACATCCCGGGAATCAGCCGGCCATCGCGATTCTCGAAATCGATTTCCGTTTCCATCGTTCGAGTCTGCAGATCGAGCGAATCAGAGAAGCGCGAGACCTTGCCTTCGATATCCCGATTCAGCGCCTGCACGCGGACTTTCACGGGGTCGCCCAAATGAATCTGCCCCGCGAGCGATTCTGGAATGGGCAAGACCAGGCGCAGCTTCGAGACTTGCGCCAGGCGCACCACGGGCGTGGCTTGCGTGCTGGAGGAGGTGCCCGCAGCCACTAGCGCACCAGTATCGGCATAGCGCGCCGTGACTACCCCGGCGAAAGGCGCGACGATATGCGAATAGCTCGAAAGCGCCGTGTACTGTCTCTGATTGGCCTCCGCCATTTGAATCTGCTGTTGCGCAGCGGACAGTTCTGCCTGCGTGCTGGCTACTTGTGCTTCCGCCTCGAGGTCTTTGGCTTGCGAGTCGTCCAGTTCCTGCTGGGCCACGAGGCCAGCGCGCGAGTCAGCCGCCTGTTTCAGCCGGGTATATGCGGAATGCGCCGCGGAATGCGCCGATTGCGCGCGCTCGATGTCGCTCTGCGCGCGGCGAATCTCTTCTCTTGATTTGCGCACTGCGGCATCCGTGCCGGACAACTGGGCTGCCAGCTCCGGTACTTCGAGCTCGGCAAGCGTCTGGCCGTCCTTCACATGGTCACCGACATCCACATAAATCTTCTTGATGTAGCCCGCGACCTTGGCATGCACATCAACATCTTGAAAAGGCTTGAACTCGCCAGAAATCGTCAGCGTATTGGAAATCGTGCGACGCTCCGCTCGTACAACCGCTGCGGGAGCGGCGGTCGAATCGCTGCTGGCGCTGCCGGGCGCGTCGGCTTCGGATGAAGTACGGCCCATCCAAAACCATGCCAGAAGGCAAGCGGCAACAAGGACGATTCCGGTGATGATCCATTTTTTTGCAGTCATAAGAAGAGTCCTAATGAACGGGTCCTGGCAGCCGCGGAGGCGCGTTTTGCGCCGGAAACCCACAGAACTAGAGAATGGGCCTACTTAATGGACTGTTACAGAGCTCATTCAGTTGCAAAGGGTTAAAGCCTTAGGCAATCGGAAAAGAATTAGAGAGTGGGCGGCGGACGGAACCACAAACTTGCGCACAAAATCCGCTGAGGAGGGAGGAGTTCCGAGCGTGGAATAGGGGATGAATGGGAGGGTGACTGCGCAGGAAACGAAAAGAAGTTCGCGGAAAAAAACGCCACAAAAACGTGTGCACTCTCATTTCCCGTAGGGGAATAGCGCTCCAACTCCGAAGATCCGACCGTGGCACGGTGGCTTGCCGGATGTTCAACGTTTAGCCGGCCTACTGAGCCCGGGGCGCTCAGGTAGGGGTTGTACAGAAACAAGAAGGCCAGCAGCAGGCACACCCAAGCATGACGTTTTGCGCCGCGCTCTTGTGGTGGCACTAGTCTGAGCATCTTCGCACTTTATTCACAATAATTGGACTGCCTGCGAGGGTCAAGGGGATGCTTCCACAACGTTGCAACTTCCTCGAGGGGGGAGAAGGGGATCGGAGCCAGGGGTGCGCCGATCCCCGTGGTAGGACGTGGACCGAAGATTAAACCCGCTGAGTGTCGCAGCCCGGGGTCACATCCGAATGAAGGGCCTGTGAATTCTCGATGACCTCTTCGCCGGCCGATGCGGTTTGTTCGGTGCCTTCCGTGTTGAGGGATAGGCCGCGGCCATGACGGACATCAAGCCCGCGGACCCAGAAGATGATGTCCTCGGCAATGTTGGTGGCGTGGTCGGCGATGCGCTCGAGATGCCTGGTGGCGAGAATGAACTGCATTCCCGGACTGACGAGCGCGGCTTGCTGCGTCATGCTTTGCATGAGCTGGTCGAAGATGCGGTCGCGGTATTGATCGACGACGTCGTCACTCTGAAGGACCTGACCGGCCATTTCGACGTTACGAAAGATTAACGCGCCGAGGCTCTTGCTGACCATGGCGCGGACCGCCGATGTCATGGGAGCCAGTTCTTCCGGCAGTTGTGTGGCCGGCATTTCGCGGAGCGAGATGACGCACTCGGCGAGGTTTACGGCGAGGTCCCCAATACGCTCTAGATCATTGGTGATTTTGAGGGCGGCAACGATGAGGCGGACTTCGTCGTCCGAGAACGAGCCGCGGCGGAGCAGCCGGATGGCGTGCTCATCGATGACAATTTCCATTTCGTTGATGCGCGGCTCGAGGAGAAAAACTTCGCCGGGTAGCGCCCAAGTGCGCGATTCGCCGACGCCGACTATGGCATCGAGGGCGCGGTTCATTGCACCTTCGACCGTGCGGGCCATCGAGACCAGATAATTGACTAGAGTTTCGTAGAGGACGGCTTCCGTCAGTCCAGCGGAGCTTGCCATGATTCCCCTTCCGGAGCTGAGGGCCTAGAATCACACCTCTGCTCTTAGCCGATAGTTTGGCAAGGAGATGGTTACACTTTGTTCACAAAGAGATGAACATGCGATGAATCAGCGAGATACGAGCAGCAAGGCGATGGGGATGGTTGCCGCCAGCGTGAAGGTGGCCCATGGCGAAGACTTAAGCGCGTTTACGATTACCAATGCGACCACGCCGAGAAGAATGACCATAATTGCCAGGACCGCCAGTTGGGCAATGAATCCGCCGCGTTGGCTGACTTCTTCGCGGGCTATTTCGCCCAGGGTCTTTCCGTCGCGCCGGATGGAGCAGAAGAGAATAATGCAGTCTTGTACGCATCCGGCAAAAACGGCTCCGGCGATCAGCCACAGGGTGCCGGGCAAGTATCCGAATTGTGCTGCGAGAGTAGGACCGACCAGCGGCCCAGGTCCGGCGATGGCCGCGAAATGATGACCAAACAAAATCCATTTATTGGTGGGCACGAAGTCGCGTCCATCGTCGTGACGCTCGGAGGGAGTTGCGCGAGAGTCATCGAGCGCCAGCAAACGAGCCGCTATGAACGCGGAATAGAAGCGGTACGCAACCAGATAAGAACACGCCGCGGCGACAACAAACCAGGTAGCATTCAGCGGTTCGCCGCGATGAAAAGCAATCCCGCCGAGCGCGCCGGCTCCAACGAATGCCACAACGATCCAAACGACTATGCTAATCGGACGCTTCATTTTGCTCAGTTTTCCTAGTCGAATCCTTAAATAGGAAAATCCCCGGCGGCATCGTATGTGAGGGCGTACAACGCGTCAATCGGTTGTATGTTAAATCTGGATTGGCTCTTGCTGCGCGGCATGCTCAGAGATAGGCTTTTCCGATGAGCGAATTTACTGCTACTGACCGAACGAAAGTGCGGCGTCATCCTGAGCGTGGCACCTACGATCGCGAAACTATCTACCGCATCCTCGACGAGGCCTTTGTGTGTCACGTGGGCTTTATCGTCGACGGTGCGCCCTTTGTGGTGCCGACGAATTATGTGCGCGTCGGCGACAAACTTTTTCTGCAC
>Ga0209736_1000283_pt1 | contig 16318 bp, 15 predicted proteins | sample BlaSpr_A8_Ref_M3_FD_187992 | JGI IMG/M metagenome (GOLD analysis project Ga0209736, IMG submission 187992) | Forest soil microbial communities from Thunder Bay, Ontario, Canada - Black Spruce, Ontario site 2_A8_Ref_M3 (SPAdes) (version 2) | ecosystem: Environmental > Terrestrial > Soil > Boreal...
AGTTCGACGATCTCCGGAATCAAGAGCAGCTGCCGCTGCACGCCGTTACGCGCCAGCGAGGCCTTGAGCTTTTCATAGACGATGCGCTCATGCGCGGCGTGCTGGTCCACGACAATGAGCCCGTCGCGGGTCTGCGACACGATATAGGTCTCGTGGATCTGGGTCCGCGCCGCGCCGAGCGGGCGGTCGAGCAGATCGGGGGATGGCGTATCCTGAAAGCGCACATCCGCGGTCGGCGTGCCGACATCGAAGGCGGCCTGTCCGGGTTCGGCAAAGGTCGTCGCCGCTGCGCCGTCGAAGGCGGGCAACCCTCCGGTCGGATAGGCCGGCGAGCGCCGCCAGTCCCAGTTGGCGCGCGGCGCAAAGGACGGACGGAACGAGGCGATCGCGGCACCATCGCTGTTGGCCGCGGTGCGCTTGCCTTCGCGGGCAAGGCCGTCTTTCAGCGCGTGCACGATCAGCGCGCGCACCAGCCCGGCATTGCGGAACCGGACCTCGGTCTTGGCCGGATGCACATTGGCATCGACCTCCTGCGGATCCAGCGCCACGAACAGCGCCACCACCGGATGGCGGTCGCGCGGCAGATAGTCGGAATAGGCCGCGCGCACCGCGCCCAAAATCACCTTGTCGCGTACCGGCCGGCCGTTGACGAACAGATATTGCCCGAGCGCGTTGGAGCGCGTCAGCGACGGTGCCGCGGCAAAGCCGTCGACCACCACGCCCTCGCGCTCGCTGCGCACCTCGATGGCGCTGCTGCGAAAATCGCTTCCCAAAATATCGCCGAGCCGGGTCAACCGGCCCGCGGCACCGGGCAGGGCGGCGGCCCAGGTCACCGGCGCGCGTTCCTCGCCGGCCAGCGTGAAGGCGATGTCGGGCCGCGCCATCGCCAGCCGGCGCACCACCTCGCGGATCGCCTCGGCCTCGGTGCGGTCGGTCTTGAGAAATTTCAAGCGCGCCGGCGTCGCATAGAATAAATCGCTGACCTCGACGCGGGTGCCCTGGGACAGCGCCGCCGGCATGATGTCGGATTTCGCACCGCCTTCGACCGACAGCGACCATGCATGCGGCTCGCCGGCGTGGCGGGTAGTGATGCCGAGTTTTGCCACCGCGCCGATCGAGGGCAGCGCCTCGCCGCGGAATCCCAGGGTGCGGATCCGCAGCAGATCCTCGTCGTCGAGTTTGGAGGTGGCATGGCGATCCACCGCCAGCGCGAGATCGGCGCAAGTCATGCCGCTGCCGTCGTCGGTGATGCCGATCCGCCGCCTGCCGCCTCCATCGGTGAAAATGTCGATCCGGCTGGCACCGGCGTCGATGGCGTTTTCCACCAGTTCCTTGACCACGCTCGCCGGACGCTCGACCACTTCACCGGCGGCGATGCGGTTGACGAGTTGTTCGGGAAGCTGGCGGACGGGCATGATTCTCAAGTCGATTCGAGCCGGATCACCGATTTTAAGCGGCCGCCGATCCAAATGCATGCATCAAAAAGGCCTCTTCCCGGAATTTTCGTGAAGCGGCCCCGCGCCAGGGCCTCAGCCTGCCGCATATATGGTGATCCCGTGGCCAAGGTTTCGCGAAATGGCCCCGGAATCCCTGCAGGATGACCACACGGCGCGGCTTGCATGGCGGATGCGCCGTTCGCGACACGTTCGTCGGTGCGATGGACAGGTCCGGTACAGGACGGCGCATCCAATTGCCGAACCGTTCATCGCTAAATCAAACCTGGAGAAGTGGATGAAGCTAGTAACGACATCAGCGATCGCGTTTGCGATCTCGGCCTTGCTGGCCGGCCCTGTATTGGCGCAGGGCGCCGCATCCGACACCCAGACCCGGGGCGGTGCGCAAGGCAGGATCAACAACATGCAGGGCGGGGCGTCGGGCAGCGGCGACGCGGAATTCGATGCGCAACAGCCGGGCGCGCCCGGAGCAAAGGCCGGCGTCAACGCGAAGGCCGGCGCGAAAGGTACCGTAGGGGCCGGGAGAGGAGCGACCAAAGGGTCCGCCGGTACGGTCGGCGATCCCGCGGCATCCGGTGGCAAACGCTACTAGCGTTTTCAAGCGAAAACCTGCCCCGGACTTGATCCGGGGTGGAAACCGGTTCGCGTCAAGAAAACGCGTCAAACCAAAAAATCTGGAGCCCTGCTTCGACTCTATCGAAGCGGAAAAGGCTCTTGGACACCAAATCGGTCGGCGGGTCCTTTTTCGAAAAACCAGGAACTCCGGTCGCGTCGCGGCCGGAGTTTTTTCGGCCTGGTCGGCTGGCGCGGGGTCGGCCGCGTCGCCGCCTCGCGCGGCCAGGCGAACGGCCGCTGCCGGAGCGGTAGGGATGAAAGGATCCCTCAAGAAGCCTTGCCTGAGCCAAGGGATGTGGCCCCGACCTGGTGTCCCGAATGGCGTTCTGTGCCGGTCGATGGCGGGGACATTGTGACCGGGGCCGACCGGGTATATCGTTTGGAAAAGCTAAAAAAAGATCCGGAGGATACCCCATGTGCCAGCTGTTCGCTCACCAACCGCAACGGGACTACGAATCACAGACCAGATCGCTTCGCATCGATGGCCATTGCACGTCGATCCGGCTGGAGATGGCGTTCTGGGATACGCTTGAAGAAATCGCGAGCAAGGAAGACATGAGTCTCGCGAAATTCCTGACACGTCTTCACAGCGAGGTTCTCGATCATTGCGGCGAAGTGCATAATTTTGCGTCGCTGCTGCGCTGCTCGTGCCTGATCTATCGATCGAAAACCGTCGCGGTCATGCCCGATTTTCTCGAGGGCGCCGCACCGAGGCTCGTTGCAGCCGAATGATCGCGCCACTGGAACTGGTTTTGGCATTAGCAGATTCAACCGTTCCATCCGGGATGCGCCAGGTTGCGCATCCTGGATGAGTATCTGCGTTCGAGGCAAAGCAGGTCCGGACTAGATTTCCTTTCGCTGCATGGCGCCGGCGATATGATCCGCCTGTCTGACGGCAAGCGCCACGATCGTGAGCGTCGGATTGCAGGCCGCGCCGGTCGTGAACTGGCTGCCATCCGAGACGAACAGGTTCTTGATATCGTGGGTCTGTCCGAATTTGTTCACGACGCCGTCCTTGGCTTTCGCGCTCATCCGGTTGGTGCCCATGTTATGGGTAGAGGGATAGGGCGTGGTCGGATAGGTCACCGTCGCGCCCACGGCTTCGTAAACCGCGGAGCCCTGTTTATAGGCGTGATCGCGCATGGCGATGTCGTTGGGATGATCGTCGTAATGGACGCTGGCCACCGGCAGGCCGAATTTGTCCTTTGCTTTCGGGTCGAGGGTCACGCGGTTGCTTTCCTGCGGCATATCCTCGCCGACCAGCCACATCCCTGCCATGCGCGGATACCCCTCCATCGCCGCGGTGAACGGGCGTCCCCAGGCGCCGGGATTGAGGAACGCCGCCATGAACGGCAAGCCCAGCGACAGCGTTTCCATTTCATAGCCGCCGATGAAGCCGCGGGATGGATCGTGCCGCGCCTCGTCGCGGATGATGCCGGCCATCGTCGTGCCGCGATACATGTGAACCGACTTGTCGAACACGGCATAGACGCTGCCGGTCATGTGACGCATGTAGTTGCGGCCGACCTGGCCGGAGCTGTTGGCAAGGCCGTCGGGGAAGGTGCTGGACGCACTGTTGAGCAAAAGCCGGGGGCTCTCGATCGAATTGCCGGCGACGGCAACGACGCGCGCCTTCTGGCGATGGTTGTTTCCGGCTTCGTCGGCATAGATGACGGCGACGACCTTGCCGGATGCATCATGCTCGATCTGGAGCGCCATGCTTGAGGGGCGAACTTCAAGGTTGCCGGTCGCTTCGCCCTTTGGGATTTCCGAATAGAGCGTCGACCATTTCGCGCCGGATTTGCAGCCCTGGAAACAGAACCCGATTTGCTGGCATGACCCGCGGCCGTCGCGTGGTTCGCTGTTGATCGCCATCCGCCCGGTGTGGACTTCCTTGTAGCCGAGCTTCCTCGCGCCGGCTTCCATCACCTTGAAGTTGTTGTTGCCCGGCAATCCCGGAATGTTGTTGGTGCGGGTCACACCCATCTTGTTTTCGGCCTTGGCGTACCACGGTTCCATTTCGGCAAGCGTAATCGGCCAGTCGAGCAGGTTTGCGCCCGCCACATTGCCGTAAGCGCTTCGGGCGCTGAATTCATGTTCGTCGAACCGCAATGACGCGCCCGCCCAATGGACGGTCGATCCGCCGACCGACTTGACGATCCATGCCGGCAGGTTGGCAAAATCCCTGGCGACGCGCCAGTTGCCGGATGTCGTTCGCATATCCGTCCAAGCGAGCTGCGTGAAACTTTCCCATTCGTTATTGATGAAATCCTGCAGCTCGGTGCGCGGGCCGGCCTCGAGGATCACGACCTTGACGCCCTTCTGAGCCAGTTCATTACCCAATGTGCCGCCGCCGGCACCGGAACCGACAATTACCACCACGCCATCGTCGTTCAGATCAAATTTCGCCATGATGTCCTCCCAACCGGATTTTGTTCGAAGCCTTCAGACTTTCGGCAGCCAATCGATGTCGTTGAAGCCGCGCTTGATGTAACCGCCATGCTCGGCGGAGGAGCCCTCGTAGCCGAATTTCGGCCACAGCTCTTCCTGGTTGTAGAGAGAGACAACAAGATCGGAGCGAACCTTCTTGAAGAAATCGGTCTGCTCGATTCCCTGCAGCAAGACGACCCGGTCGGCCTCCCACGGCACTTGAACGTAAGCGACCTTGTGCCGATCCTGCGCGTCCTGATCGAGACGCCGGACGCCGTCCTCGAGCAGCACCTTGACCGCCGGGTCCTTCGAAGCCTTGGCGTCCCACGGCTTGATCGCCGTGATGTAGTAGCTGTCGACCAGGAAGTCGTGCGGATAGATGTCGCGCGCGACCTTCACCAGCGTCTTCAATGTCGCCGGCGTCAGCGTGGTCGCATCGGCGGCCCACGCATCCTCGATGCCGATCCCCGCGCTCGCCGCGACGGCGACGACCGGAAGCGCGGTCGCGGCGCCCTGCAGAAAGATTCGGCGGTTATATTTGCCTCGACGATCAACTTCTCTCATGGGTCATCCTCCATTGAACATCTTTGTTGATTGCCTAACCGAAGCGGCCACCCTTCTGGATCACCTCGATCTTGTAGCCGTCGGGATCGGAGACGAAGAAAAAGCGCGCCAGCGTGGCGCCGTCATGCTTGAAATCACGCAGCGGCCCGGGAGACAGTTTCTCTCGCTCGAATCGGGCGTGCTCGGCATCGAGATTGTCGACGACGACGGCGAGATGGCCATATCCGTCGCCCGCAATGTAGGGCTCCTCTCGCCCGAAATTCACCGTCAGCTCGAGTTCGAACGGCGACGACGGGTGGTGCAGATAAACCAAAGCGAAGTCCGCAAATACCAGGCGATCGGCAACCTTCAGGTCAAACGCTCGGGCGTAGAAATCGAGTGACCTGGCTTCATCGAGAACGCGGATCATCGAGTGAACCGGCTTTGCCATTCAGTTCAATCCCCTGAGATATGTGATGATGGCGGCGCGCGTTTCGGCCTTGGCCTGGCGGTACGACATGATGGCGCCGGGAATGACGGCTTGCGGGTCCGTCAGCCACGCATCGAGCCTGGCCTCGTCCCAGGTGAAACCGGCCTGCGCAAGACCTGACGAATAGTGGAAGCCTTCGACCTTGCCGGCCTGGCGGCCGATGATCTGAACCAGCGGCGGCCCCTGCCGGGGAACGTCGGAGAGGTTCGTCGAATGGCATGTGGCGCATTGCTGTTTGAAAAGCGCGGCGCCATCGGGTGGCCTTATCGCCGGCGAGGGTATTTGCGTCGAGGCTGCATCGACAGTCGATATCGCGCTGCAAAATCCCAGCCCCACGACCAATATCGCACGTCGTTTTCTCATGGATCATACCGTTGGCGCGAACGAGCTTAGTTCGTCGGGAACAAACGGTGGTAGTAGCGGGCTGTTTTTATGGTGAGACAAGCAGCCGTGTTGCGGACTTTGCCGCGCGAAAAAGCACAGACACTAATCGTCGAATCCGACCGAGCCGCGCTTGGCCTTGACGTCGCTGCGGCGTTTCTTGCCTTCGATCCGGCGCTTTTTCGATCCGAGCGTCGGCTTGGTCGGACGCCGCGGCGTCGGCCGGATCGCGGCCTCGCGCAACAGTTCGAGCAGCCGATCGATGGCGTCGGCGCGGTTGCGCTCCTGGGTGCGGAAGCGCTGCGCGTGGATCACGATCACGCCGTCCTTGGTCATGCGGCTTCCCGCCAGCCGGTTGAGCCGCGCCGCAGCATCCGGCGCCAGCGCGACGCGGCTGGTATCGAAGCGCAATTGGGCTGCGGTCGACAGCTTGTTGACGTTCTGGCCACCGGGACCGGAGGCGCGAACGAAAGAGATATCGATGTCGTTCTCGTCGATGGTGAGGTCGCGGGAGATCCGCAGCATGGTGGCACCGGAGCGGGATGATCCCTAAACGGGAATCGGGCCAGCGGAGGATAGCGGGTTTGTCAGGGGTTTGCTGTGCCGCGAACTCAATTCGTTCGCTTCCCCGCAAAGGCGCGCAAGGGCGGGGGAGGGGGCAGAGCGAGGCGTGCGGCGACTGCGCGCCAATAAGTCGAAGATTCAGTTCGCCGTCGGCGGAGTTGCTGCGGCGGGCTGGGCGGCGGCTTGCGGGGCGCGGCCGACGATCACGGTGAGCAGGCCCTGACCCCACAGCCGCTGGGCGGCCTTCTTGGCGTCGTCCAGCGTCACCGCGTCGACGATGGCGTTGCGCTTCTCGATGTAGTCGATCGGCATCTTGTCGAGCTGATATTGCAATAGCGCGGAGGCGAGCTTCGAAGAAGTGTCCAGCGCCAGCATCTGCGAGCCCTTGAGATAGGATTTGGCCTCGTCGAGTTCCTGCTGGGTGGGACCTTCCTCGGCGATGCGGCGAACTTCCTTGTTGATGGCCTCGACGGTCTCGCCGGCGCGGTCGGCGCGGGTTCCGGTGTTGCCGATGAACAGCGCGGAATGGTCCATCCACAACAGCGATTCGTACACCGAATAGGCCAGCCCGCGCTTCTCGCGGACCTCCTTGTAGAGCCGCGACGACAGCGTTCCGCCGCCGAGAATATGATTGACGACATAGGCGGCCATGAAATTGGGGTCATGGCGCTTGACGCCGGGACCGCCGAACATCACCACGGTCTGCGGTACGTCGAGCGGAATGAAGGCGCGCTGCGGCGGCTTGGCGGCTTCCACGTCGGCCACCGGCGTCAGGCTGGCCTTGGCCGGCAAACCGCCGAACGTCTTGTCGAGCAACTGGCCGAGCGTGGCCGGATCGACATCGCCGACCACGGCGATCCGCAGCGTATCCTTGGCCAGCACGCGGCGGACATAGTCCTTCATGTCGGCGACGTTGATCGTCGGCACGCTTTCCAGGGTGCCGCTGACCTGGCGGCCATAGGGGTGGTTGCCAAAGGCCACTTCCAGGAACTTGCGGCTGGCCAGCGAGGTCGGATTGGAGGTGTCGCGGCGCAGGCCGGAGACGACCTGGGCGCGAATGCGCTCGACGTCGGCGCTGTCGAAATGCGGCGACGTCAGCGCGGTTCGCAGCAGCTCGAACGCCTCGTCCTTGTTGTCCCTGAGCATGCGCAAGCTGCCGCGGAAAGTGTCCCGCGACGAATTGAAGCTCAACTCGATGGCGCGGCGGTCGAGCCGCTCGTGAAACGTCTTGGAGTCCAGATCGCCCGAGCCTTCATCGAGCAGATCGGCGACCAGATTGCCGACGCCCGGCTTGTCGGCCGGGTCCTGGGTCGCGCCGCCGCCGAAGGCGTATTCCATCGCAATCAGCGGCACTGTGGCGTCCTGCACAAACCAGGCTTCGATGCCGCCAGGCGAAATCAGATGCTGGATTTTTGCGGCGGCGTGCGCCGGCGCTGCCGCCAGCGGCACCGTCAGCAGGAGGGCCGCGAAGATCCATCCCGTGCGCCGTGCGCAAACCTTGAAATTTGTCACGAGCGCTTCTCCTCGCGCTTCGGCGCGGTATCCTTGATCAGATAGCCCGTCACCGAACGCTTCTTGTCGAGCCATTTCTGCGCGGCTTCGCGGATCTGATCGGCGGTGACGGCGCGAATGCGATCCGGCCAGCTGCGGATGTCCTCGATGCTCAAGCCGCTGGTCAGCGCGGCGCCATACCAGCGCGCCAGCGTCGCCTGATTGTCCTGGGCGTAGATCGCCTCGGCAATCAGCTGGGTCTTGACGCGCTCGAGATCCTCGGCGCGAACCGGGTTCTGGGCGACGTCCGCGATCACGCTGTCGAAAACCTGCTCGATTTGCGCGAAGTCGACGCCGGGCTTCGGCGAAGCCGCAATGACGAACTGGGTGGCGTCGAGCGAGGTGCCCTGGTATCCGGCGCTGGCGCTGACGGCGAGCGGACGGTCGACCACCAGCGCGCGGTAGAGATAGGAATTGCTGCCGTTGCCCATCAGCTGCGCCAGCACGTCGAGCGCCGGGCTTTCGCCCGCCGCGGCGGTGTTCGCGGACGGCACCAGATAATAGCGCTTGACGCTGGGTTGTTCGACCCGTGGGTCGGACAGCGTCACGGTGCGCGGTGCCACCGGCTCCGGCTCCTGCGGACGAAGCCGCCGCGCCGGGATAGCCGGCTGCGCCGCGACCGCGCCGAAGGTGCGCTCCACCATCGGGCGGACATCCTTGGCATCGACGTCACCCGCAATCACCAGGGTCGCATTGTTCGGCGCATAGAAGCGCCGGTAGAACGCCAGCGCGTCTTCGCGGTCGAGCTTCTCGATTTCCGGGCGCCAGCCGATCACGGGGCGGCCATAGGGATGATTGAGGTAGAGTGCGGCCATGATCTGTTCGGTCAGCCGCGCGTCCGGGTTATTGGCAACCCGCATGTTGTATTCCTCGAGCACGACGTCGCGCTCCGGCAGCACGTTTTCGTCCTTCAGGATCAGGCCGGTCATGCGGTCGGCCTCGAACTCCATCATCTTGGGCAACTGCTCGCGCGGCACGCGCTGGAAATATCCGGTGTAGTCGGTCGAGGTGAAGGCGTTCTCGTTGCCGCCGATCCGAAGCACGGTCTGGGAAAATTCGCCGGCCGGATGCTTGGCTGTCCCCTTGAACATCAGATGTTCGAGAAAATGCGCCAGCCCGGATTTGCCCGGGGTCTCGTCCGCGGAGCCGACCTTGTACCAGATCATCTGGGTGACCACCGGGGTGCGGTGATCCGGGATCACCAATACCTGCAGGCCGTTGCCAAGCGTGAAGCTGGCCGGAGGGTCTGAGGTTACCGTGGTCTGGGCAAGCGCGCCGCTTGCGGGGATGGCGCACGCCGCGAGCAGCGTGACGAGGGTGGCGACGGCAAAACGGGGTGAGGACATCATGACCTGTCTGGAGGTCCGAACAAAAGCGTTCGGGATAAAGCCGCGGCACCATACACCGCATGACTGCGGATCAGCGTCACGAAGCTGAGAGACAATGACGGCTATTCGCTCTTCTTGCCTACCTTTGGGTCGTTGTAGTCCCTGTTCAGGGATTCCTTGGGCCCGGTGCCGTAGGCGAAATTCGGCGACGGCGTCTGGTATCCGCTCGGCGGCTGGGTCAGCGATTCCCGCGTCGGCTCGCCCTTGAACGGCGCCACCTCGGCCTTGTTGCCGCCGAAAAGACTGCTGAAGCCGCCGGTAAAGCCGAGCTGCGACGGGCTCAGAATCGGATTGTTGAGCGAATTGCCCGGCTGCACCGGGTCGTCGCTGGCGTGGCTTTGCGGGGCGGTGCGGCCCGCATTGAGTTCGCTCGGCGTCAGGATACGGGCCGCTTCGATCTCATTGGGTTTGGCCTTCTTTCGCGCGGCAATCGCGGCCTTGCGCCGCGCAACATCCGGATCCTTCGGCCAGTTCGGATCCTTCACCTCGGCCGCATCAGCAGCCGGCGGCGGCAGATCGAGCTTGGGAGGCACCACCAGCGGCGATCGCTCGCGATAGTCGATGCCGCGGTTGTCCATATTGGTGCCGCCGATGCCGGCCATGATGCCCTCGATGATTTTTTCCTCGAAGGTCTTGTCTTCATCATCGGCGTCCTGGGCGCGGGCGGCGCCGGCTGTTATCACCAGGCCGACACCAAGGGCTGCGACGGCGAGCCGCAGCGCTCTCGACGAACTCTGTCCCATCCAACCGCTGGCTCTAGCCTGGCGCATCGCGATCTTCCTGTTTTTTCCACGGGGCGCGCCGATGAGAGGCGCAGCACTACTCCGGTAGGTAATTATCCGCTTTTGAAGTCCGTATCGGCCGGGATCAGGGCGCTTTTGCGGCGGGTACCCCCAGGAAGGAATCATACAATAGCGCCGCTACTCCGGCAACAATCGCCACGTCGGCAAGGTTAAACACGTACCAATTGAAGGTATTTCCCGCGATCTGGAGGTGGAACAGGGCGAAATCGACTACCGCGCCATAGGCGAAGCGGTCGATGGCGTTGCCGATGGCGCCGCCGATGATCAGGCCGAGGGCAACGGTTGCGATCAGGGTGCGCGAGCGCGCCATCCAGATCGCCAGCACAATCACCGCCACGGCCTTGATCATCATCAGGCCGATCTGGACCAACTGGCTGTCGTTTTGCAGCCAGCCGAAGCTGATCCCGACATTCAAGGCCAGCTCCAGATCCAGGAATGGCGCCACCTTCACCGCGCCGCGGTGGGCGAGATCGAACACGAACAACAGCCAGAGTTTTGAGGCCTGATCGAGCACCAGCGCGGCGACGGCGGCGATGATCCCGGGGCGGAGGTGCGGGTTCAAACCGTCACCCCCAGCGCCTTCCATTCGCGCAGCGCCTGCGCATCACGCGGCGAGACGTCGGGATATTCCGGATCCTCTCCGACACTGGGCAGGATTTTCCACGACCGCGCGCATTTGGTGCCGACGGCCTTCTCGACCACGACGGCGACGCCGGGCACGTCAGGCAAGCGAAATGCCCCGGCCGGCGGGTCCTCATTGGTCACCATCGCGTTCGACGTGATGGAGACCTCGGCCAGATCGACATCGAACAGCGTCTCGAAGATTTTCTTGTCCGTGACGTAGACCAAGGGCGAAGCCTCCAGCGAGGAGCCAATGCGTTTGGCCGCGCGCTCGACTTCCAATGCGCCGGTGACGACGCGGCGGACATTGCGGATGATCTCCCATTTGGCGGCCAACGGCTCGTCGCGAAAGCCCTCGAAGCTGTCTGGAAACAGCGTCAGGTGCACCGATGGCTCGGCGTCCGGCTTGTACATCCGCCACGCTTCCTCGCAGGTGAAGCTCAAGACCGGCGCCAGCCATTTCAGGATCGCATCGCAGATCAGGTCGATGGCGGTCAACGCTGCCTTGCGCGCCAGCGACGACGGCGGATCGCAATACAGCGTATCTTTGCGGATATCGAAATAGAACGCCGACAGTTCGGTGTTCATGAACGCCGCAAGGCTCGCGACCACGGTCTTGTAGTCGAACTCGGCGTAGGCCTTGCGCGCGATCGCCGCCTGCTCGGCGAGCTGGTGCAGCATCAGCCGTTCCAACTCGGGCATGTCGGCGTGCGCGACTTTCTCGCCCGGCTTGAAGTGCGCCAGCGTGCCGAGCATCCAGCGGATCGAGTTGCGCAGCTTGCGATAAGTCTCGATGGTGTTTTTGAGGATTTCCGGGCCGATGCGCTGGTCGTCGGCATAGTCGGTGGCGCAGACCCAGAGCCTCAAGATGTCGGCGCCGGATTGCGCGATGACCTTTTGCGGCTCGACGGTATTGCCGACCGATTTCGACATCTTGCGGCCGTTCTCGTCGAGGGTAAAACCGTGGGTCAGCACGACGTCGAACGGCGCGCGGCCGCGGGTGCCGCAGCTTTCCAGCAGCGACGACTGGAACCAGCCGCGGTGCTGGTCGCTTCCTTCCAGATACATGACGGTATCTTGGCCGCCATCGACCTTGCGCCTGATGCCGGCAAGGCCCGGGAAATGCACCGGGTCTTCCAGCACGAACGCATGGGTCGAGCCGGAATCGAACCAGACGTCGCAGATGTCGTCGACCTTCTTCCATTCCTCGTTGGCAAGGGTGCCGAGAAAGCGTTCGCGCGCGCCGTCCATGTACCAGGCGTCGGAGCCTTCCTGCTCGAAGGCATCCGCGATGCGCTGGTTGACGGCGGCATCTAGCAGGATTTCGGCCGAGCCGTCGGCCTTCTCGCGCACGAACACCGCGATCGGCACGCCCCAGGCGCGCTGGCGCGACAGCACCCAATCGGGCTTGGCTTCGATCATGCCATTGATGCGGTTTTGCCCTGATGGCGGCACCCATTGCGTGACTGAGATCGCCTGCAGCGCGCGTTTCCTAAGAGTGTCCCACCTTTCGCTCGGTGGACTGTTTGGGTCTAGCGAATCGAAATACTTGTCCGAGCGACCGGCACTTGCGTCGCTCACGCCGCCTTGGATGTCCTTGTCCATCGCGATGAACCATTGCGGCGTATTGCGGAAAATCACCGGCTTCTTGGAGCGCCAGGAATGCGGGTACTGATGTTTCAGCCGGCCGCGCGCCAAGAGCATGCCGGCCTCGACCAGCGCCTTGATCACGGCGTCGTTGGCGTCGCCCTTTTCGCCCTTGTCGTTGATGACGCGTTTTCCGGCAAAACCGGGCGCCTGATCGGTGAAGGCGCCGTTTTCATCGACGGTGTAGGGGATGGTGGTGTTGATGCCGCGACTTGCAAGACGTGGCGCATTCATCATCCACACATCGAAATCTTCGCGACCATGACCAGGTGCCGTATGGACAAAGCCGGTGCCGGTGTCGTCGGTGACGTGATCGCCGGGGAGCAGCGGCACCTGAAATTCGTATCCCTTGCCCTTCAGCGGATGCGAGGCGTGGCCGATCTGAGCGGGATCGACGTCCTGCTTTCTGACAAAGGCTTCGACCTTTGCGGCTTTCATCGCCTCGGCGGCGAGCTTGTCGGCAAGAACCAGCCTATCGCCCTTCTTGGCCCAGTTCTGATCGGGCGCTTCGGTGACTTCGTAGAGCCCGTAGGTGATTTTCGGCGAGTAGCTGATGGCCCGGTTGCCAGGCAGCGTCCAGGGCGTCGTGGTCCAGATCACGACGGACGCGCCGGCCACGTCGCCGGCGCCGGTATAGGCGTCGATGCGAAACTTCACCCAAACCATATCCGAGGTAAAATCCTCGTATTCGACCTCGGCTTCCGCGAGCGCAGTCTTTTCCACCACGCTCCACATCACCGGCTTGGAGCCGCGATACAGCGTGCCGTTGGCGGCGAATTTCATCTGCTCGCGCGCGATCTGGGCTTCGGCGAAATAATCCATGGTGGCGTAGGGATGATCCCAGTCGCCGATGATGCCGAGCCGCTTGAATTCCTCGCGCTGCACGTTGAGCCAGTGCGCGGCATAGGCGCGGCATTCCCGGCGGAATGCCACCATCGCGGCGGAGTCGCGAAAATCCGGCTTCGGCTTGCCCTTGGAGCGGTAGTTCTCTTCCTCGATCTTCCATTCGATCGGCAGGCCGTGGCAGTCCCAGCCCGGCACGTAGTTGGAATCGAAGCCGAGCATCTGCTCGCTCTTGGTCACCACGTCCTTGAGGATCTTGTTCAGCGCATGCCCGATATGGATGTTGCCGTTGGCGTAGGGCGGGCCGTCATGCAGCACGAATTTGGTCCGGCCGGCGGCTTGCTCGCGCAGTCGGCGGTAGAGGCCGATCTCGTTCCAGCGCTTGAGGATTTCCGGCTCGCGCTGCGGCAGGCCGGCGCGCATCGGGAATTCCGTCTGCGGCAGGAACAGGGTTTTGGAATAGTCTCTTGCGTCGGACTTTTGCGGTTTTTCGGACATGAATGCTCTGGTTTGGCTCAAAGGGCGCTGAACGCGAATTGTTCGCGGATGAATAGGCGGGGTCCCGGACTTGCGCTGAGCCGAAACTCAGGCGGAAGCCGGGCCGCTAATCTCGATGGTGCGCCGCGCAAACATGAGGCTTTCCATAGCAGCCGCCCGCGGGAATCGCAAAGGCTCGCCGCATTGTCAGTGCCATGCTCAAAGTGACGGTTTGGGGTGCCTGGGCCGGGCTGGATTTCCTGCCACGGTTTGGCCCGCCCCGACATCCCGCGTGACCACGCTGCCGGCCCCGATCACGGCCCCGTCGCCGATCGTCACGCCGGGCAGGATGATGACGCCGCCGCCGATCCAGGCGTCGCTGCCGATCCGCACCGGGCGTCCAAATTCGAGGCCGCTGCGCCGGGTTTTGGCATCCCGGGGATGATCGGCGGCGTAGATTTGCACCGCAGGTCCGATCTGCGTGCGATCGCCGATGGTTACTTCGACGACATCGAGGATGACGCAATTGAAGTTCAGGAAAACCCCGTCGCCAAGACGAATGTTGTAGCCGTAGTCGCAGAAGAACGGCGGACGGATCACGGCGCCCGTGCCGACACGACCGAGACGTTCGGACAGCAGCGCGTGGCGCTCGGATACAGGCAGGGCGAGTGCTGCGTTGTAGCGCACGAGCCAGGCTTTGTTCGCAGCCTGATCGGCCGCTATTTCGGAATCGCCGGGACGATACAATTCGCCCGCGAGCATCTTCTGCTTTTCGGTTCTGGTCAGCCGACCACTCCCAGTTGGGGAAACGCCCCGGGCGCTGCCGCCAGCCGCTCGCGGGCGCGGGCGCTGTCGTCGTCCATCTGGCGCACCAATGCCTCCACGCTGTCGAACTTCAATTCCTCGCGGATGAAGCCGATGAAGGCGACATCGAGCGTCTTGCCGTAAAGGTCGCCCTTGAAATCAAACAGGAAGACTTCCAGCAGCGGGGCGCCATTATCGAAAGTGGGGCGGCGCCCAAAACTCGCGACGCCGTCGAAACGTTCGGCTCCGTGGCCGACCCGGACCGCATAGATGCCGTGCTTCAGCCCGCAATTCTTGTCGAGGCGGATATTGGCGGTGGGATAGCCGAGATCGCGGCCGCGTTTCTCGCCATGGATCACTTCGCCGGCAACGAACCAGGGGCCACCGAGCATGGCGGTGGCGTCCTCGATCTGGCCCTCTGCCAGCGCCATCCGGATCGCGCTGGAGGAAACCGGCCGTTCCTCGATGTCGACATGCGGCTGCACATCGACCTCGATGCCGAGCCGGGGCGCTTCGTTGACCAACAGGCTCGGCGAGCCCACCCGCCCCTTGCCGAAATGGAAGTCGTACCCGACCGCGATGCCGCTGATGCCGAGCCGTTCGATCAGGTCATGGTGAATGAAATCTTGCGCCGTGGTGCCGGCCCGGGCCTTGTCGAAGGCCATCACCACCGCGCCGGCCAGCCCGGTTCCGGCCAACAGCCGCAGCTTGCCGGCCTCGTCGGTGAGCCTGAATTGGGGGGTGTTCGGGCTGAAAAACTTGCGCGGGTGGGGCTCGAACGTCACCGCCAGCGCCGGCCGGCCATGGGACCGCCCCATTTGCAGCGCCGCAGCAATCACCGCGCGATGGCCGAGATGGACGCCGTCGAAATTGCCCATCGCCACCACCGTCCCCTTCGGGATCGCGGTCGCGGGCGTGTCGTCGCGGATAACAATAAAGTCAGACGTCATTTTTCGGGATTCTTTACGAGCGGCCGGACGGGGCGGGACGGTGACTTGGCGGCCGCGGTGAAGTCAAGCGGGGTTCGCGCCGACGGCTTTGCCGGGCGCCGCTCTTTTTTCGTCAGCCGCCGGTTAACGCGCTGTTTAACGACTGCTGCTAGTGCTTGGGGTGGCCTGGCGCGGCGGGTTCGCCCGGTGCAGGCCCGGTGTTGGTTGTAGCCTTGAGTGTTGCGGGAGATCCAAGATGGCGGTTGATTTGTCGATGTCGGTTCTGGTGGTGGATGACTACAACACCATGATCCGCATCATAAGAAATCTTCTGAAGCAGCTTGGGTTCGAGCATATCGACGATGCCAGCGACGGATCGGCGGCGCTGAACAAGATGCGCGGCAAGAAATATGGCCTGGTGATCTCCGACTGGAACATGGAGCCGATGACCGGCTACGATCTGCTGCGCGAGGTCCGCGCCGACCCCAATCTCGCCACCACGCCGTTCATCATGATCACGGCCGAATCCAAGACCGAAAACGTGATCGCCGCCAAGAAGGCCGGCGTCAACAACTACATCGTCAAGCCGTTCAACGCCGCCACGCTGAAGACCAAGATCGAGGCGGTGTTTCCGGATACGGTGAGCGCGTAAGGCTTCCGCGCGACGCAATAGCTACAACGTCGACTCGATGTCGTCCCCGCGAACGCGGGGACCCATAACCACCGGCCTTCATTGCTGCGACGCGCCGCGAAAGTAAGGCAACTGCCACTTCCCGTA